>JAABUN010001806.1_pt1 | contig 43307 bp, 36 predicted proteins | sample 5559311 | NCBI WGS metagenome assembly JAABUN01 (sample SAMN10711877, study PRJNA513370) | rock metagenome | isolation source: Antarctica rocks | place: Antarctica: Victoria Land, Siegfried Peak sud
GCGGGTCTATCCGCTAAGAGACCGTCAGGGTAATCCGGTAGCGAACAGTTATCTGCTCGGGCTTGAAGAGGCGCAAAACGGCGACTATCAAGATGCTGTCTTCGTGCTTGGGAATGTGCGGGGGGCGAGCGAGTAGAGCTGCGCGTCGCGTCTTTTGACGCTATGCGAACGCGTTGCAAAGACCTGATGCTACGTCATGAACAAAACGTGGCGTTTTCACAAGAAGCAAAATGCCCGTTAGCGGTAACCACATCAGCCTTCACGAGAACTGTATTTGTTTCTTCCCGCAAGACTCACCCCCCGAACGGCAAGGGCTGTGTAAGCTTCGCTCAAGGCGTCTGCTCGAGAAACCCTGAAACTACCTCTACCAGACCGGCAGCGAGCGGCAGGTCTGGGTCGCTGTAGGTCGCCAGGTTTGCCTGCGGGTCGGTCGGGGCGTCTTTAAGAATGTGGTTCATCCCGCCGATCAGCTCGAGCTGCGCTTCCGGGTTCGCCTCAGCGAGTAAGTGCGCGTCCTCGACACGTACCTGTAGGTCGTGAGTACCCTGCACGAGCAGCACCGGCACCGTAAGTCGCGCTACGACCACGGCAGGGTCATACTGAAACCAGCTGCTGAGATAGGGTTGCACGCTCTTCCTGAACAGGTTCTGGATACCGGGGATAGACGCTACTGCCTCGGGCAAGGGAGCGACCATCTCACCGGCTTCGAGCTTCTCGAGCACAATTTCGGCACCTCTCAGCTGTTCCCCGCCCAACTGCGCGCCGAGCTGTCGCCGCAGGGTGTCGGCTGCGTTTTCACCAGGGCCGGACAACGATACGAACGCCCGCACAGGTGCGCGTTCGGCGCTCAGCATCCCGATCAGCGCGCCTTCGCTGTGTCCGATCATATAAAGGTCTCCAAAACGCTCGTCGTCAGCGAGCTTGCCCAACCACGCCACGGCGTCCGCGACGTAGGTCTCGAAACGCAGCGCGGTTTCACTCGGCGCGGCCCCGGCGCTCTCCCCCACACCGCGTTTGGCGATACGTAGTGTGGCGATTCCCTCTCCCAGCAGACCCTCAGCCAAGAGCTTGAGGCTGTCGTTTTTGCCCGGAAGGGACGCACTGTTGCCGTCGCGGTCGGTCGGGCCGGAGCCCGGATGAATCAGCGCGACGGGGTGAGGGCCAGCGCCTTCAGGAAGCTCGAGCGTTCCGCAAAGCGTGCCGGTCGTCGTTTGCAGGGTGACAGCTTCGGACGCTGCTAATGATGGGGTGGATAGCAAGGTGGACAGAAGTGCGAAAACGACGTGTTTCATAAATTTCCTCGTGGCTGGTGCGTGGTCGGTTCAACTCCCGGTAAAGGTGCGTCACTAAAGCAGAAAGGTGAGCCGGACTCGTTACAAAATCTAAACCATACGACAGCGCACAGGTCGGCTCGAGTACTCTATCGACGTTCTGCATTATTCTGGTACGTCGCACCTTCTGAACTGCCGCATGTCGACTTACAAACGCATATTCTCTCTACTTTAGTTCCGGTCGACGGGTAGAAAAACAGAAGAGAATACAGGTGGAGGGACACCTACTCGAGCGCCACCCAACCCTCACCCCACATCCCCAGTCCGGCAGCCCGCGCCTCACGCGCCGCCGCGACGTAGTCGTCGGCGAACTCTACGTTGGGCGGAATCGTCAGCGGGTCGGCCCAGCCGCCGCGCGCCAGCTCCAAATTGACCTGGCTGAAGGTTTCTTCGCCGAACGTCCAGTCACCGTCCGGCTCGCTCACGTACAGGTACGCGAGCAGCCGCCGGTAGCGGTCGCGCTCCTCGACGCCGACCTGCACGTAAACCTCGCGGCCTGCCAGCAACTCGCTGGTATAGGCGCTCGCGCCCTCGCCGAGTTCCCGAATCTCTTCGACGCTCAGCGGCGACGCCTCCGCGTCTTTGGTAAGTTTCGCAGACTTGAACTTTTCAGGCGTATCGACGCCGATCAGCCGCACGCTCTCGTCTACGCCCTCTAACAAAACATGAACCGTATCTCCGTCCGAAATCTTGAGGACCTCAGCCGGACCCATCAACCCGGACACCTGCGGCCCCGGCTGCGCCCCACCGACCATTTCGCTCAGGTACGTAGCGACTTCGTTGAGGATCGGTACCCGGTCGCCGAACACCATAGCTGCGCCGATCGCCACGAGTACGAGAAGCGACAGTGCCGGACTGGTAGTACGGCGTCTGCGCTTTACCGGGGCCATAAGGCGCTCTTTTCAGGCAGGCTGAGGTTACGCTCTCGAGTTACAAGTTGACAGCAGTTCATGGCTTTAGTATAGCCGTACAAAACTCAAATATGAGAAGTTGACACGTGCGTTCATCGACGTTTCGAGCTGTGCTGGACGAAAAGCAGGAGGTGGGTCTCGAGGACTTTGCGAAGCGTCGGTGCTTTGCGTGTGCAGGGAGACCTCGAGCGCACCTTCCAAACAGCAAACCTTAACGACGCCCGACCGCCAATCAACTAGCGGCCATCTCGTTGCTCATCACTCAACAATTGACGAAATAGTCACAGCAAAGAAAGCACGTACATATGACAACGAAAAACCCCGAACACTGCGTCCGGGGCGGATAAATCTCCTGAGATGAATCTCGACGATCAACTCCTACATATTCTCGACGATAGCCTGCCCGAACTCGCTGCACTTGAGCAGCGTCGCGCCCTCCATCTGCCGGTGAAAGTCGTAGGTGACGCGTTTTTGCGAGATGGTTTTGTCGATTCCCGCGACGATCAGGTCGGCCGCTTCAGGCCAGCCCATATGCCGGAGCATCATCTCACCGGACAAGATGACCGACGCCGGGTTTACCTTGTCTTGCCCCGCGTACTTGGGCGCGGTGCCGTGCGTCGCCTCGAAGACCGCGTGGCCCGTTTCGTAGTTGATGTTGGCCCCCGGCGCGATACCGATGCCGCCGACCTGCGCGGCGAGCGCGTCGGAGATGTAGTCGCCGTTCAGGTTCAAGGTCGCCAGCACGTCGTACTCACCGGGACGCGTTAAGATTTGCTGCAACATGGCGTCGGCGATAACGTCTTTGACGGTGATGGTTTTGCCGGTGTTAGGATTGTCGAACGTCAGCCAGGGGCCGCCGTCGAGTTCAGTTGCGCCAAACTCCCCTTTGGCAAGCGCGTAGCCCCAGTCTCTAAAGGCACCTTCGGTAAACTTCATGATGTTGCCCTTGTGAACGAGCGTAACCGACGAACGGTCGTTTTGAACCGCGTACTCCATGGCGGCGCGTACGAGCCGTTCGGTACCCTCGCGTGAAACAGGTTTGATCCCGATACCCGACGTTTCAGGAAAGCGAATCTTTGCGTAAGACTCCGGGAACGATTCCTTAAAGAGTCGCAAAAACGTCTTGACCTCGTCTGAACCTTCGCTGTATTCGATACCCGCGTAGATGTCTTCGGTGTTTTCCCGGAAGATGGTCATATCGACCTGTTCGGGATGTTTGACCGGGCTCGGCACGCCGCTGAAATACTGCACCGGGCGCAGGCAGGCGTAGAGGTCTAAACGTTGCCGGAGCGCCACGTTGATCGAGCGGATACCGCCGCCGACAGGCGTCGTCAGCGGGCCTTTAATGCCGACCAGATATTCCGAGAGCGCGTCTACGGTCTCGTCGGGGAGCCAGACGACCTCGCCGTACACCTTGTTGGCCTTGTCGCCCGCGTAGACCTCCATCCAGGCGATTTCACGCTCGCCGCCGTAGGCTTTACGAACCGCCTCGTCGAGTACACGCACGCTCGCCGCCCAGATGTCCGGGCCGGTACCGTCACCTTCGATAAACGCCACGATGGGCTTGTCCGAAACCTGAAGCTCGCCATTTTGAATGGTAATCGCGTCGCCTTCGGGAACTTTGATCTTTTGGTAGCTCACCACGCCTCTTTTCCGCCCCTGCAAGTTGCGGGGGCCGCACTATCTATGATGTGTCACTGCACAGCCTGCTTTATGCAAATCGACTCGGTAACGAGTCTAACACAGGGCCGGAGGGTAGCTTTTGACCTTTTGGGCCGTGGCTCGAGTCCCAGCCTTACAAGAACATCTAGACGCCGGGGCCGGGCTCCGGACTGTAAAGCACCTTTGCCCGAACCACCCCTTTGCAAAAGCTCGAGCGAGGCAGCCACGAAACTCCGGGAAAAACTTGCCCTTTAGCCGCCCATTCTATATACTTCAGGGTGCGGCCTCGGGGCGTAGCGCAGTCTGGTAGCGCACCTGGTTTGGGACCAGGGGGTCGTTGGTTCGAATCCAGCCGCCCCGACCAACGCATTATGGGTATCATCCATAACGTACGCTTTACAGGTAGCATTTATAGGGCTTAAGTTGCCTAAAGGTTTGTAGAATAGTTCGGGGATGATACCCCTGATTTGCGGGAGTAACTCAGCTGGTAGAGTGACAGCCTTCCAAGCTGTATGTCGCGAGTTCGAATCTCGTCTCCCGCTCCACGGTGAAGTGTCCGGTCTGCAAGCTTGCAGACCGGCATTTACGTTCACCCGTTTTGCTTCACCTTACGCCGGATGGTATCTTGACCAGGGTGGCGCGTAGCCACCTCACCACGCACCAGTAGCTCAGCCGGATAGAGCAGTCGCCTTCTAAGCGATAGGCCGAGGGTTCGAGTCCTTCCTGGTGCATTTTTATATTCCTTACGCGCAAACCGCACTCATCGACGAGTGCGGTTTTTACGCTTATGTGCCGATAGTGTGCGCCCGGGCTGGTCTTCTTCATCCACAGCGTCGGGTTCATTCCTGATGGGAGCCATAACCTAGGTTTCCAAAACTTGCACCAAGTTCATCTGCACGAGTTTCCGAGATTCCGCTCGAGCGCAACTGCAAAGGCGGTAGCCGGGCTCAACCTGACCGACTCAGGGATTAATCCCGCACCGCCGTTACGCCTTTAACCGAACGCCAGCGAAGCTTCGCGCGCTCCGACCGGACTCTTTATCCCCTCTCGCCGCAGCGTGTAACGGGTTTCGCCAAAGGCGCTCAGGGGGGCCGCGCCCGCACGCTCGAGCTGCGTGTACAGCTCGAACATCTGCCCCGGTGTGAGACTGTTGTCGCGCGCAAAGGCGTTGAGGCTACCGCGCCACGAAAGGCGGTTTTGGGAGGACTCGAGGCGGACGTAAACGTCTTGAAGGTTCATGCCGCAGGGTAGCGGCAAGCGCTTGCGGCGTGTTTGCGTGGACTTTGCGGGCAGCTTGCAGGTTTTCCGTGGGCAAACGTTTAATTATCGACTATGGACTATAGTTCGGCGTCGCTATGATGAGATGAAAAAACAGCTCCGCCCGTCTTGTGCGATGAGAAGCGCGGAGCTGAATCCCGAAAGGGACGTGTAGGGTAGCAGGGACGAGCAGGGCTCGTTATGGAAAATTTCTCTCTAACACAACCTTGCTGACAAAAGTAGCGGACGACCTCGAGCCTAGTCGGTCGGCCTCGTCACCACGGTCTCAAAAACCTGTCTGACAGCGTTGACGATACGCTTTTTTTCGGGGTCATCGCCGCCACGTCCGGGGCGGAATGCGCCTCGCCTCCGCGTACGTTTGGAGCCGGGTCTGGGCCTCATAGTTTCCCCTTTCGCAGCTGCCCGCGAAGACTTAGGCCCGGAGCTTACGCCCGCTTTGTCTGGGCAGCGTCATGCAGTTCGCGTAGCGACCTCGAGAGAACCTGCACGCCTCGTCTCCCCGACCGCTTCGGTCTCGCTATCCGGTTGGCGTTGGTCACGTCGTTCACACGAAATCTTTTTCTGTGTCACCGGAATTTCTCCAAACTTCGTGGTGTCACACCATCGACCGCTTTCTTTAGCACCTGAACGCAAAGAGTGTGGGGACGCTCTGGATCGTGGTCGAAAGCGCCGCCGCAACTTTGGGACTCGAGCCGCCGTACAGATTGCATTGGCGTCTTAAAGGTGGTAATTTAGTACCTCTGCGCCTAAAAAGCGTAGACGCCCGTGGTGGGTGTAGCTCAGTAGGTTAGAGCACCGGATTGTGGTTCCGGGGGTCGTGGGTTCAAATCCCATCATCCACCCCAAAAATAAGTTAGAGGTATCATCTATAAAGCATGCAGGCGTATCATTTCCAAGTATCGCAAAGACGGTTAGAGCAGAGATGATACGTTTAGCAACAGGTTAAAGATGATACCTTTAATTCCCTTGCGAGGATGGCGGAACTGGTAGACGCGCTAGATTTAGGATCTAGTACCGCAAGGTGTGTGGGTTCAAGTCCCATTCCTCGCACCACCTGAGCAAGCTTCGGCTTGCTTTTTTTGTGTCCGCTTCTCCCGGGCCGCGTTTATGGCGCAGCTGCCTACGACGTGGGCCGGAAGCGCGGGTTAAACTAAACCGTTTCGCCGCCCGATGCGGCCTTTAGGAGTTTTTCGTGCAAACACAGATTCTCGAGAGAGACGACGCCCGCGCCAAGATCAAGGTCGAGGTTCCGGCCAGCGACGTGACCAAAGTCTATCAGCAGGTCGTCAGCAGCATCTCCCGGCAGCTCCGCGTTCCCGGCTTTCGCCCCGGTAAAGCGCCGCGCGGCGTCGTCGAAACGCGCGTCGGCAAAGACGCCATCGCCCAGGAAGTGCGTGACGCGCTCGTACAGACCTACTTTCCGCAGGCGGTGCAGGAGCTCGAGCTCACACCCGTAGCGCAGCACCTGCACGCCCATGAACCCGAAGACGGGCAGGATTACAGCTTCGAGGCCGAGCTGGAGCTCTACCCCGACTTCGAGCTGCCGGACCTGTCGCAGATCGTTTTCGATACCGAACCGCAGGCACTGACCGACGAGCTGGTACAAGAGAACATCGAGGCGCTCCGGACGCAGCACGCCGCGCTGATTCCGGTCGAGCGCGCCGCCGAAGCGGGCGACTATCTGCTGGTCGAAACCGTAGGCGCTGAGGGTGAGGGCTCGAGCATCCCGGTAGATTTGGAGAACGTCTCACCGGAGCTCGCCGAGCAGTTTGTGGGCCGCGCTATCGGCGACGAGATCGAACTGACGCTCGACGACGACACCACCGAAGAGATGGCGGACGAGATGGTCGGCGAGGTGGTTCAGGAGCTCGTCGACGAGCACGGTGAGGACGCGGTAGCGGCGTTTGCGGAAACCCTTGACGACGACGACCAAGCGGGCGCTGACGAGCCTGAAGGGGCTCAAACGGCAACCGCCGAACCCACCACCTTGCGCGTCGTACTCAAAGACGTCAAGGCCAAAGAACGCCCCGACGCCGACGACGAGTTCGCCAAAACGCTGGGGCTCGACACCTGGGCCGAGGTCGAAACGCAGGTGCGCCGCAACCTGACGGTGCAGCTCGAGCAGAACGCGATGACCGAACAGCAAGAAGAGTTTACCGAAAAGCTTCTCGTAAGCACCGACGTAAACGTTCCGGAGAGCCTTAAAACGCGGCGCAAAAGCAACATGCTCCAGAACCTGACCCGCGACCTGGAGCGCCAGAACCTGACCCTTCAGGGCTACCTGGAATCGCTCGACGCCGAAGAGGGCAAACGTGAGGAGTTCGACCGTGACCTGGACGAAGCCGCTGAAGGGGCCGTCAAACGCGACCTGGTGCTCGAGAAGCTGCTCGAGCAGCGTGGTACCCAGCTCTCCGGCGAAGAGTTCGACGCGGCCCTCGCCTTTACCGCAAGGCGGCAGCAGAGCACCGCGCAGGCGCTCCGGCAGGAGCTCGGCGACGACGGCCTGACCAACTACCGCTTTTTACTGACCCGTGACAAGGCCGTCCGCGAAACTGTGCTCGAGCTGCTATCTACGTCCGGCGACGCCGAGTTGCCCGCAGCGGACGCCGATCCGGTAGAATCCGAATAATTTAGGAGCGTTTTATGCCCTTGGTCCCCTATGTCATCGAACAAACCGGGCGCGGTGAACGAATGTACGACGTTTACAGCCGCCTCTTAAAAGAACGCATCATCTTTTTAGGTACACCCATCGACTCGGAGGTCGCCAACGTCATCGTAGCGCAGCTTCTGCTCCTCGACTCACAGTCTTCGGAGCAAGAGATCAACTTGTTTATCAACTGCCCCGGTGGTGAGGTCTACGCGGGTCTGGCCATTTACGACACCATGCAGTTCATCTCCGCGCCGGTAGCGACCAACTGCGTCGGTATCGCCATGTCGATGGGTTCGGTAATCCTGATGGCGGGCGCTGAAGGCAAACGCGCCGCGCTGCCCCACAGCCGCATTATGATTCATCAGGGCTCGTCGGGTTTTCGGGGTAATACCCCGGACGTCGAGGTGCAGGCCAAAGAGGTGTTGTATCTGCGCGACCAGATGGTCGACCTCTACGAGCGCCACACCAACCGCGACCACAGCCGCGAAAAGCTCCTGCGCGACATGGAACGCGACCTCTTTATGGACCCGCCGGCGGCGGTCGATTACGGCCTTATTGACCGGGTGGTCGAACCCCGGCAGCTGGAGCGTTTCGGCGACGCAGGTCTAGGCGAATAGGTGGCGCAGGCTCGTTGCAATTTTTGCGGTCGTACCCACGCCGAGGTCCGTCACCTCGTCGCGGCTGAAAACGGCGTGACGCATATCTGTAGCGACTGCGTGACGCGCATTTCGCAGGTGCTGGCGCAGGCGAAGGGGAAGCAGGCTCCTCTCCCCCGCCCCGAGACGCCGCGCGAGATCAAAGCTCAGCTAGACGCCTACGTGGTCGAGCAAGACGAGGCGAAAAAAACGCTCGCTGTAGCGGTGTTCAACCACTACCTGCGGCTTCAGCACCCCAAGTCGGAATTGCAAAAGGCCAACATCTTGCTGCTCGGCCCGAGTGGTACAGGCAAAACGCTGCTGGCGCAGACGCTGGCGCGCACCCTGCAAGTCCCCTTCGCCATCGCCGACGCCACCACCCTGACCGAAGCCGGATACGTCGGCGACGACGTCGAAAACATCATCGTCCGGCTTTTGCAAACTGCGGACTACAACGTCGAGGCGGCGGAGCGCGGCATCATCTATATCGACGAGATCGACAAGATCGCGCGCAAAAGTGAAGGCACCAGCATCACCCGCGACGTGTCCGGCGAAGGGGTGCAGCAGGCGCTTCTGAAGATCGTCGAGGGTTCGGTCACGCACGTGCCGCCGCAGGGCGGGCGCAAACACCCGCACCAGGAACTTATCGCCGTCGATACCACCAATATCTTGTTTATCTGTGGCGGCGCGTTCGAGGGTTTGGACAGCATTATCCGGAGCCGTACCGACGTGTCGAAAGTCGGGTTCGGTTACAAAGGCGAGACGAAAGGCGAAAACGTCGCGGCGAAGGTAACGCCCGAAGACCTCGTGCGTTTTGGGCTGATTCCCGAGCTGATCGGGCGCTTGGCGGTGACGGCGAGCCTCGACGAACTCAGCCTGGAGGCGCTGGTCGATGTGCTGACCAAACCACGCAACGCCCTGACAAAGCAGTATCAGGAGCTTTTTCGGCTCGAGAACGTCGACCTCAGTTTTAACGATTCGGCGCTCTATGAGATTGCCAAACGTGCCAAGGCTCGAGGCACAGGCGCGCGCGGGCTGCGTTCGGTTATGGAAAAGACGCTGTTAGAGCTGATGTATGAGGTACCGGGCAGCGACCTGTCGGCGATCAACGTCAATATGGAGAACCTAGACGACCCGCAGATGATTTTGGCGCAGGCGGAGCGGCAACGGACGGCATAATTAACAACGAATCGAACAGGTGTTGGAAAGTTGTCAGAAAGAGGGTTAATATTACTGAAGGTTAGAAGCTACTGAGAGGCACAAGTATGTGTAATGCTTGGAATCATTCATTCGATTGCGATTGCGGTTGGGGTGGTGCTGGTCACAAAGGCAGTTCTCCTGGCTGGACTGGAAGCTCGTACACGCCAGCCAGCAGACACGCCTTTTTTTACACAAACGTGTTTGACACGTACTACAGCTATATTGACCCAAACGCGCGCTGTCCCGTATGTGATGCACCTGTTTTCTTTTACCAATCTCCTTACGGTGGAAGAGTGTTTTTTGATGAGTTAGGTCCACCTTGGCCCAAGCATCCTTGCACTGACACTAACGCTAATGTTGTAACGCTCTTAAGCCCTAGAGAACAAGCCAGCTTTAGACCTGATGACCCTTCATTCAGTAATCAGAGTGTTGAGAAGACCACGCAGTACATGTGGCAGCAAAACGGTTGGCTACCTTTCTTAGCATCACCTATTGCTCATTCTGGGGAATGTATCAAGTTTCAGGGTACTGTAGCTAACACAAGTACAAGATTAGTACTTTATGCCCCACGCAGAGCATTCTTTTCTTCTGCTCTTCCTCTCTTAGTTCGTTATGAAGATGGGCGGTACAAACTCGCCAGTTTCAGATACGAGCAACATCTGCAAAAAGTTCTGCCTATTGAAGTAATAGCTGAAAATTTACCACCTGGTATGCAAAGCTGGCTCGGTCACACAACACTTGAGCAACTTGTTCTTTGGTTTTTGTCTCGCGGCAAACTGCCAATCAGATCCTTTGATTTAAGGGACAAAAATCGGTTCGGAACAAGCCGTTGGATTTCTGACCCACCACGTTTCTACACATCAATACGCCAAGTTATAGAAAAAGGTAGAGAAGGCACTTCAGAAGAAGAGCAAGCTACTTTGTTGAAAGACCTCAAAGCACTGGAGAGGCTGTTCGGCAAGAAGTCCTAGACAAGAACTCGACAACGCTCCACCACCTCAGCAAACGCCCCCGCCGCATAATCCACCATCTCATCTGTAACCCCACGCCCAACCGACAGTCTGATGCTCGCCTTCGCTTCACGGTGACTCAGACCCATCGCCAGTAAGACGTGCGAGGGCTCGAGCGTCCCCGCCGCGCACGCCGAGCCCGCGCTCGCGCACACGCCCGCCGCGTCGAGACCCATCAGCAGGTCTTCCCCATCGACTCCGGCAACCCGGACATTGAGGTGTTTGGGGCTGCGTGGGGCTCTGGGAGCGTTGAGGCTTACGCCGTCAATTTTTAGGAGTTGGGCCTCGAGACGGTCTCGCAAGCGTGCAATCTCCGCCGCGTCGGTCTCCAGACGTTCTCGAGCCAGCTCTGCCGCTTTGCCGAGCCCGACGATAGCAGGCACGTTGAGCGTTCCGGCGCGGAGGCCGCGCTCCTGTTCGCCACCGAGCATAAAGGGGGGCAGCTCGAGGCCGCGCCGAACCCAGAGCGCGCCGACTCCTTTGGGGCCGTAGACCTTGTGCGCGGAAACCGCCAGCATATCCGCACCCAGTTTCTGCACGTCTACGTCCATCACACCCAACGCCTGTACCGCGTCGCAAAACAAAATCGCGCCAGCCTCGTGAACGATTTGGCTGATCGCCGGAACGTCGGTCACGACGCCCGTTTCGTTGTTGACGAGCATCAGCGCGACCATAAAGGTTTCGGGTTGCAGGGCCGCTTGAACCGCGTCAGGGGTAATTTCACCGCGCGCGTCGGGCTCGAGGTACGTCACCCGCCAGCCCTGCGCTTCAAGATATTGGCAGGTGCTTAGAACGGCGGCGTGCTCGAGCTTGCTCGTAATGATGTGACCACCCGGAAAGCGTGTGGCGTAGGCGCGCAGCGCGTGGTTGTCGGCTTCGGTCGCGCCAGCGGTAAAAGTCAGTTCTCTGGATTCTGCGCCGAGCGCCGCAGCCAACCTTTCACGCGCCGTTTCGACCGCGCTCCGCGCCCGCTGACCGGCGCGGTGAAGCGACGCCGGGTTGCCGTAGTCGGCGTTTAGCGCCGGGAGCATCGCCTGCAAAACGAGAGGCTCGAGCGGCGTCGTGGCGGCGTAGTCGAGATAGACGTTCATAGGTTTATTCTAGAGTTCGTCACGCGCTCGCTCCGTCGGCTGCATAGGCTTTTGTTCCCTGAAGCGCCGAACACAAAAGCTCCGACTGCGGTGTGCAGTTTCCCCTAAACCAAAAAGCCGTAGTCCTCAGTTCGTTTCGGCGAAGCGTTCGGGGAGGGGCTCGAGCTGCACCTGCCGCTCGGCGACCAGGTGCGCCAGGGTAGTGCTGCCGAGCACCACCCTCACGGCGGTATCGACTCGGTCCCACAAGGTTTTAGTCGAACAGTAGTCCTCGTGCTCGCAGGTATGGTCGTCCTCGACACAAGGCACGGGGGCCAGGCTGCCCTCCATCAGTTCGACGATCTCCAGCGCGGTAATCTCGGCGAGAGGGCGCGCGACCCGGTAGCCGCCGTACGCGCCGCGCGTCGATTCGACGATTCCGGCGCGGCGCAACACCGCGACGATCTGCTCGAGATAGTGCTGGCTGATGAGCTGCCGGTCGGCGACGACCTTGAGACTCGTCGGCTCGCTGCTGAGCGCGATCTCGACGAGCGCCCGCATCCCGTACTGTGCTCTCGTCGAAACCCACATAGCGGCCCTCCCGGACAACCCTAGCGCCCTGCTTGCATTTAGGACAGCACAGACGCCGCGTGCTGCGGCGAAGCTGGCGCAATAAAACTATTGTAAAACGTGATTTGCAAGGGCGTCAAGAAATCGGAATGATTCCGAGGTCGGTACCTGACGGATAGAGCTTTTGGGCGATCAGGTAGCGGTTGGCGAGTTCGACGAGCTGGTTCGGGCTGAACGGTTTGTCGAGCGTGGGAAAAAGCCAGTTCGGAAAGGTGGCTCCAGGTTCGCCCAAAACGATCACCGGCGTCGCGGTAAACCAGCGGTGAAGGCGTTGAAGGGTGCTCGGCTGGTGCGACCCGACGACGATCAGGTCGGGGGTGTAACCGTCGGTCAGGGGGTCGGGTGTGGCGCTGAGGAGCCTGACGGTGTAGCCGCTCCGCTCGAAACGCTCGCCTAAAAGCGCCCCCAAAAAGGCTTCCTGCTCGAGGATCAGAACGCGCCGCATATGGAGCGAGTGTAGCCGCGCGTTCCGGAGAAGTCTGTGCGCGCTGCCTGCGCCCCTGCCCCCCCAAGTTCAGCCCTGCCCGAGCGACGCCAGAAACTCCTCGTTGCTTTTGGTGCGGCCGAGACGCGACAACAACATATCCATCGCCTCGGCGGGGTCCATATCGCTGATAACTTTGCGTAGCAGCCACATTTTAGCGAGCACGTCTTCGCCCAACAGCAGGTCTTCGCGGCGCGTTCCGGATTTCAAGATGTCGATAGCCGGGAAGATGCGGCGCTCTTCTAAACGGCGCGAGAGGTGAAGCTCCATGTTGCCGGTACCCTTGAATTCTTCAAAGATCACGTCGTCCATACGCGAGCCGGTTTCGACGAGCGCGGTCGCCAGAATGGAGAGCGAACCACCGCCGCGAATGTTGCGGGCTGCGCCCAGAAAACGCTTCGGCCAGTGCAGCGCGCTGCTGTCGAGACCGCCCGACAGGGTACGTCCGGTCGGCGGCGTGACCAGGTTGTTGGCGCGCGCCAAACGCGTAATCGAATCGAGCAAGATCATTACGTGACCTCCCTCTTCGACGATACGGCGACTTCTTTCGTGGACAAATTCGGCGACGCGGATATGGTTGGTCGGGGGTTCGTCGAAGGTGCTGGCGATCACCTCGACGCCCGAAACCGACTCGCGGAAGTCTGTAACTTCTTCAGGGCGTTCGTCGACCAACAGCACGATGACCTTGATGTCGGGTTCGTTTTGGATGACCGAATTGGCAATTTTTTTCAGCAGCGTCGTTTTACCGGCTTTGGGTGGCGCGACGATCAACCCACGCTGACCCCGCCCGATAGGGGCCAGGAGGTCGATCACGCGCGCGGCGACCTCGCTCTGGCTGGTCTCGAGCTTGATCCGGAAATCCGGAAAGGTCGGTACCAGGTCGTCGAAACGTGGGCGCTTGGCCGCCTGAAACGGATCGACGCCGTTGACCGCTTCGACGCGGATAAGCGTGCCGTAGCGTTCGTTGTCGCGGGGACGGCGAGCTTTACCTAAAATAAAGTCGCCGGTGCGGAGCTTAAACTGTTTAATCAGTCCCGCTGAGACGATCACCGAACGGGTGTTGTTTTGCAAAAGCGATTCTTGCAAAAAACCGTAACCATCGCTGGAAATCTCCAGGTAGCCCTTGACCAGACGCAGCCCCTCGGCTTCCGACGCGCGTTCCAGAATAGCTACCGAAAGCTCGTCTTTGCTGTGCTGGCGGTAGTCGGACAACCCGACTTCTTTAGCGAGCAGGTGCAGTTCGGGCAGGATTTTAGCCTGAAGGTCGCGGTAGTTGAGCGTCGGACGGCGGTTGCGACTATTGCGCCCGCGCCGGGAACCCCCGTTGGTGCCGTTGTCGGCCTGGGCGTCGTCGGCGTCTCCGGCGGATGCGTCTTGCGCGGTGCGAGCCGCCTGCAACGCTCCGGCGCGCCCGGTCTTGCGCCCACTCGAGCGTTCGTTCGGGTCCGGCGCAGCGTCGGCGTCAGTGTCATCATCGGTATTTTCACGGGTATCGTCGTCGACCGGAGTTTCAGCTTGGGGCGCGGCGTCTCTCGCCGCGTTACCAGCGTCGGCACGTTCATCAGCTCGAGAATCGGGTTCGTTTTGAGCTTCCGGTACGGGCCGCGGTTTCGGCGGTCGACCCCGGCGTTTGGCGGGTGCAGGCGCGGCGCTGGTCGCGTCGGCAGAGGCGTCGGCGGATTGCGTCTCGGCGTCGGTTTTAGGTTTATTCGCGCTACCTTTGGGACGACCCCGGCGGCGCGGCGTAGGCTCCGCTTCGTCGGGAACCGGGTCTAGTATTTGGAGGTCGGTGTCGCTACTGGTCATGAGGGCTCAACTTTCTTCATGTGCGTGTCTGCTGCGTATTTGCTGAATTTCTGCTGCGGTGCGTAGCTACCGGGAATTACAGTTCGTTCAGGCGGCTTTGACGGGCCAGCGGGACGGCAAGGTTGACCGAATCTTGATGAGGCTGCGCCACCCGACATTTAAGTACGCATTTGGAATAGAGCAGAATTTTCAGCGGGTGTGCAGCGCGGCGTGTTGACGTGCCTTAGTGGTGCTGCTACCCTGAGTATACGCAGGTGCGGCGGCGTATGTAAAGCGCAGACGTTGCCAAACGAAACCGCGTAAAGGCGATGACGGGTAGGAGTAGGGCTGAAAGCGGTCAGGAGCGAGCTGGAGAGGGTGAGAGTCCGGCGGCGCGCGCAGCATGAAAATCAGCCTCGAGCCGCCCACCGAACGGTTCTGAACCCCGGCAACGGGCTTGAAACCAAGTAGAGTGGGACGTGAGCCGCACGTGACAGCGGCAGGTTTTACCGCCTCCGGGCGTGCGAAACCGCAAAGGCTCTCCCGGTGACGGTGAGAGCGAAATTGGGTGGTACCGCGCCATATTTTCGAGCGCCCCAATAGGCATGTTTGGGGCGCTTCTTGCGTGCTTTAAGGAACGCGCCCCAGAGGGAGGTCGACGGTGTCTGACAAAACGATGTTCGGCGAAGTTAAAGGGGTTCAGTTTCCGGTGCTCGAGGCCGAAGTAATGGCCTATTGGCGTGAGCACGATATTTTCAAGCAGTCGGTTGCCAAAGCCTCGCCCGAGGGCGACTATGTGTTTTACGAAGGCCCGCCCACGGCGAACGGTAAACCCGGCGTCCACCACGTCATCAGCCGCTGCTACAAAGACCTGTTTCCACGTTTCAAGACGATGCAGGGTTACCGCGTCGGGCGCAAAGGCGGTTGGGACACGCACGGTCTGCCGGTCGAAATCGCTATCGAAAAACGTCTGGGTTTCACCAAAAAGTCCGAGATCGAAGCCTACGGCGTCGAAAAGTTTAATCAGCTCTGCCGCGACTACGTGTTTGAGAATATTCAGGACTGGAACGCCATGACCGAACGCATCGGCTACTGGCTCGACCTCGAGGACGCTTACGTCACCTACGACAACGCCTACATCGAATCGTGCTGGTGGGTGATGAAGTCGCTCTGGGAACGCGGCCTGCTCGGTGAAGACTACAAAACTACCTGGCACTGCCCGCGCAGCAACACCAGCTTGTCGTCGCACGAGGTCTCGCAGGGTTACAAGGAAAACGTCGAAGACCCGTCGGTCTATCCGAAATTTCCGGCAGACCGGGTAGGGCTGCAAAGCCGTGGGCTCCTAAACGAGCAAGAAACGCGCCCGGTCTCGCTGCTGGCCTGGACGACGACGCCGTGGACGCTGGCGGCGAACAGTGCTCTGGCGGTCAAGGGCGACGCGGTGTACGCGCTCGTCTCCGCAGCCGGTCGTTACGGCGGTGAAGGCCAGGATGAGCTTTATATCGTCTTGGCAGACCTCGCCGAAAAGGTCTTCGGTGAAGGTGCCTTCGAGGTGCTCGAGACTTTTTCCGGCGACGCTTTGGTCGGCCTGAGCTACGCGCCCATCTTGCAGGGACAGGTTCCAGAGGACGAAACCGGCAAAGGCTGGCGCGTGGTTGCCGACGACTCGGTGACGCTTTCGGACGGTTCCGGGGTGCTGCACGTCGCTCCGGCGTACGGCGACCTCGAGCTGGGCCGCCGTCACGGGTTGCCGACCCTGTTTTCCGTGTCGCTGCTAGGTGAAGTTTTGCCCGAAGTCAAACTGGACGGTGCTCCCGGCGACGGCCCCTACACCGGTATGTTTTTCAAAGACGCCGACGGCCCGTTAGCCGCCGACTTGCTGGAACGCGGGCTGCTCTTTCGTAGCGGCACCATTCGCCACACCTATCCGTTTAACTGGCGTATGATGGACGTGCCGCTGATCAACGTCGCTAAAAAAAGCTGGTATATCCGCACCACGCTGCTTAGAGACAAACTGCTCGAGAACAACGCGGCGGTCAACTGGAACCCTGAAACCATCAAAACCGGGCGCTTCGGCAAATGGCTCGAGAACAACATCGACTGGGCGTTGTCGCGCGAACGCTTCTGGGGCGCGCCGCTACCGATCTGGGAGGCCGACGACGGCGAGCGCGTCTGCGTCGGCAGCGTCGCGGAGTTGGAGGCGTTGACCGGACGCGACCTGTCGGATTTAGAACTCCACCGCCCCTTTGTCGACGAGGTGACGTTCGAGCAGGGCGGCAAAACCTTTCGGCGCGTACCGTACGTCGTCGACGTCTGGTTCGAGTCGGGCGCGATGCCCTACGCGCAGTGGGGCTACCTGGGCGACTCGAGCAGCGAGGCGACCCGCGACAAACTGGCGCGCAACTTTCCGGCGGACTATATCTGTGAAGCCGTCGATCAGACTCGAGGCTGGTTCTATAGCCTACACGCGCTCGGGACGCTCCTGACCGACTCGGGCGATAAGGGGGATGATGAGCGTGAGGGACGACCACCGGGGGCGCTGGCGTGGCTGGAGCCGGACACCTCGGCGTTTAAGAACGTCATCGTGCTGGGGCATATCTTGGACGAAAACGGCGAAAAGATGTCCAAATCGAAGGGCAACATCGTCGAACCGTGGACGGTGCTGGACGCCGTAGGCGCGGACGCCCTCAGATGGTATCTCTACGCCTCGTCACCGCCTGAAGCGTCGAAACGTTTTTCGCTCGCTCTGGTCGAAGAGACGCAGCGCGACCTGTTTATGACCTTGTGGAACAGCTACAGCTTTTTCGTCCTGTACGCCAACCTCGACCGGCCCGACCTGACGCAAACGGTTCCGTTCGCCGAACGCCCGGAGATCGACCGCTGGCTGGTCGCCAAAATGCACGCGCTCGTGCGGGACGTAACGGCGCGCCTGGAAGATTATGACCCTACCGGCGCGAGCCGTATGGTCCGCGACTTCGTGGTGGACGAGCTGTCGAACTGGTACGTGCGGCGCAACCGCCGCCGTTTCTGGAAGTCCGGTACCGACGCCGACAAGCTGGCGGCGTACGGGACGCTTTACGAGACGCTGGTGACGCTGACCAAACTGATGGCACCGATGGCCCCCTTCGTCTCCGAGGTCATCTACCGCAACCTGGTGTTGTCCGTAAGGGCGGACGCGCCCGAATCGGTGCATCTGGCGAGCTGGCCCGAAGCCGACGCTGCGCTGATCGACGACACGCTGCTACGCGATATGAACGCTCTCGTGCGCGTCGTCGAACTCGGACGCGGGGCGCGGGCGGCGTCTAAGGTCAAAACGCGGCAACCGCTACCGGAGGTGCTGGTGCGGGTGCGGAGCGCCGAAGAGCTGGCGGGCCTCAGACGCTTGGAGCCCCAACTCTTGGAAGAACTCAACGTCAAGAAGGCCACCTATCTGGGCGTAACGGCGGATTTCGTCGCCTACGACGTAAAACCGAATTTGCCTCTGGTCGGCAAACGGTTCGGCAAACTTATTCCGGCGCTTAAAAAAGCGATTCAAGAGACCGACGGGCGCTCCATCGCCAAAAATGTACGTGAAGGTCGCCAAACCGCCCTGACTCTGGACGGCCAGGAATACAGCCTCGAGCCCGAAGCGTTTTTGCTCGACGCCAAAAGCCCGGAAGGATACGCGGCGCTCGAGGAACGCGGCTACTTGGCGGCGCTGAACACCCGGCTCACCCCCGAACTCGTACGCGAAGGTCTGGCCCGCGACGTCATCCGGATGGTGCAGAACGCCCGCAAAAATGCGGGATTACAGGTCTCGGACTTTATCACCCTGAGCTTGCAAACCGAGGGTGACGTGCTGGAGGCGGTTGAAAAGCACCGGGAGACCATCCAAAACGAGGTTTTGGCAGGTGAGCTGAGCTTTGAACCGCTACGTGACGCGGCCTACAGCGAGCAAGCCGAGGTCGAAGGGACGCCGCTGGGAATCGGTTTGAGCAAAGCGGCGAAACCGGCGCAAGCTGTTTGAGACGAAGGGTGGGGTGATTACGGCCCACCCTTCTCAAAACCCCGGGTGGTCACTACGAACCTGCGAACGCTGACTGGTGACGCTGATTTACCGTAACGAACGGTTTATCCGGGTGGACAAGCGCGACTTCGAGAATGGCTAGGGCTCGAGCTGCCCTAAGACGTCGGCTTCAGGACGGGCTCGAGACTGACGCAACCTCACCGAATTTCACCGAGGGGTTCGTCTACTCGCTCAACCCGTCCACGGCACCACACCGTCCCGCTGCACCACGCGCACGACGCCGCGCCTGCCCGCGTAAAAGTCGGGAATAGCGGCCCTGGCGTCGGTCATCAGTACCGAGGGCAGCTGACCGGAGCCGAACCACTCGAGCTTTTCGACTTCGTTCGGGTCGGCGACGTGAGGCTTACCCGCGACGACGACCCCTTTGTATACCGACGCGAAGATGTCGGGCCAACCCCCGCCGCGCAGGTGATACGTGCCGACGAGGTACTCGAGGCTCACCTCAACGCCGATTTCTTCCCGGGCTTCGCGTACCGCGGCTTGCGGCGGCGTCTCATGGGGCTCGACAACGCCCCCCGGCAGGCCGTACGATTGTCTGGGCTGCCACAAGAGCAGCGTCCGGTTCCGGTCGTCGGTCAGGATGACCGCAGCACACTGGCGAAAAGGCTTCATGGCAAAACCTTAAAGGAATACGCCCACGCAAATCAAACGGTAGCGTCGTACGGTTCGGGTAGTAAGGCTAGAGCGCAGGCACCACACACTGGAGGTAAAAGATGAAAGTAGGCATCAACGGGTTCGGACGTATCGGGCGGCAGGTTTTTCGCATCTTGTCCGAACGTGGTGTAGACGTGGTGGCGGTCAACGACCTCACCGACAACGAGGTTTTGGCGCACATGCTGCGTTACGATTCCAACTACGGCAAATACCCCGGCGAGATCACCTCGAACGAAGGCTCTCTCGTCGTAGACGGTAAAAAAGTTCAGGTATTAGAGGAGCGCGACCCGGCCAAACTGCCGTGGGGTGAGCTGGGCGTCGATATCGTGATCGAATCGACCGGGCGTTTTACCAAAGCCGAGGACGCTGCCAAGCACTTGGAAGGTGGCGCGAAACAGGTCATTATCAGCGCGCCCGGTAAAGGCGACTTGCTGACCGTCGTGATGGGCGTCAACGAAGACGCGTACGACCCGGCGCAGCACAAGGTCGTCTCGAACGCGTCGTGTACTACAAACGGTCTTGCGCCGGTCGCCAAGGTCTTAAACGATACCTTCGGTATCGAAAAGGGCATTCTTACGACCGTTCACGCCTACACCGCCTCGCAAAGCCTGGTCGATACCGCCAAAGACGATCTCCGCGACGCGCGCGCGGCGGGTCTTAATATCGTTCCGGCAGGAACGGGCGCGGCTAAGGCCGTGGGTCTGGTGATTCCCGAGCTTCAGGGCAAGTTCAGCGGGATGGCCTTCCGAGTCCCGACGAGCACGGTGTCGGTCGTCGATTTTACGGCGCTGCTGGCGCGTGAGACCACCCCCGAAGAGATCAATGCCACCATGAAAGCGGCGGCTGAAGGCGAGCTGAAGGGGATTCTCGAGTACACCGAAGAGCTGCTGGTCTCGAGCGACCTGAAGGGCAACACCCATTCGTCGATCTTCAGCGCACCGGAAACGCTCGTCGTCGGCGGCGATTTCGTCAAGGTCGTCGCCTGGTACGACAACGAGTGGGGCTACTCGGTCCGCGTCGCCGACCTGACCGAATATATCGGCGACAAACTCTAAAGCAGCGTGACCGGCGAGCCAGCACTTCTAAGCGGTGCTGGCTCGTCTTTTTAGCAACACAAGAACTAGGAGACACCGTGGCCCTAAAAACGATGGACACCCTGGACGTCGGCGGTAAACGCGTGCTGATGCGCGCCGACTTCAACGTGCCGCTAAAAGACGGCGCGATCACCGACGACAGCCGCATTCGGGCGACCCTGCCGACGCTTCGGAAACTCCTGGAAGACGGCGCGACGCTCCTGCTGATGAGTCACTTGGGGCGTCCGAAAGGCCCGGAGGATAAAAGCCGTTTGGGGCCGGTTGCGGCGCTCTTAGGCGAGCTCTTGGGACGCGAGGTGCGTTATACGCCCACCGACGGCCCCGCCTCGAGCGAGCAGGCCGCGTTCGTCGCCGACGCCCCTGCGGGCAGCGTAACGCTCCTAGAAAACACCCGTTTCGACTCACGCGAGACCAAAAACGACCCGGCGCTGGCGAAAAAGTTAGCTGAGTACGCCGACGTCTTTGTAGGCGACGCGTTCGGCGCAGCGCACCGGGCGCACGCGAGCACGGCGGGCGTCGCGGAGCTGTTGCCGAGCGCGGCGGGTTTGCTGCTGGCGCGCGAAAACGAGGTGCTGTCAAGGTTGCTCGAGTCCCCGGAAAAGCTCTTCGTAGTGATTCTAGGCGGCGCAAAAGTGTCGGACAAAATCAGCGTCATCGAGACCATGCTGGACGTTGCCGACGATATTATTATCGGCGGCGCGATGGCCTATACGTTTTTTAAGGCGCGCGGCGGGCTGGTCGGCGGGTCTTTGGTCGAAGACGACAAGCTGGAGTTGGCTCGAGACCTCCTAGACCGGGCCGTAGAAAAACGCGTCACGCTCTACCTGCCGCAAGATTCGGTGTGCGCGCAGGCCGTTCAGGAGGGTGCTGAGACTCGAGTCTTTCCGTCGGACGCGGTTCCGGACGGCTGGCTGGGTCTCGACGCGGGGCCGGAAGCGGTTAAAAGTTTTCAGGCGCTGCTGAAAGACGCCAAAACCGTCTTGTGGAACGGGCCGCTGGGCGTTTTCGAGGTCTCTCCGTTCGACGCCGGTACGCGCGCTATCGCCGAGACCGTCGCCGGTCTGGACGCCTATACGGTCGTCGGGGGCGGTGATTCGGTCGCGGCGGTCAACGCGGTGGGTGTAGCCGACAGGATCGACCACATCTCGACGGGTGGGGGCGCGTCGTTGGAGTTTTTGGAGGGCAAGACGCTACCCGGTATCGCCGCGCTGTCCGAGCCGTCCTGAGCGCCCTTCATTTTTCTGTCAGGGCGAGCCGGTAGACTTTCCGGATGTCGCGGCGCACCATCTTTCCTCTCGTCCTCGGCGTCACGCTGGGAATCGCCGCCGTACTCGCCGTGACGGTCGCGGTGTGGACGCGCCGCCCGCTCCTCTTTTGCGACGCTGCCGCGACCCCGGCGGCGTACGAGGGCGAGTGGTTTTACCGGCTGCACGCGGGGCCGGACGGTTGGCTGCTCCGCGACGACGACCTGACGACGACGTTTACGGTAGCGCCGGACACGCTCGCCTATCTGGAACGGTTGACAGCTGCGCTAAGCGACAAAGGCGTCGCGCTGGTGCTGGCGGCGCAACCGCCGAGAGGCGTCGCACTCCCTGCGGGCAGCCTCCCCGGGTACGACCCCGGCGCAGCTTTGGGGCGTTACGCCGAGGTACGTGCAGCCCTCGAGACGACCGGCCTGCACGTAACCGACCTGGGCCGCGTCGCCAGCGAGACTCCGAACTATTTTTTTAGACGTGACCATCACTGGACGCCGGACGGAGCCGAGGCCAGCGCGCGGGCGGTCGCCGAGACCCTACGCGCGGCCCGTGTGTACGGGCTGCTCGAGCCGGAAACATTTACCACCGAAGCCACTCAGGAAGAGGAGCAGGTGGGGTCGTTCGGCGAGGCTATCGGGCGTATCTGCGGACGAAATCCACCTGCCGAACGCCTGACCCGTTACCGAACCCGCGCCGAGAAAACAGCGGAACAAGCGTCAGGGCAGGAGTCGCCTGCCGGAGACCTTTTCGGCGACGTTTCAGCGCCACCCGTCACGCTGGTCGGAACCAGCAACAGCGCCCGCCCGGACCTCAACTTCTCCGGATTTCTAGAACAAGCTACCGGTTTCGAGGTGCTCAACGCGGCGGCGATCGGGGGCGGGCCGCAAGCGGCGTTGGGGAGTTACTTCCGCTCAGACACGTTCCATCAGGCGACGCCCGCGGTTATCGTCTGGGAGTTCGCTACCCTTTTCGACCTTCCCCAAGACCCGCTCTTTTACCGTCAGCTCATCCCGAGCGTCGGAGGGACGTGTGCCGCCCCGGCCCTTACCCACAGGCTGGACGGGACGCCCCTCACCCTTTTCGACGGCCCCCGGTCGGGGCGCAACCTCTACCTCGAGTTCACCGACCTGTCGCTGACGGCGTTCGGGCTCGAACTGGTGTACCAGAACGGCCTCCGCGAAAGCCTGAACCTGCGCCGCTCAGGTCAGGAAACGAATGACGGCAGCTATTTTCTCGAGCTGCTCGGACAACCTGCGCGCGTCACGCTGACCCTTCCGGAGCGCGCGACCGGGGACGTGCAGGCGAGGCTCTGCCCTTAACGAATACTTTGCCCTTAACAAATAGGCGTCCCTAACGAACGATACGAGTACTGAAAAACTGCTCCTGAAACCGCACCGCCGCTGTGATGTCGGCGTCGGAGAGCGTCACGCCTTCCGGCACCACCACCCGTTTGTCGTCATCGTCTTCGCAACGGTGGATGATGGCGATCACGACGCCTTCGGTGCGTGACAGGGGTTCCACGACGCCCAGCACGTAAGCGTCCAGAGCTTCGCCGTCCGGCGCGAGCATACCGGGAACGTAGCCGTAGTTGACCTCGTACAAAAAACCGTGGCGCGGGTGCCGCGACCCGAGCGGGCGATCCACCACCACCACGACCACGCGGCCCAAGAAGGGGCGGGCCAGTTCCAGAGAACGGCTCACTAGCTTAGACGCGCCACGTACAGAGATTCGGCGAGCGTCCGCTCCGACCAGCGCCATGTCAGGGGCGGCGGCCCCAGCCGCAGCAGCAGCGGGTACATGGGCGCGGCGGTCGGCTCGAGCTCAGCGCGTAGCGGCGCAGTTTTGGGCAACGTCAGACCACCCTGCGGCGCAGCACCCTTGACGAACGCCAGCACCCCGGACGCGTCCCAGACGAACGCGCCATCGAACCACGCCACCACCTCTCCGCGCCGCACCAGCTGCCCGTCTTGCACGGCCCCGACGGGTGCGTTGTCGATACCGTACAAAACCCCGGCTCCGGTCAGGTAATGCTGCGGGTCGCCCCAGCGGTCATATAAAATACGTCTCACGAACACATGCCAAAAGTAGAAGCTGCCATCCGACCAGCTTAGCTTAACGACAGACGAGGCTTCATCATCTGCCTAAAAGCTCCTCACACGCATCCCTTATGGTGGGGGTATGAGACTTACGCTGATCCTTACGCTCGCTACTCTGTTCGCCACCGCCACCGCCCAGCGGCAGATTTACTCGCTCAACATTTTGCTCAACGGAGAACCTGTCACCTGGGATTCGGGAGAGGGGGTGACGCGAAACGGTGAGGAGTTTTTTGTCGAAGACCCGAGCGTCCCCCTCGAGGTCTACTTTGACGGCGGGCGGCTCGAGCTCCATCTGGCAGATTTCGGCACCTTCGCGCAGCCGCACGTCACCGGCATGCGGTTTAGCCGGGAGGTCGAGCCGAGCACTATGAGTATGGGCGCGACCGTTCGCCACTTCGATCAGGGTTGGGACGACTACGCCGACACCATCGTTTTCGGCGGAGCGAAAAACGGACGGCTTGCGCTGCAACACCCGCACGACGACGAACAACCTTTTACCCGCTCTAAAAATGATGTGCAGGCGACCGGCGAGGTTCGGGTAAGCGCGCTCGACAACGTACGGAGCGGCGACGGCAGCGCCATCATCATCGATTTTGCAAGCCCGCCTTTTGCCGAACTCGAGCGCGGTACGGTTCGCTACGAACTCGTAGCGGAGCCGCCGAGGTAGGTTGGCCCAAACCGGGAGGTTTCGCGGGACGCGAGGATATTTAGGTCGCACGTGAACCGCTAGACGAGTTCAGCGAGACGCAGACGCTACTTGGACAGCTCGGATTTAGTCGGAACGCTTTAAGCAACCCACTAAAAACGGGACTCGAGAAACCTCTTCAGTAGACCAAGACGACACCCCGCACTTTAGAAGGCGGGGTGTCGTTTTTGCAGAGGGCAACTGTCGGCGACGCCGTTTCCAACAGACATCTTTGTAAAGCAATCTTTTTCAGGCGGCGCTAGACCTGAAGCGACTTTAGTCCCGGTCGCTACCGCGCTGCTCGAGGCTGCGCGGTTCGGGGTTTCGTTTGCGGTCGGTGTAGACGGTGCGCGTTTTGGGGCGCGCGCGTACGACGCCCGGCCCGAACGGAACGCGGAAGCTCGGCGACGGTGTGGGCTTGGGGAGCCCGGCCGGGCCATCGTCAGCCGCACTGGTTTTCGGTTTGAGCGAAAAACGCCTTTCGACGAAAAGGTACATCAGAACCGACGGGGCAAGCGCCGTGACGAACAGCGCGGGCATCAACGCCCAGAAGATCAGCGGGCCGTACGCCGACGACGCGGGCAAAAAGGTGGCAAGCACCAGCACGACGAACTGCATGGCGAGCGCGTGAACCATGTAAAACGAGTAGCTCATGTTGCCGAACCAGCGGAGCGGCGTCCACTCGAACACGCGCCGGAGCCAAGCGCCCGTGTTTGCAAAACAGCAAAAGCAGAGGGTGTAGTAGGCGGCGAACAGCGCGACGACCTGCAAGGTGTTGCCGACGCTGTGCTCGGTCGGCAAGAGCTGTGCGGAGAGTCCGGCAGCGACCACGACCGCGGTCAGCACGCTATTCGGCGGGCGTAGGCGCAGATGGTTGATGGCTTCGTAGAGCAAGATACCCGCTAAAAACATCAGCAGTCTAGGTTGCCCCCAGTAGACGAAACAATAGGCCGTGTACGCAAGCGCCACGACCGCAAAAAAACCGACGCGCCAACCCAGTTTCTGTTCGCGCAAGCCGAAGACCGAAATGATACCGGGGATAACGGCGTAGTAAAACATCTCGTAACTCAGCGACCACGCCACCGAGATCATCGCCGTAATCGGAAAAAGACCGGCCAGCAAGAAGAAGTTGCCTAGCAAGAACGTCGCCGCCTCACCCGCCGTGCTCGGAATCTTGCTCTCACTGGGCAGCAGCAGCGACAGGGCGATGTACAGGGCGAACATCACGAGAAAAACAGGGTAGATACGGGCGACGCGCCGCGACATAAACTGCGTGAATACTTGCGGCCTCGAGATCAGCGACCCGTAGATCAAGTACCCGCTGAGGACGAAAAACAGATCGACGCCGGAGTTGCCGACGGAGTTCACGGCGTTTGCCGCCGCTGCAAACCCCGACGACTGATCGACGAACGGTTTCATAAAGCCGATATAGTGGGCGAAAAAGACCAGCAGCGCCGCAAATCCGCGCAGCCCTTCCATCGGGCGGATGTTGCCGGGGCCGCCGCCGCGCGACAGCTCGAAGCGTTCGGAAACCCAGCTTTTTATTCCGCCCAAGATTCCTGAGCTGGTTTCGGTTCTTGCTGAAGATATTTGAGCGTAAGCCTTTCTCATAAGCCTAAAGCACCTCGTTCGTATTTAACTCAGTCGCCTCGAGGCCACCCCCACAAAGCACGTTCTAGCAGCAGGGCTCGAGTCCAGAGCACGCTAGCACGGACGTACTGCGCGAACAGATCAGCTATCACAACAAAACACGGTCGCGTCGCCTTTGCACGCGCTGCAAAGAATCCGAGCAGATACCGGCTCTGTACGGCAATTAGATAGATTCCGTAGACATTTTAGGCTAAAAGCGAAGTGACGAGTAAAGAAAGTACGCCTCGTCGTGTTGGGTGTACAGCACGACCTCGAGCGCACTTTATGACCGGTGCTCCGCAAAAGTCTAGGCGTCGGTACCCTGCGCCGCGTCCGTCACCTGATCGCTGAGGGCGCGGCCCCGGAGGTCGCCACGTAGCAGCAGCGCCGCCACCCCCGCCACGCCCAGCGACAGGGCGTACACCCCCAGCGCGAGCGGAAACGACAACGTGAGCAGGGTTCCGCCGAGCTGCGCCGCGACGATACCCCCGGCCCGCGCCGCCGCGCCCATCACCCCCATCCCGGTCGCGCGTACCGCGGTCGGGTAGACCTCAGGGGTGGTCGCGTAGAGTGCTCCCCACGCGCCGAGCAGCGAAAACGACAACAGCAGGCTCGCGCCGATAACGACTGCGGGTGTGCTCGAGACCGCAAACACCATGCTCGCCGCCGCGCTCGTAAAGATAAAGAGCGCCAGCGTGGGCCGCCGCCCGATACGCTCGAGCAAATAGGCCGCGAGCGCGTACCCCGGCAGCTGCGCGAGCGCCAGCACGATCAAAAACCAGTAGGTTCCGAGTACCGCGACGCCCTGCCCGACGAAGATGGGCCGGAGCCAGGTAAAGACGCCGTAGTAACCAAAAGAGAGTCCGAGCCAGATCACCAGCAACGGCAACGTCCGGGACAGCAAGCTGCCCTGAAAAAGCGCGGCGGTGGTGTTGCGGCGCGGGGCGGGCGGCGGCGGGGTCAGCGTGCCTAACGTGAGCGTCACCCCGTTGACCTCGGCTACCCGCTCGAGCACGCGTTTCGCGCCCGCCGCGTCACCCTTTAGGAGTAGATACCGCGGCGATTCCGGGACGCTCAACCGTACCCAAAACCCCAACAGCCCCGGCAGCGCGTTGATCGCTAAAATCCAGCGCCAGCCCGTTTCCGGCAGCTGCGGCACAATCGCCCAGGCAACCAGCGCAATCGCCACCGTACCGAGCGCCCAAAAGCTCTCGAGGTAGACCAGAAACCGGCCCCGCTCACGTTTGGGCAGATATTCGGCCATAATCGCGTAATCGACCGGCAGCGTGCCGCCGACCGCCAAACCGTTGATAAAGCGGAACACCAGCAGCAAACCAAAACTCGGCGCAACGGCTGAGAGTAGCGCAAAAACGGCGTTGAGCGCAATCGTCACCAAAAAGACGGTGCGCCGTCCTACGCGGTCGGCGAGCGCCCCGAACCCCCACGCACCGACGAACATTCCGGCAAAAAACAGCGACCCTACCAGCCCCACCTGAGCGCCCGACACGCCAAAAGTGGCGATAACCGAGGGGAGGATAAACCCGATACCGATAACCTCCATCGCGTCCCCGGCCCAGACGAGCCCGTTGACACCCAAGAGCCGCCACTGAAACCGCCCCAGACCGATCCTTTCAACGGCGTCGTCGACGTTGTCGATGGCGTTACCGAACCCTGCGTTACCCAGCCCTGCGTTAGCCGTCGGCGTAGCTGCGTCAGCCATACCCGAACCTCCGATATTTTTAGCGGCTCTGCGAGGTACCGTCCCACCTTCCCGCGCCTCTCAGACTACCGCTCGAGCTGGTCTCTATTTGGGTTGCGTAACCGCCTGTACGTCAGTTATGTGTGAAGGCTATGGGCGTGGCGCAAACCAGATAAACCCGGTCATTTTTGCAGACTCGAGCCGAGGCACGGTTCTGTAGACCGAACCGAGCAGCTATCTTTTAACACAAGTGGCTCCCCCTGTCGCGCTGAAAAAGCGTCGGTGGGCCGGTAGGGAAACGCCTCATCCGAGCGGCGCGTAAACACACAACTGCAAAACGCCCCCAGATGTGAGATGGTAGGGAGATGTTACGTTTTTCGCCCCCACTCCGTACCCGAATCCTGATACCGGAGACCGTATGAAAGCAACCGCATGAAAGTCGGGGTCGTCTTGAGTGGCGGCGGCGCACGCTGCTTTGCCCACATCGGCGTCTTGCGCGCGCTCGAGGAGCACGGTTTCGAGCCCGTGGCGATGAGCACCTGTTCGGCGGGCGCGATCGTCGGCGCGCTGCACGCCGCCGGACACAGCCCCAGGCGGATCGAGGAGATTTTTAGAGACGCCAACTTTCTTAAAGTTTTGGATATCGACTTCGACGGTGGTCACGGCCTGATCGGTTACGACGGGCTCAGAGAGCTTTTAGAACCCCACCTACCTGAAACCTTTGAGGCGCTCAATTATCCCTTCGCCGCCGTTTCGGTAGACGTACAACAGGGCAAGCTCCACATCCTCACCAACGGCCCGCTGGTACGCCGGGTGTGCGCCAGCAACGCGTTTCCCGGTGTGTTCGACCCCGTAGAGGACGAGGGGCGCTACTTTATCGACGGAGGCACGCTTAACATCGTCCCGGTAGACGTGATCCGCACGCTGACCGACGCGCCGGTGATCGCCGCCGACGTCACGCAGCCGATAGACCGGCCTGTAGAGCTGCCCAAACCCCAGGAAGACGGCCTGCTCTACCGCGTCGCCTCGCGCCTCAATCCCAAACAGCTGATGGTTCCGGTAGAGATCGCCGAAAAAGCCTTTACCATCACCCAGGGCAAGCTTTCAGAGCTGATCTACGCGATGCACCCGCCCGACCTCATCATCAAACCGCCACTCCCCCAAGACCTGATGCCGCACCACTTCAACCGTATCGACGACGCCGTGAAGGGTGGCTACGAAGGGACGCTGAAGGCGCTGCAAGACCGCCTGCCCGACGCGCTCCGCGAAGGGTCGCCCTCTTCCGGGGCGTCGGTCACGGTACCCAAGGACAAAGATTAAACGGTATAGATAACCAGGTGTCCTTTATCTAGAACGACACCTTGACGACGACACGCGTAAGGTAACTACCCACGACCAGACGACGCGGGGCCGGATATGGTACTTAACGATATGACCCTCTCTCCCCACCCGGCTCAGCTGGGTTTTTCGATGCCGCCCGAATGGGCTCCCCACGCCGCCACCTGGACGAGCTGGCCCTTCGACGACGCTCTTTGGGAGGGCCAACTGGACGCTGTTCGAGGCGAATTTGCGGCGCTTGTGAAGGCTATCGCCCGTTTCGAGCCGGTCGTGCTCAACGTCCGGGACGCCGACGCCGAAGCCGACGCCAGAACGAGCCTGAAGGGTGCGGACGCGCCGTTGGATAACGTCACCTTTCACCGCGTGCCGCTCAACGACGTCTGGTTTCGGGACAACGGCCCGCTTTTTGTCACCAACCCGGCGGGGCAAGTCGCGCTGACCGACTGGGGTTTTAACGCTTGGGGCGAAAAGTACAGGCCGTGGGACGACGACGACCGCGCACCGATGGCGGTGGCCCGGACTCTAAACATGAAGCGTTTCGTGGTGCCGGTCGTGATGGAAGGCGGGTCATTGGAGCTGAACAGCCACGGCGTCTGCCTCACCACCCGCAGCTGCCTGCTGTCGCAGCAGCGCAACCCGAACCTGAGCGAAACCGACCTCGAGGAGACCTTACGGGCGGCGCTCGGCGTCAAACACCTCGTCTGGCTTGGAGAAGGGCTCGAGGGCGACCACACGGACGGTCACATCGACACCATCGTCCGGTTTACCGGCGACCACACCATCGTTTGCTCGGTCGCCGAAGACGGAACAGACGCGAACTTTGAGCCGATGCAGCGCAACCTGACGTTGCTGGAGAGCTTGCGTGACGGTGAGGGTAAACCGTATCGAATCGTAAAGCTGCCGCTACCGAAAACGCGGCTCGAGGTCGGCGGCGTCCGTTTGCCGCCGACCTACGCGAACTTTTACATCGGTAACGGTTTCGTGGTCGTGCCGCAGTACGGCGACGCCAACGATAAGCCTGCGCTCGAGCTGCTAAAACCACTTTTTCCGAGGCGTGAGGTGATCGGACTGTCCTCGAGGGCGCTCATTACCGGCGGCGGGTCGTTTCACTGCGTTACGCAGCAGCAACCCGCCGGGGAGATTTTAGCGCCGTGACGCCCGTATGACGTTCGTGCTGATTTACGGCCCGCCCGCCGTGGGCAAACTGACGGTCGCCACCGAACTCGCCAAAGTAACGGGGTTCAAGCTGTTTCATAACCACGTCAGCGTTGATGTGGCTGAAGCCATCTTCTCTCGTAACGGCCCGTCATTCGGTCACGTCGTCAAAAGCATCAACCAGGTTGTTTTTCAGGAAGCTGCCCGGGAAGAAGTCGACCTCATCTTCACCTTTGTATATGCACACCCACAGGATGACCCTGAAGTTCGGTGGATGCTCGACATCTTTGAGAGCGGCGCAGACGAGAAAAGCGCACGTATCCTGCTCGTCCAACTTACCTGTGAGCGAGAGGTGCTCAAAACGCGGCTCGGTGAGGCGTCGCGGCGGGCTTACGGCAAGATTAAAGATGTGGAGACGCTCGAGCACTTGCTCGAGACCTACGACCTTTTCACACCACATCCAGCAAAACCCAGCTTACACCTCGACACCACCCACACCCCGCCCCTCGAGACGGCAGCCGCCATCGCCGCGCACCTGAAAACCCTGTAAGGAGCTGTTTATGCCTACTGTCAAACTCGCCGTCGTACAGATGAGTTGTTCAGACGTTCTGGAAGACAATCTAAATAAAGCTGAGCATTTCGTATGTGAGGCTGCCGGAGCCGGGGCCGATATCGTGCTGCTGCAAGAGCTGTTTGAAAATCTGTACTTTCCGCAGCTGGAGCGCGACGACCTCTTCTCGCTCGCCCATCCCGCTACCGGGCATCCCTTTCTGGAACGTTTCGGCGCGCTCGCCAAGGAACTCGAGGTGGTGCTGCCGGTGTCGTTTTTCGAGCTGGCGGGGCAAGCCTACTACAACAGCCTGATGATGTTCGACGCGGACGGCGCGGCGCTGGGCCGTTACCGTAAGGCGCATATCCCCGACGGCCCCGGTTACGAGGAGAAGTTTTACTTCAACGTCGGCGATACCGACTTTAGAGCGTGGGAGACGAGGGTAGGGTCGGTCGGCGCGGCGATCTGCTGGGATCAGTGGTTTCCCGAGGCGGCGCGGGCGATGGCCTTGCAAGGCGCGAACCTGCTCCTCTACCCCACCGCTATCGGTTCGGAACCGCAGGAAATCGGCGGCCTCGAGACCCGTGACATGTGGCAACGTGCGATGGTCGGACACGCCGTCTCGAACAGCGTCTACGTGGCGGCGGCGAACCGCGTCGGCAAGGAAGGCGACGCCCGCTTTTACGGCTCGTCGTTTATCTGCGACTACACCGGCACCAAGCTCGCCGAAGCCGACGAAAGCTCGGAGACCGTCATCTACGCCGAGCTGGACTTCGCGGCGGCGCGGCGTTTTCGGGCCGGATTCGGCTTTTTTCGTGACCGCCGCCCCGAACTCTACGGCCGCCTATTGACGCTCGACGGTGAAACGAGGCGAGACGAACGCTAGCGCCGGTCGGCTTTTCACCTGACTTGAAAGGGGTCTTTAGTCGTGTCGAACGAAAAAGCAGGGAACAGGGAGGTTCCGGAACGCTGATGCTCATCTCGCTTTTGAGCGTTTGACCGTGTTTCTGAAGGTGTAAACGCAAACACAACCTAGATTTTGGTGGCGTTTTGAGCCGAGCGTGGGTCGTCGGTTAGCTTGGGCGTCAACCTCTCCCCTGCTGCCTGACAAGGCCAAACCTGGATGCAGACGCGTTTTGTGGGTCACTCGAGAAAAAAAATGGGCTCGAGGCTTTTAGACGAAAGCTTCAATACCTTTTACGGCGGCTAAGTCGGCTTTTTGTCTTTCTGAAAAGGTCATAAAGCAGTAGCGCGCAAACATACTTCTACAAGCCACAGGCTACACGCCACAAGCCACTCGTCTATGCAAAACTAACGGGGAGCAAATATCGGCAAAACTAAAATGATACTGCATAGAGGGCGTCACTAGCTTTACGTGAAAGTAGTAAGAGGTGTAAATGTCTTCACACTCTCTTAAGAAATCTGCTACACTGCTCACGATGTCTTGGTTGCGACTCTTTACTCTCGGTTCCGCGCTGGCTCTTCTTTCCGTCGTCGTCGCACAGGAGACCTATACGGTGCAACCGGGAGACAACCTCGTTACCCTCGCGGCTCGTTACGATACCACCGTCGAAGCGTTCCTAGCGACGAACAAACTTACCGGAACCGGCCTGCTCGCAGGCGCGACGTTGCTGATTCCCGAAGCCGACGTTTATACGGTCGGGGCGGGCGACACGCTCTCGGCTATCGCCACCGCAACCGGCGTGCCGGTCGAAGAACTTATGACGAACAACGACCTCAGCGACACCTCGCTGCTGATCGGACAAGAACTGCGGCTCGGCGGGTCAGCCCCGGCGGGGCCGCTCGTCGTTACCGTCGAGGCGGGCGAGTCTTTGTGGTCGCTCGCTGAACGCTACGGCGTTTCGGTCGCGGCGCTAAGCAGCGCAAACGGGCTGGCGTCGGACGCGGCCCTCGCCGTCGGCGACGACCTCACCGTACCGGGTGTTCTGGCGAGCGCAGCGCCGAGCGATCAGGGGGGCGGCGCGGAGCCTAGCATCACGGTCGAAACGGGCGAATCGCTCTCAGAGATTGCGCTTCGGCACGGAACCAGCGTGGGCGCGCTCATGTCACTTAACGACCTCGAGAGTGACCTCTTAAACGCGGGTGAAACGCTCCTGTTGCCCCCTGCGAGCGCGAGCGGCGCTTCACCCGGAATGCTCTGGCCCCTCTCCGGCGCGCTGACCTCGTATTTCGGGCCGCGCAGCCTGCTCGGGATGACCTACCACTACGGTTTGGACATCGACGGCGCGACGGGCGACGCGGTCGTCGCGGCGATGGCGGGGACGGTCACTTACAGCGGCTGGCTCGGCGGATACGGTTACGTGGTCATCGTCGAAGTGGATAACGTCGAATACTATTACGGACACGCCTCCGAGTTACTCGTGAGCGAAGGCGAGTACGTCGAGACCGGCGAGGTCATCGCCAAGGTCGGGTCGACGGGGCGTTCGACGGGTTCGCACCTGCATTTCGAGATTCGCATCGACGGTCAGGCGGTCGATCCGCTGCCGTATCTCGAGCGCACCGCTTCACTTCCCTGAAGGCTTTAGACCCGAAGAGATTTGTGTGAAAGCAGACGCCGATCAGCTGCTGAAGCGTTTCGGCTTTTCTCAGTTTAGAACAGGTCAGCGCGAGGTCGTGACCGCAGCCCTGAGCGGGCGTGACGTGCTCGCCGTGATGCCGACCGGCGCAGGTAAATCGCTCTGCTATCAGCTTCCCGCGCTCGCAGAGCCTGGGCTCAGCGTGGTCGTCAGCCCGCTGATCGCGCTCATGAACGATCAGGTGGCGGGCTTGCGGCGGCGCGGAGTCGGCGCGGCGGCGCTGACCAGTCAGCTCTCACTCGCCGAGCAGCGCGCGCTGCTGAGTGGCTTGCGGGAGTTGCGGCTTTTGTACCTCTCGCCCGAACGACTGGGCGACGACATTGTACAGCGTGCGCTACTGGCGGTCGGGGTCGCGCGTCTGGTGGTCGACGAGGCGCACTGCATTTCGAGCTGGGGTCACGATTTTCGCCCCGACTACCGGCTGCTCGGCGCGGTTCGCCTAAACCTCGGCGACCCGCCGGTGACGGCGCTGACCGCGACGGCGACCGAACGGGTTCGGGACGATATCGCAGACCTTTTGCGGCTGCGCGACCCGGTGCAGGTGCTGACCGGTTTCGACCGTCCCAACCTGCGTTACCGGGTGCTGCCGGTGCCGAACGAAACGGCGAAGCTCGAGGCTCTCTGTACCCTTTTGCAGACACCCGGGGCCGCCGTGATCTACGCCGGAACCCGCGAACGCACCGAAAGCGTGGCCGCGCAGCTCGGTAGCTGGGGGCGGGCGGGCGCGGCCTACCACGCAGGACTCGGCAGCGACCATAGAAACGCCGTACAAGACGCCTTTTTAGCGAGCAGCACGGGCGTCGTCGTAGCGACCAACGCGTTCGGGATGGGCGTCGATAAACCCGACGTACGGGGGGTCGTTCACATCGACCTGCCCGCGTCGGTCGCAGCGTACTACCAGGAGGCGGGCCGGGCCGGGCGTGACGGCGAGGCCGCGACCTGTACGCTCCTCTATACGGCCGAGGACGCCGCGCGGCAACGGCGGCTTCTGCTCGCCTCGACGCCGACGCCCCTCGACCTCAAACGCACTTTCGTACGGGTTAAAAACGCCCATCCAGAGCCCGTCCGGGCGGAAGACCTGAACCTCGGCCGGGGCAAACTGATCGGCACTTTACAGCTGCTCGAGGCCCACACTATCGTCACGCTGGCGCGGCACAACCGCCGGGTCACGCTTTCACTGAATCCCGACCGGCACACCAGCGTCCCTGAGTTTAAGGACGTATGGACCGAGGCTTACGGCGAGAGACGGGCGGAACTGCTCGAGGCGACGATTCGCTACGCTGAAACTCCAGTGTGCCGCCGTGAGCAGTTGCTCGGTTACCTCGGCGACGGCGCGCACACCGGCGCGTGCGGATGCGACCGCTGCGCGCCCGAACCGTTTTTGACCGCCACCGGGCGGGCGGCGCTCGTCCGCTTCAGGACGCCGCAACCGCCACGGCGCGCGGGTGAGCTGGCGGGGTGGCTCGAGCACCACGGTTTCGTCGAACGCTCACGTTGGAGACGCCGCCTGCGGCTTTCGGCGCAGGGCGAAGAGGCGCTCACATGACCTCCCAAAGGCGGCTAGAGCGCGTCGTCGTCGTCGGGGACGTTCACGCCCAGACCGCCAAGTTCTGGCGTATCTTAAACGAAGCGGGCGTCGCCGACGGCGCTGAGCCGAGCGCCGAGCTGATAAGCGGACGCACACAGCTCGTACTACTCGGCGACCTCGTTCACGCCAAGACCAGAGCTCAGTACGCTGCGCTGATCGGTGAAGGCGGCTACGACGAGTTTCATCCGCCGCACGTCCGCCGCGCCGAAGAGGTTCAAGAGACGTTTTTACGTGAGTTCAGGAGCTTTTGTGAACGCGCGTCCGGCAACGTGACGGTCATTCTGGGCAACCACGACCACAACGCGCTGACCGGTACCGAGGGCGTGCTCAGCACCGACGGTTTATCGCACCTCGAGTGGCGGGAGCGCGCGCTACCCGACGACCTGCGGGCGTGGCTGGCGAAGTGGCCGACCGAACGGGTGGTCGAGAACGTTCACTTCGCCCACGTCGGCCCGAAAGCCGAACACAACCGCTACGACGCCGACTTTTACCTCCGCAACCGCCGCGACTGGATTTTAGAAGACCGCGACCCGGTCGCCGAAACGTCCTACCGCTTCGGCGTCTACGGTCACACACCGGTACGCGGCGGCGCGCACTTCGCTTCGCAGGGACGCGCGCTGCTGTTGGATATGAACGGTTACGGCGACGAGTACGCCTATCTGACGCTGACGTTTACCGGTGATGGGGTGGGCCTCGAGCTGCGCGGAGTCTTTTTCAGTACAGCTCTCGAGTAAAAAGTTTAGAAGCGAGCGTGCGAAAGCAGGGCGTACGTATAAACGGGTTTTTGCAAGTTTCACATCGAACCCTGAAACTCTTTGGATGACGAACGAGGGTTCCGGTTCTCTCGAGCGTTTAGTGCAGTTCGTTGCAGCACAGGTAGAGTTTGAGAATGGTTTTCAGCTTCAACTATGACCCGCAAACGTACGCCCCAAATGCGAAAACAGCGGCGCGATTTATCGGCGGCGAACCCTAAACTTTGTTCCGGCGCGTAACGATAAAACTTCACACCGCCCCCTCACTGTGAAAAACACCGTGGTTTTCGGGCGCGCGCCCTTATCATTGAGGCAGTTTTGTGTCCGGTCATACCGGACGAAACCCGCGAGCGCCACCCGAAAGACGGCGTGAAGGATGTGATGGCTATTAAAATCGTCAGAAAGATTCTCGAGCTACTTTCACCGTCGGAGCGCCGCTCCCTCTATCTGCTCTTTCCCGCCGTAATCGCCACGGGTTTTCTCGAGGTTCTCGGTATCGCGTCGGTCGCTCCTTTTCTGGCGCTCGTAGGCAACCCCGGCGCGATTCAGGAAAACCGCTGGCTGACCCTAGCGTACGACACCTTCGGATTCAGCACTCCAAACCAGTTTCTTATCTTTTTAGGAAGTGGCGCGCTCGTTATCTTGACGATCAGTAACGCCTTCACCGCGCTGACCACCTATCACCTCACCCGCTTCAGCTATATGCGCGGCTACACGCTCTCGAGACGCCTGTTGATCCGCTATATCAGCCAGCCCTACACCTTTTTTCTGGGCCGCAACACCGCGCACCTCGGTACGAGCCTCTTGACCGAAGTGCAGCAGGTCGTTATCGGCATCATCGTTCCCGGTATGAAGCTGGTCTCGAAAGTCATTATCACCTTGTTTATCGTCGGCCTGCTGTTTCTGGTCGATCCGGTTCTAGCTCTGACCGTCACGCTTTCGCTCGGCGTCGTTTACGGTACGCTCGTCGTGCTCTCGCGCCGCAAACTCCGGGACATCGGCAAGGTGCGCCTCGTCGCCAACCGCCAACGCTTTAAGGTCGCCGGTGAAGCGTTCGGCGGGATTAAAGACCTTAAGTTATTGGGCCGCGAACAACCTTTTATCGACCAGTTTTCGGCGTCGTCGAAACGCTACGCCAGCACCCAGGCGACGGGCCGGGTGATCAGCGATCTGCCCCGTTACGCCCTCGAGACCATCGCTTTTGGCGGCATCGTCCTGATCGTCATCTACCTGCTCGCCAGCGGTCAAAACATCGGTCAGGCGTTTTCGCTGATCGGTTTGTACGCGTTTGCCGCGTACCGGCTGATGCCCGCCCTGCAACAGGTTTTTATGGGCGTTACCACAATTCGTTTCAACGTCGCGGCGCTTAACTCGCTTTATAAAGACTTCCGGGGCGACGACCCGCCGACGCCGCCCGACCGTGAAACGCTGAGCGCGCTGCCCTTTGAGCGCGACCTGGCGCTGCACAATGTAAGCTTCGCCTATCCCGACACCGAACGGCCCGCCGTGCAAAACCTGAGCTGCAAAATCGGCGCGAACACCTCGGTCGCGTTCGTCGGTCACACGGGTTCTGGCAAGACCACGCTGATTGACGTGATCTTGGGGCTGCTCGAGCCCCAAAGCGGAACCCTCACCGTAGACGGGACGCCGCTCTCTAAAGACAACCTGGCGAACTGGCAAAAAAGCATCGGTTACGTTCCGCAGCACATCTATCTGGCCGACGACACCATCGCCAGCAACATCGCTTTCGGGATTCCCAAAAAACAGCTCGATCTGGAGGCGGTCGAACGCGCCGCCAAAATCGCCCACCTCCACGACTTTATCGCGCAGGACTTGCCGCTCGGTTACGACACCGTGGTCGGTGAGCGGGGCATCAGACTTTCGGGCGGGCAGCGGCAGCGTATCGGCATCGCCCGCGCGCTCTACCACGACCCCAGCGTGCTGATTCTAGACGAGGCCACGAGCGCCCTCGACGGGATTACCGAAGAGAGCGTGTTCGCCGCCGTCGAAGCTCTCGTCGGCGCAAAAACAATCGTGATGATCGCCCACCGCCTCAGCACCGTACGGGGCTGCGACCAGATTTTTCTGCTCGAGAAAGGCCGGATCACCGAGCAGGGCTCCTACGACGAGCTGCTCGTTCAGAGCGACGTGTTCCGCACGATGGCGCGGGCGACTACGCAAAGCTACGACGCCGCCCATTCGTAGACGCGGAAGGTTTGTTAGCGTCGTGTTGCCGTACGGAAGAAAGCGTTAGGACTTCCGCCGAGCCAGCCTGAGCAGAGGTTTGCGGAGTTGTAAAACCGAACGAAACGATCCGCCCTCCATTTGCCGGGGGTGGATCGTTCCTGCGATGTTCAGTTCTTCTTTCACAAAAGATATCAAAATGCGTACGTCGTCGGCGCTTCGCTGAACCCGTCTACGCTCAACTAGAAGCGGTCGGCAACGGCGTTTTTAGCGATGACGCCTGCACGGGTGACGCAGCAGCCTGTTTCGGAACTGTTATCAAGCTTCTTTTACCCGAATCACGACCTTGCCGTGGACGGCGCTGCCGCCCTGCTCGAGCAGACGGTGCGCCTCGGAGACCTCCGCAAGCGGATACGACGCGCCGATCACCGATTTCAGCTGACCCCGCTCGAAAAGCGCGCGCATGGCGTCTAGTTTTTGCTTGGCGTCCTCCAGATGTACGAAATGAACCCGCAAGTTTCTCCGCATCGCCGCGTTCAGGTCGCCCCTGACCCCGGCGACCGTGACCATCTGCCCGTTCATCTTCGTTGCCGCTACGCTTTCAGCGAGGTTGCCGCCCGCCGCGTCGAACACCACATCGACCCCAGCCCCGCCGGTCTCACGGGCGACAATTTCGTTTACGTCGTCTTCGCGGTAGTCGATCACCACGTCCGCGCCGAGGGAGCGAACCAGTTCGGCGTCGTACGCGCCGCAGCTGGCGAAGACGAACGCGCCCGCCGCTTTCGCCAGCTGCACCGCGTAGCTGCCCACGCCCCCCGCCGCGCCGTGGATCAGCACGCTCTGTCCGAGCCGCAAATCGGCGGCGGTGATCAGCGCGGCGTAGGCGGTTCCGCCTGCCACCGGAACCGCAGCAGCCTCCGCAAACGAGAGCGTGCTCGGTTTTTTGGCGATCCGGTCGGCGCTCGAGACGTGATACTCGGCGTTCGCCCCGCCCCGTGGGTCGGTCAGCTCGACAGCGTAGTAAACCTCATCACCCACCACCAACTCGCTGACGCCCTCCCCCACCACAGCGACTACACCCGCCACGTCGAAACCGAGCACCAGCGGCGGCTTCATCATGGAGCCGAACATCCCGCTCCGCACGCCCACGTCGGCGAGGTTGACCGAGGTCGCGTGAACCTCGACGAGCACGTCGTTGACGCCTGGTTGCGGAACCTCTACCTCTTGCACTTTCAGGTTATCCGCGGGGCCGAAATCGTTAAGCAAAACAGCTTTCATGGTTTTTGCAGTTGTTTCTGTAGTGGTTTTAGTCACAGTCACACCTCTACCTCTTTCTGAATCTGATCGAAAACGTCCAGCAACACCTCGACGGGTTGCGCGCCGGACACCCCGTAGGTACGGTTGAAAACGTAAAATGGCACGCCCTGAACCCCGAGTTCGGCGGCCTCGCGCTGGCTTTCGGCGACGGCGGCTTGTGCTTCGTCGCTTTGCAGATAACGGCGCGTCTCGCCGCGCTCGAGTCCGGCTGCTTCGGCGACCGCCAGCAGCGTGTCCAGATCGTTCAGGTCACGGCCCTCCTCGAAGTAAGCGCGAAAGAGCTCTTGCGCTACCGCCGGGCCGACGCCGCCACGCTCGCCCAACAGCACCAGACGGTGCGCGTCGGCGGTGTTGTTAGCCTTTTGGATACCTCTAAAGTCGAACGCCAACCCCGCCTCGCGCCCAACCGTGTGGAGTTGCTCGAACATGGCGAGCGCCCGTTCCCAACCGCCGAACTTGCGTTCGGCGAACCCGCGCCACGGCAGCCCTTCGGCGGGCAGCCCCGGCTGAAGCTGAAAGGGACGCCAGCGGCGCGTCACCTTTAGGCCGGGGCGCAGCGCCAGAGCCTGCTCGAGCCGCGCCTCAGCCACGTAACACCACGGACAGGCGATATCTGCGTAGAGCTCGAGGTGAACCGGAGCGTCCGCGCCCGTCGGTGCGGCACCCGAAGCCGTCATACGCTCTGCCTGACAGAACCGACAGCTTTACCCTGAAACGATGGTTTCATAAATCTCCTTTTGCTTTCGGTCGTCGATAACCTGAGACCGGCAGCTCGAGCCCAGCTATTTACCGACAGAACGCCGAGCCCCAGACCCCTAGCTGCTGACCATCGGCGCTTTGCGAATCCAGGTGTCATCGTCAAGCTGGCTCAGCATAAAGTCGGCGACGTCGGCTCTCGAGGCTTGCGTCCCCGAGTCTTTACCTACATACCCGACCTTGTAAGAACCCGTACGCGGCCCTTCGGTCAGGCGTGGCCCGCGTACGAGCGTCCACTCGAGCCCGCTTTGGCGCAGCACCTCGGCGTGCGCGTCCGCGTCCCGAATCACGCTGCGCGCAACCGTAGCGAGGAGCAAGCCGAACACGCGGTCGATAAGTTTGGGTGCGTCGTTCGGGTCCCTCACGCCCGCCCCGGTCAGGCTGATGACGCGCGTAACGCCGTGCGTTTTCATCGCCGCGACGATGTGCCGGGTAGCGGTGGTCTGGAGGTCTTTGGGCGAACCCTTCGTCTGACCGAGTACGCTCAGCACGGCGTCGCAGCCCGCGACGGTCTCGGCTACGTCGGCGGCGTTCAGCGCGTCACCACGGATGACCAGCAAATTTTCTTGCGACACGTCGAGTTTGGCGGGGTCTCGGGCGAGCGCCCGCACCTCATGACCCCGCTCCAGAGCCGCCGCCACGAGCGGTTTGCCGGTACGACCCGTCGCGCCGAAAACGGCCAGCTTCATCCGAACATCTCTGCGTGGCCACGTACCCACGCCTCGAGCGTCGTGGTCTCTACCGGCATCTTCTCGAGCGCCGCCGCCAGATCGACGTTCGTCGAAAACCGCTCCGGGTGCTCGTAAGCTGCCGCGTACCCCTGCGCCGCACCCTCGCCCATGCCCGGAAACACCGCGTCGAGCTTGCGCCCGAACTCTTCAGCGGGCATCGCCCGAAACGCTATCTCGCGGCCCAGCCCACGACTGAAACGCGCCGCGACCCCCTCACCGTTTAGGCGTTCGGGGCCACTTATCTTGAGGTTCAGCGGGGCCAGTTCGGGGTGGGCAAAGGCGTAGGTAGCGAAGGTAGCCACGTCCGAAGTGGCGATCCACTGCATCTCGACGGTGTTCGGCGTCGGGTAGGCGAAGGTATCGTTTTTCACGAGCTCCTCGCGGGTCCAGGGGCCGAAAAAGTTTTCCATGTACGCGGTCGGTTGCAGGACGATGTAGGGAATTCCGGTCGCTTTGACCGCGTCGAGGATGTCGAGCCGCACGTCGAAACCGGGGTTACCACTCCGCTCGGGCGGAATCTCCCCGCTGGCGTTCCAGACGATCAGCTTTACCTCCGCCGTGCGCGCCGCCTCGAGCGCGTTTTGCGCGTAGGTGAGGCCGTCTTGCGGCTTGGGCGTAAAGAAGGGGACGTGCAAAAACATACCCTCACGACCCTCGGTAGCCGCCGCCAAACTCGCCGCGTCCGCCATATCGCCCGCTACGGCTTCGGCTCCCGCCAACCCCGTGACCTTCTCCGGATCGCGGGTCAGCACCCTGACCTCATGACCCGCAGCGAGCAGTTTTTCCGCTACCGGACGCCCCTGCGACCCCGTCGCACCGTAACTAAGCAATTTCATCTTTGCCTCCTCGCATCGACTTACGTTCTAAAAACGCCATGACTCACCGTATCGCCTTGGGTTCACGATGTAAAGTAGGCACTAAAAAGTGAACTAGTAACCGAAAATGAAGTATAGTGTGAGAGACAGGAGGTAGTGACAATGAAATATCAGATGGTGGTACAGAGTGATGAACGCTGCGTGGTCGAACGCACCGCCGAGGTCATCGGTGGCAAGTGGACGACGCTTATCTTGCGAGACCTTTTGCGCGGCAGCCGCCGCTTCGGTGAACTGCGGGCGTCTTTGGGAACCGTCAGCCCGAAAACCCTGACCGACCGGCTCCGCGAACTCGAGCAGAGCGGCGTCGTTACCCGGACGATCTACCCGGAGGTGCCGCCGCGCGTCGAATACGCGCTGACCGACAAGGGCAGGGCGCTTCGCCCGGTGGTCAACGCGATGGCGGCGTGGGGCGCGACGTGGACCTGAGCTTTGCACCGTTTTTTGTTCGAGTAACCGCCACACAATTACAAGACTGTGATTTTGGAGTTTCCCGGAAGACGGGGTTGTAAGCTTTGTAAAGTTGCCGAATACGCTAGAAACCTCTTCTCCGACGGCAAAACACCCGTTTGTAAGAATCTTGTAAGAGTTCGTTTATTAAGATCATCTTCATGAGGGGTTACCCCACCCCTCGGAAGCGATGACGTCTAAGTCCGTATCTGGGCGCTTGGATTTAGACCGAGCTGTTAGCGCAACCGGCCGAGGAGAGTAGTCCGACTCTGCCTCAACACAAGTTAGAGGTCTCGAAGCGACACTTCGGATCTCCCGAGTTTTGGGACAGAGGAGAAGATGAATTCACAGAGATTTACATTAGCTACGCTCGTGCTGCTCGCCGCCTGTAGCAGCAGCCCTGAGCCGGAGTCGCTCCTGGGAGCGCAGGCCACCACGACCACGATCCGTATTCCGCTCGCAAAAGCCGCCGACGACGCCGAAGAGGTCGGACGCGGCTCCATGTCCGTCGGTGGCGGCCTTTTGGATTTCAACGAGAAAACCGGTACGAGCCAAACCGTGGGGGTTCGCTTTCAAAACGTAGCGGTTCCTCAGGGCGCAAAGGTTACCGGGGTTCGCCTCGAGGTGAGGGGCGGCCGCGCCGACGCCGACCCGGTAAGGCTCTTGGTCACCGGCGAAGCCACCGCTGACGCAGCGACCTTTACGAGCAGCAAAAACAACCTCAGCAGCCGTAAGAAAACAGCAGCGACCTCTCTCTGGAGGCCGAATCCCTGGAAAAAGGGGGGGCTCTACAAAACGGGCGACCTCTCAGCTATCGTCCAGGAGGTCGTCGACCATAAAGACTGGAAAAGCGGTAATGCTCTCGCTTTCTTTGTCGACGGGGCAGGCGGCGCAGGCAAACGCTCGGCCGTGGCCTACGAGACCAGCGCCAAACATCGGCCTGCGCTGGTAGTGACTTTTGCTACCGGTGGCGGTGAGGTAGCGCCGACGCCGGAACCGGAACCTGCTCCCGCACCGCAACCTACACCCGAGCCGGAACCGGTTACGCCCAGCAATCCGGGCAACGTCAGCTCGAGCCAGCGGGAGTGGCACAAACGGTTGCTGAAGACGATCGACAATCCCAGCTACAAGCAGTCCTCACTCGATCCGAAGAAGCTGGCGGCCACCGGTGACGTTTACAGAATGGGTCGCA
>JAABUN010001807.1_pt1 | contig 43282 bp, 37 predicted proteins | sample 5559311 | NCBI WGS metagenome assembly JAABUN01 (sample SAMN10711877, study PRJNA513370) | rock metagenome | isolation source: Antarctica rocks | place: Antarctica: Victoria Land, Siegfried Peak sud
ACTGCGCCGCCTCGCTCGTCCAGGGGGTGCAGTACTACGCCGACGCAGACCCGTCCGGCTTCGTGCCTGGCCTGATGCACGTGAAGTTCGGGGAGTACCACGTCCGCGACGTCGAGTTCGTCGCGGCCTTTGACGTCGACGCCAAGAAGGTCGGCTTCGACCTGAGCGAGGCCATCGTCGCCAGCGAGAACAACACCATCAAGATCTGCGACGTGCCGCCGCTGGATGTGCCCGTGCAGCGCGGTCACACCATGGACGGTCTCGGCAAGTACTACCGCGAGACCATCGAGGAGTCCGACGCCGACCCGGTCGACGTGGTAGCTGCCCTCAAGGAGGCCAGGGTCGACGTCCTGGTCTGCTACCTGCCAGTCGGCTCTGAGGACGCTGCCCGGTTCTACGCGCAGTGCGCCATCGACGCCCACGTCGGCTTCGTCAACGCGCTGCCGGTCTTCATCGCCGGCACCAAGAGCTGGGCCGACAAGTTCACCGCTGCCGGTGTGCCGATCGTGGGTGACGACATCAAGTCCCAGGTCGGCGCGACGATCACGCACCGGGTGATGGCTCGGCTGTTCGAGGACCGCGGGGTCGTGCTGGACCGCACCTACCAGCTCAACGTCGGCGGCAACATGGACTTCAAGAACATGCTGGAGCGCGACCGGCTGGAGTCGAAGAAGATCTCCAAGACCAACGCCGTGACCTCCAACGTCGACCACGACATGGGCAAGCGGAACGTGCACATCGGTCCCTCGGACTACGTGCAGTGGCTCGACGACCGCAAGTGGGCGTACGTGCGGCTCGAGGGCCGTGCGTTCGGCGACGTCCCGCTGAACCTGGAGTACAAGCTCGAGGTGTGGGACTCGCCCAACTCGGCCGGCGTCATCATCGACGCCGTGCGGGCGGCCAAGATCGCGATGGACCGGGGCGTCGGCGGACCGCTGCTGTCGGCCTCGGCCTACTTCATGAAGTCCCCGCCCGATCAGTTCGAGGACACCCTCGCCAAGGAGAAGGTCGAGCAGTTCATCCGCGGCGAGGTCGAGCGCTGACCCAGCACGACCCGCTCTCCTGCGCGAGATCGCGCTGACCACCGGCCCAGGGCCCGGCACCTTCTGGTGCCGGGCCCTGCTGCGTCCGCGAGATGTCAGGGGTCAACTCTGCCCCTGATCGCGCCGACATACACAGGGAACGTGCCCGGACGACGGAGAGGAGCGCCGCGGTGAAACAGATCGCCGTCGTGCGTCCTGCTGTCGACGTCCCGCGTCAGTGCGCCGTGACCGACGCCCTCAGCGTGCTGCTGGCGGCCCCGCTGCCGCAGCTTCTCGACGTCGCGGCGCGGCAGGCACGCGCTCTGCTGGGCGGTGAGCTCGCCGTCGCCAACGCGGTTGTTGACGGGGTGCTCACGGTCCGCGCCGTCGACCAGACCGAGAGCATGGACGTCCATATCGGCCAGGAGGTCCCGCGCGAGGCCGTGCTCGTACGCCATGTCATGGTCACCGGCCGGCCCTACCTGTGCCACGACCCCCGGTCCGATCCGCTGGTGCCGGTCCAGGGCGCCACCCGCCTTGGCTACCGGTCGAGCGTGACGGTTCCCTTCGCGGTCGACGACGGCCCCCTGGCCGTGCTGCAGGTGTGCTCGCGGGAGTCCCACGTCTACACGACGGCTGACGTCGAGGTCCTGCGCCAGCTGTGCCTGCTGCTCACCGCGAGGCTGCGGGCGGGGCGGGGGGTGGGTGGGGACGAGGTGCTGCGTGCGGCGCTCATGTCCAGCCTGGACGAGGGCGTCACGATCAACCGCGGCAGCGACCTGCGCGAGGAGATGACCAACCCGGTCATGGACCGGATGTTCGGCCACCGTCCGGGAGCGACGAACGGCCGCCCCATCCAGCCCGAGGGCTGGAGCTGGTTCGCGCTCGACGGCACCCCGATCGCCGGCGAGGACCTGCCCATGCAGGTGGCCCAGCGGACCGGCCGGCCGGTGCTGCGCCAGACCGTCCGGGTCCTGCCCGCGGGCGTCGACCCCACCTCGTCGCAGGGCCGGGCCGCCACACGCTGGGTGTCCATCACAGCACTGCCCATGACGCACCCGGTCACCGGGGCGGTCGAGCTGGTGACCACGCGGATCCGCGACGTCACCGACCAACGCCAGTCCGAGGTCGCCCAGCCGCACGAGTCGCCCCTCGAGCGCACGCTGCAGCTGGTCAACGGCATGGCGTGGTGGACCTTCGATGCCGGCAACGGGACCTTCATCGGCTCGGAGGAGCTCTACCGCATCGCCGGCCTCGACCCGCACGGCCCTCGGGCCGGCGGCCAGCACGTCGTCGCCATGATCGACCCCCAGGACATGAAGCTGCTGGGACGCCTCGCCCGCAACGACGGTCGCACGCCCCCCACCGGCGAGTTCAACCACCGGATGACCCGGGTGGACGGCCAGGTCCGCCACATCCACGGCTGGTACAGCCGGATCGTGGCGGCGGACGGCACCGCCAGGCTCTCAGGGGTCAGTCTGGACGTGACCGACCGCGAGCGCGCCCTGGCCCGGGTCGAGGAGCGCGGCTACCAGCTCGAGCGCGCCTTCGACGGCACCCCGTACGGTTCCCTGCTCGTTTCCCTCGCCCCGGACAGCATCGGCTCGATCCGACGGGCGAATCGCGCGCTCGCGTCCCTGCTGGAGGTGCCGCTCGGCACCCTCACCGGGCAGGTGTCGCAGCTCTTGGCCAGTCCCCCCGAGGACCGGGTGCCGGCGCTGGACGTGGACCTGCTGCTCGATCTAGCTCGTACCGACGGACGGCTGGTCCGTCGGCTGGTGCGCGAGGGCCGCCCGTCCATCCACGTCTGGGTCACGGCGACCGCGGTCGACGACGTCCAGCAGGACGAGCCGTTCCTGGTGGTGCACGTCCTCGACGTCACCAGCGAGCGCCTGCAGCAGGAGGCGCTGCAGCGGATCGCGCACAGCGACGGCTTGACCAAGCTGGCCAACCGGATGCGTGCGACGCTGCTGCTGGACGAGCTGACGAGTACACCTCAGCGGGCCCCGCTCGCCGTCCTGCTGCTCGACCTGGACCGTTTCAAGTCGGTCAACGACCGGCTGGGGCACCAGTTCGGCGACCTGCTCCTGATCGAGGTGGCACGTCGCCTCGAGGAGCTGGTCCCCGGCGGCGGTCTGGCTGCCCGGCTCGGGGGCGATGAGTTCGTGCTGATCGTCCCCGGTCTGGACGAAGAGGGAGCGGCGGCACTGGCACAGGCAGTCGTCGAGCGGCTCAGGGTCCCTGTCGAGCTGCCAGAGGGTCACCACGTGGTGACCGGGGCCAGCGTGGGTGTGGCGATGTCCGGCTCCGGGCGCACCTCGCGCGGGCAGCTGCTGCGTGACGCCGACCTGGCCCTGTATCGAGCCAAGGACCGGGGCCGGAACCAGTTCGTGCTGTGCGACGAGGACCTGCGCGCCGGGGTCCGGCGCAGGGTCGAGCTCGAGCAACGGATGCGGCGGGCTCTGGAGGAGGACGGGATGAGCCTGCGGCTGCAGCCCATCTTCAAGATGGGCGAGGAGCGTCCGTTCTCGTTCGAGGCACTGGCCCGGATGACAGACCCCGAGGTCGGGCTCATCTCGCCCGTCGACTTCATCCCGCTCGCGGAGGAGACCGGGCTGATCGCCTCCATCGACCACTGGGTCATCGACCAGGTCGTGGCGCTGCAGCGGGTGGCCACGGCGGCCGGCGACGAGGTACCCCGGATCGCGTTCAACGTCTCGGCGCACACCCTGGAACGGGTCGACTTCGTGCCCCGCATGCGCGAGCGCCTGGCGGACGGCGACCTGGACCCGCGCATGCTGTGCCTGGAGGTCACCGAGTCGTGCCTGATGGACGACACCGGGACGGCGCTGGCGACCCTGCGCGAACTGAGGTCGTTGGGGATGGTGCTGGCCATCGACGACTTCGGCACGGGGTACAGCGCACTGTCGTACCTGCAGAACTTCGACTTCCAGGTGCTCAAGGTGGACCGCTCGTTCGTGGCCGACCTGAGCGCGGCCAACCCCCGCGCCCGGGCCCGTGTCGCCGCCATCATCGACCTCGCCCACGCGCACGACATGCGCGTCGTGGCGGAAGGGATCGAGACACCCGAGCAGCTGGAGCTGCTCGGCGAGCTGGGCTGCGACTTCGGCCAGGGCTACCTGTACGCCGCGCCCGGGACCTGGCGCAAGCTGCCCGAGTAGGTCGGCACGCCCTACCGCCGAACGCGGGCCCTTCAGGAGGCCACAGAGGAGCTACGGCTTGAGAGCGAGGGACAGCGCGTAGTCCCCGTCCGGGTCGGTCCACCAGCGTGACAGCTCGAGCCCGGCGGCGCCGAGCTCCAGCTCGACGCCGGGCCGGCGGAACTTGGCGCTGACCTCCGTCCGCAGGTCCTCACCCTGCCGGAAGGGGATCTCCAGGTCGAGCACGCGCACCACCTGGGGGCGCAGGGACCGCAGGCGCATCTCGATCCACTCCTGCTCGGCGTCCCAGACCGCGACGTGCGCAAAGGCCTCTGGGTCGACGTCCGCACCGAGCTCGCGGGCCAGGACGTGCAGCACGTTGCGGTTGAACTCCGCAGTCACCCCAGCGGCGTCGTCGTAGGCCCGGACCAGGCGCTGAGGGTCCTTGACCAGGTCCGTCCCCAGCAGCAGGGCGTCACCGGGCGCCATGCCGTCCGACAGGGTCTGCAGGAACTCGGCCCGCTGGGCGGGCAGCAGGTTGCCGATGGTGCCGCCGAGGAAGGCGAACAGCCGGTCACCGCCGGTCGGCAGCAGGGGAAGATGGTGCTCGAAGTCGCCGACGAGCGCATGCAGCGCCAGCTCGGGGTACTCCTCCAGGACCGCCTCGCCGGCCTGGACCAGGATCGACTCGTCGACGTCGAAGGGGACGAAGCGGCGCAGGCTCCCGGTCTCACCCAGGGCATCCAGCAGCAGCCGGGTCTTCTCCGCGGTGCCGCTGCCCAGCTCGACCAGGGTGTCGGCCCGGGTCAACGCGGCGGCCTCGCCCGCGTGCGCCTGGAGCAGGGCCCGTTCGGTGCGGGTCGGGTAGTACTCGGGCAGCCGGGTGATGGCGTCGAACAGCTGGGAGCCCCGCGCGTCGTAGAACCACTTGGGCGGCAGGGTCTTCGGCGAGGCGGTCAGCCCCGCACGCACGTCGGCCTCCAGGGCGCGGCGCATCGCCGAGGGGTGCAGGTGCCGCTCGATCCGCAGCGCGGCAGCGGTCGCCACGGGCGTCCTGGAGTTCGTGGGGCGGGCGGTCGTCATGGGCGTCCTCAGGGTCGCACGGGCAAGCGGGACGGGCGGGGCAGGCGGTCAGGAGCGGGTGAGCCGCAGGCCGGAGAACGCCCAGCGGGCGGAGGCTGGGAAGAAGTTGCGATAGGTGATCCGCTCGTGCCCGGCAGGAGTGGCGCAGCTGGCCCCGCGCAGCACGTGCTGGTCGGACATGAACTTGCCGTTGTACTCACCGATCGCCCCCTCGACCGGGACGAAGCCGGGGTAGGGCAGGTAGGCACTGGAGGTCCACTCCCAGACGTCACCGATCATGTGCGGGCCGGCCGGTCCCGGGTGCAGCCGCTGCGGGTCCATCAGCTGGCCCCGCAGGTGCGCCACCGGACCGGCGGCGGTCTCCCACTCGTGCTCGGTCGGCAGCCTGGCCCCCGCCCAGCGGGCGTAGGCGTCCGCCTCGTAGAAGGACACATGGCATACGGGTTCACCGGCCAGGAGCGGCCGCTCCCCGGCCAGCGTCCATGTGATCCACCGGCCGTCCTGCTGGCGCCAGTACTCCGGAGCGCGCCAGCCGTGCCTGCCGATGGCCTGCCAGCCGTCGGAGAGCCAGAACTCTGGTCGCGCGTAGCCGTCGTCGGCCATGAAGGCCAGCCAGTCCTCGTTCGTCACCGCTCGCTCGGCGATCTCGAACGGCTCCAGCCAGACCCGGTGAGCCGGGCCCTCGTTGTCGTAGGCGAACCCGGTGCCGTCGTGGCCGACCTCCACCAGCCCGCCGTCGACCGGGCGCCAGGTCAGCGCCGCAGAGGGCGACGGCGGGTCAAGCGGGCGGGAGGCGTACACGCGATCGAAGGGTTGGCCGCTGAGCAGGTGCTTGGCGTCCATCACGAGCAGCTCCTGGTGCTGCTGCTCGTGGTTCACACCCAGCACCACGACCTGGGCCTGCGAGTCGTCCAACCCGCACGCGGCCAGGTCGGCCAGCGCCGCATCGACGTGGGCGCGGTAGCGGCTGATCTCCTCCGCGCCCGGGCGGGTGACCAGCCCCCGCTCAGGCCGCGGATGGCGGGGTCCGACTGCCTCGTAGTAGGAGTTGAACAGGTAGCCGAACGTCTCGTCGTAAGCCCCGCGGCCGGCCGGACCGAGCAGGAACTCCTCGAAGAACCACGACGTGTGCGCTCGGTGCCACTTGGTCGGGCTGGCGTCGGGCATGGACTGAACCGTCTGGTCCTCCGGCGACAGCGGTGCGGCGAGGATCTCCGTCAGGGACCGGACGTCGAGGACCTGGGTGAGCAAGTCCTCGGTGGAAGAAGCGGTCAGGGTCATCGGGCGCTCCAGGTCGTCGCGGGCGGTGGCTCCAAGCACTCTGGCCGAACATTCTGCATCAGCCCGCCGTCCGGGACGTAGGGGGGCGGTGACGTGGTACCCGTCGGGCGAGGCCAGGGAAACCGCCAGGCGGCTGATCTCCACCGCTGCCTGCTCCGCTGCGCAGCGCGCTCGAGGGGGAAGCCCTTCGTCTGCTCCTCGCGGTACCCGGGGCCGTCGATGACCCGTCAGGCAACTCCTCGGCTCCACACAGTCACGGGGCCACCACCGATCCAGGGCGGTGCGTGGCATGGAGAACACCGCTCCACCGTGTCATCTACCCTCCGAGACGCAACCGGGGATGTTCGACGTCCCGCGTGGAGAACGGTCGTGACGCCGTCCCGTGGTGAATCGGCTGTCGGAGGAGGCGACCGGGCCGGAGGTATCCGCTGGTGTACCTGGTGTTCACACCATCTACAACGTGTTGACGCGCGCCAGGACCCCCGCCGGGGTGACGCTATCGGCTGCCGCCTGTCACGTCCGCCGGTGCGCGACACAGCCTGCGGCTCTACCGACACGGGCCGCGCGGCCGCACGGCACCGCGACGAGCGTGGACGACCCCACCCTGAAGCTGCACTGCGGATGCGCGGGGAGCGGCCGTGGGTCAGCTGCATGCCCGAACCTCCCTGCTTGATCTGGACGCGGTGCGGCGGCCATGGTTGCAGCATCTTGGCCCGCGCCGGGGCCTCGAGTGTGCAGCCTTCGCGTGGGCTGGCCCCGGCAACGCGATGAGCGAAGACTTCGGCGTCGGACGGACACCCTTTCTTTCGTCCATGCAGGCGGGGCGGGTCGGCGCGCACGGTTAGGCTCGCTGGACCGTGATCGAGCCAGAGCAGGGCCACCTGGGTCGGTGAACGCAAGCGGGATCAGGTGCCGTACTCCCAGTGCCACGGCTCCGGCCGGCTGCCACTCTCCTGGGCCCAGGTCGGCAGGAAGAACCCGTACAGCGGCGCGTTGGCACGCATCCACCCGTGCTGCGGTGTGCCGAAGCTCTGGATGCCCCCGCACAGGTCGGTGGCCGTTCCCCAGCCGTGGTTGCTGGTTCCGGGGATCGCGGCCAGATCGGGCTTGATGGCGTAGACGTTCACCTGTCCCTCGTAGGAGCGGTAGGAGTCGGTGACGCAGATGGGGGCGCCGAACTCGACCGCGTAGGCCTCGCTGAGCTGGTCGAACCCGAAGGCGGCATCTGCACGCAGCCGGTGGCCTGCGGCGGCCCACACCGGGCACAGCGCCTGCGCGGGGATGGCACCGTTGGAGTAGCCCTCGATCGGCAGCCCCTTGCAGTCGCCTACCAGGCCGGCGACCCGGTTGTCCAAGACCCGGTTGTCCAGGACGCGGGCGTTCAGGACGCTGCCGGCCACCCGCGCCTGCTCGGCCACACGCGATTGCTCGGTCACACGCGATTGCTCGGTCACACGCGATTGCTCGACCAGACGCGCCTGCTCGGCCAGACGTGCCTGCTCGACCAGCGCGGCCAGACGTGCTTGCTCGGCGAGCGCGGCCAGGCGTGCCTGCTCGGCCGCTGCGCGCTCCTGCTCCTCCTTGATGCGCTGCTGCTCAGCGCGGACCCGCTCCTCCTCAGCGATCCTGGCCCTCTCGATCTCCTGGCGGGTGCGTTCCATCTGGTCGGTCTTCTCGACCGCCAGCGTGGCGTCCGCCTCCTTGGCCCGCAGCAGGGCGCCGAGCAGCGCCACCTCCTCGCCCTGCGCGCTGAGCGCCTCGTCGGCCTCGGCCCTGGCGGTGGCCGCCTGGGCAGCTGCGATCGTGGCGGTCTCGGCGGCGACGGCGGCCTTCTGGGTTGCGTCCTGCTGGACGGCCTCGGCCTCCTCGACGGTGTCCACCACCGACCCGCGCCAGCGGCCCACCATGTCCAGCATCTGCGCCCGCTGGCTCAGCTCGGCACTGTTCTCCGACTTCAGCAGGGTCATCATGCCCTCGATGTCGCCCATCGAACCGCCGTTGCGGTAGGTCTGGGACGCCCAGCGACCCAGCTCTCCCTTGCGCGCTTCGACGATCCGGTTCGCGGCCTGCAGGCGCAGCGTCTGCCTGATGTTCTCGGCCTCGGCCGCGGACTGGGACTCCAGCGCCGACTCCTGCGAGCGGGTCGCCTGCTCCCCCGTGGCCTGCAGGTCGTTGATGGCCTGACGTGCCTGCTCCAGCGCCTCCTCCTGGTTCCCGACCTCGGCCGCCAGCTGGTCGGCCACCGCGCGCTGGGCAGCGACCTCCTCGACGGTGGGGCCGACGACGACGGCCTCCGGCGCAGGGGCGGTCTCGCCGCCGTCAGGGGCAGCAGCGGCAGGGTTGGCCAGCAGCACCCCGAGCGCCACCAGCGGCACGGTCAGCACGGCTGTCAGCAGCCGGCGGCGGCGGGTGGACGGCGGTACGCGCATACGGCTCAGCCTCGGACTCACTCGTGTCGGGGAACGGGTGCAGCAGGATTCCGTTCGGCGCCATCGCACTCGACGAGGGCGCCAGCCCGGTTCCAGGTCATCCTCACCTTCGGTCGGCGGCGCGGCAGACCTGAGAAGCAGAGGCCCTGTGGTAACGAGAACCACCCGTGTACAGCAGCGTATCCCGGGCTCGGCCCGTCACCGCCTGCCTGGGCGCCGCCACCCGAATGGCCCGCGCACCTACGCTGCACGGGTGACACCGCCCGCGACGCAGCACGCGCTGCGTTCGGTTGTGGGTTCGCAGGGGTACCGGCGGCTGCTGGCTGCACGACTGCTGTCCCAGGCCGGTGACGGCGCCTTCCAGGTGGGACTGGCCAGCCTGTTCTTCTTCTCCCCCGAGCGTGCCGCCACCACGTCTGCGCTGGCCTGGGCCTTCGCGGCGAGCCTGATCCCCTACACCGTGGTGGGCCCGTTCGCGGGTGTGCTGCTGGACCGCTGGAGCCGTCGACAGGTGCTGCTCGGCACGAACCTGGCCCGGACCGCGCTGGTGGCGGCGGTGGCGGGCCTGGTGGTCCAGGGCGAGCTCGGGCCGCCGCTGTACGTGCTCGTGCTGGCCTGCCTGAGCGCCAACCGCTTCTTCCTGGCCGGGCTCAGCGCCGGCCTGCCGCACGTGGTGCGACCCCAGGACCTGGTGGTGGCCAACTCCCTCACCCCGACCGCGGGCACCGTGGCCGCCCTCTTCGGTGCCGCCGGCGGGTTCGGGCTGCGGACCGTGCTGGGCGTCGGGGACGGCACGGACGCGGTGGTGCTGCTGTGTGCTGCTGGCGCCTACCTGGCCTCGGCGGCCGCAGCGCTGCGGCTGGGACGGAACCAGCTGGGCCCGGTCGGCGCCACGGTCACCGGCCCGGTCCTGCTGCAGGCACGCACCATTGCACGCGGGCTGCTCGACGGGGCCAGGCACCTGCGCGAACGACGGGCCGCGCTGCGCGCACTGGCTGTGACCGGCTCCCTGCGCGTGGGCGTCGGTCTGTTCACCCTGACCACGGTGCTGCTGTCCCGCAACACCCTGAGCGACCCCCGCGACGTCGACGCCGGGCTCACCCTGGTGGCTTCCGCCTTCGCTGCCGCCGGCGTCGGCGCGGGGCTGGCAGCGCTGATGACGCCCGTGCTGGCTCGCCTGCTGGGGCTGCGCACGTGGGTGGTCGGGTGCCTGCTGGCGGCCGCCGCCGTGGAGGTGGTGCTGGCTCTGGCGCTGACGGCGCAGCTGCTCGTGGCCGGGGCCCTGGTGCTGGGCCTGGCCGCGCAGGGCGTGAAGATCGCTGTCGACACGATCGTGCAGACCAGCGTGGACGACACCTACCGGGGCCGGGTCTTCACCTTCTACGACACGGTCTTCAACGCGGCCTTCATCCTGGCCGCCCTGGTGGCGGTGCTGGCTGTGCCCAGCAGCGGACGCGCGCCGGCCGTCTTCGCCGGAGTGGCCGTGCTGCTGGGCCTGACGGCGCTGGCCTACCGGGCGGGCGAGCCGAGCGCGGCGCCGGGTGTCAGCGGGCGAACCGGTCCGTCGCCTCGATGAGGTGGTGCAGGATCCCTGGCTCGTCGTAGGCGTGCCCGGCGTCCGGCACCAGGTGCAGGGACGCCTGCGGCCAGGCCCGGTGCAGGTCCCAGGCGGTGGTGGCAGGGGTGCAGACGTCGTAGCGGCCCTGCACGATCACCGCGGGGATGTGCCGGATCCTGTCGACGTCGCGCAGCAGCTGGTCGGGCGCCAGCCAGCCCCCGTGCGTGAAGTAGTGGTTCTCGATGCGCGCGAACGCGACCGCCGTGGCCGGTTCTGCGAAGTGGTCCAGCAGGTCCTGGCGGCGCCGCAGGGTGACGGTGCCGCCTTCCCACTGCGCCCAGGCCCGGGCAGCCGGAAGCCGCACCGCGTCGTCGGGCGAGCTCAGCCGTCGTGAGTACGCGGCCATCAGGTCCGCGCGTTCACCGGCCGGGATCGGGGCCAGGAAGTCCTCCCACAGGTCCGGGAACAACGCTGAGGCGCCCTCCTGGTAGAACCAGCGCAGCTCTGCGGGGCGTAGCAGGAAGATCCCCCGCAGCACCAGCGCGCTGACCCGCTCAGGGTGCTTCTGGGAGTAGGCCAGCGCCAGGGTGCTACCCCAGGAGCCGCCGTGGACGAGCCACCGGTCGACACCGAGGTGCTCGCGCAGCCGCTCCAGGTCGGCCACCAGGTGCCAGGTCGTGTTGTGCTGCAACGAGACCGCAGGGTCGCCGGCGTGCGGCAGGCTGCGCCCGCAGCCGCGCTGGTCGAGGATGACGATCCGGTAGGCCTGCGGGTCGAACTGCTGGCGGTGACGGGGGTTGCACCCTCCGCCGGGCCCCCCGTGCAGCATGACCACCGGCTTTCCGGCCGGGTTGCCGCTGGTCTCCCAGTAGACCTGCTGGCCGTCCCCGACGTCGAGCAGACCGTGCTCGTAGGGCTCGATCGGGGGGTAGAGGGTCCGCAGCTGCATGCGGCGGAGTCTTGCAGGCCGCGCTCGGTGGACCTGCTGCGCCGGGGTCGACCTGCTGCGCCGGGGTCGACCTGCTGCGCCGGGTCAACCTGCTGCGCCGGGGGTGGAGGGTCGGCGTCCTGCCTCAGGGGCGCCCCGCTCGGGCTGATCCGCCCACCAGGCCCGCAGCTCGGCCTCTGCCTGCTCCGGCCCCAGCGGCCCGTGCTCCATCCGCAGCTCCAGCAGGTGTCCGTAGGCACGTCCGACCACCCGCCCGGGTGCTACCCCGAGCAGCGCCATGATCTGGCCGCCGTCCAGGTCAGGGCGCACCGCAGCCAGCTCCTCGGCCTGCTGCAGCGCGCTGATGCGCCGTTCCAGGTCGTCGTAGGTGGCGGCCAGCCGGGCGGCCTTGCGCTTGTTGCGGGTGGTGCAGTCGGCGCGGGTGAGCCGGTGCAGCCGCTCCAGCAGGGGCCCGGCGTCGGTGATGTACCGACGCACCGCAGAGTCCGTCCACTCTCCGGTGCCGTAGCCGTGGAACCGCAGGTGCAGCTCGACCAGCCGTGCCACGGCCCGGGTGGTCTCCTTGTCGAACTTCAGCTCCTTGAGCCGACGCGCCGCCATCTTGGCTCCCACCACCTCGTGGTGGTGGAAGCTCACCCCGCCGGCCCCCTCGAACCGGCGCGTGCTCGGCTTGCCGATGTCGTGCAGCAGCGCCGCGAGCCGCAGCACCAGGTCAGGCCCGGGCACTGCGCCGTCCGGGCCGGTCTCCAGCGCGATCGCCTGGTCCAGGACCGTCAGCGAGTGCTCGTACACGTCCTTGTGCCGGTGGTGCTCGTCGATCGTGAGCTGCATGCCGGGCAGCTCGGGGAGCACCTGCTCGGCCAGCCCGGTCTGCACCATCAGCTCCAGTCCCCGGCGCGGGTGCCGACCGGTCACCAGCTTGCACAGCTCGGCCTGGACCCGCTCCGCCGAGACGATCTGGATGCGCCCGGCCAGCTCCACCATCGCCGCCCGGGTGCCCGGCTCCACCTCGAATCCGAGCTGGGCCACGAAACGCGCCGCACGCATCATCCGCAGCGGGTCGTCGCTGAACGACTGCTGCGCCGTCACCGGTGTGCGCAGGACGCCGGCAGCCACGTCCGCCATCCCCCCGAACGGGTCGACGAAGGTCAGGTCCGGCAGCCGCACCGCCATCGCGTTGATTGTGAAGTCGCGGCGCGAGAGGTCTCCCTCCAGCTGGTCCCCAAAGGCCACCACCGGCTTGCGCGAGGTGAAGTCGTAGGCGTCCGAGCGGTAGGTGGTGATCTCCACCGTGAACCCGCCCTTGCGAGCGCCGATGGTGCCGTACTCGCGCCCGATGTCCCAGTGCGTGTCGGCCCAACCCTGCACCAGCTCCACGATCCGCTCCGGACGGGCGTCGGTGGTCAGGTCCAGGTCCACCTCGGCCTGGTGGTGCAACCGGCCCAGCATCGCGTCGCGCACCGGGCCCCCGACCAGCGAGATCTCATGGCCTGCGGCGGTGAAGCTGCGGGCCACCTCGTCCAGCACCGGCGCGAACTCCAGCAGCGTGCTGGCGGCCCGCCGTTGTGCGGCGGCCAGGGCACGGGGGTCGGGGAAGGGCACGACCGCAGAGCCTGCCAGATACGGCCGGGTGCCGGTGCCGCCCCCCTTACAGTGACCCCATGCCCGACGGAGCCCGCCGACCCATGCCGCAGGTGCCCGCGCGCCCGCCGCACCAGGGGCCGGAGCGGCGCTCCCGGGTCCGACCCACGCTCCCTGGCCAGGGCGCGCCGCGCTACACCGTCGAGGAGGTCTCCGCGGGCGGCATCGTCGTCGACGTGGTGAACGGCCGTGCGATCGCGGCGGTGATCGCCCGTCTCAACCGCGGCGGCAAGCTCGAGTGGTGCCTTCCCAAGGGGCACCTGGAGGCGGGAGAGACGGCCACGCAGGCCGCCGTGCGCGAGATCCGGGAGGAGACGGGCATCTCCGGACGGGTCCTGAGGAGCCTGGGCAGCATCGACTACTGGTTCTCGGTGGAGACCAAGCGCATCCACAAGACGGTGCACCACTACCTGCTGGAGGCCACCGGCGGCGAGCTGAGCGTCGAGGGCGACCCGGACGCAGAGGCCGTCGAGGCCGCGTGGGTACCGCTCGCGGACCTGGAGGAGCGGCTCTCCTTCGTCAACGAGCGACGCATCGCGCGGGCCGCGGGAGAGCTGCTGGCGGACACGGCGTGAGGCGTCTGCTCCATGCCCGCTGGGGGGCCGTGCTGCTGGTGGGCCTGGTGCTGGGACCGCTCCCTCACGACGGCCCCGGGCCGGCCTCGGCGTCGGCAGGGATGCCACCGATCTCCACCTCTGCTGCCGACACCACGGCGCCGGCGGATCCCGAGCTGTTGATCACGTCCGTGTCTCCGGTCGCCCTGGGCCCGGACGGCGACCTCGCAGTTACCGCCCGGCTGCGGGCCGGCAGCCAGGAGGCGGTGCCGGCGGGCAGCTCGGTGGAGCTGCGGCTGCAGCGCAGCCAGCTCTCGACCCGCAGCGACGTCGCCGCCTGGACAGCGCAGGACGACGCAGGTGCGGTCGGCAGCCGGTTGGCCGTTCTGGAGGTGCCCGAGGCGATCGAGCCGGGGGGCTCCCTGGAGGTGTCGCTGTCGGTGCCGGCAGCAGAAGCAGGGCTGCCCGCGGCCAACGAGTCGTGGGGGCCGCGGGGGGTCAGCGTGGTGCTTCGGGACGGCGACAGCGCGCGGCTGGCAGTCGCACGCACGCACGTGGTCTGGTACCCCGGGCGCGCCTTCGACGCTCCGACCATGGTGACGGTGGTCGTCCCCGTCACCGGCGGCGCGCCCGACCCCGGCACCGGGCTGCTGGATCCGGCTGCCCTGGCCGCCCAGACGCAGGACGGCGGCCGGCTCGACGCGGCCCTGCTCGCAGCCTCGACCCCGGGAGCCGTCCTGGCCCTGGACCCCGCCGTGCTCGAGCACGGCCCCCCCGGCGACCAGGGTGGCGCAGAGCCGCCTGCGGGGTCCGACGAGGAGGACACCGCAGCCAGCTCGCAGCACGAACGGTGGGTGAGCCGGGTCCGAACCGTCGCTGCGGCCCAGGAGAGCCTCATGCTCGGCTACGGAGACCCTGACAACGCCGCCCTCGCGCACGCCGGCGAGACAGCCATCGCGCGGCTGTCCGAGGAGCGCGCACGAGACGCCGTCCAACGGCTCCTGGACGCCCCCGTCAGGACCGACATCGGATGGCCCGTCGGTTCCGACGCCGACACCGTGACTGTCAACCTGCTGGCCGAGCTCGGCCGTAGTGCGGTGATCCTGGACGAGTCCGCTCAGCCCCTGGCGCGCATCCCCAGCGCCAGCAGCGACGGTCGGTCCGTCATCACCGACGCCTCCTCGCCCACCCCCACGCTGCTGGCTGACACGGCGCTGACCTCTACCCTGGCCGCGGTCGGGCAGGACGGACCCGACGGCGGCGTCGCGGCCATCCAGACCCTGCTGGCGGACTCGGCCGCCATCACCCTGCAGCGTCCCAGCCGGAGCCGGCACGTGCTGGTGACCGCTCCACGCAGCTGGTCCGTCGATCCCCGGCTCGCCGGCCAGGCCGTCGCCGCACTGCTGCAGGCCCCGTGGAACACCCCGGCCGGTCTGCAGCCGCTGCTCGACGCCGCCCCGGTCGCGCGGCCCTCCCCGGAGCTGACCGTCAGGGAACGAGCCTCCGAACTGGCGGTCCCCGGCTTGCAGCAGGTCGGTGCCTCCCTGTCGCGAGCCGAGCGCCTGTCAGCCGCCTTCGCCGACCCGGCCGGCATCGTGCTGCCGGCCCAGCGCAGCGCCGTCGCCCTGGCTTCCTCGCACTGGCGGGGAAGTCCTCAGCAGTGGAGGCAGGGCGTGGCCGCCTTCGAGCAGCGCACGCAGGACCGGCAGAACTCGGTGCGGGTGGTGCCGGGAAGCACCGTGACCCAGGTGTCGCGCAACGTGCGGCTGCCGGTCACCGTGCAGAACGACAGCGACCAGCCCGTCACCGTGGTGCTCGACGTCACGCCACGCTCGAGCCGCCTGGTGGTGACCGGCACGGTGACCCTGGTCGTCCCCGCCAACGACCGTGAGATCGGGTACGTCCCTGTCCGCGGCGTCGGCAACGGTGACACCTCGGTCAGGATCCAGCTGCTCACCCAGGCAGGTGCTCCGCTGGGGCAGCCGGTGCAGACCGAGGTGCTGGTGCGCGCCGACTGGGAGTCCTGGGGCACCTACGCCGTGGCCGCCGTGGCGGCGCTGGTGCTGGCGGTCGGTCTGTTCCGCACCGTCCGTCGTGGCAAGGTGCGGCGCGGGCACGACCCGCTGCAGCGCGATGCGGTGGAGACCGGGGCGACGACGAACGCGAGGAGCAGCCAGTGACCGGGGCGTCAGGGCTGCTTCGCTCCAGCGCCGTCATGGCGGCGGGGACAGCGGTCTCGCGGGTGCTGGGATTCGCCAGGTCCCTGGTGCTGGTGGCCGCCCTCGGTCTGACCTTCGCCTCGGCCAACACCTTCGACACCGCCAACAAGATCCCGAACATCCTGTACATGCTGCTGGCCGGAGGTGTCCTGAACGCGGTGCTCGTCCCCCAGATCGTGCGGGCGTCCAAGGCCCAGGACGGTGGGCAGGAGTACGTGAACCGGTTGATCACGCTGGCACTGGCGATCCTCGCGGTGGTCACGCTGGTCATGACGTTGGCGGCTCCGCTGCTGGTGCACGCCTACGCCTTGCGTCAGGCCCCCGACTGGCTGGTGCTATCTACCGGGTTCGCGTTCTGGTGCCTGCCGCAGGTCTTCTTCTACGGGCTCTACACGGTGCTCGGGCAGGTGCTCAACGCGCGCGGCCGCTACGGGGCCTACATGTGGGCGCCGGTGCTGAACAACGTGGTCGGCATCGCCGGTCTGCTGGTGTTCATCGTCCTGTACGGGCCCGGCGACCAGGGCCAGCACGAGATCTCCAGCTGGACCCCGACCAAGATCGCGGTGCTGGGCGGCTTCGCGACCCTGGGGGTGATGGCCCAGTCCCTGGTGCTGCTGTGGCCATTGCACCGGCTGGGGTTCCGCTACCGGCCGGTGTGGGGGTTTCGCGGCGTGGGGCTCGGCAGCGTCCGTCGGGTAGCGGGCTGGACCTTCGCGGCGGTCCTGGTCGGCCAGGTCGGCCTGCTGGTGACCACGAACGTCGCCAACACCGCCGAGAGGCTGAACCGCGGCACGGCCCTGCAGGAGGCGACCCCGGGCGCGGCGGCCTACAGCTATGGGTTCCTGCTGTTCATGCTGCCGCACTCGCTCGTGGCGGTCTCCCTGGTCACCGCGCTGTTCACGCGGATGAGCGCCGCAGCCGGTCGGGACAGCTGGTCGACGGTGCGCGACGACCTCTCCCTGGGGCTGCGGACCGTCGGCATCTTCTCGGTGCTGGCCACGGCGGGTCTGGTCGTGCTGGGTGTCCCGATCGGCATCGCGATCACCGGCAGCACGCAGGCAGGCCCGGCGCTGGGGCACGTGGTGGCGGCCATGGCTGTGGGGCTCGCCGGGTTCAGCGCCACCTACCTGTTCCAACGGGTGTACTACGCCTACGAGGACGCCCGGACGCCGTTCTGGATCCAGGTGCCTGCGGTCGCGATCATCATCGCCGCAGGCCTGGCGTCCCTGCTGTGGCTGCCGGCCGAGTACATGGTCGTGGGGGTGGGCGCGGGGATGAGCCTGTCCGCCCTGGTGTCCGCCGGCCTCTCGGCCTGGCGGCTGCGTCGGACCCACGGCGACATCGACGGCCGGCGCGTCACCAGGACCCACGTCCGGCTGCTGCTCGCAGGCCTGGCCACGGCCGCCGGTGGCGCCCTGGTCGTGCATGCGCTGGGCGATGTCACCGCCTCGGGACGGCTGGGCGCCGTCGTGACGTGCCTGGTCGGTGGCATCGTCATGTGCCTGCTGTACCTGGGAGGGCTCCGGGTCCTGCACGTGGAGGAGCTGCAGATGCTGACGCGACGGGCCGGCCGGCTCGGACGGTTCGTCGGGGGTTGAGCGTCGCGCTCAAGTCCGTCGCGGCCGATGCCGACACAGACTGCGTGGACACCGCGGCGCAAGCCAGCTCGGGTGCGCCCGCGCGTCGTGCCACCCTGCGCGAGCACGGCGACGCCGGGGACATCATCGGCAGCTGGCTCATCAAGGTCACGCTGATCCTTGCCGTCCTGGGCGTGATCTCCTTCGACGCGATCTCGGTGCTCTCCACGAACGTCACGTTGGAGGACACCGCCTTCGGCAGCGCCCGGGCGGCCACCGACGCCACGGAGCAGAACCGCAACGTCCAGCTCGCCTACGACCGTGCCCAGGCCTTTGCCTCCGAGCAGAATCCCCTGAACACCGTCGACCCGACCTCTGTGCAATTCGGCGAGCAGGGTTCGGTCACGGTCACTGTCACCCGTACCGCCAGCACGCTGGTGCTGCAGCACCTCGGCAGCCTGCAGGACTGGGCGACCCAGAGCTCCACCCGAACGGCTCAGCCGCGCTGACCCGTGTCGGCCCCCCCTGGGGGCCTCCGGGCGCCCTAGCATGGACCTCAGGCGGACGACGGTGCGGAGGATGACACGTGGACCGGGTGGGGCAGGGGACCGAGCTGGCTGGGCGCTACCGCCTGGAAGAACGCCTACGCGCCACACCGTCCAGCCATTTCTGGCGTGGCGTGGACACCACCCTCGAGCGGCCCGTCGGTGTGCGGCTCGTCGACGCGGCCACCGCTGAGGACACCTTGGACGCGGCCAGGCGCGCTGCGGTCGTGGACGATCCCCGGCTGCTGCGGATCCTCGACGTCTCGCAGGCGCCGACCGAGCGCGGCCCCGTGACGTACGTGATCAGCGAGCTCGTCGAGGCTGCATCGCTCGCTGACCTGCTGCGCACGTCCGGTCAGCTTCCTGCCGAGGAGGTGCGCGCGATGGTCGGGGAGATGGCCGAGGCGCTCGCGCACGCTGCGCGCAGCGGTCTGCACCACGAGGCGCTCGGGCCCACGAGCGTGCTGCGCACGGGCGAGGGGGCGATCAAGGTGCAGGGCCTGGCCGTGGACGCCGCAGCCGCCGGCACCGGCGGGGAGGACGGGCCGCGGGCCGAGCGCAACGACGCGGTGGCCCTGGTCGCACTCGTCTACGCCGGGCTGACCGGCCGCTGGCCGTTGGCCGATGACCACCGGGACACCGCGGACCTCGAGAGCGCTCCGCTGGTGAACGGTGCACCCGCGCCTCCGGCGGAGCTGATCGCCGGGGTGCCGAACGACCTGGACACCCTGTGCTCGGTGACCTTCGGTCCGGTGGAGGACGGTCCCCGTTCTCCGGCCGAGCTGGTGGAGCACCTGAGGCCCTGGAGCACCGCCGCCACGCGCTCGCTCCCAGGCGCCGGCGGGGCGGCGCCCGGGGGCAGCGGTGACGGTGCAGCCGAGACGATGCGGCCGTCGAGGCGGTTCCCCGTCCGCCTGGGTGCGAGCACGGTGGCCGCCGCTGCCGCGTCCGGGCCCCTGCTGCAGAAGGCGACCGGGGCGGCGGACGCCGAGGCCACCCAGGTCGCACCCGTGGTGGCTCCCGCAGCCGCGGCACGCATCGACCCCGCACCTGACGCCACCCAGGTCGCACCCGCGGTGCCGGTGCCGGTGCCGGACGTCGAGCACCGAGGTCGAGCGGACCAGGAGCAGGAGCACGAACAGGACCCCGACGGCTACGCGGGCTTCGCGGACTACCGCGACGACGAGGAGCACGAGGGCGACTACGACGAGGAAGAGCCCCGCGACCACCGCCCCCTGTGGGCGCTCGCGGCCATCGCCGCCCTCCTCGTGGTCGGGATGGGGCTGGCCATCACCTCGCTGAACGGGTTCGGCGACCAGGATCCCGAACCGACCAGCGCCCCCAGCTCCGTCGCGTCCCCGGCACCTCCCCCCAGCGACCCCGGCCCACCGGCCCCGCCCGAGGAGGCACCGCCCGAGGAGGCACCGGTCATCGCCATCTCCGGTGTGCTGACCCTCGACCCGCAGGGGGGCGACGGCGAGAACGACGAGCTGGCTCCGCTCGCCATCGACGGCGACCCCGCCACCTCATGGAGGTCCAGCACCTACAACACCGCAACCTTTGGCGGGCTCAAGGACGGCGTGGGCCTGGTGGTGACCCTCACCGAGCCGGCTCCTGTCACGTCGGTGACCCTGCAGGTCAACGGCACCGGCGGGGTCGTCGAGGTGCGGGCCTCGCCGGGCCAGGGCCTGGAGGGGTCGCAGGTCCTCGGGACCGGCGTCCCCGGCTCGGGGCCGGTCACCGTCACGCTGGACGAGCCTGTCAGCACGCAGAACCTGATCATCTGGGTCACCGAGCTTCCCAGCGTGGAGGGCAGCTTCCGGATCGAGCTGGCCGAGGTGCAGGTGCAGTGACACCGGCACCTGGTGGCCCGCACGCACCCGGGTCGCAGAGCCAGGACGACCGGTCGGATCGCGACCTCATGGCCGCGCACGTGGCGGGTGACCCTGATGCCTTCGCCGAGCTGGTCCGCCGGCACCAGTCTCGCCTGTGGGCCGTGGCCGTGCGGACCGTGCGCGACCGGGAGGAGGCGGCTGACGCCCTGCAGGACGCCATGGTCTCGGCCTACCGCAACGCCGCGTCCTACCGCGGGGACGCCGCCGTGACCACCTGGCTGCACCGCGTGGTGGTCAACGCCTGCCTGGACCGGTTGCGCCGCCTGAAGGTCCGAGCGACGGTGCCGCTGCCCGAGGACGGGGACCAGCTCGACCGCGCGGGTGCGCGGAACGAGCACGCCGCCGCCGAGGCCCGGCTGGACGTGGGAGCGGCCCTGCTGCGGCTTCCTGAGCAGCAGAGGCTGGCCATCGTGCTCGTCGACCTGCACGACCTGTCCGTCGCCGAGGCCGCCCAGGTGCTCGGGGTGGCCGAGGGGACGGTGAAGTCGCGCTGCTCCCGGGGCCGGGCGACGCTGGCCGGGCTGCTGCGTCCTCCGCAGCAGCCGGCGCGGGTCCAGGGCGACAGCGGGAACCTCGGGACCGGTGCAGGCGTCACACCAGCGGAGGCCTTGCGCGCTCCCACCCGCCCACACCTCGCAGAGCACGGAGACGGCACGTGAGCACCCAGTTCCCAGGACGGCACCCCGCGCCGGAGGAGGTCGACGCCCTGCTCGACCCTGCCGGTGCTGGCAGCGTCCCGGCGAGGGCACACGTGAGCGGCTGCCCGCACTGCCAGGAGGTCAGCGCGGGTCTGGTCGAGGTGCGCCGGCTGCTGCGGGACGAGGCCGGCCGGGTGCCGTCCCCGCCGCCGGACCTGGGCGCGCGCATCGCCGCCGCGCTGGCCGAAGAGCCTGCCCTGTCACGCGGCGGCGAGACCGGGCAGAGCGCTGTCTCCTCGCTGGCGCAGAGGCGGTCGGACCCGGCAGCTCGTGGTGTCGCGTCCGGTCTGCGGCCACGGTGGCTGGCGGTGGCCGCAGGGCTGGCTGTGCTGGCCGGGGCAGGGCTCGTCCTGACCGAGCTGGTGCCGCAGATGGGTGGCCAGAGCCAGATGTCGGGAGCCGGCGGGGCGGCGGAAGCACCGGCGGCGCCCGCAACGGAGGCGTCCGCAACGGTGGCCGACGCTGCGCTGGCCACGGGCACCGACTACCGCCCCGAGAGCCTGTCCGAGCAGGTCGAGGCCCTGATCGAGGGCACCCGGGATGCGACGACGAGGGACGGCGCGCTCGAGGGCATGGCACGCGACGGCGACGCTGATCAGGAGCCCGGGTCCGCGCAGGATCCGAGGACGGTGCTGGCGGACCCCGTGGCGTGGAACAGCTGCCTGCAGGCGATCGGGGCGCCCGAGGTCGCGCCGGTCGCGGTCGACCTCGCGCGCTGGCAAGGACGTGATGCCGCCGTCCTGGTCCTGCCCGTGGCCGAGGGGCTGGATGTGTGGGTGGTTCAGCCGGACTGCGGCCCCGGGAGCAGCCGGGTCGAGCACCAGCAACGCCTCGACCGGTGATCAGGCACCCGCCGCGGCCGGCGCGGGAACAGCGGCCCTCTACCATCGGTTGAGCACGACAGGTGCCCCAGTTCCCCCGGCCACAGACAGGTAGGTCATCAGCGTGAGCGGATCCCCGCCCCAGCCCAGCCCGGACGCCGTCCGTGAAGTCGTCATCATCGGCTCAGGTCCCGCGGGCTACACGGCTGCGGTCTATGCCGCACGAGCAAATTTGTCGCCCGTGATGATCGCCGGGTCGGTCACCTCCGGCGGCGCGCTGATGAACACCACGGAGGTCGAGAACTACCCCGGCTTCCCGAACGGGCTGATGGGGCCCGACCTGATGGACGCCATGCGTGAGCAGGCCGAGCGCTTCGGGACCCAGGTCGAGTACGACGACGTCGTGGAGGTGGACCTGTCGGCCAACCCCAAGCGTGTGATCACCGGCGCCGGCTCCACCTACCTGGCCCGCACGATCATCCTGGCGACCGGTTCGGCGTACCGCGAGATCGGGCTCGAGAACGAGAAGCGGCTCTCCGGCCACGGCGTGTCCTGGTGCGCGACCTGCGACGGCTTCTTCTTCCGTGACCAGGACATCGCGGTCGTCGGCGGCGGTGACTCGGCCGTCGAGGAAGCCACGTTCCTGAGCAGGTTCGCGCGCTCGGTGACGATCGTGCACCGGCGCAGCGAGCTGCGGGCGTCCAAGATCATGCAGGACCGCGCCTTCAACGACCCGAAGATCACCTTCGCGTGGAACTGCGAGGTCGTCGACGTGCTGGGCCAGGACAAGGTCTCCGGCGTGCGGCTGCGCGACACCGAGACCGGTGCAGAGCGCGAGCTCGACGTCACCGGCCTCTTCGTGGCGATCGGGCACGACCCGCGCGTCGAGCTCTTCACGCACCAGATCCAGCTGGACGAGACGGGTTTCGTGGCCGTCGAGGGCCGCTCCTCGCGGACCACGCTTCCCGGGGTGTTCGCGTGCGGTGACGTGGTGGACCACGAGTACATGCAGGCCATCACGGCGGCGGGGTCCGGCTGCGTCGCCGCGCTGGACGCCGAGCGCTACCTCGCGTCCCTGGACGACGTCACCGGCACGCAGCCAGGTTCCACGCCGCCGGCTTCCACAGGTCCGGCGGAGGCGGAGCTGGCGCGTGCCGTGGCGGCTGTCGCCACGGCATGATCTGCTGACCTACCCGACCACGAGCACCATCCCCATCTGCACCGACCGGAAGGACCTGGCCCCATGGCCGAGAACATCAAGCACGTCACGGACGAGACCTTCGACGCGGAGGTCCTGCAGGCCGAGGGGCCGGTGCTGGTCGACTTCTGGGCGGAGTGGTGCAACCCCTGCCGCCAGGTGGCGCCCATCCTCGAGGAGCTGGCCCGCGAGCACGCGGGCAAGATCACCATCGTGAAGCTGAACACCGACGAGAACCGGGGCGTCGCCTCGAAGTACGGCATCATCTCCATCCCCACCCTCAACGTGTACTCCGGCGGCGAGGTCGTCAAGACCATCGTGGGTGCACGCCCCAAGCCGGTCCTGGTCCGAGAGCTGTCCGACTTCCTGACCTGAGCCGGCGCGGGCCGTTCGCCCACCTGGGCACCGAGCGGAGGCATGATGCCCGAGACCTTGCTGCGGCTGGGTAGTCGCGGTCCGCGGGTCCGCGCCGTCCGCGAACAGCTGGCCGATCTCGACTTCCCCTCCGGCGGTGACGACCCCGCCGTCTTCGACGAGACCCTGCGCCATGCCGTGCGCGGGTTCCAGCAGGCTCGGGGGCTCACCCCCGACGGGGTCATCGGGCACGACACCGCCTTCGCCCTGTCCGCCGCGCGGTGGAGACTGGGCGACCGCATCCTCCGGCACGTCCCGGGTCACCTCCAGTTCGGTGACGACGTCGTCGCGCTCCAGAAGCAGCTGCTGCGGCTCGGGGTGTTCACCGGCAGGGCAGACGGATACCTCGGACCCTCGACCGAGCGTGGACTGCGAGAGCTGCAGCGTGGCGTGGGGCTATCGGCTGACGGCGCCTGCGGCCCGGACACCCTGCGTGCGCTGGCACAGCTCAGCCGGACGGTCGCGGGCGGGAACGCCGCCGCGCTGCGTGAACGCGTGCACTCGACCGGTCCCAGCCTTGCCGGCAAGGTCGTGGTCATCGACCCCGGGCACGGCGGGGACGATGCGGGCAACTATGGCAACGGTCTGCTCGAGTCCGAGGTGGTGCTCGACCTGGCGCTCCGGTTGGAGGGCAGGCTCACCGCCTCCGGTGTCACGGCGGTGCTCACGCGAGGTGCGCAGCAGAATCCATCGAACGCCGAGCGCGCCCAGCTGGCTCAGGACGTGCATGCCGACGTGTTCCTCTCGTTGCACTGCGACGCCCTGTCCGTGCCCGAGCCTGCTGGCGTCGAGCGCGGCCCCGAGGGCGTGGCCACCTTCTACTGGGGCGGTCGGGACCCGCTCACGTCCTCCCACCGCGGACAGCGGTTCGCCGAGCTCGTGCAGCGTGAGGTGGTCTCGCGCACGGGTCTGCTGGACTGCCGTTCGCACCCTCGCCGTTGGGAGCTCCTGAGGGCGACGACGATGCCTGCGGTCTGGGCGGAGATCGGGTATCTCGACAGCCCGGGTGACGCCCGCAGGCTGGCAGAGCCCGGCTTTCGCGACACCTGCGCAGAGGGTCTGCTGGCCGCGGTGCAGCGCCTCTTCCTCACCGACAAGACGGACTGGACCACCGGCTCGCTGCGCATCGACGACGTGCTGGCCATGGTCGACGCCGTGCAGCGACGTACGGGCGAAGGGCCGCCGGCGCCCGGGTCTGCCTAGCCCGGGGCGAGGGCAGGCACCCGCACGGATCCCAGGATGCGTTCCAGCGCCTGCTCGACGTCTTCTCGCCACGACAGGGTGGTGCGCAGGTCCAGCCGCAGACGAGGCGTCGACCGGTGCGGTCGGACCGTCTTGAAGCCCACCGCCAGCAGCAGGTCCGCAGGCACGAGGCAGCCGCCGTCCTTGCGGTCGGGCTGGCGCAGGGCTCCCGGCGTGCCCCGGGCGCTCCCGAATGCCTCGATGGCCCTGACCCCGCGCCGGGTCAGGTCCTTGGCGGCTCCCTGGACCAGCATCCGCGCGATCCCGCCCCCGCGGTGGGCCGGCTGCACCGTCCCGGTCATCAGGAGCACGGCGTCAGCGCTCACGGGTGAGGTGGGGAACGTCAGCGACCGGGGGACGAACTGCGGCGGCGCATAGGTCACGAAGCCCACCGGTTCGTCGTCGACGTACGCGATCCGACCGCAGCTGCCCCACTCGAGCAGCACGGTGGACAGCCACGCCTCCTTCTCCAGGTCCAGGCCTGCGGCACGCTCTGCCGCACGCGCAGCGAGGGGGTCCAGCTCCCAGGCCACGCACGAGCGGCACGGGCGTGGGAGGTCGACGACGGTGTCCAGGGTCAGGGCCGCCAGTCGTCTGCTCACAGGCTGGAGGGGACCGCCGGGTCGTAGCCTCCGGCCGCGGGTCCGCGACGGGGCTTGAGCAGGGCGGCGAGGAACGCGACAGCCGCCCCGAGCAGCACACCTGCGAGCACTGGGCGAACCATCGTCATGACACACTCCCTGCAGCACGATCAGATCGCCGGACAGCGCGCGCAGCCGTCCTCGTGCTCCGGACGCGGCGTCGCGCTCATCCTAGGCGAGCCTGTCGCCGGGGAACAGCAGCCGGTGCGCCGGACCTGCCGACGCACGGCTGCGTCATGGCGGCCTTGCGGGCGTACCTCACGACATCGTCAGTGCCTCACGGCACGTGGATCGAAGATAAGGTAACGGGCTCACGTCCCCGCTTGGTCTTTGGTCGCCCGGTTACTCACGATCCTCTTCCCGTTTTCTCAAGGTATCCGAGGCGTGCACATCACAACGTTCCGTCACCGCTGGGCCGACCGCCCAACGGGTGACGCGCATCGCCCCACCGCACGTCAGAAGCCGAGATGAGAAGGACGCCATGACCAGCCACTCCGCTGCAGAACCCGCCCACCGCGGTGAGACGGACTCAGGAACCGGCCGTCGACTGATGGGTGGCGCTGGGGTCTGGTGCACCGATGCAAGTCCTGGCGCCATCCACCGCCTGAGCCAGATGCAGTTCGACTGGGTTGCCCTTGACATGCAGCACGGTCGCTACGACCGGCGCGACCTGATCGAGACCGCACGAGGATGGGACAAGACTGCCGCCCTCCTGGTCGTCAGGGTCTCCTCGTCTGAGTTCACGGGCATCGGCCTCGCGCTCGACGTCGGCGCCGACGTCGTCATCGTGCCGCAGGTCGATACGCCTGCAGACGCGCAGGCGTCGGTTGACGCCGCGCACTACCCCCCGGCCGGGCGCCGGAGCCTCGGCCAGCTTCAGCCCACCTGGGGGGGAGCAGCACGAGATCCAGCCGACGCCAACACCGCCACGTGCTGCGCGGTCATGATCGAGTCCGCGACCGCGCTGGACAACGTCGAGGGCATCGCCGCCGTGCCCGGGGTCGGCATGCTGTTCGTGGGACCGAATGACCTGTCTTTGTCTCTCGGCACCACCATCTCGCATCTCCTCGATGACCAGTCAAAGACTTCAGCGCTCCAGCGCATTGCCGACGCATCACAGGCCAACAACATTCCGGTAGGTGCCTTCGGGGGCGACCCAGGCACGGCGCGCCGGTTCTCCGACCGCGGCTTCGCCTTTGTCGCCTGCGCGACCGACGGATGGCTGCTCGACCAAGGCGCGCAGGCTGCCTTCGCCTGACCTCGGCTAGTGGGAGCGCAGCAGCTCTATCAACTCGTCCGCCATGTGCAGCTGCTTCTGGAGGGCTGCTCGGCGTTCGGTTGCTGTGGCGATGAACTCGTCGAGCCTGACGCGCAGCTGCGTCTGGGTGCTGCTCGTCCTGGGAGCGTCCAGGGCGTCGACGATGGTGAGGATCTCGCGCATCTCCTCGAGGGTGAAACCAAGAGGCTTCATCCTGCGGATGAGTAGCAGTCGTTCGAGGTCTGCCTCGGTGTACAGCCGGAAGCCGCCCTCGGTGCGGCCTGACGGGCGCAGCAGGTCGACCTCGTCGTAGTGCCGGATGGTGCGTAGCGACAGGCCGGTGCGCTCGGCCAGCTCACCGATGTGCATCGTCGGCTGTGTCACAGCGGTCCTGCTCATGTGCCCCTCCTTGGTCGTTCTGGTCACTCTACCTGTGACGTTACGGTAGAGTTTGACTCAGGTGAGCGCGGTGGACGCGCTCCCGAGCCATCCGCAGAGGTGGCACTCCTTGCTTCTCATGCCAGGCGCGACGGCGCGCCCGGCGCCCGCTACGCGTCCGGACCCGTCCAGGCGTTCCCCTGGACGGAGTCCCCGCTTGACCACCCTTGACCCAGCCCGCACCCATGAGCACCACCCGGTCGTGCCCGAGGCAGACGAGGTGCACTCCGTGCGGGCCGCTCTGAAGTCCCCGAAGCGGCTGCGCACAGAGGTGCTGGCAGGGCTGGTCGTCGCCCTCGCCCTGATTCCCGAGGCCATCTCGTTCTCCATCATCGCCGGGGTCGACCCGCGGGTCGGGTTGTTCGCCTCGTTCACGATGGCTGTGTCGATCGCCTTCTTGGGTGGCCGGCCGGCGATGATCTCTGCCGCCACGGGCGCCATCGCGCTGGTGATCGCCCCGGTCGCCCGGCAGTACGGGCTGGACTACCTCATCGCCACCGTCATGCTCGGCGGGGTGATGCAGGTCCTGCTTGGTGTGCTGGGTGTCGCCAAGCTGATGCGATTCATTCCCCGTTCGGTGATGGTGGGCTTCGTCAACGCCTTGGCCATCCTGATCTTCCTCGCTCAGGTCCCGCACCTGCGCAACGTGCCCTGGACAGTCTACGTCCTCGTCGCAGTCGGGCTCGCCGTCATGGTGCTGCTCCCGCGGCTCACCAACGCGGTGCCCGCACCTCTGGTGGCCATCGTCGCCCTGACCCTGTTCACCGTCATCGCAGCAGTGACGGTCCCGACCGTCGGGGATGAGGGCGAGCTGCCCGAGAGCCTGCCCTCGCTGCTCTTCCCCGACGTGCCGCTCACCCTGGAGACGCTGCAGATCATCGCCCCGTACGCCATCGCTATGGCGCTGGTCGGGCTGATGGAGTCGCTGATGACGGCCAAGCTGGTGGACGACGTCACCGATACCCACTCCAACAAGACCCGCGAGGCGTGGGGTCAGGGCGTCGCCAACGTGATCACCGGGTTCTTCGGCGGCATGGGCGGCTGCGCGATGATCGGCCAGACGATGATCAACGTCAAGGCCTCCCGTGCACGCACCCGCATCTCGACGTTCTTGGCCGGGATCTTCCTGCTGGTGCTGGTCGTGGGTCTCGGTGACGTGGTGAGCCTGATCCCGATGGCGGCCCTGGTCGCGGTGATGATCATCGTGGCGGTGGCCACCTTCGACTGGCACAGCGTGCAGCCGACCACCCTGCGGCGGATGCCCAAGAGCGAGACCATCGTGATGGTCTCCACCGTGGTGGTCGTGGTGGCCACGCACAACCTCGCCATCGGGGTCGTGGTCGGGGTGCTGGTCGCCATGATCATGTTCGCTCGCCGCGTGGCCCACCTGACCGAGGTCGTCGACGTGGCACACCCCGATGAGGACACCTGCGTCTACGCCGTGCACGGAGAGCTCTTCTTCGCCTCCAGCAACGACCTCGTCTACCAGTTCGACTACGCCGGTGACCCCAAGAACGTGATCATCGACCTGTCGAACTCCCACATCTGGGACGCATCCACGGTGGCGGCGCTGGATGCCATCACCACCAAGTACGCCCGCAAGGGCAAGACCGTGGAGATCGTCGGACTCAACTACGCCAGCGCGCAGCGGCACTCAAGGCTGGCCGGTCACATGGGCGCCGGCCACTGACACCGTGACAGCGCCACCCGGGGCCGTTCCTTCGGTCTCCGCCATCGACTCGCCCGGCCCGCCGTTCCACGGCTGGCGGGTCGTCGGCCTGTCGGCGGTGGCCTTGGGGGCGACCGCGCCCGGGCAGACCGCCGCCGTCTCGGCGTTCATCGATCCGATGATCACCGATCTGGGCATCACCCGGTCGCAGATGTCGCTGGCCTACCTCACCGGCACCCTGGCCGGGGCCGCGATGATGCCCTGGGTCGGACGGGCGGTCGACCGGTACGGCGTGAGGCGGACGATGGCCGCCGTCGGGCTGGTCTTCGGCGGCGTGCTGCTTGCACTGGCCACCGTCAGCTCGCTGGTCGGACTGACGGCTGGGTTCGTGGGCATCAGGATGGCTGGACAAGGTGCTCTCGGGCTCGCGGCCACGACCGTGACCGCGCTCTGGTTCGCCCGCCGCCGCGGTTTCGCGATCGGAGTGGTAAGCGCCGGTCCACCGCCTTTGGCCCCTTTCTGTTCGCCCTCGTGCACGAACAGACGGGCTCCAACACCCCCGCCCTCCTGGGATCGGCACTGATCCCCGCCGCCGTGGCCAAGCCGCGCTCGTGACCCGGCCCCCGCGCCGCCAGGACTGGGGTGCGGCTCACTCGATCAAGCCCGGCAGCCCCCAGTAGTCAGGCGTCGATGACCACGGGGATGATCATCCGCCGGCGGCCTCGGCCAGGGCCGTGCGAATGGCCCCGGCGGGATCACGAGGGCGGGAGCCTGCACCACTTGAACTCGTCAGAGGGTGTCCCCTGCGGGTTTCCAGCTCCAGTCCGCGACACGCATACCGCCCTCGCTCTTGGGGTCCGGCACCACGGTGCAGTGCACCTTCTCGGCAGGCAGGTCTGGTCCTGAGACCTGCCCGTCTACGGCATACCACCCACGGCTGTCACGACTGACCCGCAGATGCACGTCCTCCATCGACTGGGACCGACCGAACTGCAGCGCACTCAGGCACAACGCGGTGGGGATGCCAGCCGCTGACATCGCCGGCCGACTGTATTCATGTGGCCCTGCGCCTATGACTATCGATGATTCCAGCAGGAGGACGAGGCCACCCACTGCGGCAGTGACGGCGAGCAGGGTTCGGCGGGCGGTCATGTCGGCTCCTCGGAAGACGGCGTGCACATCGTGGCAGACGCCTACAGATCTTGGTGGAAATGTAGGTGCATGCCCCTAGCGGCATGACGGCTATCGTCGGTCGGATGCCGCTGTCTATCGTCAAGACCTCGCGCTCGCTGACCCAAGTCGTGATACCTCCAGCTGGCGATGCCGGTCATACCAAGGGCTTGCAGCTTCCTAGGTCCGGCGGTGATACGACGGTCAGGTCCCGGCTCCGGCTCGGCCGCAGCGCGCCCGCTGACCGTCCAACCCGCGGTCAGGCCTGCCCTGATGCATCTCCCAGCTCATCACAGCCCGTGAGCACGCCCGAAGGTTCCCACCCCCTGACCAGGCGGAGCAGTACGCCGTAGGTGGTCGTAGCCAGGCGGAAGCCCGCCGGCCGTGGCGCCAACTTCCGCGTACGTCAGACCCCTGACCGTCACCGGAACTCCCCCGGGCAGCGCGTCACGCGATGCTCATTGGCATTCCTCCTCCAAGCCTTGGTGCCCGACTCTGTCAGTTCCGTAGATCGTGACTCTGTCGCTGCACAGTGCCATCTCTTCCTCCTCGCGCCGGGGAGGCTCGCCGCTGAGCGCAGACGTTCTCGGCTCGTGAAAGGCCACACCTGCTGCGAGGCGGGCGTTCTGGTCGCGCTGTCTTCTCAGTCGCGCGAGAGCTGCTGCTCCGTCGGCGCGAGGACAGCCAGGATGCGGTCCAGGTCCTCGATCGAGGCGAAGTCGACGGTGAGCTTGCCGCGGCGGGCGCCCAGCGCGATCTTCACCCGCGTCTCGAACCGGTCCGAGAGACGTTCGGCCAGCTCGTCCAGCGCCTCGTGCCGCCGGACTGGGGTCGCCACGCGTCGTGGAGCACGTTCCTGGTCACCACCCAGGGTGACGACCTCCTCGGTAGCGCGGACGGACAGGCCCTCCGCCACGATGCGCTGCGCCAGCCGCTCCATCGCCCCTCGGTCCGCCAGACCCAGCAGCGCCCGGGCGTGCCCGGCGGAGAGCACCCCGGCCGCCACCCGTCGTTGCACCGACGCAGGCAGGTTCAGCAGCCGGACGGTGTTGGAGATCTGCGGGCGCGACCGGCCGATCCGGGTGGCCAGCTCCTCGTGCGTGCAGCCGAAGTCCCCCAGCAGCTGCGAGTAGGCAGCCGCCTCCTCCAACGGGTTCAGCTGGCTCCGGTGCAGGTTCTCCAGCAGGGCGTCGCGGAGCAGGGCGTCGTCGGAGGTGTCGCGGATGATCGCCGGAACTCTCTCCAGCCCAGCTTCCTTCGACGCCCGCCAGCGGCGCTCGCCCATCACCAGCTCGAAGCGCGCTTCGTCGATGGGCACCGAGGGATCGGTGATGCGGCGCACCACGACCGGCTGCAGGACCCCGATCTCGCGCACCGAGGAGATCAGCTCAGCCAGCTCGTCCTCGTCGAAGACCTGCCGCGGTTGGCGGTGGTTCGGCACGATGTTCCCGACGGGAAGCTCTGCGAAGGTGGCGCCGGGAACATGCACCAGGCCGCCCGCCGTCTCGTCCGGATGGTCGGTGCCGGCCTCGGTCTTCACGGGGCCGCCGTCGCCCTCGACGTTCCGCGGGCTCTGCACCACGTCGTCGTCGACCAGCAGCAGCGTGGTTCCGGCTGTGGCCGCGTCCGAACCGGGGAAGAAGACGTCCACAGGCCGGCCACCGCTGGGGGCCGGGTTCGCGCTGCTCGGGATGAGTGCGCCCAGGCCGCGGCCGAGGCCGCGCTTCTTGTCGCTCACGAGTGCTCCTTGGAGGATGCTGGCGGGTTGGAGCACGAGGCACGCTCGGCGATCTCCTGGGCGGCTGACAGGTACGACAATGCGCCGCTGGAACCGGGATCGTACGTCATCACCGTCTGCCCGTGGCTGGGCGCCTCGGAGATCCGGACCGAGCGCGGCACGCTCGTCCGCAGCACGACGTCGGGGAAGTGTGCGCGCACCTCGTCGGCCACGTCCGCGGCCAGTCGGGTCCGTCCGTCGAACATGGTGAGCAGGATGGTCGAGACCGCGAGGGTGGGGTTGAGGTGCAGCTTGATGAGGTCGATGTTCTTGAGCAGCTGGGTCAGGCCCTCGAGCGCGTAGTACTCGCACTGGATGGGGATGAAGATCTCCTGCGCCGCCGCAAAGGCGTTCACGGTCAGCAGTCCCAGGCTCGGTGGGCAGTCCACCAGCACGTAGTCGATGCGAGGCAGCCCCACTGACTCCCGGTCCGACAGGTAGCGCTGAAGCGCCAGGCGGAGCCGGTTCTCCCGAGCCACCATGGGCACCAGCTCGATCTCAGCACCCGCCAGGTCGATGGTCGCGGGAGCGCACAGCAGGTTCGGCACCTTCGGGCACTCCTGCACCACGTCAGCCAGGGGTCGGCCTTCCACCAGCACCTCGTACATGCCGGCCACGCCTTCGTGGTGGGCGATACCGAGGGCGGTGGAGGCGTTGCCTTGCGGATCGTTGTCCAGCACCAGCACCGTCAGGCCACCCTGGGCCAGGGCCGCGGCGATGTTGACGGCCGTGGTGGTCTTGCCGACTCCGCCCTTCTGGTTTGCGACAGTCATCACCCGGGTGCTGCCGGGAGCCGGGAGGGATCGAGTCGCCTTGCCGCTGCGGCGCACCGCGACATCCTCTACCCATGGCTCCACAGGCGCAGCTTCACATGAAATAACCTCCTGAACGGCCGCAACCGGCCCCAGGGAGAAAGACTCCAACCCCGATGTTTCACGTGAAACGCTCGCGTGCACGATGGGCGGCGGCCAACCAACGGGACTGGTGCCTCCACGCTCGCCGGCACGGGGCCAGCCCAAACCCGGTGCCGTCCTCAACGCCGTCATGTGGAATTCCTTGTCTCGCGATACGCACTCGGATGCGGCAGATCGACCACGGTCAGGGTCGGCGCGGGCGCAACGCAGGCTTGGAACGGCGCCCGGCGTCAGCCCCCACCGTGAGCCTAACCACAGTGGTGGGCACCTCCAGAAGACCGACCCCGCACAAGGCGATGTCCATCGACACGACACCCGAACGCAGCAGCCCGGGTCGAGCAGCCTGCAGCTCCTGCGCCGCGCCCTGTCCCTTGATAGCGAGCATCGAGCCACCCGGGGAGACCAGGGGCAGACCCCACCCAGCCAGCTTCGGCAGGGCGGCGACCGCTCGGGCCGTCACCACCTCGGCGTGTTCAACGCCCGCGAGGTCCTCCGCGCGAGCACGTATCACCCGGACCTGGATATCCAGATCCGTCACGACCTCTGCCAACCACATCGTTCGTCGCTCCAGCGGTTCCACCAGCACGACGTCGAGATCCGGTCGAGCCAGAGCGAGCGCAACTCCCGGCAGCCCCGCCCCGCTGCCGACGTCGAGAACTCGCACCCCCGCCGGCACCAGCTCGCTCAGCACCGCGCAGTTGAGGACGTGGCGAGTCCAGATCCGTTCAACCTCACGGGGCCCGAGCAACCCACGCTCCACCCCAGAGGACGCGAGGTGGGTTGCGAACGCTTGAGCCTGGTCCAGACGAGCGCCGAAGATGGCTGCTGCGGCTGGAGGAAGGCTTTCGAGCTCGTCGGTCGTCACGTCACGCTCCTCTCTGCGGGAGGCGATGTTTCACGTGGAACAGCCACCGGCGCCCTTTTCTTGAACCCCTCGGCAGTCAGGCGCCGGCGGGGAGCACCACGACGTGGCGTCGCGTCTCCTCGCCCTCCGACTCGCTCCGCAGGCCGGCCGCGGCGACGCAGTCGTGCACGACCTTCCGTTCGAACGGGGACATCGGCGGCAGGCTGGCCGGCTCACCGCTGGAGCGCACCGTCTCGATGGTCTGCGCCGCCACCTGCTCCAGCTCCTTGCGCCGGTCGGCGCGGAAGCCGGCGACGTCGAGCATGAGCCGCGTGCGCTCACCCGTCCGCGCCTGGACGGCCAGCCTGGTCAGCTCCTGCAGCGCCTCCAGCACCTCGCCGTCGGTCCCCACCAGACGCTGCAGGGAGCGCGCGGACGCTGCCTCCACGACAACTGAGACCGAGGCGCGCCCGTTCTCCACGTCGATGTCGATGTCGCCATCCAGGTCCAGGATGTCAAGCAGCTCCTCGAGGTAGTCCGCCGCGACATCCCCCTCCTCCTCGAGCCGGGCCGCGGCTCCACCGGTCCGCTGCTTGCCCGCTTCCTCGCCCGTCGCCGTGTCTGCCCCCGTGCCCGACTCCGAGTCCGCGTGCGTGTCCGATTCTGGGACCACGGCCGTGGCCGCCTCGGCCTGTGGCGTGGCGTCGTCCTGCTCGATGGTGCTGTCAGTCACGGGATTCTCCTGTGCGCGAGGGGTTGTCAAGGTCTCGAGGGGTGCCCTTAGCCGGGCCGACGACGCCGTTCGGAGCGATCGTGGAGCCGTGGGTGCCCTGCGCGGGACGACGCTTGTTGTTGCGGTCCTTGCGCTTGGGCTGGGTGCGCTGCCCGGGCTTCACCAGCTCGACCGGAGCCGCTTCGGGCTCCGGAGTGCTGCCCTTCGGCATCGGCTTGCCCCGCTTGGCGCGACGCTCCGCCAGTGCCTTCTCAGCGATCGAGCCCGGCGCGGGCATGCGGCGGATGACGTAGAACTGCTGGCACATCGACCAGATGTTGGTGGTCAGCCAGTACAGAAGCACGCCGATCGGGAAGTTGACACCCGATACGGCGAACACCAGTGGCAGCACGTACAGCAGGATCTTCTGCTGCTGCATGAAGGGGTTGCCCTCCATGGCAGCCGCCGGCATGTTCTTGCTCATCAGCTGCTTCTGCGTCGTGAACGTGCTGGCAGACATCAAGATGATGAGCACGACCGTGACGATCTTGACGGCGATCGAGTCAGAGTTCAAGAAGGTCGACGAGAGTGCCGCACCGAAGATCTCGGAGGTGTCCGCCTGCGCTGCCAGCTCCCTGGTCAGCGGCCCGATGGGCTCCTGCCGCACCACGTAGTGGTTGAGCACCCGGAACAGGGCGAAGAAGATCGGCATCTGGAGCAGGATCGGCAAGCAGGAGGAGAACGGGTTGGTACCCGTCCTCTTGTACAGGTCCATCGTCTCCTTGGTCATGGCCTGCCGAGACGCGTCGTCCTTCTTGCCCTTGTATTTCTCTTGGATCTTGCGCATCTCCGGCTGGATCAGCTGCATCCCGCGGGAGGCCTTGATCTGCTTCACGAAGAGCGGGATCAGCACGATCCGGATGACCACCACGAGCCCGACGATGGACAGGGCCCACGTCACCCCGGAGGCAGGGTCCAGCCCGGCAGCCGTCAGCAGCGTGTGGAACTGGACCATGATCCAGGCCACGACGTACTCGATCGGCTTGAGGATCTCCAACGTGTGCTCCCGTAGGTCAGACGGTCGTCGCGGAGTCGTCCGCGCGGTCGTCGATGCGGTGGAGAGGCGCTGCAGCGCCGTCCCCGGGTGGCGGCGAGACAGTCGCGCCCCGCCTGGACTGTGGAACTTCGTCCACGCCGCCAGGGTTCCACGGGTGGCACCTCGACAGACGACGCAGGGTCAGCCAGGTGCCTCGGACGGCACCGTGACCGTGCAGCGCCTGCACCGCGTAGGCAGAGCACGAGGGATAGAAGCGGCAGGATCCGGCGAAGAGCGGGGAGAGCAGGAGCTGGTAGGCACGCACGAGGAGCATCAGCAGCTGAGCAGGAAGACGGCGGAGCCGCGTCAGACCAGGGCTCACCGCGATCCCTCCGTTCGCGGGCCGACCGCGCCAGCCTTGGTGAGTGCGACCCGCAGTGCCGAGGCCAGGTCGACGTCCAGCTCGTGGCTCGTCGCGGTCGCGGCAGCAGGCAGGGCACGGACCACCAACCGCGTGCCAGCCGGAAGCAGCTCCAACCGAGAGCGGACGAGGTGCCGCAGCCGGCGCTGAACCCGGTTGCGGACCACGGCGTTGCCCACTGCCTTGGAGACCACGAAACCGACGAGAGCAGGCCCTGGTCGACCGATGGTCACATGGGTCACGAGCCGCGCGCGGCCAGCACGGGCGCCGCCGCGAATCGTCAGGGCGAAGTCAGCGCCCTTGGTCAGCCGGTGCCCGGCCGGAAGCACGGTGCGTGGTCAGGCCGACAGCTCGTCGCGGCCCTTGCGGCGGCGCGCGGCGAGGATGGCGCGGCCGGCACGCGTGCGCATGCGGAGCCGGAAGCCGTGGGTCTTGGCCCGGCGACGGTTGTTGGGCTGGAAAGTGCGCTTGCTCACGACGGCTCCACAGAAGTTTGGTGGCGATCACAGGAACAGCGCTCACGCCGGGAAGGATGGCCCGACGGCCCTGGTCACCACCGGACGCCCAGGCACCTTCGGTGCGTGGGCATGCGACAGCGGCCAGCGTCAACGGGCTGCTTCACGGTACGGGCCCTCGCGTGGGCGGGTCAAATGAGCGCGCCGGTGCAGTCTGCCGAACTTGCCAGCACATTCAACCGTCCAGGGTGACCCATTCGGGCTACGGATACGCGAGCGACACGCTGCGGATGCGCCTGGACGAGAACGAAGATCACGAACCCCGCTTGTGAGTGAGCCCCTTGAGTTGTTAGCGTCACGCGCCGATGGGAAGCCGGTCCGACGACGTCCGCCCGGACGGGCCGGTCACCGTCCGGAAGGTCTCCGCAGACGTCGGACCCATCCCGTTCCCCACAGGTTGTGGACAACTCTGTGGACGCCTCGGCGCTAGACGTGAAGGAGGCCAGGTGCAGGACTCATCGGACCTGCTCAAGATCTGGCAGCACGTCACCACCGCGCTGCAGACGGATCCTCGGGTGTCCCCGCAGCAGATGGCCTTTCTGCGGCTGACTCGCCCGCTCGCCCTGGTCAACGGGACGGCCGTCCTGGCGGTCCCGAACGATCTCACCAAGGAGATCATCGAGACGCGGCTGCGAGAGTCCATCGTCACGGTGCTGAGCGACTCCCTGGACCAGTCCGTGCAGCTGGCGATCACCGTCAGTCCCGACGCGACCGCCGCCGCCGCCGACCACGAGGAGATGCTCGTCCCCACCGACGCAGCGGTGGACGGGGCTTCCAGCGAGGACCAGCGGAACTGGGTCCTGCACGGCTCCCGGGACACAGACGTTCCCCAGGCGATCGGCTCGTCCCCCGCGCAGCTGACGGGCACCGGCTCCCGACGTCTGCGCGACGCGCACCGCAACGTCGAGCCGGCCCGACTGAACCCCAAGTACACCTTCGACACGTTCGTCATCGGTGCGTCGAACCGGTTCGCCCACGCCGCCTCCGTCGCGGTCGCCGAGGCGCCGGCCAAGGCGTACAACCCGCTCTTCGTCTACGGCGACTCGGGGCTGGGAAAGACGCACCTGCTGCATGCGATCGGGGACTACGCCCAGCACCTGTATCCGGGGGTGCGCGTGCGCTACGTCAACTCCGAGGAGTTCACCAACGAGTTCATCAACTCGATCCGCGACGACAAGGCCTCGGTGTTCCAACGCCGCTACCGCGACGTGGACGTGCTGCTGATCGACGACATCCAGTTCCTGCAAGGCAAGGTGCAGACGCAGGAGGAGTTCTTCCACACCTTCAACACGCTGCACAACGCCAACAAGCAGGTCGTCATCACCTCCGACCTGCCGCCGAAACAGCTCTCGGGCTTCGAGGAGCGGATGCGGTCCCGGTTCGAGTGGGGGCTGATCACCGACGTCCAGCCGCCCGACCTCGAGACCCGCATCGCCATCCTGCGCAAGAAGGCGATCGGAGACGCGCTCAAGGCACCGGACGACGTCCTGGAGTACATCGCCTCCAAGATCTCGACCAACATCCGTGAGCTGGAGGGCGCCCTCATAAGGGTCACCGCCTTTGCGAACCTCAACCGCCAGCAGGTCGACCTGCAGCTGGCCGAGGTCGTGCTGAAGGACCTCATCAGCGACGACGGCGGTCACGAGATCACCGTGGCCACGATCATGGCGCAGACGGCCGACTACTTCAGCCTCAGCATGGAGGACCTGACCGGGACCTCTCGCTCACGGGTGCTGGTCACCGCCCGGCAGATCGCCATGTACCTGTGCCGCGAGATGACCGACCTCTCGCTACCCAAGATCGGGCAGGCCTTCGGCGGCCGGGACCACACCACGGTCATGCACGCCAACCGCAAGGTGCGCGACTTGATGACCGAGCGTCGGTCCATCTACAACCAGGTCACCGAGCTGACGAACCGCATCCGGCAGCAGCCGCGGTCCTAGACCGGTCCGAGCACAGCAGCATGTCCCAGGCGTCCCGGCAGCACATGCCCGGACGCCTGTTCTCGTGCGTTCCCCACACCCTGTGCACAAGTCTGTGGATCTGTGGAGAACCGGGGGCCGGCAGGTGGATGGCAGGTGGACGAGGGGGCCATGGCTGGAAGCACCGGTGGTCTGTCCACCGACCGGGCCCCTGACGCCCACCTTCGTCCCCAACGCCTCAACAGGCCGCCGCGCCGTCTGGCCTGCAGAAATGCCTGTTGTCCCCAGGATCCACAGCCCCTACGACAACGACTAGTCCAGTGATCGAAGGAGATGAACTACCGATCATCTGTGGGGATGGGGACCGATCGGGAGAAGAACGCATCCAGGTTCACCACGGCGCCCCTCCTGCCGTACTGTCAGGCCCGCACCGGTGCCGCACACCGCAATGGAGGCTGCCTGCCGCTGCACGATGACGTTCCGGGCGTGCGCTGCCCGGTGGGCTGGCAGGACGTCCTGGACGTGCCGCCGAAAGGGGTCGATGGGTGTGAAGCTGCGGGTTGAGCGCGACGTGCTCGCCGATGCCGTGACGTGGACGGCGCGCTCTCTGCCGAGCCGTCCACCCGTACCGGTGCTGGCGGGCCTGCTGCTCGAGGCCTCTGCGAACGGCGTGCTCGTGCTGTCGGGCTTCGACTACGAGGTCTCGGCGCGGGTCGAGGTTCCGGCCGACGTCTCCGAGGCCGGCCAGGCCTTGGTGTCGGGGAGGCTGTTGGCTGACATCTGCCGAAGCCTTCCGGACAAGCCCGTCGAGGTGGCCCATGAGGGTTCCCGCATCGTGCTCACCTGCGGGGCAAGCCGGTTCACGCTGATGACGATGCCCGTGGATGAGTACCCAGCCCGACCGGACATGCCGTCCGAGGCCGGCACGCTTCCCGCCGACGTGTTCAACCAGGCCGTCGCCCAGGTCACCGTCGCTGCCAGCAGGGACGAGACCCTGCCCATCCTGACGGGCGTGCGGATGGAGATCACCGGCGACAAGGTGACGTTGCTGGCGACCGACAGGTACAGGCTGGCCATGCGTGAGCTGGCCTGGCGTCCCACCACCTCGGACGCCGACACCTCCGCCCTGGTCCGCGCCCGGACGCTGTCCGAGGTGGCCAAGACGCTCGGACAGGGTGGCGACGTGACCCTCGCCCTGGCCACCGACGGTGGCCAGGAGCTCATCGGGTTCTCTGCGGGCGGCCGGCGCACCACGTCGTTGCTGGTCGACGGCGACTACCCCAAGGTCCGGGCCTTGTTCCCGGCGGCCGCGCAGACCTACGCCGTGGTGCAGACCGCGGCACTGGTCGAGGCGGTGCGGCGCGTCGCCCTGGTGGCGGAGCGCAACACCCCGGTGCGGCTGTCGTTCTCGGACGGCCAGGTGACCCTGGAGGCTGGTCAGGGTGACGACGCCCAGGCGTCGGAGGCGCTGGAGTCGAGCCTGGTGGGTGATGAGATCGCCATCGCCTTCAACCCCGGCTTCCTGCAGGACGGTCTGCAGGCCCTGAGCACCCCCTACGTGCGACTGTCGTTCACCCAGGCCACCAAGCCGGCGGTGCTGACCGGGCAGGCGGAAGCCGGCGGGGACCACGACTCTGGTTACAAGTACCTGCTCATGCCGGTCCGGATGGCCGGCTGACCCAGCGCACAAGATCTCGGAGGAACCATGCACATCGGACTCGTCGGCCTGGGCAAGATGGGCCACAACATGCGCGAGCGGCTGCGCAACGCTGGCCTCGAGGTCACCGGGTACGACCGCAACCCCGAGGTGAGCGACGCAGCCAGCCTGGCTGAGATGGTGCAGGCCCTGCCCGCGCCCCGCACCGTCTGGATCATGGTGCCGGTCGAGGTCGTCGTGCCGGTCATCGAGGAGCTCGGCGGCCTGCTCGGCGAGGGCGACCTCGTCATCGAGGGTGGCAACTCGCGGTTCAGCCAGGACGCCGTCAACGCCGAGAAGCTCGCTGCCACGGGGGTGGGCTACCTGGACTGCGGCGTCTCCGGCGGCGTCTGGGGGCTGGACAACGGCTACGGGCTCATGGTCGGCGGCGACGCGGCACTGGTCGAGCGCGCGATGCCGGTCTTCGACGCGCTGCGCCCCGAGGGTCCGCGCGAGGAGGGCTTCGTCCACGCCGGCGGGGTAGGAGCCGGCCACTACGCGAAGATGGTCCACAACGGCATCGAGTACGGCCTCATGCAGGCCTACGCCGAGGGCTATGAGCTGCTGGCCGCCAAGGGCCTGGTCACCGATGTGCACGGGACGTTCCAGGCGTGGACGCGCGGCACGGTGGTCAGGTCCTGGCTGCTGGACCTGCTGGTCAAGGCGCTCGAGGCCGACGAGGACCTCTCCGAGCTCCAGGGCTTCGTGAACGACTCGGGCGAGGGCCGCTGGACCGTGGAGGAGGCCATCGCCAACTCCGTCCCGATGCCGGTGATCGCCTCGGCGCTGTTCGCGCGCTTCACCTCCCGCCAGGACGACTCGCCGGCCATGAAGGCGGTGGCCGCTCTGCGGAACCAGTTCGGCGGCCACGCGGTGACGGCCGCGGGTTTGGAGATCTCCGGTGGCGAGGGCCCGGGCGTGGACCCCGAGCACGCCGACGAGGCAGGCCCCAGCTCGGGCACCGGCGAGGTCGGCTGACCCTGCCGTCCGGCCACGTGGCCGGCGGGGCTGCTGAGTCGTCATCGTGCACGTCACCCACCTCTCACTCGTCGACTTCCGCAGCTACCCGGAGGTGGATCTCGACCTGCGTCCGGGGGTGACGGCCTTCGTGGGGCCGAACGGGCAGGGGAAGACGAACCTGGTCGAGGCGATCGGCTACGTGGCGACGCTGGCCAGCCACCGGGTGGCCACCGACGCACCACTGGTTCGGGCTGGAGCCGAGCGCGCGGTGGTGCGCACGGCGGTGCAGAGGGACGGGCGCTCCACCCTGGTCGAGCTGGAGATCACCCCGGGGCGGGCGAACCGCGCACGGCTGAACCGATCGCCGGTCTCGCGCCCGCGCGAGGTGCTGGGTAGCCTGCGCACCGTCCTGTTCGCACCGGAGGACCTGGCCCTGGTCAAGGGCGACCCCGAGGGTCGACGCCGGTTCCTGGACGAGCTGCTGGTGCTGCTCGCGCCCCGGTTCGCCGGCGTGCGGGCCGACTACGACCGGGTGCTGCGACAGCGCAACGCCCTGCTCAAGCAGGCCACGCCGGCACGCAGGCGCGGGCGTCCGGCGGAGCGGGCTGACCTCGGCGCGAGCATCGACTCCACCCTGGACGTGTGGGACACGCACCTGGCCAACGTCGGCGGCGAGCTGCTGGCCGCCCGGATGTTCCTGGTCCAGCGGCTGGCGCCGCACGTGCTCTCGGCCTACCAGCAGGTCTCCGACGCCGTCGGCCAGGCGAGCCTGGGGTACCGCTCGACGCTGGACGAGGCCTTACCGGACCTGCCGGGAGTGCTGCGCTCGGGCGGGGACCTGCCCAGCAGGCAGGCTCTGACCGAGGCGCTGGCCGCCGAGCTGCTCGCCAAGCGCAGCCGGGAGATCGAGCGCGGACAGTCGTTGGTGGGGCCGCACCGAGACGACCTGGTTCTCGAGCTGGGGGACCTGCCGGCCAAGGGCTACGCCAGCCACGGCGAGTCGTGGTCCTACGCCCTGGCGCTGCGGCTGGCGGGGTACGAGCTCTTGCGCGGGGACAGCTCTACCGGCGACGGTGAGCCGGTGCTGATCCTGGACGACGTCTTCGCCGAGCTCGACACCGGCCGGCGGAAGCGGCTGGCCGACCTGGTCGCCCCGGCCGAGCAGGTGCTGGTCACCGCCGCCGTCGAGCAGGACGTGCCCGAAGCCCTCGCCGGTGACCGGGTCGCCGTGCAGGAGGGACAGGTGCTGCGTGCCTGAGGAGCCCGCCCGGCCCGGCGATCCGGCCGGGGACCTAGCGCCAGCAGAGAGCGGGACCGGCGCGGACGCGGCCCGCGCGGCCCTCAACCGGGCCCGCGCGGCAGCAGCAGCCAAGGGTCTGGCACCTGGCCGCGGCCCAGCACGCCGTGCACGTCGGCCACCCGTGCAGAGCCGGTCCGGGTCGGGCCCCGACAGCCGGGACCCGCAGCCGTTCGAGGCCACCATCGGCCGGCTGCTGGCCGAGCGGGGATGGGACACCCCGGTGGCGGTGGGCGGGGTGATGGGGCGTTGGGACCAGCTGGTCGGCACCGAGGTGTCCGCGCACTGCTCCCCCGAGTCGTTCACCGAGTCGGTGCTCACGGTTCGCACCGACTCCACCGCGTGGGCGACCCAGATGCGCCTGCTCGGGCCGACGGTGCTGGCCCGGATCGCCGACGAGCTCGGTGCGGGCGTGGTGACCAGGCTGGTCGTGAAGGGTCCCTCGGGCCCGTCTTGGCGGCGCGGGCCCCGCACCGCGGCCGGTGGCCGCGGCCCGCGCGACACCTACGGCTGAACGGAGTTCGTGGATTCGACGGCAACGTCTCAGAACGGTTGGGACCCCCAGCGACGTGGGGGGAGTCGTCCACAGGCTGGTTGGTGTCGGAAATCTGTCCCCAGGGGGCCCACAAGGCCCTTTCACACGCTCGATCGGCGTAGACTTGGGGCCAGACGGTCGCCCAGCTGGGTGGCCGTCCGTCATGCCGGGCTCCGCCCGGCGGGCCGAGACAGTAGGGAGCGCCGAACTCCGTGGCGGACGAGACGAACGAGCCGACCCCCCAGCCCGTAGACATGGGTCAGCTCCAGCCCACCGAGCACCCGGAGAAGGCGCCCTCCCTGGCGGACCACTCGTACGACGCCAGTGCGATCACGGTCCTGGAAGGTCTGGAGGCGGTGCGCAAGCGCCCCGGCATGTACATCGGCTCGACCGGCGAGCGGGGGCTGCACCACCTGGTGCAGGAGGTGGTCGACAACTCCGTCGACGAGGCCCTGGCCGGTCACTGCGACCTCATCGACATCAGGCTCTCGGCAGACGGAGCCGTGCGCGTGCGCGACAACGGCCGTGGCATCCCGGTCGACATCGTCCCCTCCGAGGGTCGGCCTGCCGTCGAGGTCGTACTCACGGTGCTGCACGCCGGCGGCAAGTTCGGCGGCAGCGGGTACGCCGTGTCCGGCGGGTTGCACGGGGTCGGGGTCTCGGTCGTCAACGCGCTGTCGAGCAAGCTCGAGGTCGAGGTGCGCCGGAACGGCCGGGTCTGGCGGCAGGAGTACGCCATCGGCGTGCCGCAGGCTCCGCTGGCACGCGGCGAGGAGAGCGACGAGACGGGCACCACCGTCGCGTTCTGGGCGGACGAGGACATCTTCGAGACCATCAGCTACGACTTCGAGACGCTGCGCACCCGCTTCCAGCAGATGGCGTTCCTCAACCGCGGCCTCACGATCACGCTGACGGACGAGCGACCAGGGCACGGTGACACCTCCGACGACAGCCCGGACGCCGACATCACCAAGGAGGCCGGCCCGCGGACCGTCAGCTACCGCTACGACGGCGGCCTGGTCGACTACGTCACGCATCTCAACGCGGCCAAGAAGTCAGAGACCATCCACCCCGAGGTCATCGCCTTCGAGGCGGAGGACCCCGAGCGCAGGCTCTCCCTCGAGGTGGCGCTGCAGTGGACCACCGCCTACTCCGAGTCGGTGCACACCTACGCCAACACGATCAACACC
>JAABUN010001808.1_pt1 | contig 43276 bp, 52 predicted proteins | sample 5559311 | NCBI WGS metagenome assembly JAABUN01 (sample SAMN10711877, study PRJNA513370) | rock metagenome | isolation source: Antarctica rocks | place: Antarctica: Victoria Land, Siegfried Peak sud
GGAGTCTCTTGGACTACCTGTTGTCCGGGGCCGTGGAGATCGGGGGACGGATACCGCCGGAGCGGCAATTGGCGCAGGCGCTGAGTGTGGGCCGCTCGGCGACACGTGAAGCAATAAAGTCACTGAGCTTACTGGGCCTTCTGGACGTGCGGCAGGGAGATGGAACGTATCTAAGTCGGTCGAGCTCAGACTTGTTGCCGCGGGTCATTGAGTGGGGGATGCTGCTTGAGCAACCCTACCTGAGCGATCTTATAGAGGCACGCGAGCAGATAGAGCCCATCGTAGCCGAGCTCGCCGCCGAGCGTCGCTCTGAAGAGGACGTGGAAGCCCTGCGAGTTCTCATCGAGAAGATGAAAGTCGCAACTAAAGACATGGACATTGACGGCTACGTCGACGCGGACACGGCCTTTCACCTCATGCTGGCTAAGGCGACAGGTAACATCGTGTTCCAGAATCAAATTTCCAGCATCCGTGAGCTCCTGCGAGCGTGGGCAAAGCGCGTCTTGGAGGCCGCTGGAGAGACGGAGACTTCGCTAGCCATGCACACGCCGATTCTGGATGCCGTCAAACATGGAAACGCCTCTGCATCGCGTCTCGCGATGACCGCCCACATGGAGCGCGCCAGCAGACGGCTGCGTAAAGTCCTCGAGACCCAACCTAAGACCCCCCGAACTACCTAGACCGACAGCCTCTTGGCGATCATCACGATCCGTATCATTATCTTCAAAGCCCCTCACTAGCATCCATGCACAGGCTTTAGCCTTATCTGGGTTGCTCATGAAAGGTTGACCGGTGGTCCTTTAGCTGTTAAGCTCCTTTACTAGGGAAGAGAACGTAGCGTCTAGTTACGCACAAGCTTTATAGTGGCAAAGGGGAAATGGGCCGAACAAATATGGAGAAAACTACTTCGGACGCTACGCAAGGCGTTCCGTGGACGACACAGACTACGCCTTTCGATCAAGACAAGCTGGGCTGGCTGTTGGATCAGGCCGGTGTAGACACGGTACTTGCTAGCTCGAACCACAAACTAGAGGGATGCCCGGATCGTGATGGCATGAGTTTTCTCGCCCATGGTACAGGCATGGTGATCTCGGTCGAGACTCATGTAGCCGACCCGGAGATTGGATTTGTGAAACTCGAGGACACCATCTTCGTCACGCCCCAGGGTTGGGAAGCGGCCGCGGATTTTGGGAGGAGATGAAATGTCGCGGGCTGTTAGCGAGTCTGGAAAGAGGGACGCGGCGGCGTATCTGGATGCGCTGCCCCTTGCTCGCCGTCAAGCCGACGCGCTGATCCGGATAGAAGAGACACTCGCGGAACGCAACCAATGCGTTGCTGTAATCGACGATGATCCCACAGGCACCCAGACCGTTAGAAACGTTCCCGTACTGACACAGTGGTCGGCAGAAGAATTGAGGGCTGCGGTAACAGACCCGGCGCGCGTCTTCTTCATCCTAACCAACTCACGAAGTTTGCCGGAGGCTGAAGCAGCGACTGTCAACGAGGAACTCGGTGAGCTGCTTGCCAATGTATCCGAGGAGACCGGGGTCGATGTGCGCCTCATCAGCCGGAGTGACTCGACGCTCCGTGGACACTTCCCCGCAGAGACAGACGCACTGGCGCGCGGCTGGCGCTCCGGCGGAGGTGCTCCGATAGACAGTGTGATCCTGTGCCCGGCTTTTCCCGAAGCTGGTCGAATTGTCGCCGGCGGTGAGCTGTGGGTCAGACAAGGGCAGCAGTTAGTCCCCGCTGCCGAGACCGAATTTGCCCGGGATGCCGCTTTTGGATATAGCAACTCCAATCTGTTGGCGTGGGCTGCGGAGAAACTTGGAGACAGGGAACCGGGTTCAGGATCAATGCTCGACATAAGCATCGAGGACATTCGCCATGATGGCCCCGAGCGCGTCGCGCAGCTACTAAAAAGCACTGGACCTGGTTCGATCGTGGCAGTCAATGCAGTGGACTACGCTGACCTCGAAGTGTTCGTTCTGGGGCTCCTGGCTGCGGAGGAGGCTGGCAAACGCTTCTTGTACCGCACTGGCCCTTCATTTGTCAGTGCCCGGTCCGGCAACAAGGGCGGCGTGCCGCTCTCTACAAAAGAGATCTATGAGGGTGCAGAGGCGCGTGATGGAAATGGCCTGATCGTCGTAGGTTCATACACGCGGCTGACCACCGATCAGTTAAGTAAGGCTGTTCGTGTGCTTGGCCTAGAGTACGTGCAAATTGACACCAACGCACTCTTGGACGAGCGTCGGGAGGAGGAGCTGTCACGGGTACAGGACCTCGTAGAGCTTTCGCTGCACCGCGGCGACGTGCTCGTTGCGACCGGTCGGAAGTCCGTTATGGGAGAGAGTCCTGAGACGAGCCTAGAGCAAGGACGCAGCATATCCGACGCCCTGGTGGAGCTTGTATGCGGGTTGAATCCCGAAATGCCGCTTCGCTATCTGGTAGCCAAAGGTGGAATCACCGCGCACGACCTTGCGACCCAAGGTCTGGACGCCGCCAAGGCTAGAGTCATAGGCCAGATGCAAGAGGGCATGATCTCACTATGGCGACTTGACGAAAACAGCCGTCGTCCTGATCTGCCTTACGTGGTATTTCCGGGCAATGTCGGCGATGAGGATACTCTCGCGGAAGTTCTAAGTGTGCTTCGAGAGGATCCAAATGCTTGATTTTGGCAAGACGACGCTGGAGGAGGCCTTCCGGAATGGCCGTGCGCTAGGCGCATTCTCAATCTACAACCTGGAAGGAGCTCAGGCCGTCTGCCGTGCCGCAGAGTCCCAGGGTATGCCCGCAATCATACAGGCGGGTAGCAGTGCATTCCGCTACGGTGGCCGTGAGCAGTTGGCGGCGCTGGCTCTGGCCGCGGGGGAGGCGTCAGAGGCGCGGGTGGGAGTGCATCTCGATCATTCACGAGATCTCGCAGAGATCAGAAAATGTCTCGAATTCGGCTATACGTCGGTGATGGTTGACGGGTCAGATCTCCCATTCGAAGATAACGTGACCCTGACCCACAAAGCAGTGAGAGAGGCGCGAAACGCTGATGCCTGGGTCGAAGCTGAACTCGGAGGGCTTTCTGGTGATGAAGACCGGTCATCAAAAGCACAGGCCGGAATGATGACCGACCCTGAAGCCGCCGCTCGTTTCGTAGAGCAGACGGGAGTCGACGCCCTAGCCGTCTCCATCGGCAACGTACATGGCTTCACTCCGAACAAAGTCAAGCTTGATCTGGAGCGTCTGGCAAGGATCCGAGAATCGGTGTCCATTCCCCTCGTATTGCACGGGGCATCCGGCCTCTTGGAAGATCAGATCGAGGGCGTTATCGGATTGGGAGTTGCTAAGATCAACGTTAATGCTGAGTTGCGGTGGGCGTTTATCGACGGTGTCAGGGACTCCGTAAACTGCTTGCTCCCAGATGACGACAGCATAGATTCTCTGCTCGCGTCGGCGACGGAGCGTATGCACCGGGTTGCCGCTCAGAAGATTTATCTCTTCTCTAGAGCCGACGAGTCAGCGGAGGGTGCTCTAGCACCGATTAAATCCAAGAACCGAGGAGGTGCTTTGTGAACAATCACAAGCCGGGCATTGCAAAGCGGCTAAGCCGGGGGGAAACTGTCTACGGGCTGCTGACCAAGATGTCGAGCCCAGCGATCGTTGAACTTGCAGGACATGTGGGTTTCGATTTCGTGGTGCTCGACACGGAGCATGGTATGGCGGGGGCTGAATCCCTGGAGCATCATTTGCGCGCCTCAGACGCTGCAGGAACCGAGGCCATCGTCAGGGTGGGTGGTCCGGAACCGATTGAGACTCTCCGAGCTCTCGACGCCGGCGCGTCAGGTGTAATTGTGCCTCACGTCAACGATGCTCAGGCAGCTGAGAAGGCCGTCCGCGCCGCCCACTATCCGCCCAACGGAGAGCGCGGGCTGGCCGTAAGTACCAGGGCCGGGCGCCAGGGATTGAGCGACATAAAGGACCATATAGAGCATGCACTTGAAAACACTATGGTTATCGTGCAGGCAGAGCACGCTGAGGCGCTAGAAAATATCTCCGAGATAGCATCCTCAGAACACATCGACGCTATATTCTTGGGACCGAGTGACCTCTCGTTATCACTCGGTCATCCGGGAAAGATGGATCATCCGACCGTAGTCAGAGCCGTCGATCTCATAGTCCGAACCGTGGTCGAGTCGAATAGCGCTGCACTATGTGTGCTCGCAGCTTCCGAGGAGGAAGCGCACTCCTGGGAGAAGAGAGGGGCAAGAGTCATTCTCTTCTCCGCCTCCGCGCTGCTCGGAGAGAGGCTGAAACGTCTCAGCAATGAGTTGAACCTCAAGGAGGATACCGGTTTGGTAGGAGCTGAAATTCATTCAGATGGTCGCAAAGGGAGAACAACTTGAGATCATCAGAGGCTGGGAATCGCTCCGTGGAACGAGACGAGTTGGTCTGGACTGGATGCCGAGGCTCCGCGAGTGGAAGATAGCACGTATGGATCAGGGTCATTCGAAAGCATGAAAACTACGGAAAGCGTGAATATTTCACCAAGTGTATTTGACTGCAAGTAGTATAAGTGCTTGAATGCGGATTCAGAAAGGTTATAGGAGTAGATTGTGGAATCAAGAGAAATGAAAACCAAACACGAGAGCACCTTGAACGTGCGGCCCCCTTTCGATAGCGAGAAGCTGGACGCCCTTATGGATAACCAAGGGGTGGATGCAGTGCTGGCTACTTCGAGCCACAACACTCAGTACCTTCTGGGGGGGTACAGGTTCTTTATGTACGCTTGGGAGGATTCTGTAGGACTCAGCCGGTACCTGCCCGTAGCTGGTTACATAAAAGGGCGCACCGACGCTGCCTTTTATGTTGGCGCCGGGAATGAGGATTGGGGCACGGATGTAGAGCCGTTGTGGGTTCCCCAGGTCGAGAATGTGGCTTGGTCGACTGTTGACGCGGCTTCTAAGGCAGCGGCGAATATACGTTCGAGAGTTGGCGAGCAGCCCACGCTTGCGGTCGAGTATCCCTACCTTTCAACGGACGCCATGGAAACCTTGCAGCAGGAGCTTCCTGGGGCGACATTTGTTGACGCCACAAATCTTTTCGAAGAGCTTCGGGCTGTCAAGTCTCCTGAAGAGCTCAATCTCATCCAAGCAGCGTCTAAGAGCGTAGTTGAGGCTATGGTCGCTACGTTTGAGGGTTCCCAAGCCGGAGACTCGAAGTATGACATTGCCGAGCGGCTCCGACGCGAAGAAGTTGCGCGGGGACTAACTTTCGCTTATTGCCTTATCGCAATGGGCCAAAGCTTCAATAGAGCCCCATCGAATCAATGTTGGAAGGAGGGAGAGGTTCTCTCACTAGATTCGGGTGCCGAACGTGGAGGCTATGTTGGAGACCTTGCCCGCATGGGCGTACTTGGTGAGCCGACAGCGCAAATGAAAGAGCTTCTCGAAGAAGTATCTGCAGTACAGGCTGCAGCAAGGCAGGCAATTCGTCCTGGTGTCCGTGGCGGCGATATATTCGAGGAGGCTCTAAAAGAGTTGAGGGCTTGTCCCCATAGTGCCCAGTTGGGTTTTCTGGCTCACGGCATGGGGCTGGTAACTCACGAAGCGCCGCGGCTCACTGACAAAGGATCGCCACCGTATCCAGCGGACCATGCGGACCGGCCTTTAGAGGCAGGAATGGTGATCTCGGTCGAGACAGATCTGCGTAGCCCCGACTTAGGGTTCGTAAAGCTGGAGGATACGATCTTTGTCACGCAGGATGGTTGGGAAGCACCGGCCGAGCCAGGAGAAAAGTGGAACTGTGTAGACGTCTAGTAAGTGTCTACCGCGAAACGGGAGATGAAGTAGATGACGCAAGAATCACTAAATCACAAGGAGACGAAGCAAAGCACGGGCACTTCAGCTCAGGACACCGTGTCCGAACTAAATATAGCTCTTATTGGTACTGGGATGATAGGAAAATCCCACAGTATGGCTTTCCGCAACGTTTCGACCGTGTATGGTTCCGTACCTCTAAAACCAAAGCTTGCAGTAGTCTGTGACGAATCCGAGGAACTCGCTCGACAAGGCGCAGAGACATTAGGCTTTGAGCACTGGAGCACCGATTGGCGTGCGGCAATTACTGACCCCTCGATTGACCTTGTCGATATTGTTACGCCAAACTTCTTGCACAAAGAGATGGCGCTTGCCGCTGCAGCAGCAGGCAAGCATATCTATTGTGAAAAACCGCTAGCTCCCTCTGCGACTGAGGCAAAAGAGATGTATGACGCAACAAAAGAAGCCGGCGTCACAACGCTCGCCGGCTTCAACTTCCTGCGTAACCCTGCCGTGGCCTTTGCAAAAGAGATCGTTGAGGCTGGTGAGATCGGAGAGATTTACACTTTCGACGGTACATTAGCGCTCGACGCTGCGGATCCGACAGTGCCCTATACCTGGCGCTATGATCGTAAGCTCGCCGGTGCGGGGGCTCTGGGCGATTTAGGAGCTCACGTTATAGAATTTGCTCGGACAATTGTGGGAGAAATCGCTCGCGTCTGTGGGATCAGCAGTACCTACGTCAAAGAGCGTCCGGTAGCTGGCGGTTCTTTAGGCTATGGTAGCAAGGCAGACGAAAATGCACCGATGCAGGCTGTTGAGAACGATGACGTCACACTTTTCTTGAGTGAATTCGCCAATGGTGCCACCGGCGTTTTCGAATGCAACCGTGTCGCGACCGGACGTGCCCACGATATGTCGTTCACGGTCACTGGAAGTAAGGGAGCGCTACGCTTTGAACAGCAAAGCGGCCACGAATTATTAGTCTATCTCAGCGACGATCCAAATGGCAGACGGGGCTTTCGCTCAGTCAATATGGGACCTGAGCACGGCGACTATGGTCATTTCTGGCCCTTCGCTGGTTTGAACCTGGGCATACACGAGCTAAAGATCATAGAAGTTCATGAGCTGCTTACAGCGCTGGGAGAGGGGAGACCTGCTCAACCTGACTTCCGCGAGGCATGGGAAGTGTGCAGGGTGGTAGACGCGGTCTTGAGATCGTCAGAGGAGCGACGATGGGTAAATGTAAGCGACATATGATGTTGAGGATGCTAGTAGCAAAATGAGTCGCTAGCTCCTGGAGTGGATGAAGCTAGCCGATCAGATCGATGTCTTTGGAATGTTGGCGTAAGGAAAAGGAGTTAGAGCCATGAGCGAGAGAAAGACCGAAGGGATAAACTCGGCAACCAGTGGCAAAGTGTTCAGCCGCAGAGGTTTCCTGACGGCTGGCGGGGCGGGGCTTGCCCTGCTCGCGGCTGGTTGCGGAGGGGAGCAAAGTAACCAGGAAGAAAGCAGCCAGGGTGGCAAGAGTGGTTTGGTCCCACGCGAGGACATACGCATCGAGTTCGTAACTCATTGGCCGAGCACGGATTCCTTCTGGACCGTGGTGAAGAATGGAGTGGAACAGGCTCAAAAGGACCTGGGGGTAAAAGTCAATTCGCGTACCCTAGACTCTTTTGACATACCGCAGATGCAAAACAACTTCGATGCCGCTATTGCCACACAGCCAGACGCAATCATGACGGTGATCGCCGATCCAGACGCCATCGGGCCTAAAGTCCGCGAAGCACGAGACAAGGGCATCCCCGTCATGGCGATGAACGGCGGGCTGGATACTTGGGAAAAATACGGCGCCCTCTTTTTCATAGGTCAGGAAGAAACCAGGGCCGGAGAACTTGCTGGACAGCGCATGGCAGAAGCCGGGGTTACATCCGCACTCTGTATCAACCATGTTCAGGGTATCGTGACCCTTGACCAGCGGTGCGAGGGATTCGACAAGGGTCTGGGCGGTAATGCGAAACAGGTCGCTGTGGACGGCTCCAGCCCTACTAAGATGGAGAATGGCATCGTAACGGCCTTGCGTCAAAACCCGCAAGCCGACGGGTTACTGACGGTCGGTCAGCCGGCCGCCCCTCCAGCTATAAAAGCGCTCAAGCAATCGGGCAAAGGCGACACCGTCAAGCTTGCTACCTTCGACGTGGCCCCAGAGGCTATTCAGAGCATCATGGACGGAGAGATGATGTTTGCCATCGACCAGCAAGGTTTCTTGCAAGGCTACAACTCGGTGGCTAACATCGTCAACTACCTTCTGTACAGAGTGCATCCAATCGGCGTAGTGAACACAGGCCCGCTGTTCGTGACCAAGGACAACGCTCAAGAACTCCTCAAGTTGAGTAAAGAGGGCCTTCACTAGAGATTCAAACGACGTGGCGTTTTACCCAAGTATTGCGTCACGCCCCTTTGGTTAGGAGATCTGCAGGTATATGACGACGCAATCAACTACAAGCGCGGAGCGAACCCGTAGTGTGGGATTCCTGAAAAGGCAGTTGACTCGACCAGAGCTTGCCGCCGTCGCAGGGGCGGTGCTGGTGTTCGTGTTCTTCGCCATCGTGGCGGGAGACAGCGGATTTCTTACCAGGGGAGGAACGGCGAGCTACCTGGCGGTGGCAGCGCAGCTCGGCATCGTCGCTGTTCCCGTGTCGATGTTGATGATCGCCGGAGAGTTCGACCTCTCCGTCGGCTCGATGGTCGGCGCAGCAGGCATGACCATCGCGATAGCCACGAGCGAATATAGCTGGCCGCTGTGGGCAGCCGTGCTGCTTGCCTTCGCGATGGCTCTGGGCGTTGGGTTCTTCAACGGGTACGTGGTGGTCAAGACTGGGCTCCCTTCGTTTATCGTTACCCTGGGCATGCTCTTTGCGCTACGGGGCCTCACCATAGGCTTTGCGCGCTTGCTGAGCGGACGCACACAGGTAGGGTTGCCCGAAGAATCTGGTTTCGGCAGCGTGATAACTACCTTTTTCGCCGGTTCCATTGGAAATTTTTCCGTCGCCATAATCTGGTGGCTGGCATTGGCGGCGTTAGGTTCGTGGGTGCTACAGAGGACTGCGTTCGGAAATTGGCTCTTCGGGGCAGGAGGAGAGGCAAACGCCGCCCGCAATGTAGGCGTGCCGGTCAACCGGGTGAAGATCACACTCTTCATGTGCACGGCTCTAGGCTCGGCGCTGCTCGCTACCATACAGGTGCTTGACGCTGGCTCCGCAGATGTTCTACGCGGAGAGCTTTTGGAGCTGCAAGCCATCGCCGCCTCGGTCATCGGCGGGGTGCTCCTAACCGGAGGCTACGGCTCTGTGGTCGGCGCGTTGTTTGGGGCACTTATCTTCGGCATGGTGCAGCAGGGGATCTTCTTTACCGGCGTGAACACGGACTGGTTCCAGGTCTTTGTTGGGGTGATGCTGCTCGTCGCCGTGCTGTTCAATAACATTATTCGCAGGCGAGCTTCGGAGGCAAGATAGTGGCTAATGACACACCCCTCATTGAGGCGCGAAACATCTCGAAGTACTTCGGTAGCGTCATCGCTCTCGAAGACATCTCCATGCAGGTTAGGGCCGGCGAAGTTATGTGCCTGCTCGGTGATAATGGAGCCGGAAAGTCCACCCTGATCAAGACCTTCTCCGGGGTCCACCAGCCGACCGAGGGCACGATGCTGCTAGATGGCGAGGAGGTTCTCTTTGAATCGCCGCGGGATGCGATAGACCAAGGTATAGCTACTGTCTTCCAGGATCTGTCCATGATCCCGCTGGTTGGTATTTCCCGCAACTTCTTCCTCGGGCGCGAGCCGACAAAGGGCATGGGGCCATTTAAGTGGTTCGACATGGCGAAAGCCAATCGGGTCGCTCGCGAGGAGTTGAGTAAGATAGGCATAGAGCTCCGTGATACCTCCCAGCCTGTGGCTACGCTCTCGGGTGGCGAACGCCAGTCAGTGGCCATCGCTCGCGCCGTGTATTTCGGGGCCAAGGTGCTCATCCTAGACGAGCCTACGAGCGCCCTGGGGGTCAAGCAAGCCTCTATAGTGTTGCGCTACATCGCCCAGACCCGCGAACAGGGTCTCGCGGTGATCTTTATCACCCACAACGTCCACCACGCCTACCCGGTTGGAGACAAATTCACGGTGCTCACCCAGGGGCGCAGCGAGGGCACCTTTAACAAGGATGACGTAAGCCCGGACGAGCTGGAGAAGCTGATGGCTGGTGGCGCGGAATTGGAGAAACTTGAAGAGGAACTCCAGGGAGGATCTTCAGATTCAGAAGCGTCGGCAGCGCAAAGCAATGGTGGAGAGTCAAACGAATAAGAGGTGTCAAGAATGAGCACGCTGCGTCTGACGATGGTACAGGCTCCGGGCAGATTCTTGGCGATCCAGTACGCAGAGCCGAACTTACGGACCATCGCTGGTCAATGGAGTAATTGTTGACGTTTACGGTGTCGACTGCGGAGCTACTCAGATGGCAGGGTAGAAAGCAGTGGTGGCTGTTGGAGGCAGAGCGTGCAGTCTGATCACGGGTCAATGTGGCGCTATCCGAGCGCTGGCACTACGGTGGTCGGATGCACGCCCCTGTACTATCGTCCGAGCGGTTCTCTTGATAGTTTTTGCGACGAGTTCTCGGTAGCCTTCCCGCTACACATTCATGAACAGTTTGCATCATCACGCCCACTCAGGCCACCCAAGGCCTCCAAGCCACCGGCAGAGGCAGAACGGCCAACGAGGCCTACAGAGTTCTTCTGCTGCGGGATTCTAGTTACTCGTCAACCAATTAAATTAGAAGGAGTGATATGTCCGAGATTACCGTCGGCCAACTAGGGGCTGGCTTTATTGGCAAGGTCCATTCGCACGCCTACAGTGTCGCTGGCACGTCGCTACACAGGCCTGCGGACCGCGTAACACTAGCGCTTCTCGCCGAGAAGGACGAGCGACTCTGCGCCGAGACCGCGGAACAATTCGGTTGGCAAAGCACGACCAACGACTGGCGCGACGTAGTCAGCGCCCCCGAGGTGATGCTGTTCGACAACTCAGGCCCGAACGCTGTCCACGGCGAACCGTCGATGCAGGCTGCCAGCAACGGCAAACACGTTCTTTGCGAGAAGCCGCTGGCTTCGTCCGCCGACGAGGCGCTCGAGATCTACCGTCACATCGCTGCCACGGGCGTGCTGCACCAGTGCGCGTTCATGTATCGGTTCATTCCCGCGATCCGGCACGCGCGCGAGTTGATCCAAGGCGGAGAACTGGGGGAAATTCTGCACGTGCGAGCGCGCTTCCTGATGTCTTTCGCCTCTGATGCCTCGATCCCGATGTCCTGGCGCTTTGACAAGTCCCTCGCGGGCGCCGGAGCACTGGGTGATCTCGGTTCACATCACATCGATCTCGCACGCTTCCTCGCCGGCGAGGTGCATTCCTGTGCCAGTTTGACGCACACGTTCTTCGAGGATCGACCCGGCGGCCGCGTCACCAACGACGACTGTTTCCTGGCCATTGCACGCCTCGACGGGGGAGCAACAGCAAGTTTCGAGGCATCTCGTGTCGCAGGGAATCATACACTAACCAGCCACGTGGAGGTAGACGGCACCCAAGGCTCGTTGTCCTTCGATTTCGAGCGCCTCAACGAACTGCGAGTGTCGATTCGTGGGCACCGGGGATTTCGCACGTACCTCGCGACCGAGGCCGATCATCCGTTCAGTGATTTTCTGTTTCCGGTTGGCATTCAGGGCCAGCATCCAATCGGTTGGGATCTTTGCTTTTCCCACCAAGCCCTTGCAATGCTGAACGCGATCGAATCGGGCGACCCGTTACCCGAGCCGATAGCGACTCTCCGCGATGGATACCGCGTAGCTGAGGTTGTGGAGACGATTGAACGCGCCGCTGCGAGTGGGCGCTGGGAAGACGTGAACTACCGTGATAAAGGAGAAGAGTGAGATGATGTTAACGGACGCGGAACTACTCGAACGCTCCGGACGCCGGGTGCGCGTTGGCATGGTCGGTGGTGGCGCAGACTCGGTTATAGGCGAAACGCACCGGGTCGCTCTACGCACGGACGGGCTTCACGATCTTGTTGCAGGCGCTATGTCCATCGATCCGCAAATCGCGCTGCAGACCGCGCGTGCCAATCTCATTGCTCCGGACCGCAGCTACACGGACTATCGCGTCATGGCAGAGGCCGAGGCACGCCGCGAGGATGGCATCGACATGGTGGTTATCGCTACGCCGCCACAGACCCACTTGGAGATTGCACAGGCGTTCATCGCTCATGGCATCCACATCTTTTGCGAGAAGCCGATGACGCGCACGGTCGCAGAGGCCGAAAACCTTATCGCCGCATTGGATGCAAGCGATGTACTCTTCACGATAGGTCACTGCTACTCGGGATACCCATTGGTCCGCCATGCGCGGGACATGGTAGCTGCCGGAGAGATTGGTGCAGTGACTCTCGTGGAGATGGAGTTCCCTGGTGGCGAGCCAGGCGTTGCACGTGAACCCGACGATCCAGCGACACGACACTGGCGGTTCCGCCCAGAGGCGATGGGACGAGCAGCGATCCTCGGGGAACTTGGGACTCATGTCCATCACTTGGCGATGTATGTCTCAGGTCTCACAGTCAACCACGTCAGCGCCCATATGCACACTTTTGCGGCACGCCGCGACGTCTACGACAACGCGTTTCTAACACTTTGGCTAGAAGGGGAGGCGGTCGGTCGCATCTGGAACAGCTACGTTGCGATCGGAAACGAGCATGGACTCGCCTTCAGGATCTACGGCGAGGATGGCGGTTTGCTGTGGCGCCAAGAAGAACCTGAGACGCTATGGCACCAGCGACTCGGCCGACCGGCGAAGCGCCTCGGCAAGGGCCTAGATGAGCTGTCGGCGAGTTCGTTGGCAGCAACGCGTTTTCGTCCGGGTCACCCCGAGGGCTACGCATTGGCATTCGCAAACATATATCGTGACTTCGGCCGCGGTATTCTAGCCCAGATACTCGGTGAAGACCCTCTTCCATATCTCAAGGAACTGCCGACGGCTCGCGATGGCTTGGCAACACTGCGCCTGTACGAGGCCGCTGAACGTTCGCATGAGGGAGGAGGGGCCGCAGTCGCCCTTGACCTGGTATGATTCTCAGTATCTATTCGTAACCGGCGGTAGGCTTCAGAGAATCGTTGCAAGAAACCCTTATACTATTTTGAGGAGACAAACACTGTTTATCGAAGAAAACCGTGTTGCGTAAGATTATTGTGTGAAAAAGGAGTGACAATCTTGAACGATACATCCAATGCTAGGATGACCGCCGTATTCATCTCACCGCGGAGGTACTTGCAGGGCCGAGGAGCCATAAACAGGCTCGGAGACGAGTTGACTCGTCTTGAGGCTCGCCACCCCTTGATCCTGCGCGACACGGTCGTCGCCACTATCGTGGATGAAAAGCTTGAGCGTATAGAGGGGGCGTTTCTAGAAGACTTTGGAGGGCAATGCTCTAAGCAGGAGATCAAACGGGTCGCGAACGTCGTACGGAGCGCGGGGGTAGACGCTGTAGTGGGAGTGGGTGGCGGCAAGACCCTGGACGTGGCCAGAACCGTGGCCTACGGGGAGAAACTGCCAATGGTCGTCGTGCCCACCTTAGCTGCCACCGACTCTCCGACCAGCTCCCTAGCTGTTATATACACTGAAGAGGGGGAGCTCGAAGAAGTTCGCTTCTTCGAGCGCAACCCCGACTCGGTGATAGTAGACACGGAGATCATTGCTCAGGCACCAGTTAGATTCTTGGTGGCCGGGATGGGAGATGCGCTAGCGACTTACTTCGAATCGGTGACCGCCGCACGCACGGGCCACAAAACCATTGCCGGTGGCACCGCTACCGAGGCCGCTCTCGCCATCTGCCGTTTATGTTATGAGTTAATAACGAAACACGGGCTTGCGGCGCGCACAGCGGTAGAGCGCGGAGTAGTCACCTCCGCAGTTGACAAGGTAATCGAGGCCAACACATTGCTCTCTGGACTTGGGTTCGAGTCTGGCGGTACGTCCGCCGCCCACGCTTTCCACGATGGCCTGACGATCCTTCCCGAAACACATCACCTCCTTCATGGCGAGAAGGTCGCGTTCGGCGTCGTCTGCCAGCTTATGCTGGAAGGCTACCCGGATGAAGAAATGGAGGAGCTTGTAGACCTATGCCTAAAGATGGGTCTACCCGTATCTCTAGAGGATTTAAGTCTCGAGGGCGCACGCGAGGAAGAAGACTTGATGAAGGTTGCGATACGGGCCGCAGCTCCTGGTGGGGACATACATAAAGAGCCTTTCGATATCCACCCGGATATGCTTCTCGATGCGATGCTAGCCGCCGATGCTTTTGGTCGACAACGTCGAAGGATTCTCGAGAATTTGAGAGTGCCGCTGCCGCAGATTGCGGACCGCGAGTAGGTCAGTCTGATTGCGGCGACCTCCTCCGATATTGCGAAGCGGTTGTAGGGCTGGCGGGCCTGCATGGCGGCGCGGGTCTCTTCAGGGTCCTCGTAGGCGGCGGGGATGCACTCGACCCACGGCGTATCCACCGTGCCCGGTCGTTCAAACCGACGAGCGCCGCGATGGAGGACATGTTGGTAACTGACCCGCCACCTGAATCCTGGAAGACCTCTCCGGCTCCGACGCGATGAACGAAGCCCCCTACTATTCGGCGTACCGCGTACTCAAAGCAGACACGTTGTACGTAAGATTATTGCCCTAATCTAACGTAATGTATGGCTGCCCGAAAAGGCTGCATTCGGCTTAGATATGGGTAATATGACCGCTTCGATGGACCGTGGCACCCAATAAGAAATGGAAATGAGGGGTGTCTGTGTAAGATTATTCCGGTATTTTCGTAGCAAGAGGGGCCGTTTGCGGACGGCGTCCAGGTTGTTCAATGGTCTCCAAGAGCGCTTCATGACGGCTCACTGGCAAAGACGGTGTGTACGGTTCCGGACTCGATTGTTTCGAGTGATGCGTCAACTTCGTCCATGAGTGGCGCGAGAACTTCGTACGCGTTGCTCTTCGCGCGCAGCAAGACAACGGCCAGATCGAGCCTGGAGACGTTCTGCTGATACGGTATGCCGTTATCCGTGGTGATGAAGACATCGAACTCCTTCTCGGCAAGTCCCAAGAGTTCGCCGTTCTTCTTACCGGCCCATCCGGCCTCAGCCACTGTGACGACCTCGTGCCCTTGTGGAAAGTGAATCGTCAGGCGTCGGTCCATATTCTCATCCAGAAGTATAAGCAACTTGAGTTACTTGGTCTGTGTCTAGCCTACTGGCTGGCGCCCGCCGGAGCTTTCTCGCCTGCGGCTTCGAGGGTCATTTCCAAATATGCTTCGGCTTGCTCGCGGCTTACGGTAGGAAAGCCTTTGAGGAAGTCGTCGAGAGAGTGACCTGCCTTGAGGTAATCGATTAAGGTCTCTACCTCTACGCGGGTGCCGGAGAAGACTAGCTCGCCGCTCATAATCTCCGGATCTCGGGAGACGATCTTCGTCTGTTCCATCTGGGAACCTCCTAGCCAGTCACTTGAGCCGGTTTGTCTACTGCAACCTATATTATATAGGTCCTCGCTCGAAGACCTCGTCTTCTATGGCGGAGAGGTCGAGGCGGGCGTCCATATCGAGCACGAACCTTCCGTAAGGGTTTACGTGAGTCCAGAACAATGGCGAGAGCGCACGCCGATCTTCTTCGGTCATCCGCTCGGACCAGTCGGGTTCGGCTAGGATCTGTTGGAGCAGGAGGGTGTTGACGTGGACGAAGGCAGACTGGAGTAGATGGAGGGCGAGCATCGAGACTTCCTGGCTCTCCTTGTCTGATCCTGTGAGCTCGCTGCTCTTACCGTAGAAGATCACCTGGTTGGCGCTGTTCCAGGTCTCTACGACCTGCCGGCCTTCGTGGACCTCCCTACGCAGCGCTTCAGAGGCCAGGTATTCGCAGACGAAGATTGTACGGACTGCCCGGCCGAGCTCTTCGAGGGCTGCGTAGGTGGGGTGCTTGGGACCGCCGCGGGTGAAGCGTCTGAGGACTTGCTCGGACTCGGCGGTGCCGAGCCTCAAAGCCGTGGCGTACTTGACGATTTGGTCGTACTGTTGCTCTATGAGGTGCCAGCGGATCGGGCGGGTCAGTATGGGCTCCAGATGGGGATATTCAGGTTTGCCGTTCCTCTCAAACTCCTCAGCACCCGCTACGGTGTCTACCGTGTGGTTGTTGGTGTCGGCAAGGCTTGTTCGATGAGCCTGGTGGAGACGTATCTGGCCAATGTTCTTCAGTCGCGCGAGCAGACGGAAGCCGAGAAGGTAGGTGAAAGCGAAGCCGACGATCGAGGCACCGTGTGTATCGACGTAGTTGCGGTGAATGTCCGCGCTGGTCAGGTGCAAGGCCCGGTTGGCATCCCGGTTGCCACCTCTGTTCAGGCGGTGGCGCACGACCTTGGCCGAAGAAGCTTCTATGGACGCCACGCCGCAGAGGTTCGCGAAGGAGGCCTCGCTCCCGAGCCTCCCGGGGTTGTCTCCGGCAACGACCAGTAGTGTCGCTGAATGGTCCGTACCCACACCCAGGAGGGTTGGTAGATCAGGGGCGACCTCTGCTACCAGCCTCTTCAGTTGTATGTCTAGTTCGGTGATCTCCTCGGAAAGAGAACGGTAGCGACGTGCCACCGACCGGAGCGCGAACTTGGTAGCTTCTTCCGGAGTCTCCGGCAGAGCACCGGGGCGGAAGCGGATAGCCGCGGTGACGAGCTCCTTCGTCGAGAGCCTACGCAAACGGTCCCGAAGTTCGTCCGGGGCCGTCACCAGCAAACTCTTTAGCTGGTTGGTGGCCTGGCTACGGGCCTTTACAGCCGAGCGTCGGGCCGTACGGAGGGCGCGGATCATCTCGACCCTACCATCGCCACTCTTGGGTTCTCCCGCCACCTCACCGGCCAGGACCGCCCTTGCGGCGGCTTCGGCATCCAGTCGGTCGGACTTACCATTTCGCCCAGGGCGTCGGGAACTCCCCTGATGGCGTTTTGGCCTCTCGACCTCCATCACCTTTATCCCTACCCTACTCAGGTGACGAGCGAGCCCGGCTCCATAGCTACTGGTCCCTTCCACTCCGGCGCAAATTATGGGACCGAACTTCTCGGCCCACTCTACCAATGTGTCATAACCTCTCGTGTTGGCCGGTATGCTTATCTCATCGAGGTGTCTTCCCAGCTCATCAAGGGCCACCGTCACATGCACATCGAGGTGCGTATCCACGCCCAGGACGACACCCACTTCGGTCAACGTTTCTTGCTGGGTTGTTAGCATCACTGCGCCTCTCCTTTCGCCGGGCTCGTTCCATTGTCCTGTGCGTCGGCGACGAGAAGGCGGACGATACTGTGAAGAGCTCCCATCGTCGGGAGCGTGCTCCTATTAGGTCACGCCTCTACCCCGTCCGACGGCACGGGCGACACCCTCGCAGGAGAGGCCGACGAGTCAAACTAAAGGCACGCTGGCCTCGGCAAATGTGGGTCAGACCAATCCGGAGAGTATCGCCCGCAACCATTCTCTCATGATATTCACAGCGGCATATGACACGGACCCGAGCACTGGGTGCACCGACTCAGTAAATCAGTTGGCTATGCGTGCAGCACCGATGGCCGAAAATCTTCTCTGAGTCCCGTTAGTAGAGCTGGCGGCGAATCCGCATACGTGGCATTCTTCTAACCCTCAAAGTGTCGTCGCGGCGCTCGCTCGGGGAGGAGCTTCGACGGAGGAGTAGTGGGAGAACGATCGGCGTCGCCTTGAAGCGAGGGGGAAACATGGTCATGAGGCGTCGAGAAAGGGTCGAACCCACCGAAGAGTGGGACCAACTCGAACTCTTGCTGAGATGGCCTGAGCAGAGAGAATACGAACTGCTCCGACCGGTCGTGGTCTTCGGTGGCTCTATCGCCGAACGCGCCCGCGAAACCGGGGTAGTTTCTGAGCGAACCCTCCGTCGCAACGCAGACCACTTCGACGAATACGGCATGCCGAGCCTCTAAAGCGACGGCTCTTCTCGAAGAGGTCCGGCCGTTCATCACGTGGGGACCGGAGCACCATACCGGCGACAAATGGGACCTAACCTACCTAAAGATCGAATACCGCGGACAGCGGATCGAGCTCGGTGACTCTTCGACCACCCCTCGCTACTTCAGTGCCGCGAGCGGCTGCTGGAAGAGACAGCGGATCGAGTACGAAGATTCCACCAGTGTTTGCGTGTTCGGGGTGGAGGTTGAGGTAATGCCAAAAGACGAACTCATCCGCTACAAGCGACATCTTGGGCGAGAGGTGGACCTCATCGACATAGAACAGTTAACCAAAAACACACCCTGATACGCGAAACCTTGCCACAATGTTCAGGACCGCGATTTTGGCCACGGGCACTGCACGCATAGCCAACTGATTTATTGAGTAGGTCTCTACTGGGCCTATAGAGAAGGGTCACTCCCGATCTTTTTAGGAGTGAGGCGTTTTGGTCGATAGGGTACACGCATGCTCCAGAGCGTAAAAAGTGCGGACGCTCTCGCGGGGGCTTGCCCCCCGACTCTAGCCAATCTTTGAGCTGTTGCCGTGGACCGAGACGGTCGGTTCGATGCCCGTAGCGCCCGTCACCTCCCGCCAAGCCTCGAAGCCCTCTTGAAAGGCTACCACGCCCGCCTCTGGCAGGGAGATCTCTATAGCTTCCAGGATCTCCTCTTTGGTAAGGCCGAGGTCGAGGGCCACCCTGATGTGGCTTTGAATCTGGGCCTTGCTCGCCCGCATCACGGTGAGGCTGACGATGAAGATGAGCTCCTTGGTCTTGCGGTCGAGCGTACGCTCCTTCAGGTACGCTGCCTCGACCAGGCCGTTGGCGGCCTGCAGAACGTCGAAGTCATGGGCGGACATTACCTTGTGGTAGTCGAGCACGTAACCTCGTTTACGAACCATCTCGTCCACATACGCTTGCTTTTCTTCCTGCGTCGCCACTGAACACCTCTCCTCGCTAGCTTACAAAACGCGCTCCAGTTCGCAGAGAACTGGTACTAGGTACTCCTTGAACCTGGGATAGTTCTCGGCCATCGGGAAGTGACCTATGCCCTCCATTTTGGTGAATCGTGCACCGGGGATAGCCTTTGCGGTAGCCGCCGTCTCCTCCGCAGTGCAAGCATAGTCGTACTCGCCGGTGAGCAGGTGGACAGGGCATCTTGATGTGTCGATCTCGGATTCGCGTCCCTGCAGATTCCAGTCCTCACTGTAGAAGTACGTGTCTCCTCGGTAGACACCGACCCCGCCCTGGCTGTATACCCACCTCACCTCATGGCGGTTCTTCGCAGGGCTCTGGGGCGCCATTAGACCGTACACCCAAGACGGAATTGCCAAAGTGGAATCGATGCTTGGGTCAACGGACCAGTCAGCGAAACGTCCCTCTACATGCGCCGCGCCCGAGAGTCCAATTACCGCGCCGACCTCTTGCGAGTAGTTCAGAGCAAGCTCGAGAACGAGTGAGCCCGCCATCGAGCAACCTAGTACGATCGGCTCTCGGAGCTCGAGGTCCCGGATGACTTGCATCACAAGTGCCGCGTAGTGCTCGGTGGTGAGAAGATATTCTCGCTGCCACCAGTCGTCCGGTGGCAGGCTACGACCGTGCCACGGTAGATCAAAAGCCACGACCCGATACCGGTCCAATAGCTCTTTGTCAGCAAGTAAATGCCGGTATTGTCGAGAGTCTGCGCCTGCGGTGTGCAGACATAGCAGAGCACGCCCCTTTCCGGCCTCTTCGAAAAAGATTCGATACTGCTCCGCTCCGACAACCGCGTTCAGGTAGCGGCCAATGACTGGTTCAAGCTCGGGCATGCTTCACTTCCGTCATACGAGCTACTTCAAACAAGCGATGCAGAACATGCAAGTTACGGGTGAGGACGGCCTGATCGGCCAGTACGCTGAACTCGTCCGTACGGCGCTGCATTCCCAGCACGTCGTTATGAAACCGGGGTGGCGTCGGTTGCAAAAACTTGGACCACGCACTAATCGTTCCTGCCAACTCTATTTGCGGCTCCCGTGCATCATCTTCTTGAGCTTGAACCGACCTCAGTTCTCCAGCCACGATTCGAAAGCACCGAACCTCTTGGTCCGCCCGGAGCCGGACCCCGAAATCTGCACGTCGACTGTTGCACTGAAACTCCGGGTCCGAAGAAAGAGTCTCCGCCCAAGCTCGTACTCCGTCACCCCGCAAGAAGATAAGTCTGTATTCGCTCTCCGGATGAAAACTCACGGTTTAGAAGCTATCTTCGGTTCCGGCGGCATCTAGTGTCGAGTCACGGGTGAGTTGTTCCAGTGCAACAACAGCCGCGCGCTCTACGTGAACGCGCATTGCCTTACCGGCTGATGCCGCATCTCCAGCTACCGCAGCTTCCGCAGCCAGCCGAATCTCCGCCAACGTCTCCGGGCGCCGTCCCTGAGCTTGTAGTGATAGACTACGGAACATTTGCACTCGTGCGTGAACCTTTTGTACGATCTCCGGAATAATGTGGTTGTGCGTGCCCGCGAACAGAGCATCGTAAAATTCATCTTTCGCGCTGAGCCAGTGCTCAAGTCCACCAGTTTCAAACTCTCTGGCCAAGCGATCGACCGACACTTGAAGCCGTTCTCTTTCTGAGGAACTGGCCCGCACTGCAAAGAGTTCGGCCGCCCACTCTTCCAGACGTGCGCGGACCTCGAAAAGCCCCACGGCGTCCTCCCTGGTGAGAATAGCCACGACAGGCCCTCGATTAGCTTGCAGCTCGACTATCCCTTCAGCTTCGAGGTGGCGTAGCGCTTCCCGTACTACCGTGCGGCTAACGCCGTAACGATCACACAACTCTTTCTCTTTCAATCGGGTACCTGGCTCGTACTCAAAAGCCAAGATTGCGGTGCGAAGTTGGACGATCAACTCTTGCCGAAGCGGCGCAGCTGTGCGGACAATACGTGTAGGGCGGCGGCTCTCCGCCGGTGAAGGGGAGCCCGAGATCGTCACGAAGACTCGGTAGAGCTTTTGATCGCGCCCAAAAAGTCAGGATCGTCCAGTGCCATTGTTAGGGCGAGCAGGGCACCGGCGTAGCTGTATTGTCGTAACCCCATGGTAACCCCGGTAGCTGTACGGCTGAACCGTGACTCCCATGGCCCACCCGGAAGACCTCGGGGCGCTGTAGGGGGAGCCACAATGTTAGCGAAGTGAACCTCGACGTGAGGCAGCCCAGTTTCCTCGAGAGCGTGTCGGGTAGGCTCGCCTATAGTGGTCAGGCCAGCCGGATTGATTATGTAGGCTTCTACACGTTCAGCAGATTCATGGATGAATTCAAGGATAGCTCCTTCGTAGTTCGAAGCGAACGTTTCTACCTCGACTCCTAGCTCATGTCCTATCTGTTTAGTGAATTCCTGAAGGTCGCTTAGAGAATTCACCGAACCATAAACTCGTTGGTTCCGTGCGCCCAAGTTCGACATATTTGGCCCATCGATAAGCGCGATGCGGTGCACCGGCGCTCCTTCAGGGCGACCAAACGGATTATTAGCAATATTAGTGTCTGTCATAGGTACATAATAATACCGTAAGATCGTGTGTCAACAGTTGGTGCCAACTTTCCATGTGCAGAGTGATGGTTGTTCGAAGTTTCGAGCGTTGAATGCGTGGCGGTCCTTGCTGCTCATTGCACGTATCTTGGAGATGTCGAGGTCGACGCAATCCGTACGGACAACAACAATATATAACAACGCAGTTCGGTCACGTTCCGAACGCCTTTGTGTGTCCGTATTTGATCTGGCCACTATGGCTTGCGCAGTCCCATAACGTGAAGATTTGACATTCTGTGTATTCTCGTATTATAGTACTACAATAATCTGGGACAAGGAGGTTTAGGTCGGTGGAGAATACACAGAATAGGGAACCTGGGGGATACACGGAAGGAGACCTTAATTCGGCTTACCGGAAGGCAGCGTGGAGACTTCTTCCTGTTGTCGGCCTACTCTACCTAATATCGTTTATCGATCGGGCTAACATAGGGTTGGCGCAAGAAGCACTGGAAGCTGATCTCGGTATTGGCGCTGCCGCGTTCGGGCTAGGGGCTGGTCTCTTCTTCGTCAGCTACACCCTGTTTGAGGTCCCGAGTAACCTCATACTCCATCGCGTCGGTCCTCGCGTGTGGTTGGCCCGGATTATGGTGAGCTGGGGGATAGTGGTCACAGCGACGATGTTCGTTCAGGGCCCTGTGAGCTTCTACATTTTGAGATTCCTTCTAGGAGTCGCCGAAGCCGGGCTGTTTCCTGGTCTAGTAGTGTACCTATCGTACTGGTACTCGAGTGGCTCTCGGGGCCGCGCGATCGGACGGTCGCTGTTTTGGGGCCTGCCGCTCGCGTTCATCCTCGGGGGACCAATCGGCGGGCTGCTGTTGTCTTTAGACGGTACCTGGACCCTGCAGGGGTGGCAGTGGTTGTTTTTCGTCGAAGGCTTGTTCACAGTTGCCGTTGGCGTCGTGATTTTTTTCTACCTCGCCGACAGGCCAGCCGATGCCTCGTGGTTGGGCTCGGCTGAGAGGGAGGCCCTCGAAGCGAGTGTCCTCGAAGAAAACAGGGAACAGCCAGGCGATGTTTCCGTACGGCAGTCATTCACTGATCGGGGTGTCCTTCTTCTCGGGCTGATTTTTTTCTTCGCTAACTTCACCTTGTACGGCTTGACTTTCTGGCTCCCCAGTATAATTCGGGAGTTCGGCGAGTTGTCTGATATCACTGTCGGATTCCTGTACGCTCTGCCGTGGCTGTTCGGACTTGGTAGCGTCTTCATCATCACCGGAATAGCCGACCGGACCGGGAAGCACCGTCAACTCTCGGGGGCTAGTTACTTGGTAATGGCTGTGGCGCTCGTTGTTGCGGCTGCCGCTAGTCCTGTCGTGGGTCTACTAGCACTATGCGTAGGAGTGGCCGGGTTGCTCGCGGGGAATGCGATGTTCTGGGTCCTCCCTTCAGGCTACCTGCGCGGTGCAGCGGCAGCAGCTAGCATCGCCTTTATTAACTCAGTTGCTAATATCGCCGGCTTCGTGTCGCCCTTCTTTCTGGGATTGGTGGCGGACGCAACGGGTTCCGTTAAGCCCGGACTCTACGTTCTGGCTGGCGGGGCGGTCATCGGCGGCGGGCTTCTACTATTCCTTTTCCAACGAGTGCGCACCGATACCGTCCCGCAAGCGCCTATCGAATGAGCTGTCGGATTCGAATCAGAAGAGCAGAGGCCCCGGCAACCGTTGTGCTTTCGTACAGTCTAGGATTTGCCAAGGCCAAGGAGAAATCGGTCTGTAGCTGCGCCTTCAGAAGCTGGCGGAGCTGGCCTGGGTATTGTGGACGGAGCATCGTGAGTATGAAGAGCGCTGAAACGGTGGAAGGAGTGACCGAGATGAGCAGATGAAAACCAGAAACTCCCTTCCGAACCCGGCTGCCCTCATTTCTTCTCGGGCTCTGTAAGTAGTTACCTCACCGTAGGGAGACCCCTCATACAAGGCTAGGGAGCTTCGGGTTCCACAAGCAAAGTGTGTTGGGCTTTAGGCCGGAAGGATGCAGATGGAAGGATGACCAAAGGGTTTTGCTGTAGTTGGAGGAGAGTACAGCGATATAGACGGCTGACAAACTTTTTAATGGAAGGAGAACCAGACAGATGAATAATGATGACCTGACAGTGATGCATGAGGTGCTCGATAAGTATTTCATCCGGGAAACCCTAGAGAATTACCTTGCGTCCCTAGACAACAAAGACTGGGATGGCATCGCCTCATGTTTCACTGATGATGCAGTGGCACAATATAATTTTGAACCTGAGCGTTTACATGGCGGACGCGGAGTGGCAAACTGGCTGCACCGCATGACCGCCTACAATGCCACCAACCACGGACTGAGTAACGTTAAGATCAGGCTAGATGGGGAGCGTGCCGAAGCCGACAGCCTCGTCGTGGCTACTTTGCACCAAGGCGAGGAGGGTAATGGGCGCGTGGCCGTTAGGGGCATCAGTTACAACGATGTCTTAGCCAGGACCGATTCAGGGTGGAAAATTTGTAGCCGTGTCCATCAGCCCACTTGGCAATACGATGCGGTGTCGCAGCCTATGTTTTTGCAAGGCTGAGATGTGAAGGTCGGCGTATACATTCCCATTACCGGTAGCCTGCCTAGCGAGGTGGGTATCGTAAAGATGGGGCGAATGGCAGAGGACAGCGGCGCAGATAGCCTTTGGGTAAACGACCACATCTTCATGGTAGAAGGGGGGTGCTCGACTTATCCGTTCAGCCAGGATGGCGTCCCTCCGTGGTCTATGGACACGCCCTGGTATGAGTGTCTTACGGCTGCCTCCTTTCTAGCCGCCACGACCTCCACGTGCAGGATCGGCACAGCGGTTCTGATTCTGCCCCAGCGCAACGTACTGGAGTTGGCGAAGACGACTGCAACCCTGGACGTTTTGAGCAATGATCGTCTGACTCTAGGTGTTGGTGCCGGGTGGTTTGCCGAGGAGATCGAAGCGCTCGGGTACAATTTCGAGACGCGGGGACGAAGAATGGACGAGATGATCGAAGTTCTGCGGCGCTGTTGGACCGGCAGGCCACAACTCTTTGAGGGCAATGAGGTCTTCGTGCCGGAAGGATTGATCTTCGAGCCACGCCCCTGGCAACCGGATGGTCCTCCAATTCTAGTGGGCGGGATGAGCCGCGCGGCGCTCCGCCGAGCCGCTACCCGAGGCGATGGCTGGCTAGCCTTCCAACGAAACGAGTTAGACGCTGCGAAGTTAGGCGAATCACTGGAGAGGCTTCGAGAGTTCCAGGAAGAAGCAGGGCGGCTGGACATACCATTCAACAACATTCTACGTCTGCGTAGCTCCCCTGATCGGCAATCGCAACTGCCAGAACTCACCATCCAGGCAGCGGAGCTCGGTTTTGACGAGCTAATAATAGATCTACCGTGGGATAAGCCAAAAAAAGCCAACGAACTGTTAGGTCTCGTGAAGGCAACAGTATAGTGGTAGTTTGTTAACGAGGGCTAAACTCTAATGTTCCGATGGCTGCCAGGAGGTTTGGCGGTTCGGCCCATTACTCGGGTTCGTATCGCATGCTGCAAGGCGATCTACTGGTATTGGTATCGAGATTGTACTTACGCCGCCTCAGGAACATCGTAATTACCGGAAACTGGAGTCCAAAAAGCCCATTTTCAAGGGGGTTAGGAGTCTAGCTTGTAGACGAAACCTCGCCTACGAACCAGCGTCCGATAACATGAGGCTTCGGCTCGGTTTTCACATCGAGGATCTCTAGCGTGGCGCCTCTCTGATCTGAGACCTCCACGGCCAGGATACCGGACGGAGAAACGTCAACGACCGTACCAATGTCGCCGGACTTGATGCCGGCGTCCAGCACATCGTCCGGGATGGTTATAGTGTCGAGCTCGGAATATGTGCGGGCGGTTTCTTTCATGGCTCTATTTTACTCTACTATCGGGAACGCCGTAACCAGGCGCGGCCTCAGTGTTTTATAGTCTCCATGATCCGACGCCCACGCCGTCAGCACCGGGCCACGCCCAGAACGCCCCTGGAAGGCCGGGATCACTACTCCGAAACGCCGGGCGTCGATATGCGGTGGTCTTTCGGTTACCACTCCGCTGGCTACCTGTCGCAGGATCAGCCGCTCCAGGAGCTTCCCGTCTCCTACCCCGATGCCGAAGACTCTGTCCCAGAGCCTTAGCTTGTGCTTACCGTACGGATGCGTGGGAGAGAGAAGATAGTCGTCGAGCTTTCGGCGGTCGATCTCGCCCGAAGCAAACCAGCTAGGATGTGGAGGCGAAGGTGGACCATGAGTAGCCCTACGATCTAAGAGGGTCGCGGGGTAGGCTTACCGTGACGCTCCGATGGGCCGGGGATGGCTCATGAGTAGCTGCCGCTTCACGCTTCGCGGGGAGCATGGCCGCCGTTTGCATCGTCCCCCCGGTCCGTCTAGGGACCTCAAGACCGCTGATCGGGATTGGCGACGAGCACAGAGATCGCCGAGTAAGGGCTAGGACGGCTGGAGGACCCGAGGGGCAGAGAGTAACGGTGGCGAGAACGGAGGTCAGAGATGCGCTTATGGGTAGGGTTCGACGTCGGTAAGGCCTTCCATTGGGTCTGCATACTCGACGACGAGGGTGAAGTCTTGCTTTCGCGCAGGGTAGAGGCCAAAGAATGGGATATCGAGGACTGCTGCGAGGAGATCGCGGCCCTTGGCAGCCACGGCGAGCGACGAGTGGCAACGGACCTTGTGGGCGGGCCTGCGACGTTGCTGGAGGCCATTCTCCTAGAACGTGGAGAACGCGTGTTCCACCTGCCCGGGATAGCGGTCAATCGCGCCCGGGATGGCTACCGCGGCGAGAACAAGAGTGATGCGAAGGACGCCCGCGTGATCGCCGACCAGTTGAGGACTCGGTGGCAGTCCCTTCATGAGGTGCGCCCTCGCAGTGACGAGGCGGCGGAGCTGCGAGCGCTGGTAGCTCACCGCCGAGGTTTGGTGGAGGATCAAGCCCGCCTCATCACCCGGCTGCGAGCGCTCCTTTTGGAGGTCTTCCCGGGTCTTGAGGCGGCGCTCGACCTCAGAACGGATCGAGCACTTTTGGCAGTAACGAGGGTCACCACACCGTCGGCAGCCCGCAGACTTGGCGTGTCCCGCCTCGCTCGTTGGCTCAGGGAGCGCGGCGTTCGCCGGTCCGAGGATCTGGCCGAGAAGGTGGTCGGAGCGGCCAAGGCCCAGCGCCGTGAGCTGCCAGCAGCTCAAGCTAAAGCCGCGCTTGTCTCGGAAATGGCCGAAGAGGTTCTGAGAGCCAGGAGTCGCGTCGCCGCCGTAGACGACCGCCTAGAGGAATTCATGGCCGCCAGACCGGAGGCTGAGATAGTACAAAGCCTGCCCGGTATGGGCCCTTTGTTCACCGCCGAGTTTCTCTCGGAGGTCGGCGACTCTTCTCGCTTTGGTTCAGCCGACGCCCTGGCCGCAGCCGCCGGACTTGTCCCGGCCACGCGCCAGTCGGGCGGCGCCAGCTTCCAACGGAGGGCCAGACGCGGCAACAGGACGCTAAAGAACCTCTTTTATCGTTCGGCCTTCTCATCCACCGTTCACCACACTCCCAGCAGAGCCTACTACCTGAAGAAGCGCGCAGAGGGCAAGGCCCACCACCGGGCCGTGATCGCCCTGGCGAGACGGAGGGTAAACGTTCTCTGGGCGATGCTCCGGGACGGGGAGTTATACAGAGATCCTGTCGCCGAAGCGGCTTGACTACACCATCGGGATGCCCTACGCTGTAGCCGACCGGTCGCGGGTTAGGCTTCCCGCGATGCCCCGGCGGGCCGGGGATGTTTCGTGAGTAGCTGCCGCCCTTCAGGGTATGGCCGCCGTTTGCATCGTCCCCCCGGCCTGTTCAGGGACCTCTCGACCGCTGATCGGGATTCGCGACGAACACAGATCGCCGAGTAAGGGCTATAGCAGTTTGCAAAGCAAGTGAACAACGGGGCAGCTATGGAGCATGAACGCATATTCGAAAGACTTCAGACTAGGAGTGCTCCGTGCCATCGAACGCGGCATCCCGAGAAGAGAGAGATCGCTGACTTCTTCGGCATCTCTCGCCCAACCATCGGACGCTACGTAAAGCTAAAGGCTTCTGGAGAAGACGTAGCTCCAAAGCCTTCCCCGGGTAGGAAAGCGAAGATCCTGGATGACCCAGAGCACAAGAGGTCTCTGTGGGAGCAGTTGGAAGAGAACGACACCGCTACTTTGGAAGAGCACTGCGAGATGTTCGCGAAGGAGCGTGGAGTAACGGTCTCCGTGGCGACGATGAGCCGTGTGGTAAGAAAGCTTGGGTGGAGCTTCAAAAAAGATCGCTGGGAGCCTCCGAAAGAGACGAGCAAGGAGGAAGTGCTTTTGGGGAGTACATAAAGATCATCGCTTCCGAGAGGTTTGTCTTTGTGGACGAGTGCTCGACGAATATCTCTTTGAGTCCTATCTATGCAAGAGCGCCCAGGAGAGAGCGAGCATATGGGAAGGCTCCAAGGAACTGGGGCAAGAACATCTCGCTAGTTTGCGCTATCGACACCGAAGGAGTAAAGCCCTCTATGAGTGTTGAAGGAGCGGTAGATGGAAAGGCGTTTGAGACCTACATAGAGCACTTTCTCGCCCCAACACTGAAGCGCGGAGAGATTGTAGTGATGGACAATCTCTCCGTACATAAATCCAAGCGAGTAGAGCAACTCATAGAAGAAGCTGGAGCAACACTTCTGTTCCTGCCACCGTACTCCCCAGACTACAATCCAATAGAGCAAGCCTTCTCTAAGGTGAAGGGCATTTTGAGGAAGGTGCAGTCTCGGAGTAAGGAAGCCCTGTTGAAGGCGACGGGCAAAGCTCTTGATGCGATCACCTCTGAAGACGTTCGCGGTTTCTACTCTGACTGCGGATACCGACTACCTGTGCAGTCGTTTTGATAACTGCTCTAAGGGACCTCTCACCAGAAATGGGGGGAGGACACAGTCGCCCTCGGCAAGGCGTGAGCAACCCGTAGGATCGTCCATAAGCGCACAGCCATTACGCCCTTGAGACGATACGCTTGAATGACTTTCGTTCTCTCACTGCGTATAGCGGTCGACGACTTCCGCGAGCTCGGCTGTCATGTTGTCTCTTCTTGGTCGACGGTCGCCCTGTTCGAGTCCGCGGCGAGACCTTGACGAACGGTCTCGACCGCAGCGGCGCGGATCGCCGGATACAGATCAGGTTCGGAGGTGAGCATCAGTTGCAGGCCGATGCCGCGCAGCAGGCCCACGATAGTGTAAGCGACGGCTGCCGCATCGTCGCCGGGCCGGATCGACTCCTGCGACCTGCCCCGTCGTACCTGCTCCGCGATGATGGTGCGGAACCACTCATCACGCTCGGCGAACAACGGTCGCAGGTCTGGGTCGTCGGCTACCGCTTCGGACCACAGCAGAAGGAAGGCCTGTCCTACCGGGACTTGGTCCCGCAAGTGATGCAGATAGGACTCGACGGTGGCCAGGAGTTGGTCGAGGCCATCATCCCGCTCGGCGACTACGAAGCTATGCTGGGCATGGGTGACCAGAGCGGTAAGAAGTTGCGCCTTGGTCCCAAACATATGGGTGACAATGCCGCGACTGTAGCCTGCTTCTCGGCCGATGTCCGCCAACGAGACAGATCGGGAGCCGCGGGAGGCGATGAGCCGCATCGCTGCTTCCATAGTGCGACGTTCGGTTTCGGCGCGACGTTCGGCTTGGGTCCGGTGTCCGGTGTGGCTCGTCACGTTGCGCCTCCTCCGTCAGGCTCGCCCTAGCAGCAGCTTGCCGCTCACGAACTTTAGAAGAACCCGACGATGGTCGTCAACTTTCCATCCTCGCCGAAACGTGCGTAGCTGCCACCATCGGTGATAACGGACCCGTCCGCGTCGGACAGGGTCCAGTTCGCTATCGCCTGCGCGTGATGGTCGAGAAACGTGTTGTTCGTAAAAGACGCCCCCGGCGACTGCTGCTGGAATTGCCCGACCACGGCGATCAGCTCTTCGCGGTTGCCGCATTCGTTCATCGGGTCGGTGTAGACGCCGTCCTCGGCCACACTGCTCTCTAACAGACTCCGCCGTTCATCAGAGCTAATGTTCTCCCACGCAGCTTGGTAGGTCTTCCAAGTTGACAGATATTCTTCGTTAGGCATTGCGCTTTCCTTTCGCATCTTAGCGGCCCCGAATTGAGACCACACTGATGTTCCTCATGAACACCTAAACCAAATGATAATATCTTGCGTGTTGGATAGCAAGTATTTGTCGTTTGCAGTGTGGGGGGCAAGTCAAAGAGTGTGTAGCGTTACCATCGCGGAGGCAAAGCTCGGCCGTGAGTGTGTTGTGGGAACGGACGGACGAACTGATAGGATGGGAGGAGGTGGTAGAGGGAGCTACATCTCGTGCCACCGTCTCGCTGGCGCAGAGGCTATCCAGGAGAATAGCGCGAGCCTTGCTAGCGCCTTGATTACACTTTTTCTTGGCGTCGGTCAGTCCAAGCCCCTGATGCTGACGCTGCCGGACGGGCTCCCTATCAGAGAGCTTTCGAGCGTGAGATCGGCGAAGCTGCAGAAGCCCGCGTGGTTGATACACGACAACGGGCTTTCGAACAAGAGGAGGGGAAGATGAGAACGGGCAAGCTGTCTCAAGCAACAGGACGAACCCGCGCTTCCGACGGGCGGACGATGGCCGAGACGGACGTATCCAGGGCAGAGGCTGATCCGAAAAAGCGGGTCCTTTTGGCGAGGCTGCACCACGAGACAAACGCCTTTATGCACGGTAGGACGTCGCTTGAAGACTTCGATATCGGACGCGGTGACGAGATCCTCCAGGTAGAGGAAGGTCGCTCGTCATTTGCGGGAGCGATGGAGATAGCGCGAGAAAGAGAGTGGGATGTCCTGCCGGTCGTGGACGCACGCGCCATGCCAGGCCCTTTGGTCGTTGACGCCATCGTCGACCTCTTCTGGGCCGAGTTCCGCGCCATCGCCGACAGGGAGGCGGAGGACGGCATCGACGGGGTCTTCCTAGTGTTGCACGGTGCGATGGTGAGCGAGTCTCTGCAAGACGTGGAAGGCGAGATCCTGCGGCGCATCCGCGGATTGAAGCACCTCTCCGATGCACCAGTCTGCGGAGTAATGGACCCGCACGCCAATTTCACTGAGGCCATGGCACGCCAGTCGGACGGCCTCATCGCCCACCGGGAGAACCCTCCAACGGACCCGAGAGAAGCGGCAACTCTTGCCGCCACCATACTCGACGGGCTGATGCAGACCGAGAACCGGCCGGCGACTGTATGGGACCATCCGCCGATAATGTGGCCACCCTCCAGCACAGCGACGAACGAAGAGCCCATGCACACCCTCGAAGCGCAGGCCCGTGAGATCGAAGCCGAGATTCCAGACATTGCGGTCGTTAACGTCCTTGCCGGCTTCCCGTACGCTGACGTGCCGGAAGCTGGGGTGAGTTTCTCAGCCGTAACCTCGGGCGGTCTGGAGTTGGCCCGCAGCGCTCTGAGGGAACTGAACGTGATGGCCTCCTCCTTACGAGAGGATGGGATCCCTTCCTTGATGACTCTGGAGGAAGCGATGGTGCGCCTGGAGGACCATTGCGAGGGACCGGTTCTACTCGTAGAGCCCTCTGACAATGTGGGAGCTGGTGCGGCGGGGAATGCTACACACGTATTGCAGGCACTGGTGGAACAAAGTGTTCCCGATGCGGGGGTGGTGATCAACGACCCTGAGACCGTAGCAATCCTGGGTGACGCAGATCCTGGCGACATTCGCAGTGTGGAGATAGGTGGTAAGAGTGGTGAGATCGGATCGGAGCCTCTATCACTCGAAGTCGAGGTCGTATCCCGCAGCGACGGACGATTCGTCTCTGAAAATCCTTCCATCTTCCTTACGGACAGATACGTGGAAATGGGAGATTGCATCTTGGTACGCCATGAGGGTGTCACAATACTGCTGACCAGCCACCGGACAGTTCCTTTCGATCTAGGCCAGTGGCGCAGTCAGGGAGTGGAGCCAGAAGATTTATTCGTAATAGGGGTGAAGGCAGCGACGGAGCGCGAGACAGCCTATGGGCCAATAGCTACGGCCAGCTACGCTCTTGACCTTCCTGGACCCTCTGCCGGGAATCTGAAGCGTCTGCCCTTCGAGAACGTGGCCCGCCCGGTTTACCCGCTGGACGACATGTAAACTGGCGATAACCCTTCGCTCCTCTCCCCATGGCCACTAGGCAAGATCAGGTGCTGCTCGCTACGGGATTAACCTGACCCCACCTGCCGTAGACCTTTAACTACCTACATCTTCTGACGTCAGCTCCAGCTCGCCGAACAACTCCGCCAGCGTGGTATCCAATGCCCTCGCTATCCGATCCGCCGTCTGTATGGTGACGTTCCTCTCGCCCCGCTCAATAGAGCTTACGTAGGTCTGGTGCAGACCTACCCGGAAAGAGAACTCCTCCTGCGAATACCCCTGCTCCTTGCGCAGGCTTCGCACAAGTTCTCCGAATCTCCCCGCAAGCGTCTCCTCGGCCATGCAACCGAGCGTAGTGAGTAGCCTGCGAATAGTTTATAGACTAAATATAATAAAACCTGCAAAATAACGATTTCGAGTTTCTCTTCGCGCCGCCTTTCCGGGAACTTCTTCTCCACGAAAGTTCCCGGAAAGCCTCAGAAGGAGTGGAAAAGGTGGGTCAGTATCACGTTACGGCCAATTTGAGTAAGAAGGAGTTCGTTCATCCGCACGCTCTGGGTGACGGACTAAAGCTCATCGAGCAAGCCGGCAGTGGACCGGGAGGGATCGGCACGGCTTTGATCCTTTTGCTCGCTGCCTCGAACGGCTACGGGGGTGGAGATTTCGATGTGGAAGACTCAAATGAAGTGGTCGGTCGTTGGGCCGGAGACCAGGTTGCCATAGTGGGCGACTACGCGGAACCGGAAGATCTTGCTCCCGAACATGAAGCGGAGCTCGTCTACGACCTGTGTGGCACGCAGAAGGAGGTAGCGGAGCAAGCGGCTCACCTCGCAAACTACGCTAAGAATAGCGTGCAGCCAGAATACGCCGGGCGAGCCGCCCGCCTTCAAAGTACGGAGCCCTACGCGGACATCACCCCGCTTGTGCGCTCCTACCTGGAGAAGGAGGGGGTTGCGATGTACGGCGACGGCTCAGGACGGATCTCTCGGACCTTGTCTCACTAATCACGGAGGAGAATCAATGACCAACCCCGAACCTGGCTTCGAGATAGAGGCCGTGAGCATCGAAGAGTTTCTACGACTGCTGAAAGAGCGGGAAGAAGAGCAGACCGATCGGAATAGCCAGGGCATTGCCAGGAGAGCGATCTTCATTGCCCAGATGATGGACCGGCGACCCTCGAACTACGGCTTTCCCCTCATAAGGCGCTATGTAGTAGCAGCCTTCGCCTACGGGAGGGACCGAGTCTCCTACACCAGGACCACCTCAAATGCGGTGGAACTGCCGGAAACCGTGACCAAGACCGAAGACCGACAGAAAGAAGTCTACGAGGAAATGCGGGGAGGGATCGAACGTAGGTTGGAAGATCTGGATCTTCACATACCCGTACACGAAGGATTTCTGCGCCCTCCAGCAGACAACGGACAAGAGAAGTAAGGAGTCCACAATGGGATACATGACCTTCTACACCCTCGTCATCGGCGACGAGGGACAAGAGATCTCTGACGAGCGCTGCGAAGAGATACTCGCCTGGCTGGAGCGTGACGAGAATTTCAACAACGAGCTCGAAGATTTCCACGAGAGCAGCATGAACGGCTACACGAAGTGGTACGAGCACGAGCAGGACATGCTCCGCCTCTCACGAACGTTCCCGGAGGTTCTCTTCGTCCTCTGGGGAGAGGGTGAGGAACCTGAAGATTTGTGGAAGTGCTACTACCTCGGCGGCCGCGTGCAGGAAGCTCCGGCCAGTGTTGAGTATCCATCCTTTGACCCGAATGAGCTCGTGAATCCGGAGACCATGAAGAAAAGGTGAGCCCGTTTCCTTTTGTTAGTAGGAGCAGCATTTCAAGTGAGCGAGAGGATGTATTACCGAATTATTCGGTGTAAACTCTGTCTATCGTTACCGCTATTCTCGGTATACAGTCCTTGAAAGGAGGGAAGATGGCGAACAGTAGACGCGCGAAGGGGGAGGGTACAGTACGGCAACGATCAGACGGGCTGTGGGAGGCTCGTGAGCCTCCAGAGGGCGTACCGTTTGGCGAAAAGCCGCGCAGTTTCTATGCCAAGAGCAAGAGCGAAGCGGTACGCAAGCTCCGCGAGTTTCTTCGTGAACGAGAACAAGGATTGTCTACCGAGGTCGACAAGCTTACCATTGGCCAGTATCTCGAACGCTGGGTCGAAGGCCCGTTGCGGGAGTCTGTCTCGCCGAAGACCCGCGACGACTACGCCTGGATCTGCCGAAAACACCTTATCCCCGCCATCGGACGCATGAAGCTCAAGAAGCTGACGGCCGAGCACCTGGATGATCTCTATGCCCACAAAGTGCGTGAGGGCCTGAGCCCGCGAACGGTCGGATATATTCACGCCACGATCCGGGTTGCGCTCCAGCGGGCGGTCAAGAAGCGCTTGATCCCTTTCAACGTTGCCCGCGATGCCGACCCGCCAACGAGGTCTCAGGACGACGAAGACGAGAAACTGACGCTCTCTTCTGCAGAGCTCGCCGCCTTCTTTAAGGCCGCCGCGGAAGCAGAGAATCGCTTCGAAGCGCTCTTTATTGTCGGTGCCCTGTCCGGTCCCAGGCCGCAGGAACTTCTCGGCTTGAAGTGGCCCGACTTCACTTTGCCAGACGCCCTCGGTACCCCGAGTGAAATGCGCCTGGTCCGTAAGGTCTCCATGTCGAGCGAAGGACTCAAAATCGTCGAAGGTCTCAAGGGCAGCAAAGGCAGGAAAAAGAAGCGTCGCACCGTCTACCTCTTGCCCGAGGCCGTCGCCGCCCTAAAGGCCCACCGTCGCCGCTATCTGGAAGAGCGAATGCGCCGCGCGGAGAAGTGGGAGGAGACTTGGGCTAAGGAACCCAAGGCCCGCGACCTCGTCTTTCCCTCTGAGACGGGTGGGCCAATGAACCGGAACAATCTGCTGAAGCGGGACTTCAAACCCCTCGCCAAGGCGGCTGGGTTGCCGGGAGAAGCTACTCTCTACACCCTGCGGCATACCTTCGCTACCTTGTGGTTGGAGAGCGGGGAGAACCCGAAAGTTCTCCAAGAGATACTGGGACACTCCAGGATCGATGTGACCCTGAACGTCTACTCTCACGTTCTGCCACACATACAGCAGGACGCGATGGATCGCTTCGGGCAGCGTTTCTTCGGGCCTTCCGGATCATCTTGAATACCGCTGGTTAGGTAACCTCTGGCGGGGCGGAGACTCGGGAGTTAGAGCATCAGCCTTCAAGATGCTCAAAGATGAGTGTGAGGTGAAAAAGGGTCGCTTCAACGATCAGCCCGAGTTTCTCATCTAGCGGCTACACCTATCGAGAAACTTCTTTGTCTTCGGAACAAATAGACAATGAAGGCCGTTCGTACAACGCCTTCTCGGGCCTTTCCCAGAACCATAAGTGGTAAATAAGTGGTAGTAGACCGAAAATGGCCGATCCGGGGTCTTACCCAGAAAAAGAAAAGCCCCGCTTTTGCAGGGCTTTCGAGGGCGCGCTCGGCAGGACTCGAACCTGCGACCTCCTGATTCGTAGTCAGGCGCTCTATCCGGCTGAGCTACGAGCGCGTGGAGCCCTTTTACTATACCGCTGCGAGGGGGTTTGCTCAAGGGGGGTTCTTCGGGGCGCTTTGTGGATATAATTCGATGGTTCGTGAATGTTTGGGATGGTTGAGGTGTTTTGAGCGCTACGGTTCTTTTGGTTATAGGGGATGACGAGGAGCGGCTGCATTTGCGGCGGGCTCTGTCGGGTGAGGGGTGGCGGGTTATTCCGGCGGGTTCGGGGTCTCAGGCGCGGCAGATGGCTCAGCGGCAGGATTTTGAGATCGCGGTGGTGGACAATCGGCTGCCGGACGAGCGTGGGTTTCAGGTTATAGCCGCAGTGCAGAAGCCGGGCGTTTCGACGGTGGCGCTGTTGCGGGACGAGGACACGATGGACCGTATTGTCGGGATCGAGCTAGGAGCCGATTACTATATGCGGTCTCCGGTGAATCCGAGGGAGTTGGTGGCCAGGGTCAAGCAGATCTTCCGCAAGCGTCAGAGTGCCGACGACGCGCCTGAAAGCGCCGGACGCATTCTGGTGGGTGAACTTGAGATCGACCCGGACCAGGTCTCGGTTCGTAAAGGGGGAAAGGAGATCCTACTCTCCCCTCGCGAGTTCAAGCTGCTACATACTCTGGCTGGAAGTCCCGGTCGAGTCTTCCCCCGAACTACGCTGCTGCGACAAGTCTGGGGTGAGGACGAGTTTATCGACGAACGTACCGTCAACGTATATGTCCAACGCCTGCGCAGCAAACTGGGGGACAACTCAACGGAGCTAATAGAAACCGTTCGGGGTTTTGGTTACAGGCTGGTAAAGCCGGTGGAGAAGTAGAAAAAGTCGGCACTTTTAATGGGAGCGGCGGATCAGGGCTCCCCCTCGTATAGTCTCGCCGGGACGAACATCGTAACTATGCCCGACTATGCAATCTTCGAGATACGCTCCATCGCCAACGCTCGAACCGGGTAGTAGAATGCTCCGCTTGATGGTGGCGTTTGGGCGGATCCAGCAGTCCGTACCAACTGTCACATCCCCTGCTAAAGTCACCCCACGCCCAACCACTGCATCCTGACCAACCAGAACATGCCCCTCGATAGTGGCCGACGGATGTATCTGTGCATGCTCACCAACCCACAGGCTCTTGCCACGCTTCTCACCCGGTATCTTTATCTTCACCTTGCCGGACAACACATCGTATTGAGCCTGCCGATAAGCCTCCAATGTCCCGATATCCGACCAGTAGAAGTCCCCCTGATAACCCACGAACCTCTCGCCGTTCTCCAGGAACATGGGAAATACGTCCTTGGCGAAGTCGAAGAACTCACCCTCCGGCACGTACTCCAGAACCCGTGGCTCGAAGACGTAGATGCCCGTGTTCGCCAGGGTGCTTATTGCGTCTTTCGGGTTCGGCTTCTCCTGGAAACCTCGTATATTTCCGTCGTCGTCGATGTCTACCACGCCAAACTCCGACGTGTCGTAGACCCAGCGTAATGCCACGGTAGCGAGTGCGCCCTTCTCCTTGTGGAACGCTACCAACTCTCCGATATCTACATCCGTCAGGGCATCTCCGGAAACGACCACGAAAGTGTCGTCGAAGTGGTGCGCGAGACGCTTGACGCCGCCAGCCGTCCCGAGAAGCTCCTGTTCGCGTTCTAGATGGACGCTCATGCCGCTGACCTGGGAAGTCTCGCCGTAAGCTTCGAGTAGGGTTTCAGCGAGATAGAAGATGTTTACGTGAGTTTCGTGTACGCCGTGACGCGCTAGAAGCTCGAAGATGTGGTCGATGATCGGGGTGTCGACCACCGGGGCCATCGGCTTTGGCATCTCGCCCGTCAACGGGAAAAGTCGCGTTCCCTTGCCCGCCGCGAGCGCCATCGCCTTCAAACCGTAACTTTCCATTTCTGCAAAGTCCTCTTGCGTACCGTATATTCCGTCTCGTGCATTCGGACACTCTACACTGTCTCTTCCCATCGGCCAAGTTCGACGAGCCGCTGCGGCGCTATACGGCGTGGAAAATTGGGGGACCGGCTGACGCGCTGATCGAACCGACGAGCGTGGATGAGTTCATCCGGGCCGCAGAACTCACTCGCGAAAACGACATTCCCCTCACGATACTAGGGGGCGGTACTAACGTCCTGATCCAGGACGGCGGTATCCGCGGGTTGACGATCCGACTAGCCAAATCCCTGACGAACATCGAAATAGACGACCTGCGCGTGACCGCCGACGCGGGCGTCCTATACCCGGTCCTCGCCAACACGACCGCCGCCCGTGGCCTCGCGGGTCTCCAATTTGCGACCGGCATCCCCGGAACCGTCGGCGGCGCGGTGTACATGAATGCGGGCGCCTACGGCTCGGAGACGACGGAAGTCCTGGACTGGGCCGACGTTTTCCGCGACGGCGAAGTGGTCCGCATGAAGAACGAAGACCTCGGACTCGCCTACCGCAAGAGCCTCCTGCACGAGCACCCGGACTGGCTGGTCCTGCGTGCCAGCTACACCCTTGTGCCCGGCGACGCCGATGCGTTGAAAGCTCAGATCAAGAAATTCCGCGCTCAGCGTATGAACGGCTCCCCCAACAAACCAAGCTGTGGCTCGACCTTCAAACGCCCCGCAGGAGACTTCCCCGGTCGAGTCATAGAAGCCGCTGGGTTGAAAGGAACCAGGATCGGTGACATCCAGGTCTCGCCCGTCCACGCCAACTACCTCGTCAACCTCGGCAGCGGAACCGCCGAAGACGCACTCAGCCTGATCAAGCACGTCCGAGAGACCGTCCGCGAGAAATTAGGCGTGGAGCTAGAGTCGGAAGTACGGGTCATAGGGGAACCGTAACCGGAGAAAACTTTAGCTGGTGGCGGATTGGTGCGGCGTGTTTTTGTGGCGGAATAGTTCGCGTATTGCGCCGAGGTCGGTGTGGGAGTCGCATACGTCCAGGAGAGCTTGTGAAGTACATTGCCCGGCGCTTATGACTTCGACCCGGATGCCGTGTTCGCTCTGTAGATACTCGACGGCATCGACATAGTCGCCGTCGCCGGAGATGAGCACGTAGGTGTCCGCGTGGGTCGCCAGGCGCATCATGTCCACGACGATCCCGATGTCCCAGTCGCCTTTGTGGGTGATCGCCCTTTCGCCCTCGGCGTTTGTGGTCTCGTGGGCGACGAGGAGCTTGGATCTGACCTTGTAGCCGAACTTATTGAGGTTGTAGACAAAGGATCGTGCGCCAGCGCCTTCTTCCACCTCTTGTTTCTCGACAATATAGAACGTTGCCCGGAGTAGCCTGCGACCTGAGACGGAGGCTTTGAGGAGGCGTTCGTAGTCCAGGACACCCTTGTAATAGCTCTTTATGGAGTGGTACAGGTTCGCTCCGTCCACAAAGACGGCGACCGTCTCGGTGGAACCAGCGGAATTCTTATGGTCCGAAGGATGCATGATCGCCGATACTACCAGAGAAAAGCCTCTATCTCTTGCCAGCAGTTTACCGGGCGGTCTGTTTGCGTTAGTATTCCGGTGCTGTAACGAAATTCTGGTGTTAGAGAGCGAGATGACGCATCTTTGAACTTCGAGATTGGCATAGACGAGCATGATGGCGGTCTCCCGGTGGTCTCGGTTCGTGGAGAGGTGGACCTCCACACCGCCCCGAAAGTAGAGTACGCCATCGAGAAAGCTGGAGGCAACGGGGCTTCGGCGGTCGTCGTGGACATGAGCGGCATAGCATTTATGGACTCCACCGGCCTGTCCACGTTCATGCGCGCCAAAGATTCCCTCGCCGAACGTGAGACCAGCCTACGCCTTGCCGCGCTTTCCAAGGCCGTCGAACGCATTTTCTCCGTCACCGGTTTCAACGAATACTTTGAGGTCTTCGAGACCCGCGAAGAAGCCATCTTCGCCAACTAGCCAGTCAGCAAAACCCTGACAAGCCTCACTTCGCCGCGTGACCCTTTAGAGATCGCGTACTAGAATCCGGGCATGATTATGACTGACGTGAAAAAGCTCGATGTGCCTCAGTCCTTGCGGGCTTTGGGGGATTCATTCCGGGAGGCCGGGCATGAGTTGTATCTCGTGGGTGGATATGTGCGTGACGCGCTCGCCGCGAGTGTGGGCCTGGATGCAGATGCGACTACAGACGCTGTGCCGGGGGAGATCAAGAAGCTCCTAAGACCTCACGCCGAGCATCTGTGGACTGTTGGCGAGCGTTTCGGGACTATTGGAGCGAGCATAGACGGCTTCGCGGTAGAAGTGACGACTTATCGGACTGACCTTTATACCGAAGGGAGTCGACACCCGGAGATCCGATTCGGCGACAGTCTGGAAGAGGATCTCGCTCGCCGCGACTTCACCATAAACGCCATCGCCGCCGATACTGTGACCGGAGACATACTGGACCCCTTCGAGGGGCGTAAGGATCTCGAAGCTGGCGTAATTCGACCGGTGGGGGAACCTCTGGACCGGATGCGCGACGATCCGCTGCGGATGCTTCGGGCCGTTCGTTTCGAGGCGCGACTCAGCAGCCCCGAGAAGCCGTTCGCTATTACCCCGGATCTCGAACAGGCCATCCAGGAGAACGCGGCCTGGCTAGAGAGCATCTCCGCCGAACGAATCCGCGACGAGTTCGACAAGATACTGACCTCGGAGAACGTCTCGCAAGGCTTGCGAACGCTAGTTCGTCTCGGCCTAATGCGCTACATCGTCCCGGAATTTTTGGAGACTTTAGCCGTCGAGCAAGAGTCCGAATTCCATCACAAAGACGTCTTCGAGCACACCTTGATCGTGATCGACAACGTTCCCAACACGCCGCTGCTCCGCCGGGCCGCCTTCTTCCACGACATCGGCAAGCCACGCACTCTGGTGTACGAGCACCGCTGCACCTACTGCGGAGCCAAGAGCACCAAGAAAGCGGTGGGGGAGGGAGAATGCGAGCGTTGTGGCGGACGGACGTTAGCCAAGAAGATCCACTTCTACGGCCACGAGAACATCGGGGCGCACATCGCCCGCAAAGCGATGAAGCGGTTGACCTATCCCCGCGACGACATTGATGCCATAGCCCACCTCGTCACCCACCACATGCGCCCGATGAGCTACGCCATTGGACGCGACCCCTGGACCGATGCCGCTGTACGGCGATTTGTTCGGGATACGTACCTCGAACGCGGAGACCGGATACTTGCGGATGTCGATACGCTGCTCAAGCTCGCGAAGGCCGACATAACCGGCAGCAATCCGAGGCGCAGGCGCATCGCGATGGACTCCTGGAGTAGTTTGAAGGATCGCGTAGATGACGTGCGGGCGCGGGACAACGTCGAGCGGATCACCAGCCCACTGACCGGTGACGAGTTGATGGAGCACTTCAAGCGTGGTCCGGGACGTTGGATCAAGCACCTCAAGGATTACCTGGAATCTGAGGTAATAGAAGGTCGCCTACGGAAGGACGACATCGAAACGGCCTGGAAGATGGCCGAGCAGTTCGCCCATGACCAAAACCTCTTCGAGGAGAGATGATGCGAAACTTCGACTCTTTAGCAACCACCGAATGGCTCGCCGAAAACCTGGAAGACCCAACCATCCGCCCAGTAGATATCCGGGGCTACGTAAAGAAGACCGACCTCGGCGACGGACGCCAGAGCGCGGAGTACACCGGTGCCTGCGACGAGTACGATAAATCTCACATCCCCGGCGCGGTGTACATCGACTGGACCAGCGATATCGTTGATCCCGACAACCCGGTTCCGGCGCAGCTCGCTCCGCCCGAGTTGTTCGCCGGGATCATGGGCGACCTCGGTATCGGGGACGAGACGCACGTGGTTGTCTACGACCACACCGGCGGACAGTTCGCCACGCGCCTGTGGTGGGCGCTGACCTACTACGGCCACGACCGCGTCTCCGTACTCGACGGCGGCTGGAACAAGTGGACGAACGAGAAACACCCCACCACCGCCGAAATCGCCACCCCCGAGCCCGAAACCTTCATCCCTCGCCCGCGAACAGAGTGGCGAACAGAAGCGGATACCGTCTTGGCTGCGAGCGACGACGGCGACACTTTCATCCTCGATGCTCGCGACGCGGGCCAGTACACCGGTGAGATCACGCGGGGAGAAGGTCGACCCGGTCACGTACCTGGCGCGACGAATCTTCACGCGGACAAGTTGCTGAATGAAGGCGGCACGTTCAAGTCCGAGGCTGAGATATCGACCATCCTAAAGGAAGCCGGAGTACCCGAGGACCACGACGAACCCATCGTCGCGTACTGCAACGGCGGGGTCGCGGCGACAGTGCCGCTCTTCGCGCTTCATCGGCTCGGTTACAGGAACCTCGCGAACTACGACGGCTCCTGGAACGAGTGGGGCGTGCGGGATGATCTGCCCGCCGAGAAGTAGAGAGACTGGCATTATCGCGGGACAACGGTGAAGCTCGTGTTACGATCTAGGTGTACGTTTTGAGAAGATTTTCGGGAGGCTGTTATCGGCAAAAAAGGTAAATCTCGGACAAAAGGAATAATATCCGGGGTTCTCAGTCTGTTGATGGTCCTGGCGGGTGTTGCCCTGATCGGCACGTTCTTCTTCGGGCAGAGCCTGGAAAATCCGGCGACAAACGACTCCAATCCCGGCGGCTTCAACGTACCGCAGCTTGATCAGGGCTCGGGCAACGCCAACGACGTAGCCGGACCCAAAGACAAGACCCTCAAGCTCACCGTCCCATCCATGAGCCGAGTTGAGGGAGCGAAGATCCCGCAGGCTCAGGGCAACGACGCGGACGCGCTCGACTCGAACACCGCCATTCACCTCGAAGGCACTGGCTATCCGTGGCAGGAGGAGGCGAACGTCTACATCGCCGGACACCGCCTCGGCTACCCGAATACCAACAGCTTCCTAGCCTTCTTCGACCTCGATAACCTTGAGGACGGAGACAAGATGTTCCTCGAAGATGCCGACGGAACCAAATATACCTACAAAGTCTTCAAGGAGATCACGGTAAGCCCCACAGACATCTCCGTAACCCGCCCGGTCTCCGGCAAGAATGTCCTCACGCTCCAGACCTGCACCCTCCCTGACTACTCAAAACGCCTGATAGTCCAGGCCGAACTGGTGAACAAGGAAGCGTAGTTTCGATCCAACGTTCGGTAGAGTCACTAAAACGTCTGCGTAGGATCGTCCGTATGAGCGTCGTGCAATCGATGCCGAAACCCGCTTCTCAGGATCCGCTTTCGAGAATATACCGCTACTACCTCCAAACAAGCTCCGCCGGCATCGCTCCACGCTCATTCGGTTCTTGACAGAGAACGGCCTTAGCTCTTGCCGAACTCCTGGGCCTTGAAGCGTTGGCCGGTTACGTCCTTTGACTCGTCGGAGGTCAAGTAGAGGAAGACGGCGGTGTTCTCTTCGGGTGTGATCCGGTTCTGGGGGTCTTCGTCGGGGTAGGCAGCGGCCCGCATGTCGGTCCTCATGCCGCCGGGATCCACGGCGTTTACGCGGACGCCGCGCTCTTGAAGTTCGGCGGCGAGTATCTGGGTGAGTCCTTCGATGCCGAATTTGCTAACCGAGTACGCGCCCCACTCCGGGCGACCCTCGACGCTCACGCCGCTCACGAGGTTGATGATGCTCGCGCCCTCCGAGAGGTGCGGGATGGCGGCGCGAGAGACGAGGTACGGGCCGGTAAGGTTTGCGTCGATCACCTTCCGCCATTCATCCTCGGGATACTCCTCGATAGCTACGCGAGGCCCGAGCACACCGGCGTTGTTGATCAGCACATCTATCCCACCGAAGCGGTCTACCGTCGCGTCGATCAATCTCTGAGCATCCGCCCCGTCGGACACGTCCGCCGCGACAGCCAGGACTTCCGCACCTAGAGTTTCGGCTTCCTGGGCTATGGGGGTGATGCTCTCTTCGCTGCGGGAATTTACGACGAGCTTCGCGCTCGCTTCCGCGAAGGCGAGTGACAGAGCTTTCCCGAGTCCCTGGCTCGCGCCGGTTACCACGATGACCTTGTCCTGCATGTTCGCTCCTTTTAGTTGTCTACGGGAGTCTAGTTTACGCATCATCACGCCGGTCGTTCGTGCTTGATGCGAGGTGGGATCCTCTGTAATAGCGAGGTTGGACGCTTTCTATCCTGCAAAGTCTCGCTGGGTGGCGTATAAAGGGTTTGTGGAATCTTTGTTTAGAAGGGA
>JAABUN010001809.1_pt1 | contig 43251 bp, 43 predicted proteins | sample 5559311 | NCBI WGS metagenome assembly JAABUN01 (sample SAMN10711877, study PRJNA513370) | rock metagenome | isolation source: Antarctica rocks | place: Antarctica: Victoria Land, Siegfried Peak sud
TGCCTCACCCACCACCACCGCTACGACGAACCCACCGCCTGGGCCCACCGCAACGACCTACCGGATCAACAAGCTGCTTGACTCTTCCGGCCCTGGGGTGTCTGAGGAGCCCAGTCGTGCGTCCGACGGCCGGGCGTCGCCCTGCCGAGCGAGTTCTCCTTGTGAACCGGTTCGCTCCTCGACCAGATCTACCAGCAGAAAGTGGCACGGGCGGAGCGGGGGCCGACCCCTCCCCGGTTCTGTCACCCCCCGTTCGTACTCTTGGGCCATGCGGGTCCTGCACACTTCCGACTGGCACCTGGGCCGCACGTTCGGCGGCGCCTCGCTGCTCGACGAGCAGGCCGAGGTGGTCGACCGCATCGTCGAACTGGCCGTCGAACACCAGGTGGAGCTGGTGGTCATCGCCGGCGACCTGTTCGATCGGGCCATCCCGCCGGCGCCGGCAGTCGAGCTCTTCGGCGAGGCCCTGGCCCGCCTGCACGCCACCGGGGCCCGGGTGGCCGCCATCAGCGGCAACCACGACTCCGCCGTGCGCATCGGGGTGGGCGACCGGTTGCTCAACGAGATGGGAGTGGCCGTCCGAGGCGACGTGGCCCGGGTGGCCGAGCCATTGATGCTCACCGACCCTGCCGACGGGGGGCCACCGGTGGCGGTCTACCTCGTCCCCTTCCTCGAGCCTTCGGTCGACGTCGCCCGCCTCGCTGTCGCGGCATCGGTCACGGAACACGACCAGCCGGAGGCGGTCCCCGTCCCCGCCCCGTCCCGGCCACCTCTGCCCGGAGCGCTTGCCGAGGTCGTGACCCTGCGGCCCCGCCGGGCCACCCACGACCACGTCACCCGCCTGGTCACCGGTGCCATCCGCCGTCACCACGCCACGCTCGGTCCGGCCCGGTCGGTGGTCGTGGCCCACGCCTTCGTCGCCGGCGGTCGCCCGTCGGACTCCGAACGCGACCTCAGCGTCGGCGGGATCGAGCGGGTCGGCGTCGATGCATTTGAAGGCTTCGACGTCGTCACCCTCGGTCACCTGCACCAGGCCCAGGACCTCGACGGGCCCCGCCTCGGCTACTGCGGCACGCCGCTGCCGTACTCGTTCTCCGAGGAGGGCCAGGCCAAGTCGGTGCGGATCGTCGAGCTGGCCCCCAACGGCGCAGTGCAGGCCGAGCACGTGGCCCTGCGCGTCGGCCGGCCGTTGCGCACGCTCACCGGAACGCTCGCCCACCTCCTGGAACAACCCTCGCTACGAGCCCACGAAGCCTCCCGCGTCCGAGCCCGGCTGACTGATCCCCACCTCCCCAACCAGGCCATGGGCCGCCTGCGCCAACGGTTCCCCCATGCCGTGGAACTGCGCCACGAACCCGAGGGAGCGATCAACGCCCCCCGCCGTCGCGCCGCAAACCTGACTGCCCTCGAAGCCCTGTCGCCGCTCGACCTGGCCCTGCAGTTCTGGGCCGACCAACAGGGCACCGAGGCCAGCACGGCCGAGCACGAGGTCCTGGCGCTGGCGGTGGCGGCCACGCTGGCGGAGGCTGATCCATGAGACCCCACCGCCTCACGGTCGAGGCCATGGGACCGTTTGCCCACGAGGTCTCGGTCGACTTCGACGAATTGGTCCACGAGGGTCTCTTCCTCATCCACGGGCCCACTGGTGCTGGCAAGACGTCGCTGCTCGATGCCCTGTCCTTCGCCCTCTACGGCGAGGTGCCCGGCGCCCGTGGCGACCGTGGCCTGCTCTCCGACCACGCTGCCGCCGGTTCCACCCCGAAGGTCAGCCTGACCTTCTCGAGCCAGGGCGCTCGGTACCAGGTGGCCCGTCAGCCCTACCACGAGTCCGTCAAGCGACGCGGCAGCGGTACCACGCCGCGCTCACCCACCGCCACGCTGGTCCGCCTCGACGCCCCCGCCGGCTCGGCCATCACCCGGCCCACCGAGGTCAATGCCGAAATCCGTCGGTTGGTGGGCCTCACCGCACGACAGTTCCAGCAGGTGATCCTGCTCCCCCAGGGTGAGTTCGAGAAGGTGCTGCGCGGTCGACCCGAAGCCCGTGAGGAGCTGCTCAAGACGCTGTTCCACACCATTGGGTTCGAGGACCTGTCCGAATGGCTGGCCGACCAAGCCCGCACCCGTCGCAGCCGCATGACCAACGGCATGCGACGGCTGGCCACCGTGGCCCAAGAGGCCCTGCGCCACGCCCCGATCGTGGCGCCCGAGGGGTCCGCGGCCGCCGACCCCGGTGCGGCACCAGGTCAACCGCTCTTCGCCCGCGACGCCGAGGTTGGCGGGGTGCCAGACCAGGCGGCGCTCAACCGGCTGGTGGCCCGAGCCCAGGACACGGTGCGGGATGCTGCTGCCGTGCTCGGCGCGGCCGACGCCACCCTCACCCTGCGACGGCGTGAGCTCGAGGTGGCCACCGCCGAGGCTGCGGCCTGGGACCGGCGCTCCAAGGCCCGAGTCGAGGCGCAGCACCTCCACGACACGCAACCCGCCATCGAGCGGACACGGACCACCGTGGATCGCGCCCGCCAGGCCGAGCACATCCGGCCCAGCGTCGCGGCTTTGGCCGTCGCCGAGTCCGACCAGGCCGCAGCCCAGGTCGCAGCATCGAAAGCCAGTGCGCGGGCGGACACCCTGCGGTCGCTCGCACCGCTGCGACCTGGTGCCGTAGACCACCTCACCCTCACGTCGGTCCCGGCACCGGCCGAGGTCGATACGGCCCGACGGGCCCTGGCCGCCGAGTTGGCCCGCCTGGCGGAGCTGACCGACACCGCCGAGCGAGCGGCCGAGGCCACGGCCGCAGCCGGCGACCTGCGCCTACGAGCCGAACAGCACCGCATCGCCAGCAGCACCGCGGCCGCAGAGGCGACCGATGCCCAGCGCATGCTCGCCGAACTGGCGGTGGAACACGTGGCCGCCGCCGCCGCTGTGGCCAGCCTGCCCGGCCTGGCCGAAGCGGCTGCGTCGACGGCCCGACAGGCCACCGCAGCCGACGAGCTGGTCGCCGTGCGACGGCGCCTGACCGACGCCGACAAGTCGTGGACCGTCGCGGTCGCCGAGGCCAACGCCGCTTTCGCCACGCACCTCGACCTCCGCGCTCGTTACCTCAACGGCATCGCCGCCGTCCTGGCCGGGACCCTGCAGCCCGGCGACGCCTGCCAGGTCTGCGGGTCCCTCGACCATCCCCGCCCGGCGGAGGCCACTGTCGGCGCCGTCGAGCAGAGCACCGTCGACACGGCCGAAGCCGTCACCGAGACCGCGAACGCCGAAGCCGAGCGCCGGCGCGCCGTCATGGAGCGCCTCCAGCGTCAAGAGGCAGGGCTGGTGGTGGCCGCCGGACCGGGTGAAGCCGACCCGCGCCGAGCGCATGCGATCGCCGCCGAGGCTGACGTCTTCCACCGTGACGCCGTCGGTGTGGCCGAGGGGATGGCCGGTCTCGGCGCCCGTCGCACGGAGATCGAGGCTCGGGCGGCGATCTCCGCCGCGACGGCCACGGCCGAGACCGGTGCCGCCGACCGGACCGAAGCGGCCGCCCTCTCGCAGGACGAGTCGGCCCAAGAAGCGACTGCCCGTCTGGTGGACGCGCTCGGTCCGGATGTGAAGCTGGGAGCGGCCATCGACGGGCTGCGTGCGGTCGACGAAGCTCTGGCGCACCTCGCCGACCACGCCGGTCGATGCGACCGGGCCTGCCAAGCCACCAAGGGTGCCAGGGCACGAGTGGATGCCGACGTGGCGGCGTCGCCTTTTGCCGACCGGGCCGCCGCCGAGGATGCTCTGCTCGACGCCGCGGACCTCCGGTTGCGATCCGACGAGGTGGCCGACCACGACCGGCGACGCGACGCCGTGGCCGCCCGACTGGCCGAAGCCGACCGGGCCGGAGTTGGCGACCTCCGGCCCGACGATGCCACCGCCCGCCGGGCCGCGGAGGTGGCCGCCGTTGCCAAGGACGCTGCGGTGGTGCGCCACACCGAGGTGCATCGGGCCGCCGTCGACCTGGCCGATCGAACCGACGAGCACCGCCGTCTCTTGGCCGAGCTGGGTCCCCTGGAGGCGGACGCCCACCTCTACGAATCGGTGGCCAACCGGTGCTCGGGTCGTGTCGCGCCCAAGGTCTCGCTCCAGCGGTGGGTGCTGGCCACCTACCTCGACGGCATCTGCGAGCACGCCAACCGGCGCTTGATGGCCATGACCGGGGGCCGCTACCAGCTCCGGGTAGCCCGCGAGGTCGGCCACGCCGGGGCCAAGGCCGGGCTCGACCTCCGGGTGCACGACGCCCACACCGGCACCGAGCGACCGGTGACCACCCTCTCGGGCGGTGAGACGTTCCAGGCGTCACTTGCGCTGGCACTCGGGGTGGCCGACAGCGTGGAGGCCCGGACCGGGGGCGTCCGCCTCGATGCGTTGTTCGTGGACGAGGGCTTCGGCACCCTCGACGCCGAATCGCTGGAGTTGGCCATGGACGAGCTCGACAGCCTCCGAGTGGGTGGACGGATGGTCGGCGTCATCAGCCACGTTCCCGAGCTGCGGGAGCGCATCCGAGCCGGCATCGAGGTCACGCCGACCCCACAAGGCTCCACCGTCCACGTCGGCGAGATCACCGCCGGCTGACCGAGGTGATCGCAGGTGCTGCGTTTCCAGCACACTGCATGTATGACGTCGATCACCGCTAGCCACTTGATCTCCGCCTGGCTCGAGCACCGGGACCTCGTTGCCATTCGTGGTCCCCGGCTGAGCGGCATCGCTCGGGCCCAGAAGTCAGATCCCGTAGCGGGTTGATTTCCCGGGGTCAGGGCGCGGAGAACCAAACCAACTTCGTCGGTCTGGCGGTCCCGGGACTGTCGTGGCCACGAGGGTGATCGAGCCCTCCGCCTCAGCCTCGGCCGAGCCGTCCGGCGCGAACCCGAGATCGAGGTAGAGCCGGCGGGCGACCAGGTTGGTGGGGTCGACGCTGAGACTCAGCCGTTCGACCCCGTCGTCGTGCGCGCCCATGAGGAGGGCGTCGAGCAGCTGACGCCCGATCCCGCGACCCCGGGCGTCAGCCACGCATCCGATGGTCAGCTCCGGCGTGGCCTCGTCGACGAACCCGTAGCCCGGTGCCTCACTGGTGAACCTCCGGTACCAGGCTGCGCCGAGGCGGGGACCGGTGTCGTCACGATCGTCGACCGCCACCACGCCGAGGTCGCCCGCACGGGGCCAGCCCGCCAGGTAGACGGCCACGCCCGGCTCGGCGCGAGCCTGGGCCACCGTCCACGGCGGCTCCGCGGTGACCGCCAGGGCGAGGACCTCCCAGAGGAAGGGTGCATCCTCAGCAGTGGCCCGACGGACCGCCACTCCCGCCGTAGTGGGTTGCGCTTGCGTGGTCGGGGCGCGGTGGATCCAACCCAGTTCGGCGGGGAGGGGGTCGAAGGTCATGCACCCAGCAGCTCCCGGCAGGCGTCGACGCCGGCCAACTCGATGTCGTCCCGCCGCAGCCGCTCCCAGTCGTCCCGCGCTAGCACGTAGGCCTGCAACCGCCGGGTCCTGTCGTCGAGGTGGTCGACGAACTCGCCGTTGGGCTCGGGTAGCGCAGCTCGAGGCGAGGCGTGCGCACCGCCAACCCGAACAAGGGCCACACCTCAGCCAGCTGCTCTCGCCCGTCCATGCGCCCAGCGTGGCATCCGTCCCCCCAGCAGTCGCAAGGGAGTTCTGCCGCGCGACATGTGTAGAGTTTCACACATGGCCACCAACCTCGCGCTCGATCCCGACCTGCTCGATCGGGCCCTGGCGGTCGGCGGCGAGCGGTCCAAGAAGGACACTGTGACCCGGGCGCTGGTCGAGTACATCGCTCGGCGGGAACAAGGCCGGGTCACGGACCTGTTCGGGGCCCTGGATTGGGACGACACGTTCGACCACAAGGCCGAACGCTCACGCTGACGTGGTGCTGGTCGACACCAGCGTCTGGTCGCTGGCCTTCCGCCGTGACCAGCCTCCCGACGATCCACGGGTAGACCACCTGCGCAGGTGCCTGGTCGAGGGCTCCGAGGTGGTGGTCACCGGCTTCATCCTCCAGGAGCTCCTCCAGGGCGTGAAAGGTCCGCCGCAGCGGCGGCAGCTCATCGAGCGGTTCGCCGCGCTGGCGTTGCTCGATCCGGACCGTGGAGATCATGCGGCGGCGGCCGAAGTCCGAAACGCCTGCCGGCGTCGTGGCGTGCAACTCACCACGATCGACGCCCTCATCGCCGCCCTCTGCCTTCGCCACGACCTCACCCTGCTCACCACCGATGCCGACTTCGCCCACGCCGCCCGCATCGTGGCGCTCCGAGTCTGGACCCCGTAGCGGTCCCGCCCCTCAGGACGGTGGTGCGCCGGTTGCTTGCGACCGGCGGTGCCAGATCGGGTTCCTCGGGTGCGGAGGTGATCGGGTCAGGATTCGGTTGCCTCGGCGACATCGCCCACATTGGCGGTCAGTAGTTGGTGCGCCACAGGCACAACTGACCTGAATCGCTCCAGCCAGTCCCAGGTCGATTCGCACGCCGGCATCACCCCTCAGACGCAGTCGCGGTAGGCGTCGCAGTCTTCGTTGTCGCAGACGAAGGCGGTGTCGATCACGTTGGAGGGTGCGGCGGGGAGGGCGGTGACGCCGCAGAAGCCACAGATGGGTGCCCGGTTCACTCCGGCGCCGATGCCGAGCTCACCGGCACCGTCGTCGCCCTGGTCGAGGTCCTCCAGGTCACCGGCGAAGACGTGGTCGGCGTCGAGCTCATCGTCGAGCGGTTCGTCCTGGTCCCCGTTCTCGGTGCTCTCGTGCTCGTCGTCTCCAGCTGGGTCGGCACCGACCCCGGCGTCGTCCCTCATGACGCTGCCAGACCCAGCGCCGCCGACAGGTCGCGCCACGCCTGGATCGGGACCTCGAGCGAGTCCGACACCACCTGGATGCAGACGTGGTCGGCGCCGGCCTCGAGGTGGCGCTGCACCCGAGCCAGCACTGCGTCGATGTCACCCCAGGCCACGATGCGGTCGACGACGCGGTCGCTGCCACTGTCGGCGAAGTCGTCCTCGGTGAGGCTCGGGTCCAGGCGGCGCAGGTTGCCGACGTAGTTGGGCAACCCGGTGTAGATGCGGGTGTGAGACCGGGCGATCTCACGGGCCTTGGCCGGATCGGCCTCCAACACCACGGCCTGCTCGACCGCGAGCAGCGGACCGTCGCCCAGCACGGCGCGCGCCTCGGCGGTGTGCTCGGGCGGCACGAAGTAGGGGTGGGCGCCGGCGGCACGGTCGCGAGCCAGCGCCAGCATGCGGGGGCCGAGTGCGGCAAGCACCCGCTCGGGCTCTACGGAAGGAGCAGCGGCCATGAACGGGGCAGCGTCCATGCCGTCGAGGTAGGCGGCCATGGCCGAGTAGGGCTTGGTGTAGTCGTGGCCCCGGACCGCTTCGACCATGGGCTGGTGGCTCACACCGAGCCCGAGGAGGAAGCGGCCGGGATACGCCTCGGACACGGTCCGATGGGCCGCTGCTGCGGCCATGGCGTCGCGCGCCCAGATCGAAGCGATGCCGGTAGCCACCACGATGTCGGTGCCGCCCCGCAGCAGCAGGGCGGCGTTGGTGAAGGCCTCACGGCCGAACGCTTCGGGGAACCACACCGCACCGAACCCCAGCTCGTCGAGCTCGTCGACGTGCTCGACGGCCTGCGACGACGGGACCAGGTCGAGGTTGAACGTCCAGATGCCGTACCGGCCCAGGTCCATCCGGCGAACCTACCGCCACGACCATCCGGCCTTCTCCCCCTGCGCAGTGGGTTGGGTTCACCGCGCCCCGACCCCGCAAACCCAACCCACTTCGTCGTCGGTAGCGTGGGCCGATGGGCAAGGACATCCCGCTCGGGCGGATCGCCGGGATCAAGGTGAGCATGGACCTCACCGTGGTCCTCCTTGCCGGCTTCTACACCTTCTACCTGGCCAACGACCAGTTCCCCGCAGGGGCCCCGGGCCTGTCGACCACGGCCTACTGGCTGGCCGGCGTGAGCGGTGCCTTGTTGTTCTTCGGGTCGCTCCTGGTCCATGAGATGGGCCACGCCCTCGTGGCCCGTGACGAGGGCATCGGCGTGCGGGGCATCAGCCTCTGGCTCCTCGGCGGCGTGGCCAAGTTGGAATCAGCGCCCACCACTGCCCGCTCGGAGCTGCGCATCGCCGTCATCGGGCCTGTCGCCAGCCTGGCGTGCGGCGTGGTGTTCCTCGTCGGTTCGTACACGCTGCCCAGCGGCGGCGTCCCCGGCCTGATCGGGGTGCTGTTCTTCATCCTCGGCTACCTAAACGTGGTGCTGGCCATCTTCAACCTGCTGCCGGCCTCCCCCCTCGACGGTGGCACCGTGCTCTCGGCCATCATCTGGCGCCGCACGGGGAGCCAGGCCACCGGCATGAAGTGGGCCGCTCGCACCGGCGTGGTGGCCGGTGCCGGGCTGGTGGTGCTGGGGCTGTGGGTCGTGCGCGGCGATGGACCGTTGCGCACCAACGGGTATTCGCTGCTGCTGGTGGGTGGGTTCGTGCTGTTCGCAGCCATCCGCAGCGTGCGGTCCGTTCCGCTCTACGAGCTCCTCGACGGGAGCACGGTGGCCGACGCCATGGCCCCCTCGCCGCCCACCGCCGCGGCGTGGATGACCGTCGGCGCCTTCCTCCGCACCCTCCCCGCCGGCACCACCCACCAGGCCTACCCGGTGCTGGGCGAGCACGGCCGAGCCGTCGGCCTGCTCACCGCATCGGCCGTCCGGGCCGTCCCGCCCGAGCAGTGGGACCACCTCGGCGTGGCCGACCTGGCCTTTCCGCTGGACCGGATCACCATCGTCCGACCCGACGAGGCGCTGCTGCCGGCCGTGCAGAAGATCGACGGCGGAGACATACGGGACGGTCTCGTGGTCGGGCCCGACGGCACCATCGTGGGCACCGTCGACGCCGCTGCGCTGTTCCGGACCATGGAGCTCCGCAAGGCCGACCTGGCGACCGCCCATTCCTGACCCTGTCCCCCGAGCGTGCGAAGGTGGCACGAGGCGGGGTCCATGAGGGGCACCTCCCGCTCGGGCGCGTGCGCTCCGGGTGCGTGCCCGTCCGACCCACCCCCCGCCGGCACCTGGCGCACGGCGTAGGTTCGCCCCGTGACCGACGCATCCACCCTGCCCACCTACCGGCTCGACGGCAACGTCGCCGTCATCACCTTTGACGACGGCAAGGCCAACGTGTTCGGCGACGACGTGCTCGAGTGCCTCGAAGCGCTGCTCGACCGGGTGGAGGCCGACGGTGCCCGAGCGCTGGTGCTGGTGGGTCGCCCCGGCCGTTTCTCTGCCGGGTTCGACCTGAAGGAGATGACGGCTGGCGTCGAGGCCATGCAGGCCTTGGTGGTGCGCGGCGCGAGGTGGTGGCTCCGGCTCTACGGCCTCGGCGTGCCCACGGTGGCCGCCTGCACCGGTCACGCCCTCGCCGGTGGGGCCATCACCCTCATGGCCTGCGACGTGCGGATCGGTGCCGACATCGCGGCCAAGATCGGGCTCACCGAGGTGGCCATCGGCATGGCCCTGCCAGTCTTCGCCGTCGAGTTCGCACGGGACCGCCTGACCAAAGAGGCATTCGTAGCTGCCACGCTCGGCGGCACCGCCTACGACCCGGCCAGCGCAGCTGCGGTGGGCTACCTCGATCGGGTGGTACCCGCCGATGCGGTCGTCGACGAAGCCATGACCGAGGCCCGGCGCTTGACCGAGCTCCGCACCGGCGCCTACGCCCGGACCAAGGTCAACGCCCGTGGCCCGATGATCGAGGCCTGCCTGGCCGGTGTGGAGGCCGACATGGCCACCATGGACGGACCGCCGACCTGACCAGCGACCTGACCATCTGAGGCGCGTCCACGGACCCCCAGGTGACTGGCCGAAACCGGCCTGCCCGAGTACGACCATGCAGTACCCGACGCCTACTTCGCTGCGCTGGCCATCGAACACGGCGCCGAGTGGATCACCAATGACCGAGGCTTCGCCCGCTTCCCGGGCCTGCGCTGGCGGACACCGTTCGGGACTGACGGCCGGTCGATCGAGGACCATGGAACCTTTCGCCCTGGTCGGTCGTCGGGAGGGGTGGTGGACGACATCGATGACGGGTACGAGGCGGTCTGGCGGGCCCGACGCGACCACCTGTGGAGGGTCGCCTGGCTGTCTGCGGCGACGCCGACCTGGCCGACGACGTGGTAGCCGCGGCGATCGCCCGGGCGTGGCGGGGTTGGACACGACGGGGGGTGGCCGACCCGGACGCCTACCTGCGGCGGGCCGTGGTCAACGAGGCCACCGACTTCCTCGACGGCTAGATGCTCGCCTCGGCGTGATCAAGCGCGGGCGTCTTCGATGAGGTTTATCTCGTAGAGGACGAGATCGAGGGCGTCGGCGGCGGCGATGGGGGCGAAGCGCTGAGGGTGCTCCGCCGTCACGCACGAGGCGACCGGCGCCAGGATCGTCCAGGGGGTGGGGTGGCAGAACTGCACCACCGAGTAGCGGTCGCCGGGCTGGTCCTGGTCAGCCACCACCCGGTGCACGCCGGGGGCGATGGTCCCGTTGGTGATGACCTCGAGCATCAGGCCGGTGTTGATGATGGCGCCCCCCTCGGGGGCCACCGCGTCGATCCAACGGCCCTCGTCCTTGAGCTTCACCTGCAGCCCCTTGGCCGAAGCTCGGGGCAGGGCGGTGATGAGGTTGATGTCGGCGTGCTCGCCGGCCCAGGAGTGGGGGGCGTCGGGCGCGGCGTCCATGGCCGGGTAGTGGATGGCACGGGTCAGGGTGGACCCGTCCACCAGCATCTTGTCGAAGTAGGTCTCGTGGGCGCCGATGCCGGTGGCGACGATGCGCAGGATGCGGCGTTGAAGGTCCTCGATGGCCACGTGGAAGGCGTTGAGCACGTCGGCGATGCCGGGCACGGCCGCTTCGGGGAGCACCTGGGTGTGGTAGCGGTGCGGGAACCGGGTGCGCAGCGGATGTCCGCGGGCCACGTCGGGCGCCCAGTTGAGCATCTCCTTCCAGTCGGCCACGTCGGAGCTGGCCGCCGTCTCCACCAGCAGCCCGGTGTACCCCGTCTGGCCGTGGGTGCCCGGTGCCAGGAACTGCGCCTTGGTCTCCGCCGGCAGGGAGAAGAACGCCTCCAACATGGCGTAGGCCGTGTCGATCAGGTCGTCGCTGACATCGTGGCTGACGTAGACGAAGCCGGTGGCCAGCGACCGCATCAGCCCATCGACCACCGCCTTGCGGGCGTCGACATCGCCAATCTCGAAGGCCAGCAGGTCGATGTCGGCGATCTCGTCGGACATGCCGGCCACCGTAGCCATCACCTCGCCGCGCCAGCCCGGCCTGGTCCGGCCAACGTGCGGCCCGAGAAGGCCTGGGGTTCCAGCAGCCAGACCCGGTTCTGACCGGCTACACCCACGACGAACGGCCACCGCTGGGAGGCCGGGACGGAGGTGGCGAGGGCCGGCGCTAGCGGGGCCGAGCAGCCGAGGCGTCCACGTCGCTGGGCGTGTCCCAGCGGTAGCCGCAGGCCTGGCACCGGCGGCTGGTGACCGAGGAGATCAGGTCGATGACCACGACATCGCCTCGGCCTCGGCATTCGGGGCACGGCGACGGAGACGGAGACGGAGACGCCGTGCGGACGAGGTCCCCGGTGAGGAGGCCGGTGCCGGCCGCCAGCCCTTCGGCCTCGGCCATGCCCCCGTCGACGTGGAGGGCCCTCCGCCACTGCGGGGACTGCCAGAAGTGGGTGCGGCGCGACATCTCTTTGGTCACCGTACGCGACGTTTGGCATGTCGACACCGGGTCATCCGGCCCAATATTCGTCGCCGAGCCGTGGTGCCTCCCTACGTTCCGTCGCCTCTGCGCAAGATCTGCCCGGCCCCGTCTGGGCAACGGACCAGGTCTACCCCCGCCCCGTCGCTCGACTCCTTGACAGGTAAGACTCCGGCACCGAGACTTCGGAGATCACTCTCCCAGGCGGCTGACTCGCTCTCCGTGATGCCGGAAGACGGTGGTGCGGACTCCTACTCGGTCCCGTGATCGCAGGTTCTACTCACCCACCTCGTTCGAGACCCACCTTGTTCAAGACCGGGTGAGCACTCTTGCCGTCGAGGTCGGGTCTGTCGACGGACCCGTAGTCGGTGATCGAACGCTGACGCATCGCCGGCCTTTGAGAGCCGTCAGCGCCGAGGGTCGCAGCGGACGACGAGGCCGTGCTTGGCGGTGATCCTGGTGCCGGTCAGGGTGCGGTCGTCGTGGCGTTGGCGCCAGCTCAACAGCCGGCCCATCAGGTCGACCTGGTCAGACGCCATGGCGGGGTCGCCGGCCCGGTCGACGAGCTGATCGGGGTCGTCGGTGAGGTCGAACAGCAGCGAGCCGCCGTCACCGAAGTGGACGTACTTGTGGGTGGCGGTGCGGACCACGTCGAGGCAGCACTGCTCCATGGTGAGGCCGAACACGTCCTCGCCCCGGTGGTGCACCGGGTCGCGGAAGTCCCACTGCCAGTGCGCCTCGGTCCGCCAGTCGGTCGGCACCTCATTGTCGTGGAGGAAGGGTTGGAGGGGCCGCCCGTCGACGGCGATGGGTACCTCGACGTCCAACCACTCGCACAGGGTGGGCATCACGTCGACCGACTCGGTGAATGCGTCCACCACGGTGCCCCGGGTGGCGTCGGCCGCCGACCGGGGGTCGACCACGATGAGCGGCACGTGGTAGCTCTCGTCCCACCAGCCCAGCTTCTCGATGAGCCAGTGGTCGCCCATCTGGTCGCCGTGGTCCGAGGTCAGCACCACCAGGGTGTCGTCGGCCCGGCCACCGGCATCGAGGTGGTCGAGCAGGACCCCGAGCTGGTGGTCGACCTCGGCCATGGTGCCCCAGTAGGTGGCCCGCAGCTGGCGGGCGTCGGCTTCGGTGTCGGGGCAGGCGGCCTGCGACAAGGCGCCGGCGTGGATGGGGTGCATGGCCGTCTCGGCCTGGCGGTCGACCGCTCGCCGGAACGGGGCGCCGTCACTCGGGTCGTAGCGGTCGTGGTAGCCCTCCGGCGCTCGGTACGGCGGGTGCGGGCGGATGTAGGAGACGTGGGCGAACCACGGCTCGTCGCCCTGCCGGTCCAGCCATGTCGTGACCTGCTCGGTGAGGAACGCCGTCTCGGAGTGCTCCGCTCGGAAGCGGGCCGGGGTCCAACTCGGCCCGTGGTCGTCGGCGTCGGGGTAGCCCGCGATCGGCAGGTACAGGTCCTCCGGGTCGGCCGGGACGTCGTAGCCCTTGGCCGTGAGCCACTGGGCCCACGGCGCCTGGTCTCGGCCGGTGAGCGTCACGACCGGGGTGAAGCCGGGGAGCACGCCCTCGTAGTCGCGCAGGCGGGGGTCCTTGGGATCGCTCACCGTGCGGGGGTCGACGCTGGTGTCGGTGTAACCGAAGAGCACCGGGACGTACCCTGCGGCTCGAGCCTCACGGGCGATGTTGGTGAAGCGGTCGTCGAGCGGCGTGCCGTTGGAGACCGACCGGTGGTTCATCAGGTAGAGGCCCGTGTGGAGCGACGCCCGGCTCGGCCCGCACGGCGCGGTGACCGACCAGTGGTTGGCGAAGCGCACCCCTCGGGCGGCCAGCCGGTCGAGGTTGGGTGTCTGCACCACCGGATGACCGGCGGCGGACAGGCAGTCGCCCCGCCACTGGTCGACGGTGATGTGGAGCACGTTGGCTGCGGCCACGGGTGGGATCGCCGGTCCGCTCAGGCTCGCCGGTTCGGGCGGGCGACGGTTCCGCCGAACTGGTCGGGCGCTTCGTGGCCCACCAACACCAGCTGGGACTCTCGCAACCCGTCACCGACGAACCTCACCGCTGGATCGCCGGCCGAGACGGGCAGGTTCTCGAGGACCACCCGCGGACCGGCTTGCTCACGAGACGGGCCGGGTGACGGTTTCCAGTTCGAACCACACCAACTTGCCGCCGCCCGGCAACGCCTCGGCGCCGTGTTGGGTGCTTAGGGCATCGATCAGCACCAGGCCTCGCCCGGAAAGGGCAGCAGGGTCGCCATGGAGGGTGCCCTCGGGCAGGGCGTTGCTGGCGTGGTGGACCTCCACGCGAAGGGTGTTTCCCGTCGGGATGACCACCAGCTCGCAGCCGGTGCGGGCGTGGAGGACCACGTTGGTGACCAGCTCGCTCACCAACAGCGCGACCGTGTCGATCTCGACGGAGAACCCGGCAAGGCTCGCCCGCTGGGGGCACCACCGACGGGCCACGGCGACGCTGCCCGGGGTGGGCGGCAGCTCGATCCGCTCCAGCATCGGGCTGCACCGTACCCCGCCCGGCCGGCTCGGAACCTGATGCTCGCTCACCGAAGGAGCTCTCCACGACGCGATCCCCGAGGGTGGCGTGCCCCGCACCCGAGTGATGCGGGGTGCCCCTCGGTGGCACCGATCCTGCGTATAACGGCCGGAAGGGGACAGCCCAGGATGGATCTCGTAGCCTGCCGGCGTGACGGCGCCCCGACGCTGGACGGGGGTGGCGACCCAGGCCCCCACCGAGGCCAACGCGGAGCTGGTGGCCGACGTGCTGTGGGGATTCGGTCCCGTCGCCATCGAGGAGCAGACCGGACCGGAGGGCCCCGTCCTCCTGGCCGGGTTCGTGGACCTGACCGTCGCCGAGGCGGCGGCGGCAGCGGTGGGAACCGCCGGGTTCGGGGTGGCCCGGACGGTGCCGCTGGACGACGACGGCCTCGACGGCTGGCGGAGGTGGGCAAGGGTGGAGCACGCCGCGCCCTTCACCATCGTGCCGGCTTGGCTCGATGCGCCGGCCGTAGCGGAGGGCTGCGTCGATGCCGACAGCGTGGGCCGACACGTCCTGCGCATCGAACCCGGCCGCACGTTCGGATCCGGCTCGCACCCGACCACCCGATTGGTGCTCGGGAGCCTTACCCGGTTGGTGACGCCCGGGTGCTCGGTGCTGGACGTGGGCTGTGGCAGCGGCATCTTGTCGGTGGCCGTCGCGGTCCTCGGCGCCGAGCCCGTGTTCGGCATCGACATCGACGAGTCGGCCCCGACCGTCACGGCTGCCAACGCCAAGGTCAACGGCGTAGCCGGTGCGGTGTCGGCCTCGACCAAGCCGCTGGCGGAGATGGCCGCGCCGACCGACGGTTTCGACCTCGTCCTGGCCAACGTGTTGGCTCCGGTGGTCGTCGCCCACGCCGAGGACCTGGTCCGGTTGGTGGCACCCGACGGTGCACTGGTGGTGTCGGGCCTCTTGGTCGACCGGTGGACGGCGACCACCGACCACCTGTCCGGCCTCGCCGTGGTCGACGTGGCCGTCGACGACGGCTGGGTCGCGGTCACGTTGCGTTCGCCTCCTGGCTGACGACCGGCGAGGCGCCAGCAGTGAGGTGCGTAGGGCGACCCTGGGTGCTGCCACCTCGCCAGGTCAGCCTTCGCCCTCGCCGCCGCCGCCGTTCCCCTGACCGTTCCCGCTGTTGCCGCTGCCGTCGTCGAGTGGCTCGCCGTCGACCAGCTCGACGTCGAAGGTCTCGATGCCAGGGTCGTAGCGCCAGGTGACCTGGGTGTCGACGTCGTCGAGGCCACCGATGATGCGACCATCGTCGTCGCTCGCCCCGTTGACCTCGAAGACCGTCGTGTCGCTGTAGGGAACGGCGAACTCGACGATTCGGCCGGCGATATCGGGCAGGGAGATGACCGAGGCCCGATCGTCCTCGAGGCGGACGAGCACGTCGTCGGACGGCAAACCCGTGAGGCGGGTGATGTTCAGGGCCCCGGGACCATCGATCGGGCTCAACAGACCAAGCGCAGACACCTCGCTCCACTCCTCGCCGTCCCAGCTCCACACCGTCACCTCGGTTCCCGCGGCGGTGAGGGCGACCTGGCCGTCGGGCCCGTCGAAGGGCGCGGCGGACGCCGTGCCGTCCGGAAGGCCCCCTTCGACGTCGGCCCAGGCGGTGTCGGCATCGGGCGGCACCGTCGTGGTGGTCGTCGAGGTAGAGGTCGACGTGGAAGAAGTCGAGGTGGACGTGGAAGAAGAGGTGGACGACTCGGGGATCGACGTGACGCCGGTGGTGGACGGCGCAGCGTCGTCGGCACTGCCGACACCGCGCGAGAGGCCCCAGGCCGCACCCACCCCGAGGAGCAGGGCGAGGACCACAGCCGCCGCAACCAGGGCAGGGCGCGAACCGTTGCCGGCGGCGAGCCGAGGCGGGGGCTGGTCGAACGTCGGCATCGGGAGCGGCTGGGCCAGAGCCGCGCGCGCCGCAGCTGCGGACGCCACCGCAACCGGAGCCACCGGCAACCAGGCCACGTCGAGCACCCTGGTGATCTCGCCGCTCGGGTCGACACCTGCGTCGCCGGTAACCGTGGCCAGCAGCTCCGACGGCGCCGGTCGGGCCGCCGGATCCTTGGCGAACGCGGCGTGCAGGGCGGACAAGAGGGCGCCGGGCACGCCGTCGAGGTCGGGCTCGTGATGGACGACGCGGTAGATGACCGCAGTGGGCTGGCCCTCGCCGAACGGTGACCGCCCGGTGGCCGCGAAGGACATGGTCGAGGCCCAGGCGAAGACGTCGCCGGCACCGGTGACCCGCTTTCCCAGCGCCTGCTCGGGCGACATCCAGCCTGCGGAACCGACTACGTGGCCCGTTCGGGTCATAGAGACGGCATCGGCGGCGTAGGCGATGCCGAAGTCGATGATCTTGGGCGCATCGCGCGCCAGGAGCACGTTAGAGGGCTTGAGGTCACGGTGGACCACACCCGCGCCGTGCAGCGACACCAGTCCCTCGGCCAGGCCCGCAGCCAAGGCCTGGAGTTGCGGTCCGCGGAACGGGCCGCGGGCGGCGACCACCTCGTCGAGGCCGGGGCCGTCGACGTACTCGGTCACCAGGTAGGGCCGCTCGGCGTCGGGGTCGGCGTCGAGGAACCGGGCGATGCAGACGCCCTGAACCCGGCGACCCACCTCCACCTCCCGACCGAAGCGGGCCCGGAACGTGGGGTCGGTGGCGTACTCGGGCCGGATGAGCTTCAGGGCGACGGGTGTGCCGGCCCGCGTCCGGGCTAGGTACACGATGCCCATGCCGCCGGAGCCGAGCTGGCCGGTCAGGCGGTAGACGCCCACCTGCGGCGGGTCGTCCGGTCGGAGCGGGGTGAACGCCACGGTGGTCATCTTGGCGGACCGACCGCGCCGAGCCTCTGGCGCCGGTTGGTGAGGGTCCCGGGAGGCGCCTGCCTCAGGGTTCAGGTGCTGGTGACCGAGCCGAAACACCGGTCGTGCAGGCTGCGAAGGCGGCCGCCACCGCCTAACCCGCGCCTAACCCCGATCATTCACGAGTGACCTGACTGGCGCTCGATCGGAGGCTGCTGTGGTCCACGTCGCGTCGAGTGCGCGAGGGGGACTTGAACTCCCGCTGCGTCGTAGCCTCGGCCGCCATGGGGCTCATCCCGGCAGTGGAGCTGCCGTTCGACGAGGAGGACCTGGCGCCGGTGGAAGCGGTGCTCACCGAGTTGGCGGCCGCCTGTCGGGGTTGGGTGAACCTGTCGCCCGAGGTCGAACCAGGCCAGGAGCCGCCGCCCCGCAACCTGGTGACCGCGGTGTTCTCGGCTCGGGGGGAGCTCGTGCCCCTGGCCACCTGGACACCCCCTGAGCAGATGGGGGGCCGGGCCACCGTCGGCATCGAACATGGCTCGGGGCCTCGAGCCATCGTCCGCCTGACCACGATGGAGCTCGGCCTCGGGCCGGGATGGTCCAAGGTGGCCGACCACCCACGTCGCGGCCTCGTGGTCACCACGCCCCCCGACGCCGACCCCGGCGACGTGCTGTGGTGGCTGCTCGCGGCGTCGCACGCCCTCAGCGCCGTGCCGCTCACCGGCTCCTGGCAGGCATCGGTCTACTGCCCCTGAGCTGCCGCCTCCGGAGCGTCGCCCACCAAGTCCTCGGGTCGTCGAGCATGTCGGCGGCAACTCGCCGAGGAGACCGAGACGAGGTGGGCGGAGCAGACTGGTCGACATGGACGGGGTTCCGGTGATCGACGTGGGTCCGTTGGTGGCCGGCACCACCGGCACCGATGCGTTGCGGGAGGCGGCCACGGCGATCGACCGGGCGTGTCGCGACACGGGGTTCTTCCTGGTGGCCGGTCACGGGATCGCACCGGAGCGGCTGGCGTCACTCGAGCGGGCCGCTCGCACCTTTTTCGCCCGGCCCGACGCCGAGAAGGCCGAGATCGCCATGGTCCACGGCGGGCGGGCGTGGCGGGGGTGGTTCCCCGAGGGTGGCGAGCTCACGGCGGGACGACCCGACCACAAGGAGGGGATCTACTTCGGCGCGGAGCTACAGGCCGACGACCCCAGGGTCCGGGCCCAGCTCCCGCTGCACGGACCCAACCTGTTCCCGGCCGGCGTGTCGGAGCTGGAGCCGGCCGTCCTGAGCTGGATGGATGCCATGACCCAGCTCGGCCACGCCATGGCCCGGGGCCTGGCCCTCGCCTTGGGTCTCGACCAGGCCTGGTTCGACTGCCACCTCACCACCGATCCCACCGTGCTCTTTCGCATCTTCCGCTACCCGGCCCGGCCCGAGGGCGACGATGGCTGGGGCGTGGCCGAGCACACCGACTACGGGCTCCTGACGATCCTGGCTCACGACGGCACACCCGGCCTGCAGGTGCGGGGCCGCCGCGGTTGGGTCGACGTGCCTGCGGTGCCCGACACCTTTGTGGTCAACCTCGGTGACATGGTCGATCGGATGACCGGCGGCCGTTACCGATCCACCCCGCACCGGGTCCGTCACGCCGCCGGGCCCGCCGGTGCGGACCGCTTGTCCTTTCCCTTCTTCTTCGACCCCGCTTGGGACGCCGAGATCAGGCCGGTTCCCCTCGGCGACGAGACGCCACCCGACGACGCCGACCACCGCTGGGACGCCACCAGCGTCCACGACTGGTCGGGCACCTACGGCGACTACCTCACCGCACGCGTGGCCAAGGTGTTCCCCGCCCTCGGCCGTGACGTGCTCGGGTGAACCTCGGCCGTCGGCCCGTTGCGGTGCCAGGACGTTGCGACGTGGGTGGGCAACACGCACCACGAAGTCCGGGAGGCCGCGGCGGCCGCCCTGTGGCGAGCGACGTGGGGCCAGCGGTCAGGGGTGATCTGCGAGGGAGGCGCTCCGGATGACCGCCAGTGCGGCGTCGCTGGCGAAGTTCGCCCCGCTCCTGCGGCGCGTCCTGCACCGGTCACTCGCCAAAGCGCTCGACGAGGACCGCCGCGACCTCGAGTCGGGCACCTACGAGGACGACCGGGCCGGGTGAGACCAGAGCGTTCTGGTCCGGCACGCACGTCGCCGTCCGGCCCTCCGCTCCCCTTCCTCCAGGAGAGGACCGGTGGAGCCGCGCTGGTGGGGGAAGTTGGGCCGCAGTTCCCAGCGGCAGCCGGCTGTCCAATGACCCTGATGGGAGGGGCGAGGTGGCGGCAGTCGTTTAGGACGATCGCCTGGCCCGAGCACGCTCGCACCACGTCGAGGTCCTCGACTGGAACGACCACGACGACCTCGGCGAAGCCATCCGCGAGCTCACCGACGGCCGAGGCCCCGACTCGGTCATCGACGCGGTGGGCATGGAGGCCCACGGGTCGCCGACGATGGGACAGGCCAACGTGAAGCACTGGGTCGACGACATCCTCCCGCTGCTCACCGACGACGACCCCCTCGGCGTCGACACCTTTGCCAGCCACCACATCTCCCTCGACGACCTCCCCGACGCCGACGAGACCTTTCAAAAGAAGGAAGACGGCGCCTTCAAGTACATCGTCAACCCCTAAGCACACCCTCGGGCGAGTACGGTCCCTGGCGCTTCGAGACCGCCGCCGCACGAGGCCGCCAACACCGAAAGGGAGACCATGATCGACCGACGAGACGCCAGAACGGTGAAGGGGCCTTCCTTGGTCAGCACCTGCGCACCGGGGGCCGGGCGATGAGCCCACGAGGCGGGTTCCAGATCCGACCCCTCGGCGGGGGAGCAGGCTGCCTCACCATGATCGTCGTGTCCATCGTCGCATCGGTCATGTTGACCCTGATCGTGAACCTGTTGGCGCGCTGAGGGCCCGCCTCCCTTACGCTCCGGGCATCGCCCATCAGTCCGATCGCCCACTCGCCGCTGTGGGTGGAGCGGTCCTCTCGATGTCGACCTCCCGGGCGGTGGCCCGGTGAACGTCGATGAGCCGCACGACGTCCCTCGCATCGCTCCTCTGCCTGCGTCCGAGCGGGACGAACGCACCGCGGCGCTGCTAGGTGCCCTCGGGGTCCACCCCGACGGCGAGGAGATGACCCTGTTCTCCACGCTGGCCCGTCACCCGAAGCTGTTGAGGCGGTGGTCGCAGTTCGGCGGCACGCTCCTGTTCGGCGGAGCGCTGCCCGATCGCGACCGCGAGGTGTTGATCCTACGCACGGCGGCCAACTGCGGTGCCGACTACGAGTGGGGCCACCACGTGGTCCTGGGCGCAGCAGCCGGTCTCGACGACGAGCAGATCGCCTCGTTGGCCCGACCGGCGGAGAAGATGGCCGACGGCCCCGACGCCGTGTTGGTGCGGGCGGCCGACCAGCTCCACGCCGACCAGGTGATCGGCGACGAGACGTGGGCCGAGCTGGCCCAGCGCTACGACGACCGCCAGCTGATCGAGGTGCCGATGGTGGTGGGCCAGTACCACCTGGTGGCCTTCACCCTGCGCTCTCTGCGGATCCAACCCGAGCCCGGCGTGGTGGGCATGCCCCGGTGAGCGAGCAGGGCGAAGGCGACCCGCAGCGCAGGTTGGAAGGACGCCGCATCCTCGTGGTGGGGGCGGGTACGGCCACCCACGGCCAGGACGATCCGCCTCCCGGCAACGGTCGGGCCATCGCGGTCACCGCCGCCCGTCTGGGCGCCTCGGTGGCCTGTGCCGACCTCGACGGCGATGCCGCCAACCGCACCGCCGATCTGGTGCGCGACGAAGGAGGCCAGGCCGAGGTGATCGTGGCCGACGTGTCCGAGCCCGACGCGTGCACCGAGATGGTGGCTACGGCGACCGATCGGCTGGGCGGCCTCGACGGCCTGGTGTGCAACGTCGGAATCGGAGCGGGAAGTTGGTTGGCCGGCACCACTCCCGAGGACTGGGACCAGGTGTTCGCCGTCAACACCCGGTCGCACTTCCTGAGCTGTCGCGCTGCCCTGCCGGTCCTGGCCGATGGGTCTTCGATCGTGCTGGTGTCGTCGGTGGCCGGCCTGCGACCGGGCAGCCGCATCCCGGCCTACGACGCCTCCAAGGCTGCGCTGGCCGGGCTGTGCCGCCACGTCGCCTTCGAGGGCGCCCGTCGCCAGATCCGGGCCAACGTGGTAGCTCCCGGCCTGATCGACACGCCGCTCGGCCGCCTGGCCACCCAAGGTCGCCCCAGCCGGGCCAAGGCTCCCGTCGCCCTCGGCCGCCAGGGGACGGCGTGGGAGGTGGCCGCCCCCGTCGTCTTCCTGCTGTCGAGCGAGGCCAGCTACGTGACCGGCCAGGTGCTGGCCGTCGACGGCGGCCTCAGCACCCTCTGACCCCTCGAAGCCTCGAACAGCGGTTGTGCGGGGCCGACCGCTGCGAGGACGTCTCGAGTCCAGAGCTGAGCGACACGGTTACATGGATCGTTCTACTCCGTGCTCCGAACCGACGGAGGACGGTCGGCCGTCACGACGTCGGGCAACTGCCACCGTCGACGAGCAGGGTCTGGCCGGTCACGAAGCGGGCGTCCTCGCTGATGAGGAACCGCACTGCGCTCCCGATGTCGGTGCTGGAATCACCCAGGCGCCCCAGCGGGATCCGGCCCATCACCCGCTGCTCCATGGCCGGGTCGGACGAGAACGCCAGGTCCATGGCCGGCGACGACGCCAGCGGGGCGACGGCGTTGACCCGGACCCCGAGCGGGCCCCACTCGCGAGCGAGGACCGCCATAAGGCTGCGTTGCTGGGCCTTGACCATGGCGTAGGCGGCCAGCAGCCGCTTGCCCTCGAAACCGGCCTCGGAGGTCATGGCCACCAGCGAGCCTCGGCGCTCCTGCAGCGGCGCGAGTCCGTGCCGGGCCAGGAGGTAGAGGCCACGGGTGGACACGCCGACGTGGTCTTCCAGCTCGGCCAGGGGGATCTCGCCGACCGGGCGGGCCTGCGATGAGTACCCGCTGGTGGCGTTGTGGACGATGGCGTCGAGACCACCGCCGGCCCCGGCTTCCTGCAACGCGTCCTGGACCGACCGTTCGTCGCTCACGTCGCAGACGACCGAGCGACCCGTCCCGCCGGCCGCGCTGACTTGGTCGGCCACCGCGGCTGCCTCCCGCTCGCGCCGCGCCGCGATCCAGACCTGCCAGCCGGCAGCACCGCACGCCAGGGCGATCCCGCGGCCCACGCCTCCGGAAGCGCCGGTGACGAGGACGGTCCGGTCGGACCGGTCGGCCCTACGCCCAGGGCCGGTGGCGCTCATCGCCCGCACCCGGCGGCCAGCGCCGTGCCGGTGACACCGATCGCGTCGGCGGAGAGGAGCAACCGCACCGCCCCGGCGACCTCCACCTCGACCCGCCCCGGGAAGGCGGCCAACGGCGGCGGCGGCCCCAGCAGGAGATCGGGCGTGGTGTGGAGCTGCGAGGTGACGGCGTTGACCCGAACGCCGCGACTTCCCGCGGTGGCGGCGAGCGACCGCGTCAGGTTCACCAGCCCGTCGGCCAGGGCGACGGTCGGGGCCCGGCCCATGGCATCGAGCGTGGCCGGCCGCTCGACGACGACGACGACCGACCCACCGTCTCGGCAGCGCTCGGTCGCAGCTACCAAGGTGGTGAACCACAGCGCCGTCGGCCACTCGACCTGAGCCCGCCATGCCGTTGGGTCGAGCTCGGCCAGGGCGACGGGTTCGGTCGGCTCGGCCCACGTACACACCACGAACCGGTCAGCCGAAGGGAGGTCGTCGAGGTCGTGGCGCCAGCGCTCCAGTGCATCGAACCCGTCTCCGGCCCAGGCCCATCGGGGGTCCCCGTCTGGATCGGGGGGCGGGGGTACCCCAAGGAGCCGAGCGCCCAGGCTCTCGGCCAGGAGATCCGTGCTCGGCGAAGGCGAGGCGATGAACGTCGTCGGCACCACCGCCGCAGGAATCGGATCCTGGCGGGCAGAGGACTGGGGGGCGGGGGTTCGGGGAGTCGACACCAGGTCCTCCTGACGTAAGCGCGTGCTCAGACCCGCTCGGTGACCGCGGCCAGGCCGACGGTGAGCGCACCGACCACCTCGCCGGCGAGGTCGAGACGGTCGCCGGGGTCGGTGGGTCCATCGAGGCCGCGGTAACGACGGCGGTCGAGCACGCCGTGGATCGAGCTGGTGATGATCCGCACCGCGGTCGGGACGCTGATCTCCGAGCGCAGCGACCCGTCGGCCCGGCCCGTCTCGAGGACCTGCTCCCACAGGTCGAGCGTCTCGGCGCTGCGCGCCAGCACCGTGGCCAGCTCGTCGACGGTGGCCAGGTGGCTCCAGTCGTAGTGGAGGATCGTGAGCTCGGCGTCGTGATCGGCGCACACGGCCAACACCCGACGCAACATCTCGGCAGTGCGCTCTGCCCCGGTTCCCTCGCTGGCCAGTGCTTGGCGCTGCTGGGGGATGAGCTCGTCGTAGAACGGGAGGATCACCAGCTCCAGGAGGTGGGCCTTGGAACGGAAGTGCGAGTAGAGGCTCCCGGCCAACAGGTCGGTGGCGTCGGCGATGTCGCGCATGGTGGTGGCCGTGTACCCCTTGCGGGCGAAGAGGCCCTTGGCGACGTCGATGATCTCCGCCCGACGGGCCGACATCAGGCGCTCGCGTTCGGACCGGTCGCCATCGCGTCTGGCGGGGACGACCGTCGTCGACGACCACCAGGAACCAGTTCGTCGCCCACCGCATCCTCCACGTCGCTACACTAACGCTTGTAAGCCTACCGGGAGCGGCCATGTCGGGAACCGAGGTCGAGCGGTCACGCACCGCCCAGCCGACCACGGCCGAGCTCGACGAGTTGTTCGAGTCGCTCAAGAACTGGGGCCGATGGGGTCCCGACGACGAGCGGGGCGCCCTCAACCACCAGACCGATGCCCACCGGGCGCACGCCGCCTCGCTGGTGACCGACGCTGCGCTCGTGAGCCTGGCCCACGACCTGCCGCTGCAACCCTCGGTGGAGACGCCGTTCCCCGCCCACCATCACATGCTGGCGTCGGGCGACGCACTCGACGCCAACGGCATCGCCGGCTACGAGGCCTGCGGCGACTACGTCGGCACCCAGGTCCACGGGTTGGGCATCACCCACATCGACGCCCTCTCCCACATGTTCGTGCGCGGCCAGATGTACGGGGGCCGCCCGGCGGAAGAGGTCCGTAGCACGGGGGCCCGCAGCAACACCGTGATGACGTTGGGCGACGGGCTGGTGGGCCGGGGGGTGCTGCTCGACGTGCCGGCCGTGCACGGCGTGGCGTTCCTCGCCGCCACCACCGCCATCGGTCCCGACGACCTGGACGCGGCCGAGCAGCGCCAGGGCATCACCGTCGGGCGGGGCGACTTCGTCGTGGTCTCCACCGGTCGTGACGCCCGGCGCGCCGACGCACACGGTCGTCTCGATCCGATCGGTGCCGGCCTGGCCGGGCTGCACCCCGACTGCCTGCCGTGGCTCCACGACCGGGGTGTGGCCGTGCTCGGGGGCGACGGCATCTCCGATCGCATGCCGCTCGGCGCCACCCCGATGTGGCCCTTTCCGATCCACCAGATCGGCATCGTGGCCATGGGTCTGCACCTCGTCGACAACCTGCACCTGGCCCCGCTGGCCGCAGTGTGCGCCGAGCGCGAGCGGTGGGAGTTCCTGTTGACCGTGAACCCGCTGCGCATCCCTGGCGCGACGGGCTGCCCGGTCAACCCGGTGGCCCTCCTGTGATCGCCCGCCCTTCTTCGTCCGTTCAGCCGATGGAGCAACCGTGTACGACCTCTTGATCCGCGGTGGCCTGGTGGTCGACGGGACCGGCTTGCCCGCCAGAACCGCCGACGTCGGGATCACCGACGGGCACATCGCCGACATCGGGCGCCTAGCCGGCACCTCGGCCGTCGAGGTGATCGACGCCGATGGCCTGGTGGTGGCGCCGGGCATCGTCGACATCCACACCCACTACGATCCGCAGCTCACCTGGGACCCGCTCTGCGACACCTCGGCGCTCCACGGCGTCACCACGGTGGCCGCCGGGAACTGCGGCTTCTCGATCGCGCCGTGCCACGCCGACGACCACGCCTACGTGGCCCAGATGTTCGCCCGGGTCGAGGGCATGGATCCCGCCGCCCTCGACCGCGTGCCCTGGGGGTTCGAGACCTTCGGCCAGTACCTCACCGTGCTGGGCGACAACCTCGGGATCAACGTCGGCATGTACGTGGGTCACTCGGCCCTGCGTCGCTGGGTGATGGGCGATGCCGCCTTCGAACGGCCGTCGACCGACGCCGAACTGGGCCAGATCTGCGACCTGCTCGCCGAGGCCATGGCCGACGGTTCACTCGGGCTCTCGTCGTCGCACGCGCCCACCCACCTCGACATGGCCGACCGCCCGGTGCCCAGCCGGTTGGCGTCGCTCGACGAGCTGCGGGCCCTGGCCGACGTCATGGGGGCCACCGGCCTCGGGTCGATCGCCTACGCGCCCGGCTCGGCCGTCGAGGGCATCGACGCCGACGACCGGGACCTGCTCATCGAGCTGGCCGCCCGCGCCGGTGTGCCCGTGGTGACCCAGGGCCTCGGCGGGCGGTCCAAGGTCGATGCCCCCACCGCGGCGTGGGCTACGTCGAGCGCGTTCCTCGACCGGTCGGCGGCGGCCGGCTCGCCGGTCTACTCCCTGCTCATGGCCCGCCCGCTCAACGGACCGTTCTCGTTCGCCAAGGGCACCACCCGCTACGAGGGGGTCCCGCGGTGGGACGAGCTCCTGCGGCTCCCGCACCACCAGAAGGTGCAGTGCCTGGGTGACCCCGAGCAGCGGGCCCGGCTCCGCGACGCCATCGACCACCCCAACAAGGACGCCTCGGTCGGCTCCACCCTGCCGCCGCCCATCTGGGAGTCGTTGCGGATCGCCAAGGTCCACACCGACGCCAACCGCAGCTTCGCCGGCCGCACCGTGGGTGCCCTGGCCGCCGAGCAGGATCGCCACCCAGCCGACGTCATGTTCGACATCGCCCTGGCCGACGACCTCGAGACGGTCTTCCACTGGTCCAACGAGACCCCGGCGTGGCGGGAACTGCTGCGCGACGTGCAGCGCCACCCGCAGATGGTCATGGGCGTGTCCGACGGCGGCGCCCACCTGGCGTGGGACGACGGAGCCGAGTGGTCGACCTACTTCCTCAAGACCTGGTGGCGCGACGAGGGCCTGTGGCGCCTCGAGGAGGCCATCCGCCTCATGACCTCGGTCCCCGCCAACATCATCGGCTTGCGCGACCGCGGGGTGCTCGCCCCCGGGCGCCCGGCCGACGTGTTCGTGTTCGACCCGGAGCGCCTCGACGTCGGCTCGTGCGACCTCGCCGTCGACGAGCGGACCGGCCTGGAACGCTTCCGCAGCGTCCCAGTAGGCATCCGGGCCACCGTCGTCAACGGCGCGGTGGTGGTCGACGACGCCAAGCCCACCGGTGCCACGCCCGGCCAAGTGGTACGCCCGTGCTGAGCCTGCGACCCGACCCACGCCTGGAGGCCTGACATGTCCATCAGCTTCGACGACCTGGAGCGCAAGCCCGGCTTCTTCGTCACCGAGAAGCCCGAGCAGGTCACGTTCCTCCCCGACCCCGACCGTCGCCCCCGCCGGTTCACGCTCATCTCGGTCGACGACCACCTGGTCGAGCCGCCTCACCTGTTCGAGGGGCGGCTGCCGGCCGGTCTGCAGGACCGGGCGCCGAAGGTCGAGCTCGACGACGAGGGCATGGAGTACTGGCTCTACGACGACCAGCGCCACTACAAGGTCGGCCTCAACGCGGTGGTCGGGCGGCCCATGGAGGAGCGCAGCTTCGAGCCCAGCCGCTTCGACGAGATGCGTCGCGGGGCCTGGGACATCGACGCCCGGGTGCACGACATGAACCTCAACGGCGTGTACGCATCGCTGAACTTCCCGTCGTCACTGCCCGGCTTCGCCGGCCAGCGCTACCAGCTCGGAGTCAGCGACCCCGACCTGGCCTGGGCGGTGGTGCAGGCCTCCAACGACTGGCACCTCGAGGAGTGGGCCGGGACCCACCCCGGTCGGATCATCGCCTGCCAGGTGCCGTGGCTCCTCGATGCGGACCGGGCGGCGGCGGAGATCCGACGCAACGCCGAGCGGGGCTTCAAGGCGGTCACCTTTCCGGAACTGCCCGAACGCCTGGGCCTGCCATCGCTGCACACCGGCTACTGGGACCCGTTCATGGCTGCGTGCGAGGACACCGGCACCGTCATCTGCCTGCACGTGGGCTCGTCCTCGAGCGCGCCGATCACGTCGTCGGACGCACCGGCCGACACCATCGGGGTGCTGTTCTTCGGCTGGGCCATGTTCGCCGCAGTCGACTGGCTGTACTCCAAGATCCCAGTCCGGTTTCCCGACATCAAGATCTGCCTGTCAGAGGGCGGCCTCGGCTGGGTGGCCGGGCTCCTCGACCGCCTCGACCACGTGGGCCGCTACCAGCAGGTCTTCGGCACATGGGAGGGGATCGAGCCCACACCGCGCGAGGTGATGCAGCGCAACTTCTGGTTCTGCGCGATCGACGACCCCTCGGCCCTCGAACAGCGCCACCTGATCGGCATCGACCACATCATGTTGGAGACCGACTACCCCCACCAGGACGGGACCTGGCCCGACACCCACGACCTGCTCCACGCCCAGATCGGCCACTTCCCCGACCACGACATCCGCAAGCTGACGTGGGAGAACGCGGCCCGGCTCTTCCAGCACCCGGTGCCCGAAGCGCTGTGGGCCGATCCCGACGGGTACTGACCGACCGCCACCGGAACGAGACTGACCATGGACACCACCGACATCCGGTTCCGCATCGCGGCGGCACGCCGCATCCTCTACCGCGAAGGCTGCGACTCCAACATCGGCGGCCACGTCAGCGCCCGGGCCACGGGCGAGGACGCCTTCTGGGTGACCGGCCTCGAGTACTTCGACCAGACCACGCCGGACCGGGTCTGCCAGCTCGGCTTCGACCTCGAAACCCGGGTGGGCGAGATGGCGTTCTCTCCCGCGGTCAACTTCCACGCCCGGATCTACCAGGCCCGACCCGACGTGGAGGCGATCGTGCACCTGCACTCCCACTACGTCACGGTGCTCTCGTCGACCGGCCGCACCATCGGCATGTACGACGTGGCCGCCGTGTTGTTCCACGAGGACCAGGCCACCTTCGCCGACGACGGGGTGAGGCCGCACCTCGAGGTGGTCGATGCCCTCGGCACCAAGCGGGTGGTCCTCATGAAGAACCACGGGGCCATCGTGGCCTCGCAGTCGCTCGAACAGGCCACGATCGAGGCCGTCATGCTCGAGCGGGCCGCCCGTTACCACCTGGAATGTGAAGCGGTCGGCGGCACCGAGATCGTGGAGGCGGAGGTGCGGGCCGGCCGCGCCGCCTACCAGAAGTACTTCCTGCCGAACATGTGGGACGCGAACATGGAGCGCTTGCGCCGCTCCGATCCCGACCTGTTCGCCGGCATCGGTTGATGGCGGGTCGCCTGGCCCGTCGCACCGCGATCGTCACCGGCGCCGGGCGCGGCCAGGGGGCGGCCGAAGCCGAGCTCTTCGTGCAGGAAGGTGCGCAGGTCCTGGTGGCCGACGTCGATGTCGGCGCAGCCGCCACGGTGGCCGAGCGCCTCGGTCCGGCGGCGCTGGCGGTGGCGCTCGATGTTCGCGACCCCGACCAGTGGGCCGACGCAGTAGCGGCCTGCCAGGCCGGGCTCGGCGAACCGACGATCCTGGTCAACAACGCTGGGATCATGCCGCTCGGGGGCATCGAGGGCGGCGACCTCGACCAGTTCCGCTCCGCGTTCGACGTCAACGTGGTCGGCTCGCTGCTCGGCATGCGCAGCGTCATCGGTCCCATGCGGGGAGCGGGCGGCGGCTCGATCGTCAACGTGTCGTCGATCGCCGGCAAGCGGGGGGTGTCCGGCCTGGCCGGCTACTCGGCCAGCAAGTACGCCATCCGGGGGTTGACCCGCAGCGCCGCGATCGAGTTCGGACACGACGCCATCCGGGTCAACACCGTGCTGCCTGGCCCGATCGACACCGACATGATCACCGCCTTCCGCGACCCCGCCACCCTCCTCGACCGTCCGGTCCCCCGCTACGGCCGCCCCGACGAGGTGGCCCGGGTGGTCCTGTTCCTTGCCTCCGACGACGCGTCGTTCGTGACCGGCGCCGAGTACGTGGTCGACGGCGGCGCCCTGGCCTGAGGCGAGCCTCGGTTGCGACGGGACCGTCGTCCTGCGTCGCGCAACCGAAACCCGATCGCGATCCGCGCTCAACCTTCGGCGCCGACCTGTCGTAGATAGGGCGAGATCGAATCGGGGAGAGGGAACCATGGGTCGGAGAAGCGAACCACAACGGAACAGGTGGCGGGCCTTGGCGGTGGCCGGGTTCGTCGCTGCGGTCGGCACTGCGTGCCAGCCACAGACCGTACCCACGGTGCCTCCGCCCACCACCACGACGACAGCGCCCACCACCACGACAGTGCCCCAGACCACCACCACGACGACCCCGCCCGTGCCGGCGCCGTCCCTCGCCAAGGCCACGTGTGCGTCGGGTAGCACCATCACCGTCGCCACCTCCGTCGTGGAGGACGTCCGCGACCTGCTGGCTGCCGCCAAGTCCGACGGCCTGTCCCTGTGCGGCGGCGGCTACCGCTCGGCCGACGCGCAGATCGCTGTGCGCCAGGCGAACTGCGGCACGACCTACTACGACATCTGGCTGAAGCCGGCCAGCCAGTGCATGCCGCCCACCGCCATTCCCGGCACGTCCATGCACGAGAAGGGGCTGGCCATCGACTTCACCACCTGCAGCACCCGGACCACCTCCTGCTACATGTGGCTCGCTGCCAACGCCGCCGACTTCGGCTTCGTGAACCTCCCGTCAGAGCCGTGGCACTGGAGCACCAACGGCCTCTGAGGCTGAGCGAAGAACGTCAGGCTGCTCGCAGTGCCGGGGCCTCGCTGACGGTGTCGCTTCCCCCGGGGAGGGCGTAGCGCCAGATCTTCCGGGTGGTGGTGCCGAACTGGCGTCGCAGTGGTGCCGAGTTGTACGGGAGCCCGTAGCGGGCACACAGGGCCCGAACCCGGGGCGCCACCTGCTGGTACCGGCTGCTGGGCATGTCCGGGAACAGGTGGTGCTCGATCTGGTGGCTGAGGTTGCCGGCCAGCACGTGGAACATCGGTCCGCCGGAGATGTTGGCCGACCCGAGCATCTGGCGGAGGTACCAACCCGCCCGCGTCTCGTCCTCGATGACGTCTCTCCCGAAGACGTGCACCCCGTCGGGGAAGTGGCCGCAGAAGATGATCACGTACGTCGTAGATCTCGTCGAGCTCGCGCCCGAGCTGCTCCAACGTCAGGTGGTCGAGTTCGATCGGGAGGGTGTCGGTCATCGTGGTGGTTCTTTCTGCCTCAGGGTGGTCAGGTCGATCTCGCAGTCGCCGGCCGCTCCGGCGATGCAGATCTGCACCGGCCGTCCAGGCTCGTCGATCACCTCGCCGGTGCGCAGGTCGCGGACCCGCCCTCCCGCCAGGGGAACGTCGCAGGTGGGTTGCCAGGTCGACGGCCGGGTCGTCTTTTCGATCTCGACCCATGTGGCGCTGGGCGGGTAGGCGCCCAGTCCCAGGATCGATGGAGGTGTCATGGCCGAGCAGCATGAAGGCCGCCGGGTGGTCGTCACCGGCGCGTCGGGCAACATCGGAACGTGTCTCCTCGATGCGCTTGAGGCCGACCCCCGGGCGTCATCGGTCGTGGCCGTCGCCCGCCGACCTCCGCCGATCGAGCACCGCGCCAAGGTGACCTGGGCTGCGGCCGACATCGGCTTCGATACCCTCGCCCCGATCCTCGACGGCGCCCACGTGGTCGTGAACCTGGCATGGCGGATCCAACCGTCGTGGGACGTCGCCGGGCAACGGCGCACCAACGTCGACGGAGCCGGACGGGTGTTCCGCGCCGCGACGGCGGCAGGGGCCGACATCGTCCACGCCTCGTCGGTGGGCGCGTACGCAGCTGGTCCCAAGGACCGCCTGGTCGACGAGTCGTGGCCGCTCGGGGGGCACCCGGGTCACCCGTACTCGCTACAGAAGGCGGAAGTGGAGGGGCTGCTCGACGAGGTCGAGCGCGCCCATCCCGCCACCCGGGTGGTGCGCCTCCGGCCCGCACTCGTGTTCCAGGCCGCCGCCGGCCAGGAACTGCGCCGCTACTTCCTGCCCCGCCACACCCCCGGCTTCGTGCTGCGGGCGTCGCTGCTGGCCCGCAACCCCGCCCGCTTCCAGGTGGTGCACGCCACTGACGTCGGGGAAGCGTTCGCGGCCGCTGCGCTCGGCGACTCCTCCGGAGCGTTCAACGTGGCCACCGACGACGTGATCGGCAGCCGCTCGTTGCCGTTCCTCGAACACGTCATCCGACCGCTCGCCTGGGCTAGCTGGCGGGCTCACCTGCAACCCGTGGACCCCGGCTGGGTCCGACTGCTGTTCCGGTCTCCCACCATCGATGCCACCCGTGCTCGCCGCGAGCTCGACTGGACGCCGCGCCACACCGGGCACGAGGCGTTCGCCGAAGGGCTGGCCGCCATGGCCGACTCACCGGATCCGGCCACCCCGGCGCTGGCCGGCTGATCACGGTCCGACTCGCCTGCGGCTCGGAGATCCGCTGCGCATCGTCCCGCGTCACTGACTGGCGTCGAGGGCGAGCCCGGCAACGCACCCTTCGATGGTCGGATGGCGGCCGAACCCGGCTCATCGGGGTAATCGAGTGCCGCAACGGGCATGCGCGTGAGCATGTCGGCTGATTCGATCGCCCCTCTGCGCCGAGCGGGCTGTCCGAAGCGGATGGTCTACGGGCCGTGCGGGGGCGTGCGTCACGACCGGACGTGCGAGGTCGAGGGCCGGCCGTGCCCCTTCATGTCGGGTCCGCTCCCCCGGTGGGAGCACGATCTCGTCCCAGCCCCAGCGGACTCGCGACTGCTGGCGACCATGGCCGAGCGCCCGGTGGTGGTGACCGATCTGCGCGTGCGTCCGTTCGATCCGGCATCGATCGCCTCGGTCGCGGCAACACTCGCCGACACCAGCGACGCAGTGTTGGTGGGAGAGCACCAGAGCCGTCCCGACTTCCCGGCATCGGTCATGGCCGACCTGGCCCGACAGGTCGGAGCGCTACCGTGGGTCACGCTGTCGTGCCGAGACCGCAACGCCGTGGTGCTCCGATCGGAACTCGAAGCGCTGGCAACGCTCGGCGTCGACGGGGTCCACTGCGTGACCGGGGACGCCCGCGGCCCGGCGGCAGCCGACGACGCCTCCCAGGTCTTCGACCTCGACGCCCTCACCCTCACCGCACTCGCCGCCGAGGTGGGTCTGGCGGTGTCGGTGGCGGCGACGCCCGTCGCACCACCGATCGACCAGCGCCCTCTCCGCACCCTCGACAAGCAGCGAGCTGGTGCGTCGTTCGCCTTCGTGAACCACGCCGGCGGGGCCGATGCAGTGGGTCGGTTCGTCGCCGCCAGCCGAGAGGCAGGGGTGACGATGCCGTTCGTGGCCTGCGTGGCGGTCTTCACCGACGCAGCCTCGGCGGCGGTGCTCGACGCCTTCCCGGGTCTCGAGCTCGACCGGGGGGTGGTCGCCGAGGTGCTGGCCGCAGCCGATCCGGTACAGGCCGGCATCGATGCGGCCGTCCGTCAGGCCGACGAGGTGCTGGCCATCGACGGCGTTGCCGGCGTCAACCTCTCCGGTTCCGCAACCGCCGGTCCCGAGGAGGAGTCGGCGGCGATCATGGCGACCATCGGCCACCGCATCCAGGACAGTCTGCGATGACCAACGGCGAGGACACCGACACCGTTACCGAGACCGACATCGACGAGTTCGGTCTCGTGGCCCGTTGGACAGCGGACGCCATCGAGCGCTTCAACGACGACCACGCCATCCCGGCGGCTTGTCGAGGGAGCGGTGGGCCCGGAGCGATGAACTGGCTGGCAGGCTGGCTCCTCGACGGTCGGAGCACCCGATTCGTCGACGCCGGCGCCGGGCTCGGGGGACCCGGCGCCTGGCTCGGGCAAGAGCACGGGGTCGCCCCGATACTGGCCGAACCGGTGGTCGACGCGGTCGAGGGATCCCGACGGCTGTTCGGTCTCGATGCCGTGGTGGCCGCTGCGCAGGCGCTGCCGTTCGCCGGCGGGTCCTTCGACGCCGCATGGTGCCTCGGCGTCTTGTCGACCACCACCGACAAGGCCGGGGTGCTCTCCGAGCTCCGGCGCGTCCTGATACCCGGCGGCCGGCTCGGCCTGGTGGCCTACGTGGCGTCCGGCGACGCCATCAACGAGCCCGAGGGCAACCACTTCCCTGCGTGGTCCGAGCTCGTCGACCTGGTCGGCACAGCCGGGTTCCACATCGTCCAGAGCGTGACCCTCGACGACCTGCCGGACGCTCCTGACGACTGGGATGAACGAGCCGCTGCGGTGGATGACGCCGTCGAGCAGGACCATCGGGAAGACGACCGTTGGCAGGGGGCCCACCGAGACGAGCAGAAGGTGGCCCAGATCCTCGACGACGGCGAAGTGATCGGCCACGCCATCCGGCTGACACCGGTCGGCGCCTAGAACCTCAAGTCGACCACCGGCGATCAGATCGCAACGACCCGCACCAGGCCCTCGAGGCCTCGCAAGTCGTCGATGTTCCTCGTGAAGAGGGGCAGGTCGTGGGCACACGCGGTTGCGGCGATCCACAGATCGACCGCCCGGGGTCCGCGCGCCTTGCGACCGGCGGGCATGATCGCCGCACAGACACGGGCCTACGCCCGGGCCGCTTCGAGGTCGAAGGGCAGTGGATCGAACGCCGCTTCCGCCCGCTGGAGGCGGTCCTGGCACCGAGCCCGCTCGTCAGCGTCCGTTGCAGCATGCGGTCCTGCTCCCAGCTCGGCCATGGTGATGGCGCTCACGGCCACCTCCACCGGCAGCACGCCGGGGTCGACGGATTCCATGTCGATCACGACCGAGGTGTCGAGCAGACCACGCAAGGGTCGCGCCTCAGCCATGCGGGGTCGCGTCCTGGCTCACCCGCCGGTCGAGGTCGCAACGGAACCGATCGAAGTCGACGCCCGGGGCACCGAGGAACATCGCCACCGCCGCTTCGGCGCTCACGAAACGGTGGCCGACGCATGGGACCAGCTCGCCGACCGGCACACCGCTTCGCGTGACCACGAAGGACTCGCCCTGGTCGAGCCCACGCATGATCTGACCGCTCTCGTTTCGAAGTTCCCGCTGGCTGATCTGCCTCATGACCAAACCGCAGCACGGCGTGCTACACGGCTCCGGCTCGGTTCCGTGCCATCCCCCGGTGAATCGCGCGTCGGCAGCGATCGCGACCGCAGCTCTCTCGCCATGGCCGAGGGAACCAGCCGTCCGGTGAACGCTCATCCACGGCGGATCGCGTGGGTAGGTCCGGTTCGGTGAACACCTGGGCGCGGTGCTGGCTGACCGCGACGCTGGTTTCGGCCCTGTTCGTCGGGTGCGGTGGCAGTGCGGGGTCCCGTCCCGTGCTGGTGGGGTCGCTCGACACCGCTGAGGGCGAGGTGTTGGCGAACCTCTACGCCGAGCTGCTCGAGGCCAACGGCATCGACGCAGAGGCGCGGCCGCGCACCGGCGACCGCGCTACCACCCTGCAGGCGCTGGGCGAAGGCCAGGTGCAGCTCGTGCCCGAGTACAGCGGCGACGCGCTCGACGCCCTGGCCGGACGGGCCGAGGCGACCCCCGACCCGGCGGAGACCGCCTCTGCGTTGCGGCAGCTGGCCCGGGTCCGAGGGCTGTCGGTGTTCGACCCCAACCGCGATGCCGACGCCAGCCTCGCCGTCGTGGTGACCTTCGAGACCGCCGAGGACACCCGGATCTTCACCGTGTCGGGGCTCGCCCGCCTGCCTGGCGTCTCGATCGGGGTGCTCGACGGCCAGCGTCGCCTACGAGGGCTCGACGCCGAGCGGGTTGTCGAGTTGGCTGACACCGAGGCAGCGCTGGTCGCCCTGCACCGAGGAAGCATCACCGCGGTGGTCGTGCCGGCGACGTCGGCCGGCCTGGCCGGCACCGGCGACGTCATGCTCGTCGACGACGCCACCGGTCAGCCGGCCAACAGCGTCATCCCGATCGCCAACCTGCCCGACGACTCGCAGCGGCGCACCATCTACCGGATCTTCGACCAGTTGGCGGAGGAGCTCACGACCGCCGACCTCCGAGAGCTCAACCGCCGGGTTGAGATCGAGGGCGAGTCGCCCGCCGCCGCAACGCGAGACCTGGTGGAAGACAAGGGCCTCGACGGGTGAGCCACCGCCGGCCCACCGTGCCCTCGACGGCGGCACCTGCCCCAGCGCGTCCGGTGCAACGATCGTCGAGCCGATCAAATACCACGGATTCAAGGCCTACGTCGCTGAAGATCTCGAAGGCCGCCGGTGGACCTTTGCTCAGGCCCGCCCCACGATGCGCTGAACCTTCAGCACGTGCGGAGTCATCGGTCGGCACCTCCGAGGCGTTCAGGACTGAGGCAGAAGGTCGTGACGCCACGGACGGCCACATCGTCGGGGAGGTTGCCGTCCAGGAGGAGGGCCGCACCGACCCGAGCGAGGGCTGGTGCCATCTGGATGCCATAACCCCCTTGACCGGCGAACCAGAAGAAGCCGGGGGCGTCGGCCGCGTACCCGACGACCGGTGATCGGTCGGCGGCGAAGGTACGCAGTCCCGCCCAGGCGCGGCGAACGGACCGCAACCCCAGACTCACGGCGTCGTTGATGTCGTCGATGGCGCGGGCCACGTCGAGCGGGTCGGGGCGGGCGTCGCACGGCTCGGAGTGGGTCTCGTCGGCCGGTGAGCCCAGTACCTGGCCGCCCGACTCGGGCTTCAGGTACCAGCGCTCGGCGGTGTCGACGAGCAGCGGCCAGCCCTCGATCGGCGTCGGCCACTGGACGGGGCTGGTGAACAGCGTCCGCCGCAGGGGGCGCAGCCCGACCGGGTGGACCCCGGCGCCGACGGCGATCTCGTCAGCCCAGGCGCCGCCTGCGTTCACGACCACATCGACGGTCACCTCACCACTCCCGCTCCCGATGGACCAACCATCGCCGTGGCGACGGACGGTGCCCCTCGCCGACCTGATGATCTCGCCGCCCCGGGAGCGGAACTGGCGGACGTAGCCCTGGTGGAGGCCGAGGACATCGATGTCCATGGCCTCGTCGTCGATGGCTGCGGCGGCGAGCCGTTCCGGGCGAAGGGCCGGCCACAGCTGCCACGCCTGGTCGACGTCGATCCGTCGCGCCCCTGCGGCCTCGGCCATGGCCAGGCCGGACGTGCTGTCGGGGTCGGCGTCGGCGACCCACAGCAGTGGCCGTGGCGCGAGGAGGGGCGGCGTGGCGAGGGTCCGCTCGAGCTGGTCGAAGTCGCTGCGACTGGCGGCGGTGAGACGGCGCACCGTTTCGTTTCCATAGCTGGCCAGGTACATCGCCGCTGATCGGCCGGTGGTGTGGGTGGCAAGCTCAGCTTCGCGCTCGATGAGGATGACATCGGTCGACTCGGACAGTTCGTAGGCGATCGAAGCACCGGCCATGCCGCCGCCCAGGACGGCGACCCTCATGCGAGGAGCGCCTGAGCAGGGCGTCGGCGGCCGGCTGCGAGCGCTTCCTCCGACATGTCCCCAGAATGCCTTACACGTACGGCACCATCCACCAGGCTCGAACGCGTGCGCGTCGCGATCGGTGGCCTGCTGTCCCGACGGGCACGAGGTCCCCACGGACTCTGCGCTTGGACGACCTGCGCGAGGGCTCGCGAGCAGCAGCGCGTGCTGGGCCGCCGCGCGCCCGGTGCGGCATGCTGTGATCGTTTCCCGACCCCCGGGTAGGAACGGATCCGGTCGCCGGGGTCGCGGACGAGGAGGGCAGGACATGAGCGAGTCGGACGCTGTGCGACCGGGCGCGGTCGTCGCCGACCTCAGGGGCGGCAACTCTCCGGCGCTGTCGGCTGGGGCCACGGCCGAGCAGACGACCGCCGCAACAGACCGCTACCTGTCGGAGCTCGTCGCCGAACGGCGCCTCCGCGACCGCCAGACGAAGGCGTGGGAGCTGTTGATGATCAGCAGCAGCGACGAGCCGCCGACCTGGCAACAGCTCGGCAACTGCCGGTCGTGCCGAGTCCGTCCGGGAGGTCGCGGGCCTGGACGACGCCCTGCCGGCTGGCGCGCACATGAGGCCGGCGCGCCGCTACGCAGCCCCGTCGGCGGTCTGAGCGACCGATGACCGCACCCAGCCGTCTCGTCGCAGGCCGCTACCGGCTACGGGAGCAGATCGGCCTCGGCGGGATGGGTGCGGTCTGGCTTGCCCTCGATGAGCGACTGGATCGCGAGGTTGCGATCAAGCAGGTGCTGCCACCGGTCGACACCGACCCCTCCGCCGCCCGCAAGCAACGGGAACGGGCGCTGCGCGAAGGCCGGATCGCCGCCCGGCTGAGCCATCCGCACGCCATCGCGGTCTACGACGTCGCCCTGGAGGACGACCAGCCGTGGCTGGTCATGGAGTACCTGCCCTCGCGCAGCCTGGCGACCGTGCTCGCTGAGGATGGCGTGCTGCGGGTCGACCAGACCGCTCAGATCGGTGCCCAGGTCGCCGACGCGCTCGCCGCCACGCACGCAGCCGGCATCGTTCACCGGGACGTGAAGCCGGCCAACATACTGATCGGACGCGGAGGACCGATCGAGGGCCTGGTCAAGATCACCGACTTCGGGATCTCGCACGCCAGCGGTGACGTGACCCTGACCCAGACCGGCCAGGTCACCGGGACACCGGCGTTTCTGGCCCCGGAGGTAGCGCGTGGCGTCGAGCCGGGACCGGCCGCGGACGTCTTCTCGCTCGGCGCCACCCTCTATGCCTGCCTGGAGGGGCAACCCCCGTTCGGCATGGGCGACAACGCGCTGCAGCAGCTGCACCGGGTCGCGGCGGGCACCATCGAGCCGCCGAAGCGCTCCGGGGCGCTCACCCGCCCGCTGCTGTGGATGCTGGGGGCCGATCCGGCGTCGCGGCCGGACATGGAGGACGTCCGCGACGAGCTGGCCGCACTGGCCGCCGGCCGGGACGGCGACATCACGACGGTGCTCGCTGCGCCCACGGACATCTCCTCCCCGGGCTTGAACGTCCCCGAGGCGACGCCGACGTCGCACTTCGATCGCGCGGACTCCGCAACCCCGTCTGCGGAGGTCCCGGCACCTCCCGCTCCCGAGGCGCCCGCACCGGTCTGGCCGGACGTTGCGCCGCCCGTGATCCCACCGCGACCCGCCGCCGACCCGGCGGCGGCCGCTGCTCTACAAGCTTCGTCGGAGGTAGCTCCTGAACGCGGGACCGCACTTGCGGCGACGGGGACGCCACCGCCGTCCCGGCCGTCGGCCCCTGCCCGTACCGGCGACGCAGAGGGCCGTCGCCGGGGCCAGATCCCCCCGCTGGGCTGGGTGGCCGCCGCGTTGGTGGCGGTGCTTGCGAGCGTGGTCGTCTTCTGGTCGCTCGTCCGAAACGAGGACCCCGGCACCGGCACCGCCTCCCTGCGCTCCACGACGCCGATCACGTCGGCAACGACCGACACCGCCTCCCAGGGGCCCACGACTCCCACCACATCCGGTACGACCGTCACCGAAACCGCCTCCCCCGGCCCGACGGCACCGGCCACGTCGGCGCCGGTCGCACCGGCCACGACCCCGACGACGCCGACCACGTCAGCGCCGCCCGCAACGACCACGATCCCACCGACGCCGACCACGCCCCCAACGACCGGCACGACCACGACCCCGAGCGAGGACACGGCAGGAGGCGTCGGCGACGCAACGATCCAGGCCGACTCGGTCGAGCAGTACCTCGACCAGTACCACGAGTTGGTGGTCGACGACCCGGCAGCGGCGTACGCGCAGGCCGGGCCCACCCTGCGCCGCTCGATCAGCCTTCCCGGCTTCGAGAGCTTCTGGGCCCCGTTCGACGACGTCTCCATCAGTGACGTCCAGGTCCAGGAAGGCGGCGACAGCGCGCTGGCGGTCCTGGAGTTCAGCTATCCCGACGGCACCCGACAGATCGAGCAACACCGCTTCGACATCAACGACGAGGACGGCCGCCTGGTTCTCGACCGCGACAGGTTCGTCGACATGATCAGGGTCCGGAGCTGAGCGTCCTGGCGGCGGCAGGTCATGACATTTGGCTCTAGCGGTCAGGCCCATAGGCCATGGCGTCGAGGTCGGTGCAGACGGGACCGTCGTGGGCGGCGCGCGAGACGGGGCCGCCACTGGGCAGCCCCGTCTCACTGCTGAACATGGTCGCCGCCCGAGAGCGGCCGGATGTGGTGTTGCGTTACGAGACGCCGGCGGCGACCCGGTTGGCCACCTCTTCGAGTTGGGCCTGAGCGGCGGTCACGACGCCCTTGCGGTTCTTGGTGGCCTGCTCGTAGGCGAGGACGGACCGCACCTCCTCGGCATCGCTCAGGCGCTGGACCCGCTGAACCACCGTGGTGACGTTGAGGTCCGGGTAGCGCTTGATGGGCAGTTCGTCGGCGTTGAGCGCACCGAGGTCGATCCTGCTGCGACGCAGGGTCTTGGCGGTGCGGCCGGCGCCTTCGGCTCGGGCGGAGGCCTCGCCCTGCTCGAGCATGGCGTCACGCCCGGCGGTCCAGGCTTCGCCCACGGCGTCGGCGACCCGACGAACCCGATCGACGGTGGCCGTCACCGACTCCTCGGCCTGCTCCTGCAGGTCCCCGAAGGCGACGATGGACCGGTTGAGGCCTTCGAAGGCCTGACGGGCGGGGAAGGTGGCCACGCGCCGGCTGACACCGACGGCCGCCTGCACCGGGGTGGGGCCGATGGCGGTGGGCCCACCAACTGCGTGCTCGGCCAGACGGGTGCCGATCCACTCGACGGTGGCGCTGTGGGCGGTCTCGAGCCGCTCCATGAGGTGCACGATCTTGCGCTCGTCGGCCGTCTCGGCCAGAACCCGGACGAAACGGGCCCGATCGAGGAGCTGGTGCTCGAGGCTCAGATCACCGAGCAACGCCTCGGGCAAGGACTGGCCCTGCTCGACCTGCGCCTTGGCGATCGCCGCTGCTCGACCGACGGCGGCACCGAACACGTCCGGCACTCCACCGACGTCGCGGACCGCCTGGGTCAGGCGACGGGCCCGGTCCTCGGAGTTGCTGGCGTTCTGCGCCAGTTCCTTCTCGATCGCCTGGCTGCGCGCTTGGGCCCGACGGATCTGGGCGATCATGGCTTCGGTCTGGGTCAGACGGAGCAGGGCGTTGAGCTCGCCGCGAAGCTCGTTGGTGGGATCGGCCATGGCTGGGGTCCTCCGGAAAGGTTGTGTGAATACGTTCACTTACCATAGCCTTTTGCTAGCTAAGGGACAACTCCTGCAAGCAGTGACTTCTGCCACCGCTCGGCGGTATCGAGCGCACCCGCTGGAAGAGGCGGATCGGTGGTACGCCCACCCGGCGTCATGGACGACGGGATCGTCGACCTCCTGACAAACCGGTGCGCAGTCACCTTGCACTCGATTGGCGGAGCACCCGATCGGTAGGGCGGGTTCGGCTGCCGCTGGCGGTCAGATGGTATTACCTCGGCGACCGCCGAGCCGGACTGGGCTCGTCGGAGCTACGCCCGTCGCCTAGGGGTGTCGCTTCTCAGCGTCGCGTCAATCGCCTTCGTCGTTGATCTCACCGTCGCCGATCCGGTCTTCGCCTGGGTCGTCGGAGCAGGCAGCGACACCGCCTACGAGGAGGAACCCGGCGAGGAGGGCAGCGGTGATCTGCTCCGTAAGGGTCGTTCGCATAGCCAACCGTACCGCCTTCGCCCTTCCCACACCGACGGTGCTCGTCAGCGCTTTCATTCGGCGGGGGTTTTGGCGGGTGCTCGTTGTGAAGTTGGCCCGGTCTGACGGGACACCCAGCCTGAGGCGACGAGAGTCCTCCTGTCCTGTCCCGGGACGCTCGATCGCAGCCACCGCCGTCGTGCACGGACTGCCGGTCGTTATGCAGGACGAGGACTTGACCAGATCGCAACCGCCCACTACTCCCCACTCGTCAACAGGGTTTGACCCCGAGCTCAGGTTCAGTCGGTGATTCGGCCGCACTGAACGGCAGATCGGCTCGCGGCCGGCCGACGCTCGGGCCGGCGGGAGCTGGCATCCCTCCTGTCGGCCGCACGCGCAGGACATTTTCGGAGGTCGTTCAGAAAGTTCTGCAAATTGGCGCGGTCCCCGGAGATCGTGGAGGTCTTCCTTGTCCAGCACCATGCCGGGCACGATGCTCCTCGAGACGTCATCGACGACCCGTACCCCTTCTACGAGCAACTGCGCCGGGAGGCGCCCGTCTGGCTGGTGCCGGGGACCCAGGTCTGCGTCGTGAGCTCCTTCGCAGCCGTAGCCGAGGCCACGGGACGCGTCGCCGACTTCTCCTCGAGGATGCACCACTTCCTCTATCGCGGCGAGGACGGCCTGCCGGCGCGCCTGCCCTTCGGGGAGGGGACCCAGATCCTGGCGGTGGCGGATCCGCCGGTGCACACCGTTCACCGCCAGGTCGTCTTCCCCGACCTGATGGCTCGCCGCATGGCCGAGCTCGAACCGGAGGTCGCCACCGCAGCCGAGCAGTGCATCGATGCCTCCCTGAGCGCCGGAACCGTGGACTTCATGGACACGGTCGCCAACGTGGTGCCCATCACCATGATCTCCCGCCTGATCGGGTTCAGGGACCACGATCGTGAGGCTCTGCTGCAGGCGGCCATCGACTCGACCGCCCTGGTCGGCGGGCGACTGTCGCTCGACGCGCTGCGGATAAAGGCGTGGCCGGCGATGATCACCGCGGCGGTGCGGTCGTGTTTGAGCCTACGCATGCGACGAAGCCGTGCCTTGAGTCGCCCGTGGTCTGCTTCCAGTCGGTTGTTGGCGTACTGGCTGGTGTCATGCCGTGCGCCTGGTGCGACTACAGCGATCGCCCGCGCCAAGGCGTGGGCCTTGTCAGTCGTGATCTCCTCGGCCAGCCCGTGGTCTCCGAGAGCCGCAGCGAAGAACCGGGTCGCGGCTGCGGTGTCGCGCCTCGGCGAGACGAACACGTCGATGACCTGGCCGTGCTGATCGACGGCGCGGTAGACGTAGCGCCACGAGCCGGCGATCTTCACGTAGGTCTGGTCCACGAACCATTGGCCACCGACCGCGTGACGGCACGGACGGGCGGCATCGATGAGCTGCGGCGTGAAGCGTTGCACCCCGCGGTACCAGGTGACGTGGTCGACCTCGATCCCTCGCTCGGCCAGGAGCTCTTCGAGGTCGCGGTACCAGAGCCCGAACCGCAGGTACCAGCGCACCGATACCACGATCACCTCTGCCGGGAACCCGAACCCAGCGAAAGCGCCCGCCACCGGTCGGACCATCGGGTGGGAGCGGCGTCGTCGGGGCATACACGAGCCTCGCCGCCAGGACCCGCACGCTCAACGCAACAGCGCCGTCGGGGCGCCGGAGCCGCTCGACCGATCCGATGGGCGTCGGGTCCGGCTGCAAGGGCAGCGGAGGATCGCCTTGGCGGGCGGCGTGACGCCAGATGGCGAGGCTGTTGACCACCAGGCGTGGGTCAGCGGGTTGAGGTGTTGGCGCTCCTGCCCGATCGAGTGGGCCCGTCGAAGCCAGAGCGTGTCGTCGAGGGCCCGGTTGATGGACTCGGCGTCGTTGCGCCGCCGGTACAGGGCCTTGAAGTCGGGGTCGGTCTGGGGGATCTGGCGGATGTCTCGGTTCGGTTGAAACACCGCTTGCGTCCTCGTCGGTGCCGTGGAGTCGGACCTTGTCGAGCTTCGTGTCCCCGGGATGGGCCTTGAACAGCAGGGTCAGGGCCTTGCCGTCGGCGTGGACCATCCGCGACAGGTCTGGGTGGGTCCACGAGCCAGGACCCTTGGGATCGAGCAGTCCGAGCGAGCGCCCCTGCTTGAGCAGCTTCTCGGCGGCCGTGAAAGAGACGGTCTGGTGATGGAACCGAGCTGACCTGTACCGTTGGTGACATGCGCCACCTCAAGGGCCTGTTCCTGACGATGGTG
>JAABUN010001810.1_pt1 | contig 43222 bp, 45 predicted proteins | sample 5559311 | NCBI WGS metagenome assembly JAABUN01 (sample SAMN10711877, study PRJNA513370) | rock metagenome | isolation source: Antarctica rocks | place: Antarctica: Victoria Land, Siegfried Peak sud
TATCCCCCTTCCCCCCCCCCCCCCCCCCCCCCCCCCCCGGGGGTTATGTTGTGTTTTCCCTCCAATTTGGGCGAAGAGGTGGTTGGTTGGTTGGCAGGTTGCTAACGTTTTCGGTTTGCGTTTCTCGAATAATTAGAATGATGATGAAGGGGCGCGAGATTTGATGAATATCACGACAAATTCCGATCATCTCGGTGCGGGAGGAAGAGGTGAGAGGCAGAAGGCGAGAGGACGGGGGATCGAGGGGATGGTGATTGATGGTGAGGAGACGAGGAGAAGGAACGATGGGAGTATTCATCTGCGCCCTGCCGATACCGTCATCGAGGCGGAAGGTTCCTGAGAATGGGAAAGCCAAGCTCTGAGATGGATGACTCAGAATGGTTAGCACGATTGCTTTCTTGCAATGGTTCAGGTCGGGCTGGACAGACAGACGATGGCGAATGGTTTGGAAAGCATGATTGTTTGATGGCATCTCCCGGTAAACTCGATGGTTATAATAAACATGTGGAAAGCTCGTTGGAAAAAGGCGTTCTTTTGAATGGAGAGAGAAGATCGATCCAAGAAGATATCAAGGTACTCATAATTAGTCGATTGATTGATCGATTGATTGATTTAATCTTAGACTGACCCGTCCGCATAAAGCAGATATGCAGCTGTGCTATACAGAAGCCTAAATACCCATCGCCGGGTAACAAAAGTCCTGTTAATAACAGAGACCCCCTCTGAGGTCTCGCCTCGGGGTTGAATAGCTTCAAACCCTCGATCTCACATAGCTCCTGTGGGGGAGATATATACACTTTATCGGTGTATCCTTTTACGGGCGCGTGGCCTATATAAGAGGAACTTAAGTCTTCTAACCTTTTTATGCTCCTGTTCCCTCAGTGCCAAGCCTTTTAAGGCTGAGTGTGCATCCGCTCGGTACGAAAGAACCAATAGGTGCGTAAGATTGATAATCGGGCAGTACGTATAATTAAATTCAATTCTCAGTCACTAGAAAAACATTTTCACCTGGAACTTTTTACTCTATAGTATGTCGAAATCGACTCATTCCGCCGTAGTCACTACGGCGCCTCGGACTCCTTTGTCAATCGTCCAGGTGCCTACGCCGTCACCGACCGGTAACGAGGTTCTCATAGAGAACTTTTGGACGGCTTCGACACCATTGGATCTTCATCAAGCGGATGGCGGGATAGCATTGCCCGGCTGGCCAGCAAGGTTGGGCGATGGGGTGGCCGTAGGTTCCCATTCTCTTAATTGTCATCTGGCATTAAAGAGAAAACGCCATTCAGTCAATCGTTCCCTTGTTAAGCATTCACGTTTTCGATACGCTCGGAATCCTATTGAGCATCTTTCCTTGACAAGATCATCTCTTATCGTTCCCGGATCATTTCGCAATGGAAGTCCTGGCCCCGCCTACTTCTCTGTATCTATGACAGCATGAAAATCTCTCAGATTCTAATCAGGGGTTTCCACCATAGGGTTCAGTCGTCGCAACCGGCGCCTCCACGCGACTGAAAGTCGGCGATCTAGTCTTCGGTTTCACTTGGCGCACCCCCGACGAGAAGGCCTATCAAGAATTCGTTCTTGCGCCAGAGAACCTTCTTGCCAAAGTCCCGGCCGGGTGGGAGAACAGACTAAAGGAGCTGGTCACTGTGCCAAATAATTTCGTCACTGCGTGGCACACGTTCGTGACGGATCTAGGAATTAGCTTACCCTGGCCCAAGCCTGAGGGCAGCATCGAGCAGGGGGGCGAAAAGGACAAGGCAATCTTGATATGGGGTGGAAGCAGTAGTTGTGGCCAGTATGCCTTGCAAATACTGCGGTACTACGGTTATCGTAATATCATTGCGACCGCCAGTCCGAGAAATTTCGAATTGGTCAAGGAATGCGGTGCCAACCATGTCGTTAATTATGGCAGTAAGACTTTCAAGGAAGAAACCGAAAAAGCGGTTGGTAAAGTGGAGCTGGTGCTTGACTGCATCGGAAGCTTGGAGGGCAGCGTGCGACCCATTACTAGTATTGTGGGTGAAGGGGCAAAAGTAGCCATACTGTTGCCTGTGATCGTCAGGGATGCGACTGAGGAAGTAGAGCCGATTTATAAGATGGATGTAGGAAAGGCTGCCACCTGGCCTACTGGTGTCGAGGTTAGGGGAGTGAGGACGCACTTTTATCTTGATGTAAGTATCTGTTCGATGACCCTCTCCGACACTTTCAAATGCTCGATCAAATCGGAAACAACGGGCTAACTGAGATGTCTATGGCGGAACAATAGAATGAATTTCACGCAAAGCACCTGCAATCGGAAATCATGCCTGCACTAGTGGAAAAGGGCATTATAAAACCAAACAAGCAGAAGATTGTCGAAGGAAAGACACTGCTTGAAAGAGCACAGAATGCATTAGATGCGCTGAGGCGAAAGGAAGTCAGCGGAGAGAGACTTGTTTGGAGAGTATCTGAAAAGTAAAATCAAGAGGATGATCAGGAATAGCAGCGCTGGAATGTACAGGGTGGGGGACGGGCGCCTCGACCAGCTATATAACCGGATACAGCTAATATAATAAGGTGGTATAGCTCCGCAAACACCTCTACGAGCGCCAGGTAGTAGGGTGAGTTCCCTACTTATAAATCTGGATTTTTACAGGCATTTTCTAGTATATATATAAAAATGGAGATCTTCTGATAAGTCTATCAATAACCGAGAAGAAAGTCGAGTCTATTCTCTATAATATAAGCGCAAAGCAAGAATAAAGTGAAATACGTATCACCAGATGTTACTTCTTAGTGTTATCAAGAGTTCAAAAGTGGATAATCTACACGTTGTTATCAGCTGAATGGATGTAATACTCTTCTGATAGCTCGCTTCATTTCTGAGAAGAGTATGTTGCAGGGTGTGACCGCAATGATTTCGTGTGGCGTGGAGTGAAGTTGTCGTCAGAATCTCCGTTGCACCTCACGGCGACCGAAACCCGTCCCCAGGCCTCAGTGGCTGATGCAACATCGAGGCTGCCTTTCGACTCACCCCCAAACCGACGTTCGAAGAAAAAGATGTACATGCACTTGCACATAGTTCTAGCCCTACTCAGGTGGTCGATCTTCAGGCTAAGGCTGTGGGAAGTGGCTGAGTCTGGTGGGGCGTTGCACCTGTGTGTGAGACGGCACAGCTTTGAAAGGCAGAGCGGAATCGAGATTGTCTGCAGTCACTGTGAAAGGCGGTGACCCTTTCATCAAATAGCAAACTCTTCCTTCCCCACGAAAAGATATAAGGGCTGGTTGAGATAGCAACATATATTTTTGGCACCACGCCATCAGAGTAAAATCAACATAAGTTAAAGCTTCACTATTCTCTTATAACCTTCATCAGTACAACAGTCGTCATGGGCGACCTACAACTTACCCGTACGCACGAAATAGTCGAGCAGCTTCGCACGCCGGGGGGAGACATCAGGGTATCGCAGGATCCTACCATCGCCGCCCACCAGCTTGCTGTAGAGCGAGACAGAATTAACGCAAACGCCTATCTGACTCCAGCGGCCAAAAGGTTCCGCATTCGATACATAGAGCGGTCCTTCGCAGGTGCTCAGTATGGCCAGACCCTAGGGTGGCCGGCGCGGATTGCATGGGCCATCGCAACAATACCTCTCGACATCGCCTGGAGTCTCTACAACTTTCCAGACATTTTACAATATGGCTTGCTTAGGGGCCTTGGAGGAAGCGGTGGTGGTGGTGGTGCAGATGGTCGTGGGTTGCAGGGCGGGCAAGACAATTCGGACCAATCAGCAATCGAGGATGATCCTGAGGAGCCAGGACCCAGGAGGTTATGATGGGAAGCACGAACGGATTACTTCGTCGGCGACACGAACCTTGTGGTAGCAGATCGGTACGACCATGGACTCGGGCTTTCCTTTTGGAGAGTCGTAGTTGAATCATTCATTCTGCAAAAATCGATCGAAACACCAGACTGCCAAGACTGCGCCGCGCTCCGCCCCCTTTACTACGTATATCTCCTTCGACTGCTCTGTAATACAGACAATCATCACACTGATCCTTCGAGGTAGTGAAATCTTCCTGTGGGACGTTTCATGTTTTTCATATTTCTATCCGAGGATGCCTATCGTCACTAGTTCTAGCGGCTGGGTTCTTGGAGAACTACTCTGGCCACTTCGCCTCGTCTCAGCTATGCCAAACAAAACCAACCATCCACTCCATTGGCTTTCTTGAAGTGTTACTTGAAATATCTAGTCTATTCTGTCTCATCACACTACTTTCCCCGAAAAGACATAACTTTTGAGAAAAACAATGTTGCCAAAGTGGATCAAGAATGCCATCTTACTACCTTTCCTCCTTCCTTTCATCCTGCTTTCAAGCCGCAGATCTTGCACAGAAGACCCTCGGAAGGCGCTGAAAAGGCGAAATAAACTCCTACCGAAATCGCTGTCCCAAAACCGTAAAGCCATCTCTCTCTCTTATACCATAGATTCCTGGGGAACCTCGCCCTTCCTCACAAAGCTACCCCTCGAACTCCGCCAAAAAATCTACAGATATGCCCTGGGTGACCATCTCATCCACATCCTGCTGACCCCCGGCCGGATCACCCACATCCGCTGCACCAGCCCCACTCCACCGGATCTTGAGCGAACCTGCTGTCCCTCCGTCCTCAACCACGTAACCACCCAACTCACCCTCATCCCCCCTTCCGAAATAACCGCGCTGCTTCTCCGCACCTGCCGACAGATCTATACCGAAGCGCTACCCCTCCTCTACTCCACCAACGCCTTCGACTTCGACGACCTCAGCACCTTCAACATCTTCGCCGCCACCATGCCCCGCCCCGGCCTCGCCGCGATCAAAACCCTCCATCTGAACTGGTTCACCACCTTTCCCCCGCTGCAGAGCCCCGACACCGTATCTCTCGAGAACGCGCCCCACGATGATGGCACCTACCTACAATTCTGGCGTACGGTGGCGCAGCATATGCCCGCGTTGAGCGAACTGCACGTGGGAATTAAGGATACTGCGTGGGTAACGCGCTTTGACGTGGGTGATCCGTGGGTGAGGCCTATAAAGGAGGTGAGGGGACTGAAGGTTTTCGAGCTAAGGGTGGTAACGACCGAGCAGGATCCGAGTCTGTGGGGGTGGAGGCCGGACCAGGTGGAGGGGTTTGCGGAGGAGTTGAAGGGTTGGGTATGTCGGGAGAGAGAATAAGGGGTGGGATTACGATCAGCATGTTTGTTTGGACCGGGATTGGGGCTACTATCTATGAGTAGCCGAGAGCGATCCAGCGCCGTGAAAACATATGAACCTGTTCCCTGTCATTTTCCTCTCCATTCAGTCTTACATGTATAGGGCGGCGGTAAGGGTATACCCCGTCCTCGTCCGCATGCAGTAGACTGGGTTCGCCGAGGTATTGGTTACTATATAGTGCAGTGTTGATACAGTCTACTACTAACTAGCCTTTGAGTCGAGTATAATCTTCTCGTTCCCAGCCTTTCCCAGCGACTACGGTGCGATCTAAATAATCGCCTTTAGGGGGTGCGTCGACGGACTAACGTCGTGACGAGAGGTAAATGAAGAAAAAGCCACAAGCACCACCATTGGATCAGCGCTTATGTCTTTGTCTGATGTTGTAATGCCCGTGCGCGCCCGTTCAATGGCCTGAGTCTCCACTCTGATTCACAGGAACTCTACTACTACTTATAGTGTGCTATCAATATACACTACTACTATAGAGCCTCTTCAGCAAGTGGAGCCCTCTCGTTTCATATTGTACGAGGATCGGTGTTAAAAAAGTCCTGGCCGATTTTTCCCCGGAATTAGGCGATAAAAGTCGGCTAGGACTTTTAACACCGATCCGGTAGATGCCAACTACATATAACTCCGGAGGCTCACTTTTAGCGTCATGACCAACACGAATAAAGTATAAAGTAACAGGGCTTAGCGATTACCGACCGCACTATGGCTTAGCCTCCTGCTAGGCTAATCAATACTTTACTATCACCTCCTTAAGGAATTTGCGAGCGGTATGGCGGAAAATCATTGCTCCGTACAACGTCCTCACAGCATTATATACTCAGCGTACGAGGGGTACTTTCATATAGATCATGCCTGCAGTATGCGTATGTCCACGAGGATTCTAATAGTCACAGGGATCCCTAGAATCCGTCGGTTAGCGGGAAATTGATGGGCAAAAGCACGATATGTTGTGAAACCCGCCAACAGGCCGCTAAGCCAAATGGCGCGCGGCGTAAGAGCACCAGGACAGGGTACGCGCGGACTAGCAGAAGCCATCTAGCAAACCCAACGGACTCCAAATACGCCGAGTACCGAGCAGATTAGAAGGGTGGATATCACCCTCCGTCACAGCGTGAGAAGCCTTGAGCTTGCACTTAGCTTGGGCGCATCAAGTATTGGCAAGCGTTTCCCGTAAGAGATATTGACTGGATTTCAAGCTTGTCGCATGCTTGGAAAGTCGTCAATTGTGAAGAGAGAGCCGCAGATTAGTTCATGGCGATGGTAGCATCGCTGTCACTTGGTACAGAGCTTTCACTGTCTCGGAGAAGATTCAATGAATGGACTCAAATGCAGAACGCCATTGTGATTCGCTAGCTGATTGATGACAGGAGTTGTATTTGGCTATAATGCAATCTGGATACAGGAATAATCTAGGATCCACAGTTGCTGACAAGTCGCATATTAAAGACAGATAAAGAGTGCGATAGACATTACGCGCGTTCTCTCCCCCAACCTTCACTCTCCTAGATTCTGTCCCGTGTACAGAACCATTGACGTGTTTCCCTCGCCTGCAAGGACTGTTCGCACTTTTTTTGAAATCGCTCGCTGGATCGAAAGAGCAGCTTTAACGGTACCAGCACCACAAGCAATTGTTGTGCCAAAATTGATTGCAGCCTAACAGGCATTCTCTGTCCGGTGGTGCGAAGATACCATAGGGCCGAACAATTGGGTACCAATGCGCTTCCTGCGGAGAACAGATCGCGTCAGTCAAACGATACAGATGCGGAGCTGGAGTGAGCTGCTGTGGAAAACTCACCAGAGCGAAGTACACGAAATTATCGTTGTTGAGCGCAGCGAGAGCGGCATTTTGATTCTTCAGCTTCGCTGCCAGATAGCCGCCATATGCTCTTTCCGGTATGCCCAAGGCGTTCACCGGTTGATCCTCGATGTATACTTGATGGGGGGAACCGCCGGTGGCTCTATCGAAGAACATGATCTTGGAGACTATCGGCTCTTTGCAGTGACTTTACAGGAGCTCGGGTCAGCCTTTGGGAGACGATTATCGATGATCCTTGTACAAAGAATGACTTACAGCAGTTCGTGGAGGATGATGGCGCCGAGCATCTCCATTTTGATGCTAGTCTTAGTCTCCCTGAATGGCATCATGGCTTGGATTGACTGCGGTACTTTTGGAGGCATCGCATTATCATAGAAGGTAATAGTGTGTCCAGTGCCGAGCTGCTGTGTGTTTGCCTGATACGTGGTAATCGCAGAACTGCGCTTTATTGTCATTCCGGAAAAGTCTGGGCGATTTCTCGCGACCCCACCCCAGGTTTGGGGAATACCAGCGAGGAACCTGAACATGGCTTGCACTTTCAGCTCCGAACCTTGCGGAAAGTATCGCCTGTAGATGCCGTCGACGTTACCCGCAGTGTTCTGGAAATTGTAGTTCGCTGCCGCCCTTGCCAGGGTTTGCATATCTTGAAAACCCTGGTTGATCAACCTTTGATCGGCCGCAGAGACGCTAGAGTGAAAGTTGAGGTTTATAGGGTAGTTCCTTTTGGCAAGACCATCCTCACCCCGGCTAGTGAGGACATCGGTATCATTTTGACTGGTAACGAGCGGGTCTGCCCAAACCCACGAGGCTTGCAGTGCTATGAGACCGACGACGAGCTTAGAAAAGAACCGCATCTTCGATAGATGAAGGGGTTGCTGGAGGCTTTTCGGGGCAGTGTGTGTAATGAAGTAAATTATGTAATGAGAACTCGGAGATATCAAGACTTAGATTTTGAAGGTATAGGAAGAATATGTGGGAAAGGGTGGAGGCTTTAAATAGCTGACGCGCCATTAGATGTGGAATGATAGACATACGTATGAAGTCAGTAGCAACAAAGTCGAAAGCTTCTCAGTCGAGAGGACAACACGTCAATGCGGACAATACAGGCTTCCAACGTGGCAATTAAATCCCCAACAAGCCAGATTGCCAGCAACACGGTGCCTAATAGGATAGAAGTTGAGTCTCAGCATAGCCAGGAACGATATCATCCTCGATCGCAACTGCCACGCACTATCCTGCAAAAGTTTTCGGGGGAGCATAGCATTGTGGAACGGATGATAATGACCTCCATGGGCGCCTCCGCCTACTTGTTGGCATCCTGAAGGAATCAGGAAATCAGGGTGACAGAATAGATGCTACTTAGAAGGCCGATAATACGGTCATGCATGGCCCCGGGACAGGTCGCGGCAAGGCCTCTACTCTCTCCAACAATTAGGCACGAAAAGCGGCCTGCTTCCTACACGCGGCATAGTCGCTGAGACGATGAGCCCCCGGGTCGTGTTTCCGGAGACCGCTGTCCGAAGGATTCGTGGAGGGTACACTGAAAAAGATAGTTTGTGAGATTCATCACTGCAGCCAACATCTCGCACTCAGCCCCAACGGTCAGGCAGTCCATACGACTTTGGGGATACCCAGCGAATCCCACCTTCGTTCTGAGTAGGCAGACCTGCTCTCCCTCAGATGCGCAGGTACTAACACAGGATTATACATGCGCGTAGACTTCCAACCATTAGTTACGGACCGCAGACTCAGCCCGTCAACAGCTCGACGTTGGTGCAATCTATGGAAATTTCGAAACATCTCTAGTAAGGATTACAGGACCTGAGAAGTGGATCCATTAATCTGTTGCACTGAAGGATCGAAGCTTGGCTGGAAAGGGCGTCGGAAGGCTTCAAGCTATCGCGAGAATGTGGAATTCCAAGGAGGGGAATCTTAGAAACGTACCTACTTTACTTACTTTAGATGATTCCGTACTGCGGCTATTCTAAGCCTTGCCAAGACAAGGCTAATATCCAACTACCGCAAAGCGTTGCGTCTACAACTTATCACTGACCTCTTCTAAGGCAAGCATCAATCTTTTCATGTTCAACGGTGGCTTGAATCTACCAAGGTCCGGCGGCTGGCTAAAGAGTTTGCATCATTATATCCATTTCCAGAGCTTAGAAGACAGCTCGTGCCAAAAAAAACAATAATAGCTTTGGCTATGGCGCAGACTCAACAAGATATGTTACAGGACTAGGAAAGACGAGATGTAATGCAGATTGATAGGACTATATTCCGTATCTCTCTATGCGAAGAACTCCAAGCTTCGTCGGGCTGGCGGAGGAGGTGGGGGAGGTGGGGGAGGTGCGGCTGCTGGTGCTGCTGGTGGGGCTGGTGGGGCTGGTGCGCCAGGACTGGGCAGCGGAAACCTGCCCGAATAGTCAGATAGCAAGTCAAGTCGCTTCTTCAAGACTTTACTTACACGTTACAGGGCATCGCGTACAGCTTGCCGCAGGTCCAGGCAGCCCCCATTCCGATTGCAGAAAGGATGATCAATGCATGAAAATTGTCCTCCGACTGGTACGCTGATGGGAGCATAGTCTGTGCTCCCCATACCATACCCTTAGCTATAAGGCAGCAAACTTCGGCGTTGCTTCTCGTCTGGAGTCCTGTCGTTTGCGACCCTTCCATTTGCCAATGCGCGAGTGCGCGCGGATTGAGCGAGCGCAGATCTTCAGTCGAGCGGATCATATGGTAAGGTGGGTCTCGCGAAACCAGTCTTGATAGGTCGAGGAGAGAGGGGTCTCTTTCAATACTCTCTAACTCTCGCAAAGCTGCCTTGTCTGATTCTGTATCTCGGGAGCTTAGGCGCTGTGGGTGGGTACACGTAAAAGGATCTGCTGCACAGGTGACAGTATTACAGCATTTTTGATCGTTCACGAAATGATCGCAATATTGTTGACAGTTCGTGACTTCATTTGGTTTGCGGAAGCCGATTTTTGGATCGGCACAAGCCTTGTGGCAGATTGATGTAATGAGTCCTTTGTCGTAGTTCAGGCAGTTGGGGCATCCCAGTGCTGTCACGGCTGGGATGAGGGCCACTTGGGCGAGTCCAAGGACTATGTCTCTCCAGGAAACCATCTTGAAGCTGTCTGTTTCTCGATTTAAAGGTGAATAAGGTGATGAAAGGTTGATTCGCACTGTTTCGAATTAATCTTTTCTGCGGAAAGCACGGGAGGTTTTCCTTCGAAGTATCATCAATGTAGAAGTGTGGCGTCTTACATTTTTTCGATATCTGTCCTTTCCGTCATCCTCTGAACCTGATGGACCTTCAACTCCTGCGGCCAACAATACAACAGGAATAGGGCTCGAACACAACAACGGATGAGACACTGCCCAGGTCAAGGCGCAGCATTACAATCACTAGCTCTACTCAATCCTGTGGCCTTTTCTAGATGATGCAGTTCTGTATGCAAAGCTGCTCGATTCACATAGCTAACGCAATTTCATCATAGGCCGAACAAGCTAACCAAGCCTCTTCGGTTTCAACGCTGAAACAATAGCATAAGCATTGTTGGCAAACATTCATGACGTCTTTACTCCATGGACCAATGTCCAACGCCGTCGGGAGGTCCCAGTCCATCTAAGGATGCATGTACACCATTGCTGGTCCCAACTGAAAACGATGTTGGAGGAGCTGTGAAAGCACGATGCTACATCCTAAAGCCGTGTGGGAAGACAGGATGAAACTCTCGTATAGCCTCAAAGCGAAAACATATGTGGCGGCAGCAGACCGAAAAGCAGCCAGTGGTAACAAAGCCACGTCATCGTCGTTGGTGATCTGTAACACCGAAGCCCCAGCTAGGAGAGGTCAGCATACTCCGTCCCACACCCAGGAAGGATTCGAGTCTCAACATATATAAAGGAGGAGAACTTCTCTGTAATGAACGGTATATCCAAAAGACACTCAGAACAACCATCACAAATCCATAAGCACCCACAATTCAGAATACCTCGATTTATTGAAGACAAAAGCACCCATCACATTAATCTACGACAAAGAAACCATCGGAAAGTACCGACCATGCACTCCAGCACCCTCAAGTTCACGCTCCTCGGCGCCCTTGCGGCTCGTGGTATTATTACCTCGCCCGTTCAGCATGCTGAGCGTTCAGATGATCTCGACGTATTCAACATCCCACCACCTCCTGTCGAAGAGTCCCATTTAGACCAGAGAGATACCGCCAACGTCAAGAGGGGCGGACTCAAAGTCGTCGAAATTCACCCTGAAGGGTACGAGAATCATCAAACCTTAGCGAAGAGAGACGACCTCGAAGCCCGCGCCTACCCTTACAAAACTAAAAGTTGCGGCATCAACGCCGGAGTATTTATGCCTCTCGTCGCCAAGGACAACAGAGAATACGGCTTCAACGACGCCGTTTCATCTTTCTGTAGCCATGTCGATGGGCTAGTGATTCCCGGCGGCGGCATGGTAGCGGCACTTGTACAGAGCACAGGTGGAGAACTCCTACGTCTTACAACAGGGTCCATTGGACATTTCCAAGGTGAGTTTCATTCCCGATCATGCTCACCATTCCAATCTACTGATAGGAAACTACAGGCGTGATCGTCTGCCGTCTCAATTATGTTTGCACAATTGCGGCGGCGACTTGCATAGAATATCTCAAAGCTATTGGCGCCGATGGTAGTAGATGCTACGGCTCGAAGAACAAAGATACCAACGGCGGCATGAATGACATGGATAATTCTTACTGGGAGGCCACTCCCAGGAAAGGGGAAACGGCATAGACGAGCTAACTTGAGCGAGCTCGGGGGAAAACAAACATTGTACTTGTAACGCTGAGGTATTGTCTGTTCGTGCTTGGCATGATCTGAGCGTTTCCGTCGGAGCGATTTGGCATTCGCTTTTCATACTGGCTGTGGACTCTTTTAGCGGCATAGCGACGGGTTAAGTATCACGGAAAACATTTGATTTTACAAAGTTCCAATTTCAATAATGAGAGCCTAATTGGTGAAACCATAAAGCGGCGCTCGCCCTAGGCCCAGCAGGGGGAAGGCCGGTGCAGACTAATGTCCCGTCCAACTGGAATTAGGATTAAATGTTAAATTACTAAACCTTGAAAAGCAGGCCGCCTCACTAGCCTAAGGCTACATATTAGCGGCTCTTAGCACCGTACGCGCCGTGAGTGCGTCCCGGCCTTGCCGGCCTAAGCCCCAGGCGAGCCTGGCGAAAGGGGACCCTCAACTTTCTGTCCCACGTAGGGGTAGGTCCATGAGGCGACGTGGCCAATGGTGGCTACGGGCACACCCCAGGGTCGATCGGTCGCCTGGCTCAATAGCCCTTGGGGTCCTAGTAGCCTGGGGAGCGGTAGGAATCGGGCGATTGGGATTTGGCGTTTGATCGTAGTCTAGTCACAGTCAAGTACGCATAAACTGCCGTACCCACGTTCTACGGCAATCGCATCCTCACCTCCGCCTAAGAAACCAAGAGGTGGAAAATATAATCTCATCCTGCACATTTCCCTACAGACCGAACTTTCGCGACTTCACCTTCACCACCCCTCATCTCTGATATCACCTTTTCATCGATAAGAGCAGGAGGTTGGTTTTAACCCGAAAGCTTCGTGGGCCGGTACGTGTTGTAAACGTGGAAGCGGCACAAGAAGGATATATGGAATTTGAGGGGGAGGAAAGGGGTTACTGGTTGTTTAAGGATTCGGTCATGAACTGTTGTGCTTTCACAAGCAAGCGTCCAAGAACTAACGCACGAATAAAGCATTATAAACGTCAACGATATCATTCGTATTCTTCAAGATATATAATGTTCTTGACGCATTGGCTATACAATAAAGCAAATCCTATTACCCTGAATCCACCAACGCACCCTTGACAACAGCGCTAACAAGTCAATACGAAACATTTTTCCACAAATTAACAGAACTATGGCCTGACAAGGCCAGCTCCTCCCCTTGTCATAAAAACAAGCTTCACTCCTTTCAACACCCCAATGAAGACCTCGACGTCGCATGAGCTTGCGACAGGGATAGTACATCGTTTCAGAGGAGGTTTGCGCTTCGGAATAATAGGTCACCAGTCTACTAAACGTGTCAGAGAAGGGCGGAATCGTACGTATGTATCTTTCTTGGAGTGTGATAGAGGGAATTATAGAAGAACGGACGGATTCGGAGAAGGTTGAAGAAAGCTACCTAGTCCAAGAGGGGCCAGTCTTCGCATAGCCTCTAAAAAGATAGTATGTAATGGGAGTGATGAAGCATCTGTCACAGGTGCTGACGGTGCGAGAAAGGAATCCTGATGAGAAGGATGTGTCAGATGGCCCATATTTCCAGGAGTTCTCCGGATATGAGAAAGGGAAGAATTTCACTGTTGGAAACTACTGGTGTTATTTACAGCGCCCAGGCTTGAGGTGAAGCGATATGATAATTTGTTCTTGATAATTACGCTATTAGGCGAGACTAAAGGAAGAGGGCTAGGACGTTTAGGGATGATGATACGTCGATAGCTGATCGTGCAGTACAGGTAGAAGAATGGTGATCAGTAGCATGAGAGCACATTCACTATGGCGGTTCTTCTCCGGAACTCATATAATATCCAACAAAGACAGCAACCCTCTCCTTCACCGGCTTATACATCTCCCACAAGAAAGACAATGGTGAGTCTGAGCTAGTGATGTCAGTCACAAAATTACACAGAAAAACAAGTCTGCCGAAATATCAATGTGTGGACCACGCAATGGATCTTTGATTTTTAGCTCGATTTGACTGTTCGCGCTGAATGAAGCTTCCGACGCCTTGAAAGTCAATGTAAGTTGAGGTGACCAGTGGTTAGGCGGAAGGAGTGAAGGTGAACGGGGAGAGATGAATGACACGCGATGGCAGAGAAGAAGAATGCTACGTCTGAGGAAGGTGGCAAGATCGTAATAGCCTTCATTCACGGCTAGTGTAAGATAAAAGTCCCGTATCACTTGCATTCTTCAATAGGTAGCATTCTCGGATTCAGCCATGGCCCCAATTGCGGAACGATGTCGGGAAACTTGACAGAGCCCGATCGAAGGATTTGCTCCTAGAGCACGATATCCACCCAAACTGTAGACGTGATAACGGCATGTAGAACGGTACATGACGGAGATGCGAGGCTGGCCACGACAGGAGATAAGTGGGAGTGTCTCAAAGAAGGCGAATGCACCTAGTCTAGCTTCACCACCCACAAATCTCGAGTAATAGATAGGTATGACTCTTGCCGATCTACACGCTAATAGATACCAGTCCTATGAGCGATTGCGATACAAATCTGAAGAATTGCAAAGTTCTGTGGAATGTATAGAAAAGGAGGCTGAACTAAGTTGCCAGTTTCTTCTCACAAGATCTTTGGATTTACCATCATTAATACTGTTATACAATACTTGCGTTATGGTATTGTTGGAGCAGGGTGATAGCAAGAGCACTTATAGGCCCCAGTCTTCACTACAGGCGCATCAATCATCAGCATTACTTGTCACGCCCTGGAGGTAGACAGCCACATATATTGCAGAAGCATGAGGGACAGGGACTCACGGTATGGTCCGAGCAGAACAATGTCCGTGTTTACCACGGTGTATCACAAGTGCAGGGGTAGAGACATCCTCGATACCAATTTTTCTTTGATGTTGATCTGCTTATATCCCTCTCCAGCTTGGCCGCCATCGCACACAGCTACTCAGGCCAAATCACTTTTCAGTTCATAAGCTAAGTCGACGATATGCAAGTCGGAAAGGGGGAAACTAGTCCAAGTAGGATTAGGCCGCTTAAGATTTTCTCTCCGCGCCTCCCCTTAAAATTATTGCGGCTGGAGCAGTAATGTGGGGTCCTGCGTTCCTTTTTCTAGATCACCACAGCGTTGAGACGTGTGACTTGATCAGAAGGATCTGACAGTCTTTCATGGGGCTGTTTCATAAATCCAAAGGATGCTGCTTTACATGCATGTCTCAGGTAGCATTCTGATGGCTGCTCCAGACAGTAATCATGCCGAAAAATATCCTATCATTCACGCCTGCCTTTTTCAGGGCATCGTAGATCGGTCTGTTTCCAGTCTTTGCTGCACAGATGAGCGCTGTGTTGGAGTTGTCATCCATCCCGTTGAGCTGGGCCTTCAGCGCGATGAGCTTTTGCACCAAAGGTAGACTACCAGAAGCGGCAGCACACACAATCAAGGGTGAGTGAGGGGCTGCCAGGAGACACAAGTTGGGATCTAGTCCATAGTCAAGCAGTAGCTTAAGAGCATCAACATAACGCGGAGCCCAAGCCGAAGGCTCAAGAGGAAGATTAGTCATCCATGCCATGATTTGCTCTTGTCGAGCATCCTGTAAAGGCGTTACTTTCTTGAGTATAACTTCGATATTCGGTGTTATGCCGCTATTTAATGCGGCTTCTAGATTGGGCGCTGCGCCATGATTCAATAGATCTGCGACGAGTAGCTCACTGCCTGCTGCCTGTCGTTGGACAGCCACCTCAAGCAGGGCGACGTTGCCATTGGGTTGAAGACATAAATTCGGATCAAGTCCTTTGTCCAGCAGTAATCGTAACACTTCACATGTTCGATTACTCCACTTATCACCATGCATCGGGAGACCCGCAGCCCAGCGTATCATACACTCCCAGTGCTTGGTCGAGAATGGAGAAATGACCTCCATTATCTGGAGCACGACTTCGGGCTGGCCTTGAGCTATAGCCAATTTGAAGAGAGGTTGACCTTGCCCGTCCTGGGAGTTGATATCAGCTCCAGCATCCATAAGATCTGCAACAATCTGGCTGGACTGAGACTTTCCACAGAGCAATACTAGTGCAAGTGCGGTATCCCCGTTATCATCCATAACGGTGACACTAGCACCTCGATTAAGAGCCAAGCGAACTCCTGCATGTCTGCCCTCGGCTGCTTCTTGTAGTAAGAGCGTCCTTCCCATGGGGCCAAGGCGGTACTCGATGTCGGCACCAGCGTCCAGGATCTGCCCTACTTTTTCACAGGTGACGCTTGTCCGTAGCTCTGCCAGAGCAGCATTCGGGCTCCCGAGCAAACAAATGGCCGATGATATGTCTCCAACATGGAGGCACCATTGTATGGGTGTCCTGTGATTCAATGGTGCAGGCTTCTTACTTGTGCCGGTGAAAAGACGTTTGCGGTTCAGACCGTGAGCTTTCACCTTCTCCATAGCGGCTTCGTATAATTGCAGTGCCGAATCGAAGTCCTGTCGTTGCTGCATCTCGGCAGCCGAGGCCAAGAGTTGGAGTATGCCTTCTTCAAGGGCGGCTTTGGGGACAGCGTGGTTCTTGCTCTGGGGAGTATCGGCGGTATCTGAAGCGTTCTTGTCATCCAGGCGAATCGGTCCAGACTTTGACAAGGACCAGCTCTTTCTATTCATGGCTATCTCTGTACAGAGCGTGCCTAAGGTCCGGTTTTCCTTCTCAGGGTGGCAGTCTCGACCCGGACAATACTGATCGGTAGATATCCATGATCACGAACAGCACAAAGCATCATGATAAGAGCTCTGATGTAGACTCTGAGGAACAAACATTAACAAACATTGGTGAGGCTACAAGGCTGAATCCTAAGGTAGGTGCCTAGTAGTTCTTCAAAAGCTCTAGTCTTTAAGTGGCTTAGCTCCAGAGTGGCACTGATGTATTCTATTCTAGCGCGTTTCGACGCGAAAGAGAGAAAAAGAGGAAAAGAGAATTCCTTAGCACGATATTCAATCATCTATCATCTGCGGTCATTGTTCATCTTCGGTCTTGCATTTCGAAGTCTTCGAGCGACCAACACCCCATGTCCAGCAAGATTAGGGGATGGAGCTTTCCGCAGCAATGCGCGCATCTACTCCATGTCGAAGAGAGGTTGTCGAAGCCGCATCTCAGGGCAAGGAGCACGAAGGTGTTCGTGCCTTGCCCAGAGGAACATTCTATATGTACACACAGTCTTTCTGCATCCCGGCATCAATATTGAATGAATGGCCGCCGATGCTTGGTTATTAGTGGACGGCGCTTAGGCGAAAGCGTCCTCGGCCAATAGGTCGATGGTAGGAAGAGTCTCAGAAGTGAAGGTGAAGACGGCGAACTGAAACAATTGCATCAAATGACTATTGATGTTTCAGAATTGGCTGAATCTTCATGGCCTTGTGGTGGGACTGATGCTGATCGATGAAGCGTGCGTAAATGCTATAATTATCTTCACTCGGCTTCATTGTCATTGTCTCAATGGGCGCCTTTTCGCCCTACTTGACTCTTTGTTTGCCCTCTTTGTCTACCTCACCTAATTTCTGAAATTTTGTTCCTCCCATGTCTTGACGGCTTTCTTTTGTTTCCTTCCTTGCCATTGCCTTACTACCCTACGGTTCCATAATATTTCTTTTCGTTTCACAACTCTCGCTGGCGAATTTACAACGACAATCAACACCTAATTTCATCCGCCGGACGGATTCAGACACACATTACTACCACCGGGATGTCTGCCAACCAGTACCCTTCAGCATTCCCAGCTGTGCCTGCGTCTCTCTCCGCTGGCGAACATGGGATGCGAAATAGTTATGCCCCAGAAAAGACGCAACGAAATACACCACACACAGTATCTAATATCACTCCCTACCTTGGACTGCGTTCTCGACTTTCGCAAGTCTGGATCAACAGGTGGACTGTCCTCTTATTCCTCATACTTGTCAGGGTTTCCATCGCTATCATAGGCCTCAACCATGACATCGGCTCCGCTAGAACAGAGACAATGTCAGCATGCAAGGGGGTCGAGGACATGGGCAGCGCCATGGCCTCCATGCCTCATTATCTGTCCGCAGGTGTCAATGACTTGGCTGCATCCGGCGTCGAGAAGGCCATCCACGGTCTACACGCTATGCTCCTCATGACAATCACTGGCGTCGAAGAGCTCATCGTTTTCTACGTGAACATGATGACCTCCACTTATATGTGCCTCATCACCCTGGTCGTTGCCGGGAGTCTGCACGTTGCCCTGCAGGTCATTGAAGATGTTACCAAATTCCTCAACGGAACGATCAAAGAAATCGGAAAGGACCTCGCAGCCGGCATCGATGACTTTCAGAAAGGTCTGAACGGCTTCACAAAAGGCATCAATAGCATTCCACAAGCATTCGGCGCCAAGGGAGGTATACCGACCCTCAACGTTACAGACGACTTGACCAAATTGCAGAACCTTACACTACCTCCGGGCGTGGATCAGGAATTGACAAAGCTCAACAGCTCGATCCCAAACTTTCAAGAGGTCCAGAATTTCACCGACAATGTCATACGTTTCCCATTTGAGGAGGTCAAGAAGCTGCTCGCAGGGAAAGCCAATTTCACATTCGATCGCAACCTGCTTCCCGTGCCGCAAAAGGAGCACCTCACGTTTTGCACAGATCACAATGGTACTCACAAGAACGGCCTCGAACGGTTCTTCGACGACCTCGTTGACATTGCAGACGTTGCTCGCAAGGTCTTTACCGCTATCTTGGTGATCCTGGCAATTGGTGTGTGCATCCCGATGGCTATCCAAGAATATCGAAGGTGGAACAAAATGAAGCAACGGGCTGAGCTAGTATCTGACAAGTCTTTCGACCCTATGGATGTCATATACATCAACTCACGACCGTACACCGCAACAGTAGGTATCAAAGCATCTGCGCCCTTCAAGGACCCCAAGAAACAGATCCTAACGCGATGGGTCGTCGCCTACGCCACATCTCCACCAGCACTCGTCGTCCTCTCGCTCGGCATCACGGGCCTCCTTGCCTGCCTTTGTCAGTACCTCCTCTTGAAAGCAGTCGTTCACGAGGTTCCCGCGCTGGCCCACGAGATCACTCAGTTCGCCGACGTGGTGGTCGACAAGCTCAACAACGCCTCCGAGGCCTGGGCCAACGGCACCAACACCGCCATCATGGGCGTCAACAACGAAATCAACCACGACATCTTCGGCTGGGTCAACATCACCACTGGTGCCATCAACAACACCCTCAACGTCTTCATCAACGAAACCATCGGTACGCTCAACAAGACCTTTGGCGGAACAGTGCTCTACGAACCCATCACCGGAATCTTCGAATGCCTGATCGGTCTCAAAGTCGCCAGCATCCAAAAGGGCCTCACCTGGGTCAGCGACAACGCCCACGTCGACTTTCCCCTCCTCAATAACAATACCTTCTCCCTCGGCGCCGCCGCCAGCCTCGCAAACTCCTCCTCACACCAAAAGCGCGACAACAGCACCGCCCCCCCAAAAAACGACAACTTCCTCGCCGCCGGCACCGGCGCCGCAACCGACAAGATCACCGCCGCCGTCGCAAAGGTGGCCGCCCACCTCGAAAACGGCATCAGGACCGAAGCCCTCATCTCCACCGGCATCGTCCTCGTCTGGCTCCTCATCCTCCTCATGGGCCTCAGCCGCGCCCTCTTCCTCGCCCTCAAAACCGAAAAGGGCCGTGCCGAGGGTGGACCTTCATACGCGGGCGACATCCCACTCGAGAACCAACCCCCAATGGAACATCGGTATTCCACCTCCGGTCCCGCACCCGCGTACGAAACCCCACAACCGAATAGTGCGCCGAGAACTTTCCAGCATTTCGCGCAGCCGATGGGCCGTCGCGACGAAGAGGAGTGGCGGGATGAGAAATTGGGCTTTGGGGGCGCGAGGGAGCCGAGCGAGAGGGAACAGGCGCCGAGGCATGAGAGCTTGTATGTTGAGAAGCATTGAGAGTGGCTATGTAGATGGGTGGGATTGGGTGGTTCGGTGACTTGAACAAACGTCCATTTGTACATAACATGCGAATGAGAGATGTGAGATCTTGGTATGAGTGAGGGGACTGGGTGATGTGTAAAGTGTTTTGAGCGAAGAGCAGTGATTGATTGATACCCGCCCTTACCAGCAATCAGACCATACCAGCGGCAAGACCGGAGGTTGCGCGGAAGGGCAAAAGAGAGGAGAGAAAAGTACAACATATTCTAGACAAAAAGCGGGTGAGTTCAATACAAGATACCTACCTTACCTACCTAACCACTTACGCATCTCACATCACCCTGCACCATACCATTGAAACCCTCTCCCATATCCACTGTCATCTTCAATCGCACATCACGAACCTAGCCTTTCCTCCCCCCTCCTTTCCCCCTCTTCCCACATCTACCTCAAATCCCCACACAACCTCGCCTTCATCCCCTACCCAACAACCATAAAGCCAACCCCACCCCCAAGCCCAAAAATCCCATTTCAAACCCAAATCCACAATTCGTCAAAGACACCAAAACCCGGCATCTAGCACTACACCTCCGAATTCTCCATCAGATAATAATCCAGTGGACTGCACGCCGCCTCCACCGATCCAGTGCATATATGTATGAGCACTAGCAGGCTATAACGCCAGATCTGCGGATAGGACGTCCACCGAGGATTTGGTCTATGTTGTATGGTTGAACAGGGTGGAGTGCGGTGATTGGTACATCAGTATGTGATTTTTGATAAGATTAGATACCATATGTTTTGTATGAGGTAGCGGACGGCGTAGCGTTGAATGCAAGAGTTCAGGTGTGTCAAGTAGATGAACAGAAGGTTTTCCCGGGCGCCTTTGGAACCAGATTACAGCCGTGATATGGCGAAGAGACCTATCTCGTCTCGTCTAGAAGTGATATGTGATGCGGATCATGGTAGCCTAGATATATACTATACTACGAGCTGGACTTTACCGCGCCAATACGTAGTCTTCGATTTCTCGAGAAAGGAGATGTTCGGATATATGGCAGTGGGAAGCGATAGGGGTGTTGATGTCGCATCTCGACACCTTGGTCTCGATGACTTTTCGAGCTTCGCTTTTGTTCCTGCCCCAGTGAGCGGTAGCTTGGTTCTACATCATCTAGGATCCTCTAGGATCCTCCGCGACGGATGCGCCGTTGAGAATCGTATACACGCATTGTCGGCAGCTGGATAATTTGCAGAGCTTAGGATGTCGACAATGTTTCAAATTACCATAGGATCTTTAAACCCGCTGGTGTGACTCGATTTTTAGGACATCTTTTTAGTGTTCGGGTGATTCCTCTTCAGCGTTCTTTCGGGGTGGTGGTTTCACCTGTCATGATAGCGGATCTCAATGACGGGCACGAATTCCTTTGCAAGTCTGTTGTTCTTGAAGATGTAGCATGTCGGATACCTGGATGCTATGTCAACTGAGTGGGTCTAGGCACACCTTCTCTATCCAATGCCTTCCAATTGAGGCGGATGTGAAAAAGGCTTTTCCATCGCTAGCTAGTCTGCACTGGTTGTCGTAATTCTTGTTCCGCTCTTGGTCCCTGAGGAAACGAATAATCCACTGCAACATAATCTGTCAGCCATGGAGGCCGACGAGAGTTCCGCGATAGTCTTCTCCTTTTTGGAGCTTGAGCCAGCTCTACAACGCCAGTCTCCGGGTTCACAATGACTGTACCAGGAATGTCTTGAACGTGCGAGCTTGCCTTTCCCAGCGAAACCAATTTCTGATTTTCTACGTTGCTACGCCAGTCGGCCCCGAGCTTGAACATGGAGAAGGCATCGAGGGAGGCCGTCCAGCGTCGTTGGATGATTGTGATGGTTGATAATGCGATCGTACAGAGCACTGGTATGCCAAGAACCAATACCGCGAGAACTGCCGGTACCCTTCCGTATTCAAGTCCTTGTTCTGTTTTGAATGTTACACCAGCTACTGTCCCGTTCTCGAAGAACGAACGATCGTTGATCAGAGAAATTAGTGGTCCTAGGAACATTCGTTCATCAAAACTTGAAACCTTATCAACGAAATCCGCATAATTAGGTGAACCCGCGAGCAAGGCTGCGGCATTTGTTTTATTGGTAATGGGGGGATTGTAGGGGTTACTGCCACAAGGAGGATTCCAATTAGAGATCCAGTCAAAGCCATTTGAAACAGGAACAAGCGTGCAATTATCGATAGACGCATCTTTGACAGGTTGATATGTTAGAGGCGGGGGACCTTGATGGAAGAAGCTGAGGAATGACGCCATAGAAAGGTTCAAGAGCTTCACTGGACTAGCGTCGAGGATGATATCCGTAGACGACGAGCCTGTAGAATCGATGTATGATCCAATAAGTGTGTTTACCGTAGGTCGAAGGTAGGTAACAGACAGATTACAGTTTGCCACTCGAATCGATGTGTTGAGACCTTGGACTGCCAGCAAAACCGTCCCGACAGACTGAAGATCATTGTATGTTTGCTGAATGCAACTCAGAGCCTGGCCTTGAACGGTTTGCCCCACATTGTCGAAGCTGTACATCCTCCTATACACCCCGGGTTGCTTGAGGTCATCAACAACGTATCCGCTCTGATCTTTGAAGTCGAACGGAGTCATGTTGATTACTGAGGATTGCGTGCCGCAGGTCAACCCAGTTGAATTTCCAGAATCGGAGCAGTTATATCCACAGCGCCACCTGTACGAAGAGCCACCGTTCGTTGTGGGGTCGACTTTGTCAAGCTCAAGGTTCGGTACCTGTGCTGGACCCCCAGGGGCACTATAATTGCTGATTCTACATGACGCAAATGCCCGTATACCAGCAAGTGGCAATTGCTTGTTTTCCGCAGTGTTCGGTGATAGTGTCAACACGGTCTGGTTGTCTGCCCAAGGAAAAAGATCGGATTGATTTGCGATCCCACCAAACGGCATCCTATATGCGCCTGATGAGTTGAAGCCAGTAATATTCGAGTTAATTGTCGTGTTGAGTATGTCTTCAGATTTCATCCATAGATTGGTATTCTGCGTTGCTTCTAAAAGACTGTTGAAGGACAATTTCAAGCCACCAAGACGGACGGTAGCCGGCATATCGCCCGACGCCCAGTATTGAGTCGAGTTTGGAACGTAAGCTAATGACAGCAGCGGAAAGCCGACGTAACTAAGTGCTGCAATCGTCGCAAGCATGGTCCATGTGTACGAGAGGCCGCCCTCCTTATGGCCATATATGGAGGTAGTGATCCATCCAATAAGACCAGACCAGCTTTTATCGGCCAAATAGAACAATTTGGCCACTCTAGTCGGCTGTGGACATTCCTCCAACGGATCCGTAGGTGGTGCAGTAGATGTCTCTGGTTCTGAGCGACGGTCAAATTTGGCCATGGTCCAATAAGGCACCGTGGCTGCAAGTACGGTGGTCATAACAGGCAAATGGACAACAGCAAAACCGGTGCGCACAAACGAAAGGACCTGAAACCTGAGATTGCGCGACTTTGAACCCTTGGGCCCCATGAAGGCAGGTTCGTTCACTGCACGGTCAAGAACAGCGATATATGCTATGATGGCGATAGCCCAGCTAAGGATCAGAGCCGTATACTCTGCGTAGCGACGGTAACTGTTGGCGTTGTCCACGACATTCTTCGGCTTCGTGATCCTAGGATTCTTTGGAGTCCGCTTTCGTCTGTATGCGATGGCTCCACTCCATGGCAACACAACAGCCCCAAACAGCGCTGCAAAACACAGAGCGATCAAGCTCCCGGTATTGACAACCATCGTCAATGCTTGGTATGCTCAGCCGTTAGAACATTGGCAAATGGTGTACAGGATAAGACGAGGAAAGGGATAGATCCAGCATATGACAACTGACAAGGCAGAAAGCTGGCACTAGGTTGATCGTGCCGCGTCCTTCAGGATTCGTATCCTTGTCAGTAGCTCATGGCGCGGTCGTAGGAAAGACTGTGACGGCGGTAATCTCGCTTTTCCTAATTGGCGTCCTTGCTCTGTGGACGATTCCATCACCAACATGCAAAATCATAGGAAGTATTGATACGGAGACTGTTGAGGACAAGGACTGTGTATAAAATCAGTTCTACTCGTATCAACCATATTCTACATAGTAAGTGGGTCCGGTCTCTCAGAAGCAGCGGGACCACTAAGGCTCGGAACTACCTTAAGATAGGATACCCGGCCTTTAAGCCTCATAAAGTTAGGTACCTTACCTAGCTTCCGTGCCTTAGAATAGCGTACCTTATGTGACTGGCTGACTGCAGCCTTTGGGAAACCCTAATACAGACCGCAACTAAGACGCGATGGATCTAGAGTGAAAAAGTCCCGACTAGTACAAGCAGAGCGGACTATCGCTCCCTCAATCGCTTAGCTCGTCCACCGCAGCCTGCGAATGTGTACAACCTAGCAGGCAGAAGTCAGGCGTCCCATTGCACCAGCTAGACATACCCTTACCCACACCCTTAGGGAATGCGCACACTGTTTCCTACTTGTTAACCAATGTCCTTCTCTCCTCCGGTCAATAGAACGAAGAGTCAAACAAGCAACTAACTACTAGACGAGACCGAACTTTTATTATTGCGCTTGTCTGGCTTCCCTTCTGTCGACTATGCCCACTGATAAACAAGCGAATGCCACTACAGCCCCCAAGATCAAGGTGGTGACCCGCAGTATGGCCTCTTCAAAGTGCACGACACTGCTCCAAATGCCAACAGAGGTCCTTATCAATATTGTCAAGAGCATCGGGGTCGAAGACATTGGCGAAGGTCTCAAGGCTGTGACGCGCTTCGCCATGACGAGCAAGCAGTCGCTGATCATCGCAGAGGCGGCTGTGGGATCCCTCAAACGACTGCGCTCTCTTGAAAAGCGTTTCGGTAAACCTTGCTTCGATGTCTTCGGTCCAAAATACGCTCTTTCCTGGCGCGAAGACTTCAGAGAAATGTTCCCGAATCTCAGTCCGAAAAGTCCAGCCCCGAAACTTGCTTACCTCAATCTCAATGGATCTCTGTCGTGGCTGCCTCCTCTCGATTCGGTCCTCGAATACCCCGATGAGATAGAGTCTTATTGCCAAGAAACAATAATGAAGGAAAAATCGCTGAATAAGCTTATTGCTCAAGCTGAAAGCCTTCATCTTAAATTTCCGCCATCATTCCTCACACTAGCGAAATCTAAAGACTTGCAGCGCCGTATTCCCTCTTCTGACCAAACACATGTCTCCATTGGCTCCCTGATTAGATGTTCCCCAGAAACGGATCGCAACGCTGGCGGTTATGTATTAAGTTTCTTGTCAGGTTATAAGGAATCTTGGACCGCTAATCTGTACCTCGACACGATGGGCCAGCATTGTGTATTGCACTCGGGTGAAGATCTATATCCTGAAGATAGCGACGAAGACGGAGACGAAGGTGAAGGTGAAGACAAGGAAGAAGTGTGGAAAGATGATGCTGTCACTCTGCAAGCACTGGACTTTGAAGAGTACATGTATCACACGATAGATGAGCTGGGTTGGGAAACACTTCCCACAAGCAAAAGGGTGTGCGAAGCGCAAAGGGCGTATCTTGGGCGCATCCAACAATCGTGATGCGAGACACGAGCCATCCGGAATATATAAATATGTCTAGGGCCACATGTGCATAAACGCTGGGGTAATTTTGGGGCCAAGGTGATTAAATCTAACCAAAGCTAGTAGATAGGATAGGACTGAGTATATTCAACGCAATCCCAGCAAAATGCTACTTGTACCTTACATGAGCCTCTGGAAGCTGCCATAGTCCGCACTCTCCAAATTGAGTCCATTGCGATTGCCATATCGATTATGAGGTGCCCATCTCAGCACATCAATTGGGACGTTCTCTGGCTCTCGATATGCAAACAACGTTCTGCTCGATGCGATGACAGAAATGGCACGACCGAAGTAAAGCGAAGCATTGGCGTGTTGGTATTTGTGAAAACTCATCATTCAAATGTGACAGCTATTGCTGCCAGTCCACTCTTGACTGATTATTTCACAAGAACTAGTTCCGAAGCGCGCGTTCAAAGATAAGTATAGCCCTGCGTGATCATAGCTAATTCCACAAACGCAACAACTCTATCAACATAGAACCACTCCCCTATAAACTTTCGTGACAAAACGAGACATCCACATTCAGATTAGCGGATACGGCCAGTTGGCTCGCATTTCTAGCTTACTGAGGGAGCACAATCTCTGGCTTGAGATATCCTAATGGAGTATGAAGGAAATCCCAGAGGAATCGCAAAGACCACTATTCTATCCCAGAGCTGCGTTGGAGGAGGTCGGGCTCGTGGCGAGTCGCAGATGAGCCCTTTACGAAAGACGCGAGGGGCGATGTGCAAGGTAGCCGTTACCTGCGAGGAGAGATGGGGTCGTCTAAATGTTAGATTATCCTGTATAAGCTTACATCGATGACTACCACCGAACGGTGATTTGTTGAATCTCAGCTCGCTCTGCAATATCCAGAGCGAGTACGAGGACGTGTGCTGATTGACTTAGCGTATATCCTTCTTAATTATGAAACACATGGAGCAATTTCCTCATACCAAACCGTTCTGACAAAACCTCCGCAATATAGCGGCACAATTCCGCGCCTACTCTATCCTGTGGCTCGACATATTCTACATGTAAATCACAAAACTCAACAACAACAACCATGCCTCCTCTCCACCCCCCAAAGCCAACAAAAATCTCATCACCACCCATTTTCCTCTCAACCCCCCACCCGCGACTCCGCCACCCCTCAAGAAAACCACACACCATCGTCCCCATCCACAACCACACTCCCCACCGATCCCAACACCACCACTCCACATCCCGACCCAATCCCCGCCTCCTACATCCCACAATCCCCCCCCACCGCCTCCGGAACTTTTCCTATCCCCCCATCCCCTCAACTCACCGCCTCCTCTCCACCACCACCTCCCCAACTCCAACTCCCCCACCCGCCAAAGAACCAACTCCCCTCTCAACAACCCAATACCACGCCCTCTCAGACGCCTACATAGACGCCCTCCTCGCAGTGCTAGAAGCCATGCAGGAAGAGCGCGAAGATGTCGATGTTGAATACTCCGTTCGTTATCCCCCCCCTTCTCCCTTACCTCTTTGCGCTCTTGTGCGCACCCAAAACCAATAGCCCTCTCAGGCCGGTGTCCTCACCCTCATCTTCCCTCCCAACGGCACCTACGTCCTCAACAAACAACCGCCCAACAAGCAGATCTGGCTCTCGTCGCCGATCAGTGGGCCTAAGCGCTATGACTGGGTGGCTGATCAGAGGGTAGGGGAAGGAGGGGAGGAGGGAAAGGGGGATTGGGTGTATTTGAGGGATGGGAGTACGTTGAGTGGGTTGTTGGGGGGGGAGGTGGGTGTGGAGATTGAGGGTGTGGGTGTGGGGGGTGATGATTGATAGGAAGTGGGAGGGTGTTGGGGGCCGGAGGGGTGGTTTGTTATGTGCAAATGCGTTTTAGCGGCATAGCGAGGGAGATATTCTTTGGGCGATCGCATATATACACTGGTTGTAGTTTTAAGGGCATTGTATGGGTATCAAGTGGGACGAAGCTTGCTTGTGCATTTGGGAAAGAGCTATGCTTGCGGTTCTGGCTATCAAGTCTACCTAGTGGGGTGTATTTATTCTGAAACATACATATATACACTGCGCGCCTACTGCTCTTCTGCACTTACACGGTGTCATCCGGGTTTGACCACTATGTCTCGATCAAATCCTCTTGCCCACCGTTTTGTTTCGGCTGCTCGCCATCCTGCTCCTCATTATCCCTCGTGTCCTTGTTGCCTCTCTTCCCTTTGCCTGATCGTTGGTAGAACTCATCCAAGACCTTCTTTGGAATTCGGTTTAGCAGCTCCTTGGGGTATATACGTAGCAGGCTCCACGCGAGATCGATAGATTCATAGACGGTGCGTGATTCGTAGGCTGACTGGGAGATGAATGTTCGCTCAAACTTGTCCAAAAACTCAAGCGACAATTTATCCTCTGAAGATAGAGCCTCCTCACCAACGACAGCCTTCATCGAGGCCGCGTCTCGTCCAATGGCATATTTTGCGTACAGCTGGTTGGAGACGTCGCCATGGTCTTTGCGAGTATGGCCTTCGCCAATGGCGGATTTCATGAGGCGGGAGAGAGAGGGAAGGACGTTGATGGGTGGGTAGACACCCTTGTTATGCAGCTGACGGTCGATGAAGATTTGGCCTTCGGTGATGTATCCTGTCAGGTCAGGAATGGGATGTGTGATATCTAGCATAAAGGTTAGCGCTTGTCGGTAAAGAGGGTCCTGCCAGGAATACCATCATTAGGCATTGTCAAGATAGGGATTTGAGTGATCGATCCATTACGTCCTTCCACACGACCAGCGCGCTCGTAGATCGTGGACAAATCAGTGTACATGTACCCAGGGTAACCACGTCGACCGGGCACTTCTTCTCGAGCGGCTGAGACTTCTCGAAGGGCATCGCAATAGGCTGTTAGATCTGTAAGGATGACAAGAACGTGCTTTTCTAGTTGGTAGGCGTAATATTCGGCCGTTGTAAGAGCGAGGCGAGGCGTGATTATACGTTCGATACTGTGGCCATCAGTAGAGATCTCCCCCGCGATAATCGCAAGGACTTACGTCGGGTCATTTGCCAAGTTCAAGAACAATGTGACTCTTTCCATGCTACCGTTTTCTTCAAAATCCCGGGTGAAGAAACGACTCGTTTCCATGTTGACACCCATGGCTGCAAAAACGATGGAGAAATTATCCTCGTGACCATCATGTACGTCTTTGGTAGGCTTATTGACTAGACCGGCCTGACGGCAAATCTGGGCGGCTATTTCGTTGTGAGGTAGACCAGCAGCAGAGAAGATGGGGATCTTTTGCCCGCGGGCAATCGAGTTCATAGTGTCTATCGCAGATATTCCGGTCGCAATCATTTCTTCTGGATAAACCTACCCCACGTCAGCCTGTAATTACCGCATAGCAATGGTCGGTAATCACTCGAGAGTAAGGATTGATGGGACTGCCGTTGATGTCAAGGTAGTCTTCTGCGAGGACTTTTGGTCCCTTATCAATAGCTCTTCCTGAACCATCGAAAATACGCCCCAGCATGTCCTCCGAGACACCGATCTTCAGGTTATGGCCCTTGAACTCGACTTTCGTCTGCCGACTATTAGGTACCGTCATCTCGTAGCTAAGGGTATCTGCCAGACCTTTTTTACATCGATGCCCGATGTGCCCTCAAACACCTAGATGTGATCAACCTCTGTGGGAATGCCGAGATAATTCTGACCAACGTACTTGCACAACAGCTCGGCTGCCTATATATGTACAGTCAGTCCCACAGAACATCCGCAGCAATGGTATGATATGTGTTACCTCGAGCCTCGAGTACCTGCCCCGATCTCTCTGAGCCATCTGGCAACGTCAAGGAGACGATCTCGTTGTATCTTGGGAATTTGACCTATAGCAACCCGGTGAGCACCTAGCCCACATGGCAGATGCCTTTGAAAGCCTATACATTATCTAGAATGACCAGAGGACCATTGACACCCCCAACGGTATTGTAGCGGATTCGAGGGTGGATAGTGGTCATGCGGGGATCCTGCACTTCGTTCGCCATAATGAAGGCAACAACAGCGTAGAAGCGATTGAGAGGGACGCGGTCGGAAGTGAGAGACGGCGGCAGTGGTCACCTTAGCTTGTGCCTCCGCTTTCTTTTTGTGGTTGTCGAAAGGATCATGAGCACAAGCTTGTCTGTTGTTTGCCGCTTCTAGAGCGCCAAGTCTAAAAGCAACGTCTACCGATAGATAATACTTTACATTTCCTCACTGATCATAGAATAACCTAATTCACTCCACGGACATCCCAGATTGACCATTCACAGTACGACTACAACTTGTGACAGTTGGATTGGATGGCTTGCAGTATGCTCAAGATGGGGTCACATGCACGTCTTGGCGTATCAGAATATAATAGGTAATCTAATCTGATTATCAAATTCCATACATATAAGAATCGAGAACGCTAGAAGACGAACGACCGAAGGTAATCGCCAAATAGCAGTCAGGTCGGAAGATCGATGGAGACCGAGGTACACAAACCTTTCCTGAAACGTTCTCCAATGATCAAGGCGAGAAGTTCACATTTCCTGAGCGTCCTCTCCGAAGTCATGAATGACTTTGTTGGCTCTATCATTCTGACGTTATTAGCGTGGCATAACTGTAAACGGCCAGCAGTCAGCCAAAATCTTGTTCCGTTTCGTACAGTATAAGACATGAGGAGTTCTTCAGTCAGACATCCAAGGAAGATATGCGCACATGGATCTGGCGTCTTAATAGGTTCGTGCACCAGTTCGCGTGGAAACTGCGAATGTGGTCGTGTTTCATCATAGAAGAACGGAGTGGACGGTATAATTTGAGGGATGAAATGAAGTTCCGTACCTTACTGTGCCAGCTCGAATAGCACGATGCATGAGACATGCTGGGTATATCCCCAAGCTCTTTGACCATTCACATCGTTGTAATAGCCTGGATATTATGCCACGATAGTCCACATGCCTAAAGTGTGCCCGGTGGGTCTAGGTGGGAGACGAGAGTATAGTAGCTAGCCGGACGACCCACACACAGGAAGTCGGCAGCTTCATAGATTCATGTACCCCTTCGCTAAGGAAGGCGAAGGTAGCGAAGAATCCAATATGGAACTTGAAGGTCCAATGGGCAATCAAGTAGAGGAAAAATTGTCGGTCATCGTGAACGAAGAGTTGGGAGCCCTCAGTTAGAGATCGTGATTGGTCACTTCCCCGAAGCTCCCAGTCTTAGTCGCTCCGCCGAATACCTACTACACTTTCTTCCGTCAGTCAAGTAACTTCAACGAATACATTAGAAGCATGTAGATGGATGATCTGATCAGACAAGGTATACTGGCAAGTAGCAGACGCCCGGCGAAGGGCATCCGAGTGACGGTGTCTTCAAGGTCGACTCAGGTAGGAAAAGAAGATGTTTTCGTTGTTGTCATCATTTCGATGTATGGAAGATTGACAGGGACATTCTAGAAAACGGTGACATACCTGCAGCGTCCGTCGACTTTAATCGAGTCCACATCTGAGATGTTTGTGGTGTGTAGTAGGAAGAGAGAAATCTATTCATGTTTGCCCGAAGATTTCTTGTGCAGACTTCTATTCTAGTACAATTACGGTAAGCGTGGCCAAGACCGAGCTAGTGCTAATTCGACTGGCTGGGACATCAACCAGCCCGTGATTGAGCGAGAGGTGATCGAACATTGCCATTTGAGCGCGCCAAACCTCAAGCTGAAAGGCTCGACAGTTACTCGCGGTATCTGTTCACTTGCCTCTATGCCATTTGATCCCTTGAGGAGCGTCTCCGGTCCCTGAACGTTATCCCAGACCCCACCCGCCTCCGCTGTCGCAATCGTGGGGACGAACTCGGGAACCACCTGATTACGAGCGAACCTAGACCCATACCGTAGCGGCGACTGCAGGCTGAAGAGCTAGGTGTTTGGAGTCTTAACATAGTTCGCCCCACCGATCAGTGCTGAGTCCGCATCGACTGCGCCAGTCTTGTACCTGCGCCTCGTCGCGATCTTTAGGGCTGGGTAGTGGGCTTGTCCGGCGAGAACCCATGGACATTCGGTCTTAGAGGCCCAATGTTGATAAGATTGAGACAGCTTTGCAAAACAGGTTGGGTCTCACGATCGGGAACGTGAACGGCAGGATTGTACGTCGTGATTTGACAGAGAGTCAAAAACACCTATTCCCATCTGCCGTCGGGCGTCGGAAATCAAGCTCCTGGACGCACCGTGAGGACATCCACTTCGTCAGTACTATAAGAACAAGGCGGACTCCTCGCTGTTCCCTGAGACGAGCGGGGTCCGATAGCCATCACACCGATCGCTGACGCGAACTGTCGACTCGATCATGATGGCAATGGCTCAGCCATTCACCACATCTCACACTATGGCTGGACACACAGGAAACGCTCATGGAGGTCAACCAATGGTTCAAGGTCACCATTCGAATCAAGGTGTACCAGGTGGACAGCACCTCGGAGCCTCGATGGGCCAGCAGATGCATCCAGGCCTCGGCGGGCCAGGAGAACCACAAGTCAGTCAAGGCGGGCCTATGATGGGAGTCTTGCAAGGTGGTGGACCTCCAGGGGGTGTCTCTGGACCGACTCCCAGTGCCCATGCCTTGCAGCACTTGAATCCACAGCCCCACCACCAGCAGATGTTCGCAGGGCAGCAGATACCTCAAACAAGTGAGTCACATATCCTGTCTTCTAGGCCAAAAGATACAGCATGACATTTCTACGCGTACATTGATTCCGCTTTCTTTTTATCTTTGAAAACGTGCATGAAATGGGGAAACCTCTTCATCTTCTCCCCGATTCTCAGTGACATCAACATTTCATTATTCACTTTAGCCCAGATGACTCTGTATTGCACACGAGCTATATTTTGTTCTAGTACTTATTGTAAATCCGGCACCAAAGGCATCACTTCTCCTTTCGCAAGATTCACGTCCACCCACACATTGGGTCCCTTTATGAACTTCACTAACGACCTTGTCAGTGGCAAACAATCCTCAGCTTATGGTCCAACAGCAACAAGCTGCGGCAGCCCAACAACAACGAGTATTCCAGCAACAAGCAATGATGCAGCGGGTACAGATACAACAACAGCAACAACCAAATGGCGGAATGGTGCCGAACAACGGAAACCCATCAATGACCGAAGCTCAATTCCTTCAAAGCAATCAAGGCATGCGTGGTGTCACATTACCACCTCACATGGTCGTTCAACAACAACAAGCACAGCAACAAGCAGCACAGCAGCAGGCTCACAATGCGAGATTACAGGTGCAGCGGCAGCAGCAACAGCAAGCGCAAGCTCAACTACAGCAGCAACACGTCACAGCACAACAACAGCAGCTACAACAAAGCCAGCAAGCTCAGCGCAATCAACAGCAACAGCAGGCGTTGGCACAGGCTCAGCAGACAGCAATGCAGCAAGCAGTGAGTAATGCGGCAACCACTCAAGGTCAGCCAGCTCCGCAACCACAAATAAACACTCAATCCCACATACCCAATGGACCAGACCCACAAGCAGCCGTCGCAGCAGCCCAGCGGCAATCTCTACATGCCCAGATGCAGCAGCAACAGGAGCAGCAACAGCAAAACCAGCGGCAGCAGCAACAGCAACAGCAGCAGCAGCAGCAGCAGCAGCAACAGCAGCAACAACAACAGCAACAGCAGCAACAGCAGCAGCAGCAGCAGCAGCAGCAACAGCAACAGCAACAGTTGCAACAGCAAAATCAAGCCCCTCAACAGCAACAACCTCAACAAGGTCAGCAGCAAGCGCAGCAAGCGCAGCAACAGGGCCAGCAGCAGCAGCAGCAGCAGCAGCAGCAGCCCAGTACTCAGCAACAGCAAGCTCAGCAGCAACATATAGCACAACAGCAGGCTCAATTGCAACAACAACGGCACATGATGCAGCAGCCTCATATGCAAAATTCCAAGAGCGGATTATCAGTCCTCAAGCTCTTAGATTTTGGGGATCGCCTAAGTCAGGCATCGATAACCCCGAAGGCTCAAACCAACGGAGGCTCTGACGGACAACCGCCTCCTCGGAGGAGAGCTGATGATTTTTCATATTGGCAAGACTTTGTGGAAAGTTTCTTCTCGCCGAAGGGGATACTGAAACAGGCAATGTGGTCAGCTTCGGATAATTCTACGAAACAATTCGAGATCTCAAATGCCGCGTTGGCAAGGTATTTTCTCCTACATTTTCAAAGTGGGATCCAGAACATCCAGATGATACCGGAGAATGCTGTTGAGAGGACTATGAATGGCGGGAATCATGTTGTGCACGCAAAATTCACTCTGATTTATTGGTCGAAAAATGGTCATCAGGTAAGATGTCCCTAGTAGATGCGTCAGCTCAAGTGCTTACGCATTGTAGCTTGTGTCCAAAGGTCAGCTCCATGCTCAATTTGATTTGAACGGGAAAATGGACGTTCTGGAATTTGTTACGAACGAACATAACGAATACATACCTCGAACAACGCTAGTTCAAGCAGCCGCCGAATCACCAGAAATCAAGCACTCGCCGAATGTCAGCAAAACTGCCGGCAAACGAGCCCAGCAGAGGCAAAAGCAGCAGCAGCAAGAGAACCTTCAACCTCAAATCCCAGTGCCGGAATCGGCGTTCCATGAATGCGGCACAACGCCAGCCGTATGGATCTTCCTCGAGGTAATTGTTCCTCTCGTAACCCAGTGATTGATACTGATATTGTCTCGTATTCAACAGATTGAAGGCTGCATTTCCCTAATGGGCCCCCTCTTCTCGTATTGCCAGCAAAGACCTCAGCTCAACCCCTTTGAAGGCATGGCCCAAATGTGCAACCAGTTCTCCTCGATCGAACAAGAACGGCAAATGGCACAGCAACAACACGCCCAGAACCCGCAATTCAACCACGCCATGCACCATCCCAACCAACCGACACCCCAGCAGCACAACATCAACGCCTTCCAACAAAACAACTTCCTCTCCCCCGCCCACGCCCACCTCTCCCTCCCAAACCAAAACAGCAACCCCTCCGCCTCGCCCGCCACCCTATCAAACCATCCCACACCCAGTATGCAAAATCTCGCCTTGCAGAACAGCATGCAGCAAGGCGGCGTACCCATGAACCCCAACGCGAGCCATCAAGGCACGAACCCCAGCGCGGGCGGAACACCGGGTGGTTCCGCCAACGCGAGCCCGAGCGTCACGAACAAGAGGAGGCGGCCTAGTGGCGTCGGCCTCGGTGTAGGTGGAGGTGGAGGTGGAGGTGGAGGCGGCGACGAGGTAGTGGAGATTAATGGGGTGGGGGGCGGAGTGAACAAAGTGAAGCAGAGTCCGCGGCCGGGAGGGAAGAGGCAGAAGGCTAATGGATGACCTGAAGTGAAAGAATCTCAAAAGGGATGAGCAAGTTTTATATGGGAAGGGTGGTTCTTGTGCTACCTACAGGTTCAGCGATGGCGTTTTCTCCGTTCTTTCAAAGACCATCTTACTTATTTTGTATGACAGGCGTTTTTCTGATGATTCGGATGGATGCCTATCACACCCGGTTTTTGAGGCATGATGGTAGAGCAAGCATGCTATCTGGGTTTTTCTGGTCTGGGGTCTCTTCTGTTTATACTGGGTCTCGCAGATATCATGGTGGCGTTTGTATCATAAGCTTACACTTACTGTCTATTGGATAATTACCGTTACATACACTTTCGTCCACTGTTGAGAAAGGGGGGGTGTCTCTTGTAAATTTGACATTGGGGGCATGACGAGGTAGATACTTCTTTCAAGGGCATTCAGCGATGACGCTCGCGTCAGAAAGATTGGTTAGGCCTTGGTCGTAACACATCTTTGCACCGCCGGAATTTCATTCCCGGATCGTGGAGATGTGTACAAGGGAGTATCTTCCGTTTGATTGATTGGGCGTAAGTAAGGCAGTGAGGACTGACTGCGGGAGGTACGAAAGGGAGCTACCCAACCCGAAGCACTGAAATTTGCTTACTTCGACTGCTCGAAATTTACATAATGGCGATTGCACACCCAAACTTGTCCACCACATCCGGAACCATATCTATTCCGCATGGTAGTGCGAAATTTTGGCGAAACGATGCCAAGCACGGCGCTGGAAACACTGATACAAGAACAACATGTCATATCACACACTAACCTGTCACGCGAAGCCCCGTGTCTGCGAAGTTGATGGCGTGAGAGGTGTGGAGAACATGTTTCAGCGAAATCATGCATGATCCACGGTTCAACGGTTTTTCACGCACATTCATGCATGCCCGTGAATCTTCAAAGTCAATCATCTCATCTCATCTCAACTCAACTCAACAAGCATGTGTCAATGTCTCTGCGCGGATTCATCTCAAGTCTCAAATCACGGATGGATGTCGACATATTCACAGGCGAGCAGCGAGCACGTCACGAGCCTGGGGGACCTTGAGCTTGTTGGGGGTTTTGTTGCAAGCTAGAATACCAAAGCGCGACATAATTCTCATAGCCACCGTAGGCTGCATATGCGTCTTGTTGAATCCCGGCGGGAGGTTGTTGGGCGGTACTTTGTTGCTGGCCACCGTACGGGCGAGCGTTCACTTCGGAGAAATTCGGATTGTTGTTGTATTGTTGATCATCGTTGCGGCGGTTCCCACCGCTCGGGCGGCTGTTCTTTTCTTGCTTTAGGATCATTAGCCAAAGACTCTTGACACCGTCTAGGTATGAGCTCACCACTGCATGGACCTTTTCCATGATCGCGTGTTTTGCCGCCTCTATGGAATCTCGGGACCCAACCAAGCCTATATCCCGCTCGAAGTCTTGTCCGGTGGCTGGAGATACGTTGATCTTACAACCGGTATCCGCTTGCATGTTCTTGATGGTCTCACCGCCTAAACGAGAATGTCAATTTACGTGGATGGGCGGTTCAATAGTAGCTATGCTTTGCTCACCTTTCCCAATGATCATACCAACAGCGTCTGAAGGAACGAATATATTGTCGTTAATCTTCTCACCATCGCCTGCACCAAATGCTTGTGGAGGTCTGTCGCGAGGAGCGCCACTTTGGGTCCCCTGGCCTCCCTGATTTGCAAGGCTTTTTGTGTCGCTATCCACGATTTCCATGATGAGATCTTTAGCCATACCTGCAGCTTGAGGTGTACCGATCAAGTTCACTGGTCTTAGACCATTGATACTCTTTTCCTCGCCCACAATGTTGACATGGCACTGACTTCGCTCTTGTAGGTCACGGATCGTTTCACCACCTCTCCCAATAATAAGACCAACAGTTCTGTTTGGAACCATGATCTGCGTAGCGTCCTCTCCAGCTCGAAGGGCAGGCTGGTGCGCACCAGCTGTCTTACTACTGTCGCCACCAAGCGCGCGATCAGGTGGTGGAGGGGCTCTACCACTGCTTTGAGCTCCCCCTGGATTACCATTTTCCTCAATGATTCGGAAAATTTCCTGCTTTGCATGCTCCCGCGCTTGGCGAGAGCCAGTAATCTTACATTGGCGCATTGGTCCGCTCGCTTCGGGACCAGTGATGAACTGTACTCTTGTAGCGGTATCCGCCTCTACGCGTCGAAGGCTCTCGCCCTGGCGACCAATGATAAGGCCAACAAGATTCGATTCAATGGGAATGGTTTCGACACCTTCATCGCCTCCACGGCGACCAATAGGAGAATTGTCGCCTGCACCGCCGTAGCCTCGTCCTTGAGGAGGGGTGAAACCAGAACCATGCGGAGGTCCTCTCAGGTCTGGGGAGAATGTTCTCTCGCGTCCGTAGGGCATTACGTTAGGCCTTCGGGCGTCATCGCGGCGCTCGTCACGATATGGATTGTAATTATCTCTGAAACCCTGCGGTATCCGGATAGGAGATCTTGACCGTGATCGCGAGCGTCTGTACATTCGGCTACCCATTCTAGAGTCTCCATCTCGGCTCGGTGCTACATTAGGGATTGTATCAGTTACCGCGTCTGCACGAGCAAGCAGACGACTATGATCACTTACTGACACCGCCACGAGCCCCGTACGATAAGCCTTTTTCTGCAGCAATTCCGCGAGCCTTTGCGACTGCATCTGCTAAGCTGACAGAGCCTGAGCTGACAGGCTTGATGTTGCTTAAATCAATACTGCCCGAATTGCTTGGCTGCGGGACGGCATAAGACATAGCAGCTTGCGGAGGTGGATGTTGAAGGATTGGTGGGGGATAAGAAGCAGGATAGCCGTGCGGAGGTGGTTGCTGCTGTTGTTGTGGTAGAGTTTGTGATTGTGCGGAAGTAGGCGGTGGTCGTTGAGCTGCTGCCGGAGACACTGTTAGTTACGCAAAGGTCTTTGCGCAATCGCAAGGACATACCCAACGCTGCCAGAATTTGCGAAATGTCTGACATGGTAGCTTTTGGATTCGGAATTTGAGGGAACCGTAGGTACTCGAAATCTGGCTTCAGCTATCATTCCCTGCTAGGATTGCGCCATTCTTTTGACGTTCTTATTTCGTTATTATTGATAATATCAACATCGACATCTACCTGTGTTTTGCCCAGGCCAATTGGTCACAGTGAGAAGGGAAATATAGGAAGTCTTCCAAAATACAACACAAAACTGCCGCGCGCCTCGGCGTCAGAAAAAGACTCCAATAGAACGGCAGCTTGACATTTCAAGTCATCAAAGGTTTAGGACACTTGTATAGTCGATGTGCCTATCTCAACACAGTTGCAGCTATGCGCTACCACGATATTGCTGAGCGTAACCGTCGTCTGGTGTAGTGGCTAGAGGGAAAATACACCAAAATCAGATGAACGGCCACTGCATGATGTCCCTTCAAAATCAAGAATCATGTGCAAGCAAGCCAGAACTTGTGGATGATCTTGTGCAATTAACGAGATACCTCAGATATACGGATTTCCAGAAGTCCGATTGAGGCTCTAGTGATCGGATAATCAGATACTAACTTTGAGGTTACCTACTACGCAATCAATATAGCAACATCAACCGTATAATCTAGCCCTCAGTTAGAGTCGGCATAGCGCGGGAACATGTCTCTTCATATGCTGTGTTGCCAGAATCAGGCGAAGGGAAGCAAATTGACATCATCCGAAGCGCTTGCTGAGCCCTTGTACTCAATACCTTATAGCATATCCCCCATACTTTCTGTTATGAACGGAGATAGAGTTGAATTGGTCGAATGTGCCGTTTAGCTGCAGCATCGATTATGGCCACGAGAGAGAGGCGGGGACCTCTTGTGATCGATGATTTTGTAAGGAGCTTCAAAGGCTTCTTTGACATGGCAGATCGACATCAACGTGGTTGTTCCTGAATTTTTTAATCATGCTGTGAATGTGAGTCTTCACTCTGATTCGGATCTTCCACTCGGTTCGGGTGTCCAATTAGAATCCCAAATGTACGGGTCTCTAAACTTGACACTCCTTCGACAGCACGGGTAATTCTTTATCGCCTAGCCGCGGTTGATTACGAGTTTCTTGACTTCTTCGAGCGCTCTCCTAAGCTAGCTTTGCAAAACGAGTTTCCCAACCGAATACAGTCGTGGTTTTTGCGAGAAGTGAGCGGCCCGAGCAGATGAGCTGAAAATCGGTACAATATTGGAAAGCTAGCGTTGGCCGCCATATGCGATTCTTTTTGCAAGTCTTGTTAGGTTTAGGTTTGGCTGGGGAGATAATTCATATGTGTGCACAGGCTCGAAAGCTAATGCTCGGTTAGCCTGTATCAACACGATGCGATCATCTGGAAAGTTTTCGCGGTCTCCTACCTCGCGGCCAAACAACACCACGATCAAACAGTATCGCTTTGGGCTCCTGTTTCATTAGGTGTGGCAAGCGACGCGATGATTTGTAACGGACTTGGTGCAAGGTTTCATCAGCTCGAGGGTGAGCGTATGTTCAAGAAAATGTTGCCATCAAACACAGTTGACCCATTTCAGATGGCGCGTTCAGTGAGACGAATGCGACGAGCAACAGTACATCGAGAATCCCTTCAATGGTTTTGATAAAGGCGTTAGGAGAGGTCCAGACGGCTGCTGTTCATATTCACTCAAATCAACTTGAGACCAACGAGCGAGGCGATCTCCAACTTTCAATCCTACTCCAGTATGAGGGCGTAAGTGTACTGCACACCATGAACAAAGAGGAGCGCAATTTCGTCGTCCGGAACAATCCCACATTACTTGGGGCTTGCTTCTCCAATGCTCAAAGAAAAATGGCGGATCAAAGAGGATCTCGGCATCATGAGGACTGCTCAATTACGTGGGTACCGAGCTTTATACCCTTTCACCTAGTGTATACGATTGTCCGATCACATGTCAAGTGTCGACATCTCGCTTCGGTCAGGAATCTAAAGACGAAAAGCCCGGTCAGTACGAACAGGATGCTTTGGACTCTAGTCTAACTTGGACAGACACAATACGCAGAGGATCTTATACCTCTTGCCAAAACTTTCCTCGCCAGGCCTTACGTAAGCTTCGCCTTCATCTTAGGAGAGAGCAATATTCACAGATCCTAGGGTAGCGTGTCATGCGACTTACCATTTTCATGGGACCCAACACACATCAGCGATTCCGAAGCTATCGACCATGACGAACCAAAAGCGCGAAAAACCATAGAGCATGGCCAGCTCATCGTCACCCGATTCAACAATTTGGAGCATATGGACATCACGACAGCGGAAGCTACGGCCAAGCTAATAAATGAGAACGAAATTATTCCTGGTCTCCTAGAGATGCTCTTCTATCCCGGGCCGAAGGAACATGGACTTCCATGTCTAGAGAAAGTCTTGTCCGACAGATATCGGCCGTTGGTAGTTCACGCAAGCAACAATGAGCTTGACAAGAATGCCTCCGACATTCCTATCCCTGGAAGGGGTAGGTCTCAAGGAACGGACTGTACGATGAGCGGTTTCCAGGACCCTGATCGAAGCAAATCCAATCACGATGAGGTTTTTCCGCGAATTGCCAGAGGTGGAAAAAGCAATAATAATTTCAAGAGCAGCAACAGCAGAGCGCCTGCACAACCATCTCGAGCTGTTCCCAATGAGATTGTGACGCGAAAACCTCGCAAGATCACACCAGGGCTAATCCTAGAGCGAACAGACGGCAGCCCTCCTACAGAACGCACCACGGCGATTGTCCTTAAACCACCCGTATCGAAACAGACGGGCGAAGCAGGTAAGCGCAGACGAAAGGTAGCGCATGTATTACGAGAGGCGACTCACGAGAAGGATGGTACATCTGAGGAGGGCGTTTTCGAGATTACGATTCCGTCAAGGGACCTAGCTCAGGAGTCACAGTATACAAGGCATGAAGATAGCGAAGTATCCAAGCCACCAACAAGTCCAGCACCCCCATTTGCGCCAGATTACTGTTCAGACTCTCATACCTTTGAGCTTTCGCTTCCTGGCCCTGCCCACCTTGATCAGACAATAAAGTGTCCGAACAAGCGATCCCCGAAGAGAGAGCTTAGCGACGTTGTCGGCGATCATATTAGCGACTGTTTTGGCATGCATTGTCACTCTCAGGATAGTACAGAATACTTTCCAAGCACGGCACCGTCAGATCCCACGTCTGAAGGTTGGACTAAGGGTCTAAGGTGGTCATACGCTACCAACACAGATGCCGATGAAGCTCTTCTCGATGCGGGTGTTTGGCTTTGGGAGAAGCCGATAACGTACTTCTACCCTCATCAGGTTCCTATGAAGATGTCTGACCCCTCTGTTCTAGCCCCAGTCATCGTGTCCCATGGGAGTACTGGCAAGTCTTTTCCTTTCATCGAATATTCTGGAAATATGGTCTACATTGTCCCACACGAAATACCGTGGGAGGACGTCCGATCTGTCAAGTGTCATCCTGACTTTCTTCCTTCTGGGAAGCTGGTCGAATATCAGGCTTGCGAAGCAGCTGGATATTATGTTTGGCGACACGATAGAGATCAGCTACCATGCCGCAAGCCTGACTGCGAAGCGCTAGTCATCGACCACAGCCCTTCTTCAGTGTTCTGCCAGGGCTGTGGGCCGAAGACAATAGTCCGATATTGCTCGTTCCAGCACCAGATCGATGATATCGAGGGACACTGGGTAGAATGTGGAGATCCAGGCCTCGTCATGCAAAGCGTGATCGATCACGCTACAGCTCCTGCATGTTTCTTTACCAAGCCTCCGGAAATTCCAGAGAGGCACGGTCCGTACAGCCTTGGATCTGCACATCTTAAGCGGCAGAAAACCTACTTCATGAACAACGGCGGCTACTATACACTCTTCGATACTGTCACACAAACCGTGACGACTCTTTGCTGGCCAACATCAGATTCAAACTCGCAGGAGCTGAATGCACGTATTGAACGTTTACTCATTATCGCTTTCTTCGGCACCCATGAACACGGTATCATCACATATATTCATCGCCTGCTATGCGAGCTCCTATGTCGCACCGGAGAATGGACAGACCAGATAAAGGAAATCCTGGAGATACAGCTTCGAAGTGAGTTTCAGGACCCTGACGACCTTGGCAATGATCTCATCTGGGACAACGCAACATATGAATGCGAATGTACCAGTAGGGCCCTTCTCTTAGACAGTCATCTCTTTACTAGTGAAGGTAAAGACGTGCCAACCATCGGCGCGAAATTGCAAACCTCATGTCTTCAAAAATGGGTGGAGCAAATGGAGAACGAGTATTGGATTTTGAGAGCGTGGCGTCAGCAGCATCCAACTGAGAAAGACTGGCGCGTGCGGGCCAATGGATTCGGTATGATCCCACTGGAGCCTGGTAAAAATATTTACCAGCTGGGCCCAGGGTGGACTGGCTGGGAAGGGAGACCAGGGAATGCTAGGTACCCCGATTGGATACTGCGCCAGGAGCTCTGAAAGCGGTTTTCCATTTCTTGATAATTGTTTATTAATTTTGCTCTGGGATGGTTGAAAAGTTTCGGAGGAAGAAAATGGGCACACTGTTGTTGGGTAGAGTACTCTCTCTGGGCATGTCGACTCTCTTGAGAATTAAGTCGACGAGCTGCTGTTATTAAGACGGATTATAGGAAATGATTATAGGAAATATACAACATATTGAACGCCAGTCTCGTGCCCGTTTCAAGACACCAAGCTTATCTCCGCAGTATGTCCGCCTATCTTCCCCACGTAACTGGATCCACCTCCCAATTCTCACACCTGGGTCATGGCGACCACAACAGCGTCTCACAGCCACGATGGCCATCCTCCCCATTCACACTCGCACGACCTCAATGCCGCCGAGCATGGACACTCCCACGAGATCCTCGATGGGCCCGGCTCTTACACATCACGCGAAATGCCGATCATAGCAGGCCGAGACTGGAACGAGAGGGCATTCACAGTGGGAATTGGTGGGTAAGCTCTCATGTCGCTTTCATGCGGCTCAATCATCACCTTCTTTAACCATCTGCAATGGCATTGAGCTGCTCCCACAAGAAAACCGCGCTTTTACCGTAAATACCGACTAACCCCCCATCTCCCACCAGCCCCGTAGGCTCCGGCAAAACCGCCCTAATGCTCGCCCTCTGCCTCGCCCTCCGCTCCGCCCACAGCATAGCCGCAGTCACAAACGACATCTTCACCCGCGAAGACGCCGAATTCCTAACCCGCCACTCCGCCCTCCCCCCCTCTCGCATCCAAGCCATCGAAACAGGCGGCTGCCCCCACGCCGCCGTCCGCGAAGACATTTCCGCAAACCTGCACGCGCTGCAAGCGCTCCACGCCCAGTTCACGACGGACATCCTGCTCATCGAGAGCGGCGGCGATAATCTGGCGGCGAATTATAGTCGGGAGTTGGCGGATTTCATCATCTATGTCATTGATG
>JAABUN010001811.1_pt1 | contig 43217 bp, 41 predicted proteins | sample 5559311 | NCBI WGS metagenome assembly JAABUN01 (sample SAMN10711877, study PRJNA513370) | rock metagenome | isolation source: Antarctica rocks | place: Antarctica: Victoria Land, Siegfried Peak sud
CGCAGCCCTTCGGCTTGACCGGAAGGAGGCCGGGGTGCCAGTAGCCGATGTTGCCGTCGCTGTCGGCGGCCATGAGGTTCTCGTTCCACGTGACCTTGTCGATGGCGCGGTCGACGTCGCCGATCGAGCGGGCCTCGTTCACGAGGGCCAGGCCCTCGAGCGTCTCGACCTCGCGCCCAAAGATCGCGAACTTGCGGGCGTAGGCCACACCGTCCCCGCGCGCCTGCACCGGCCCGTGGATCGTGCGGCAAAGGCGTCGTGTCTCTGTGCCGGGCGCGACGTCTGGAGGCGCCGGCTTGGTGGGGTCCGGAATCAGCCCACCCAGGGGGTCGCTCGTGGAGGGGATGAAGTCGGTGGGAGGGGAGCGGAAGGTGAACGTCTCGTCGCGGCACTCCATCTGCTTGACCTTCCCGCGGAAGCGGTACTGCTCATCGCCGACGAGCTCCTCGGCGTAGAGGTCGTCTTCGTCGGAGAGCCCGCTCGTCAGGCCCCAGGCCACGCGGTCGTTGTGGCCTATGCCGATGACCGGAACGCCGGGAGCGGTGACCCCGCGCACGTCGACTCCGCCACCGTGCACCTCGAACTCGACGAACAGCTCGGGCACCTGGAACCCGAGCTGGGGCCCGTTGAAGAGGGTGGCGTGGCGGCCCTTGCTTCTGATCGCCCACATGTTGGAGCCGCCGGTGCGGCCGAACTGCCCAACCCCCGCAGCCCGTGCCGCGCTCGTGCCGCTGGGCGACGCCGTGGGCTCGAGTGGCAGCCCCTTCACGAAGGTGCGCGAGCGGGTGAAGGCGGCGCGCTCCTGCTTCCGGCTGCGCCCGGGGCGGCTGGGGAAGAGGCCCTCCGATCGCGGCACGGTCGACACCTGGCCGGGCGTGCGCAGCGGCAGCAGCCGGTTGAAGAGCTTCGGCCCGAGTGCCCGCAGCCCGCGCGCGTTGTTCAGCTCCTCGCCGTCGCCGCTCGGCACCGTGCGGGCCAGGAAGACGCCGATCGCGACGGAATCGCGGACGGTCCAGTCATCGGGGCGGGCACCGACCGCGGTGAACTCTCCGGGCAGCTTGTTGGGGTCCGTCCGGGTCTGGGCGATCCACGCGTTGATGCCGTCGCGGTAGCTGTCGAAGCGAGCCCGCAGGGCGCTCGGCAACTTGGCGAGTTGGGCGTCGAGCTCCGGCCCCGTGAAGTAGTCCCGACGGGCCTCGATGTCCATCGGCAGAAAGCTCTTGCCAAGGATCTCGGCCAGTCGCCCGGTGGTCGCGCGTCGGAACAGCTCGAGCTGGAACAGACGGTCCTGGGCGACCGCGTAGCCCGCCCCAAACCAGACACCGTCCTGGTTGTCGGCGGTGATCGCCGGTACGCCGAAGCTGTCGCGCACGATCCGAACTCCCGCGCGCGGGCTCTCCGCGTCGCCGGGCCGATCGAACAGGGCGTCCTTGAAGCCGAACCGCACGAATAGGTCGGTCTGGTCGTATAGGTGCGGCGAGCCGGAGCCGTCGGCGACTCCCGCGTTCGAGACGAATCCACTCTGGCCCGGCGGGAGCACGCTCCCGGCGCGCTTGACCGCCGCTCCGGCGGGGGCGGCCAGCAACAGCAGGAGCCCGAGGGCGAGCAGAAGGATGCGGGGGAGCGGCACGGCCACGCGGCCACCCTACAAGCGCGAGGCCGGACGTTGCGCCGGGTGGCCGCCCGGTCGATAGCCCGCGGGGCCTGGCATCCTCAGGTCGGTGCCGGCCACCACCTTCGACCCTCACGTGGCCGGCCATTGGATCGAGCGATGCCGCGAGGGAGCGCGCGAGCGCGTGCGGGACGAGCTCGCGGTGGAGGAGCCGCTCGAGATCCGTGTCGACGGCAGCGCACTGGCCGTGACCATGCGCACGCCCGGGGAGGACGAGGAGCTGGCTGCGGGATTCTTGCTCGGCGAGGGGCTCGTGAGTGGGCCCGACGACCTGGCATCGGTCGGCCTGACCGACGACCTGGCCCTGAACGTGGTCGAGGTCCGGACTCGGCGGGGGCTGCGGCGCGATCCCTCCGCCGAGCGCCGCTTCCACCTCAGCTCGTCGTGCGGGATCTGCGGGAAGGGAGCGCTCGAGCTGGTGCGTCAGGAGGCACCGCCGGCCCGCGCGACCCCGCCGGGGTCCATCCAGGCAGAGATGGTCCTCGCCGCGCCTGCGCTCGCGCGGCGGGAGCAGGTGGCGTTTGAGCGCACGGGCGGCCTGCACGCCACAGCGCTATTCGACTCCGCCGGTGAACTCGTGCTCCTGCGCGAGGACGTCGGGCGCCACAACGCGATGGACAAGGCGCTCGGCGCTCTTCTTCTCGCGGGCGCCCTACCGGCCCCCGGCACGGTCGCCTGCCTCAGCGGCCGCTCGTCGTTCGAGCTCGTGCAGAAAGCGAGCCTGGCGGGCCTTGCGGGACTCGTCGCCATCGGCCCGCCGTCGACCCTGGCGGTTGCACTTGCCCGCGAGCGTGGCATGCTCTTGTGCGGATTTGTCCGGGGGGCGTCCTTCAACGTCTACTCGGGCTCCGAGCTGTTGGCCAAATAGCCCTTTTGGCGAAGGCCCCGGCGGGGTACCCTGGACGTATCCTGCAACGAACCTTTCAATCGTGAGCGACACCCCGACCCCCACCACCTCAGCCGGAGCCTTCGAGGCCCTCTTCCGAAAGGGAGAGGAGACCGGTTGCCTGGAGTTCTCCGAGTTCGCGGCCGCCGTGGAGGAGCACGACCTCGAGGAGGGCACGGTCGAGTCGCTCTACGCCGAGGCCGAGAAGCGTGGCATCGAGGTGGCCGAGGACTGCGGCGCCAAGGCCGAGGCCCCGGCGGCGGCGAGCACCTACGAGCGCACCGACGTGGCGGACGCCACGAGCGACTCCCTGCAGCTCTTCCTGCGCGACATCGCCCAGCGCCCGCTGCTCACCGCAGTCGAGGAGGTTGAGCTCGCCAAGCGCATCGAGAAGGGCGACCAGGCCGCCAAGGACCGTATGATCGAGTCGAACCTTCGGCTGGTGGTGGCAAACGCCAAACGCTACCGCGGCCTTGGCCTGCCCTTCCTCGACCTGATCCAGGAGGGCATCCTCGGCCTCATCCGAGCGGTCGAGAAGTTCGACTACCGGCGTGGCTTCAAGTTCTCGACCTACGCCACCTGGTGGATCCGCCAGGCCATGCAGCGCGGGCTGCAGCAGCACTCGCGCACGATCCGCATTCCCGTGCACATCGGCCAGGAGCTGATGAAGGTCCGCGGCGCCGAGCGTCGCCTCTCGAACGAGCTCGGCCGTGACCCCACGCCCGAGGAGTTGGCCAAGGACGTCGGGCTGACAGTCGAGCAGGTCGAGGAGCTTCGCTCCGCCGAGCGCGCCCCGGTCAGCCTCGAGACCCCCGTGGGGTCGGAGGGGGACACGGAGCTCGGCTCGCTCGTTCCCTTCGACGGCCCGACGCCACTCGAGGAGGTCACCGTCGAGCTCGAGGAGCAGTCGATCCGACGCGCCCTCGAGCGGCTCGACCCGAGTGCCCGCATGGTCATCGAGCTGAGGTTCGGCATCGGCGGCGGCGAGCCGCTCCCGCTGCGCGAGGTGGCCAAGCGCACCGGGCTCTCGGCGGAGGGCGTGCGCAAGCTGGAACGCCGCGCGCTGCGCAAGCTCGCCGAGGAGCGCGAGCTCCAGGCCCTCGCCGCCTGACACTCGCCGGCCCCCCAAAGCGGGCGCACCCACGCGCCGCGATGTCGCCTAAGATGCGCGGCCGATGAGGGTCGTGATCTTCCTCGCCCCCTGGGTGATTCTCGGCGTCGGGGTCCTGTTCGTCGCTTTCTCGGGCGGCCCGGTTCGTGCCCGCCAGGCCTACCTCACCCGGGGCAACCGGGGGTTTCGGCTGCTTGCGCCGCTCATATTCGTGGGCGTCGGCGTCGCGGTCCCCGCCCTGATCATCGCCGACCGGGGCCAGGCCCTCGGCGGCAACGGCGCGCTGAGCAGCCAGCATCCGTCCAAGCAGGACGAAGAGGGCAAGACGCTCTTCCGCGCCAACTGCGCGAGCTGCCACACCCTCGCCGCGAGCAACGCGCGGGGGATCACCGGGCCGAGCCTCGACAACCTGGGCCTGGTCGAGGAGAAGCGGGTGGTCAACGCCATTCGCATCGGCGGTACCGGCAAGGGCCAGATGCCGGCCGGCCTGCTGGAGGGCGAGAACGCCGAGGCGGTTGCCGAGTACGTCGCGCGGGTGGCGGGCCGGTAGTCCCGGGCCGGCTGGACCCGTTCAGCCGCCGCCCGCGCCCGCCCGCCAGCGCTCGCGGTTGCGCTCGCCCAGCCTTCGGAACGCCGGAAGCAGGCGGATCCCCACCCTCGGGAAGGTGTACAACAGCCGGCCGGTCACGCCGCGCCAGGCGGGCATCACCGCCCTGAGGGCCGGGCCGTAGAGGAGCTCGATGCCCCGATCGGCCACCTCATCGGCGGTGAGGAGGGTCGGCGCGGAGAAGATCAGTGCCGCCGCGTCGCCTTCGGCTCGCTCGCGGACCATCTCGGTGTCGACGGCGTCGGGACACAGGCATCGCACGGCCACGGGGCGGCCCGCCTCGCGCAGCTCGGCCTCGAGGGAGGTCGAGAAGGCGAGTACGGCGTGCTTGGTGGCGCCGTACACCGCCAGGCCGGGCGCGGGGCTGAACGACGACATCGAGCCCATGTTGAGTATCCGGCCGCCGCTTGAGCCCATGGCCTCCACCGCAGCTCGCGAGCCGTTTATCACTCCGTTCAGGTTCACGGCCACGATCAGCTCCACCGTGTCGTCGTCGTGGGCCTCGACGGCCTCGGTCCTCAGCACGCCGGCGTTGTTGATCCACACCTTCAGGCTCCCGCGCCCGGCCGCCTCCGCGGCCACTCGCCGGCAGGCCTCCGCGTCGCGCACGTCGAGCACCGCCGACCAGGACCGGTCCCCGAGCGCCGCAGCCGTGGCCTCGGCGGCGCCCCCGTCGATGTCGGTGGCGAGCACCGCGAGTCCACGCGCTGCCAGCCGCTCGGCGAATGCCTGCCCGAGCCCGCGCCCCGCTCCGGTGACTACCGCTACCTCCACAGCGGCGAGCCTAGTGGTCCCCGCCTCGAGGCCGGTCGGGCACCACGTAGAATCTATCCCCGCAATGCGGCTGTCGTGCCGACGCGTCCGGTTGGTACGATGCGCGCCGTCAAACGACGGCCGAAGCCGTGCCTCGCATGGGGCGCGGCGTGGGGGAACCCGATTGGTCCGAGGACCAGGGGCGAATCGCCGCATGGACGGCGTAGCGCGATCTCATTGCGCGAGCCCGACAGCTAACCCCGCAGGCCACCTGAGGTGATGTCCGTGCAGGATGCAAACGCCCGCCAGCAGTGGGCAGAGGACGATGAGGAGCGCCGGCTGCGCCAGTCGCAGCGGCGGCTGCGCGTGGTCGAAGAGCCGCCTCGGCGGCGCCCCGCCGCTGCCCTCACCGACGCGGGCGGCGTTCCGGCGCGGCGCACCGTGCGCATCAACGGCCAGTCGCCTGCTCCTCGCCGCCGCCAGGAACCGGCCGGCGGCCTCGCGGGTCGCCCGGACCGGCCCGCGCGCTGGGCGTTCGGGCTGGGGCTGTTCATGATCCTGATGGCCGTCGTCACCGGCGATCCCAGCGCCTAGAACGCTGAATCGCAGGGCGCCCGCGCCTCCCGCGAACGGTTGAGCGGTTTGGGACCGCCAACGGTCCCAGAGTGGGCAGCCGATCGGGAACGGCCTTCGCCCGTGCGCTCGTGGCCGCGACCAATCCCTTAAGGGTCGGTAAAGCCGAGGGCGGCACCGATCCTCCAGCCGCTCGTCCGCGTATAGGGGGGAAGGATGCCCCCAGGACCACAACCGACGCACGTCGTACCGGAGCGGTCCTTGACCCGTCGCGTAGGCTTACGTTACGTAAGCAACCGGCAGAGAGTGAAGCCATGAAGACCAAGGAAAGCCGCTTTCAGGTACACGACGAACTGACCGCGCCCGAGCGCAGCCTGCCCATTCTCAAGGGCGCCCTCGCCGGTGGTGGTCAGCTCTCGAACTTTCTGGGCGTCATGGCCGGATCTCCGGCAGCCCTGCGCGCCTACGCGCGCTTCCGCTCGGAGCTGCGTCACGGGGCCCTGCCGCTCAAGACCCAGCAGCGGATCGCCCTCGCGGTCGCCGAGCAGCAGGGCAGCGAGTACTCGCTGTCGACCCTGCAGCGCACCGCTCGCGAGGCTGGGCTCGGGCTCGACGAGATCGCCCTGGCCCGCGAGTTCGACTCCCGCGACGAGCGCGAGTCCGTGCTGCTTCGCTACGTCAAGGCGGTGGCAGGTGCGGACGGGCCGCCTCCGCTGCACCTGCACGAGGAGGCCCGCGAGGCGGACTGGAGCGATGAGCAGATTCTCGAGGCCGTCGCTCACGTGGCGCTCGGGACGTTCACGAACCTGCTCACGCGGGCGGGTGACGTGCCCAGGGACGGCTCCGCCGAAGAGGGCCGGATGGTGCAGGCCGCATAGCCCACGCTTGCTAGCTTTCCGCTCGAGAGAGGGAGGGGGAGCAGTGGCGATAGCTGTGCAGAGCGAAGGTCGAGCGGTTGAGGACCGGACGAGCCGGTCCGAGTGCTGCGTGGCCTACCGGCGGGCCGTCGAGCTCATCGGCAAGCGCTGGACGGGGGCTATCGTTCTCGTGCTCATGGAAGGGCCGCTCCGGCCCTCGGAGATCCGCCAGCGCGTGCCCGACCTGTCCGACCGACTGGTGTCCGAGCGGCTGCGGGAGCTAGAGGCCGAGGGCATAGTCGAGCGGACCGTGCTCGGTGAGAGGCCCGTCCGCGTCGAGTACTCGCTGACCGCGAAGGGCCGCGCCCTCCAGCCCGCCGTAGGCGCACTCAAGGCCTGGGCGGGCGAGTGGTCCTGAGGCCTTTCGGCTCGGTCTTCCCCACCGACCCTGCCAACTGAGCGTCCGGCGGGGGTGGCCCGACCGCCGCAGGGGATAGCCTGACCCGCCTCCCCGAGGCAAAGGACCCGATGGCCGACCAGCCGAAGACCGCCGACGACGTACGCGCGCTCGTCGACGAGCACAGCATCCGCTTCATTCGGTTCTGGTTCACCGACATCCTGGGCCAACTGAAGAGCTTCTCGATCAACCAGGCAGAGCTCGACGACGCGTTCGAGGGCGGCATGGGCTTCGATGGCTCCTCGATCACCGGGTTCAACGCCGTCGAGGAGTCGGACATGATCGCGATGCCCGACCCGTCGACGTTCGCGATCCTGCCCTGGCGACCAGAGGAGCAGGGGGTCGCGCGGATGTTCTGCGACGTCGTCACGCCCAACCGCGACCCCTATGAGGGCGACCCGCGTCATGTGCTTCGGCGGGCCCTCGAGCGCGCCGAGTCGATGGGCTTCGAGGCCTTCAACGTGGGGCCGGAGCTCGAGTTCTACTACTTCCGAAACGCCCGGCCGGAGGGCAAGCCCGAGGTACTGGACGAGGGCGGCTACTTCGACCTGACCACGCTCGACGCCGGCTCCGACGTTCGCCGCGAGACCGTGCTCGCCCTCGAGCAGCTCGGCATGCACATCGAGTACACCCATCACGAGGTCGGTCCGTCGCAGCACGAGATCGACATGCGCTACGCGCCCGCCATGAAGATGGCCGATGACTGCATGACGTACCGGATCACGGTCAAGGAGTACGCCATGAAGTACGGCTGGCATGCGACCTTCATGCCCAAGCCGCTCTTCGGCGAGAACGGGTCCGGGATGCACACCCACCAGTCGCTCTTCAAGGACGGCCGCAACGCCTTCTACGACGCCGACGACCAGTACTTCCTGTCGCCCACCGGGAAGGCCTTCATCGCGGGGCAGCTCAAGCACGCGCGCGAGATCTCCTCGATCTTCGCCCAGTGGGTCAACTCGTACAAACGTCTGGTGCCCGGCTACGAGGCGCCCGTGTACATCGCCTGGTCGCGCCGCAACCGCTCGGCGCTCGTGCGGGTGCCGCTCTATCACCCGGGGCGGGAGCAGGCAACGCGCATGGAGCTGCGCTGCCCCGACCCTTCGTGCAACCCCTACCTGACCTTCGCAGCGCTGCTGCAGGCCGGGCTCGAGGGCGTGGAGAAGGGCTACGAGCTGCCGGAGCCGATGGAGAAGAACCTGTATCACCTGTCATCCGACGATCGTCGGCGGCTCGGGATCGAACAGCTGCCGGAGACTCTCGGCGAGGCGATCGAGCTGACAGCAGAATCGGAGCTCGTGCTGCGAACCCTCGGGGAGCACATGTTCAACCGCTACGTCGAGATCAAGCGGCAGGAGTGGGACGATTATCGGGTGCAGGTAACCCCCTGGGAGCTCACCCGCTACCTGCCGGTCCTCTAAACGCCTGGCTCTGCCCCGAACGGGGTGCAAAGCTGCGCTATGCAGCGTCCTCGGTCGGGGCCATGGCTCCGCCATTGTCCCCTCCCTGCGTCCTTGCCTAGCTTGCTTTTCGCCGTTTATAGGACCGGCACCCGTAGGACAGTACGCCGTCGTTGAGCGTTCTCCGCGAGCCCGGCTGGCGCTCTCCGCCGGCCGCCTTCTCGGTCTTGGCGGCCCCATTACTTGAGCCTTATCGCCCGGGTCTACGACGGTTGTCCAGAGCGTGAACTTCCGCCCTCCTCGCTGCGTTCTAGGGGTGTTGATCGAGCGCGCCAAGGCGCGGCTCGAAAGCTCAAGCCCCGACGCGAGGTACCGATACAGAGAACATGGCCGTTCCCGTCTACTCAGGAGAATTTGGAACCGCCGAGGCGGAGCGTCTGCTCTGGCGTGCGGGCTTTGGACCCAAGAAGGGTGAGATCGAGGCGCTCGCCGCCAAGGGGCTCGCCGGCGCCGTTTCATCGCTCGTGAACCCTCCGGCCGAAAGGCTGACCGGCCCGCAGCCGCGCCCCGACGGCCGGCGGCTGAACCCCGAGGTCACAAGCGGGCACAACGCCCTCTGGTGGCTCGACCGCATGGTGCGCTCGAATCAACCGCTGGTGGAGCGCATGACGCTCGTCTGGCACGACTGGTTCGCGACCCGCGGCGTTGGTCCCGGCAAGCGCCGGATGCCGCTCGAGCAGAACTACATGCTGCGCAAGCACGCGCTCGGCAACTTCCGATCCCTGGCGCTGGACGTGACCCACGATCCGGCCATGCTGCTCTTCCTCTCCGGCGTGCACAACCGCATGGGCAAGCCGAACGAGAACTACGGCCGAGAGCTGATGGAGCTCTTCACGCTGGGGGCAGGCCACGGCTACACCGAGCGCGACGTGCGCGAGCAGGCCCGGGCCCTCACCGGCTACACCTTTGGGCGCGTGTCGAGTCGCGGCCACGAGGGCTTCCGCTACGACAAGCGCCGTCACGACAGGGGCAAGAAGCGCATCCTCGGCAAGACGGGCCGGTTCGACGTCAAGGACGCCGTTGACCTCGCGATCAAGCATCCCGCCCACGGCCCGTTCTTCGTGACCAAGCTGTGGTCCGCGTTCATTCCCACGCCGCCCGAGCCGGGCACGCTTCAGGAGCTCGTGAGCATCTACCGGGCGCGCCGCTACGCGGTCAAGCCGGTGGTCGAGGCCATCCTCAAGCATCCCGACCTGTACCAGGGCCCGCGCATGGTCAAGCCCCCGGCCGTGTACGCCGCAGGGCTGATCCGCGCCCTGGGCGACGGCATCACTCAGCGCAGCTGGTCGGGCACAGACTATGGCGGCGACTCGGGCCAGCGGCTCTTCGATCCGCCCAACGTCGCCGGCTGGGACGAGTCGAGCTGGCTCGACACCGGCACCTTCCAGGGCCGCTGGAAGGTTGCCCGGCTCGTGACCGCCGAGTACGCGCTGGCGCCGGGTGAGAACCGCGGCTACCCGGCGGACGAGGACGGCAACACGGCCGTGAACAAGGCCCTCGGCTTCTGGGGCAACCCCCCGCTTACCAAGGAGACCCGCGGAGCGCTGGTCGAGTTCGCCGATGCCTGCGCGAGCGACGCCAACGTCGAGTACCTGAAGACCGCGTATCGGGTGAGTCGCCAGAACGCGCTTCGCATGCTGATTGCCACCGCCCCCGAATCCCACACGAGCTGAGCTGACATGGCCCTTCACTGCAGAAACTTCTCCCGCACGCAGTTCCTACGCGAGGCCGCCGCCGAGGCCGGTCGCGGCCTGCCGAGCGTCGAGCCCGGCATGCCGTTGCCCGCGGGCACCGGTCTTGACCGGCGTTCGTTCATGCTGCGCTCGGCCGGGCTTGCGCTGTCGGTTTACGGCGGTCAGAAGCTCGGCATCGACGCCCTGAACGCCGGCGTGGCCCAGGCCCAGAGTGGCGGGGGCGAGCGAGTGCTGGTGTCGGTGTTTCTCGAAGGCGGCGTGGACTCGATCTCAATTCTGGCCCCCACCGGCGACTCGCGCTACAAGCGCCTGCGGCCCACACTTGCGCTCCCGGGGTCGAAGGGCACTCCGTTCCGAGAGGATCACCGGCTGCGGTGGCACCCGGTGGCCTCCAAGCTTGCCGATTTGCACGCCGAGGGGAAGCTCACGGTCATGCCGTCGATCGGCTACGAGGGTCCCGACCAGTCGCACTTCACCTCGCGTCACTTCTACGAGGTGGGCGCCCGCGAGGCCAACCTGCCAACGGGCTGGCTCGGCCGCTACCTCGACGTGGTCGGCACACCCGACAACCCGCTCCAGGGCCTTGCCCTCAACCGGCAGCTGGCGCCGTCGCTCGCCGCCGGACGCAATCCGGTGTCGGCGGCCAACAGCGTCACCGACTACACCTACACGAGTCCGTTCGTGTTCGACGATGTCGAGAAGCGACTGCATCAGTTCATCCCGAGGCTCGGCGCGGCACACCTGGGATCGAGCGACCCTGCCCTGCGCGAGGCCGGCGCCATCGCAAACGACGCCGGTGCCCTCCGCAACCAGCTCTCGCGCTACGCGGCCCGCGGGGTCAGGAGCCCTGTCATCTACCCCGGCTCCAAGAGCAAGTCCGACTCGCTGGGCGGTGGCTCCGCCGCCGGAGGCGACATGTTCCCCGAGCGTCTGGCCGGGCTGGCCGCCCTCCTGAGCGCGGGCGTGCCGATTCGCGTGGCTGCCCTCACGGGACCGGGCGATCACGACACCCACGCCGCACAGGAGAGGTCCTTCGCCAGCGACGTGAAGCTCACCTCCGACTCCCTGTTCGCCTTCCAGCGCGACCTCGAGGCTCGCGGCTTGGCCGATCGCGTGATCGTGCACGTCTGGTCCGAGTTCGGTCGCCGCGCTCAGGAGAACGGGTCCAAGGGCACCGACCACGGCGCCGGCGGCATCGGCTTCCTGATGGGCACCCAGGTTCGCGGCCAGATGCTCGGAGAGTTCCCAGGGCTTGCCAAGCTCGATCCGCAGGGCAACCTGAGGTCCACCTCGGACTTCCGGGCGCTGTACAGCTCGATCCTCGAGCAGTGGTTCCAGACCGATGCCGCGGCCGTCATACCCGACGCCTCGCGCTTCGGGCGTTACGCGCTGCTCAAGTAGGGGGCGCCGGACAGGGTGTCCAAGTGGCCACCGTGACTCTCAACTCCGGTGCGGATGACGCCGATGCATTGCTTATGGCAACCGCCCTACCCGCCGCTCTCCCAAGGCCCGTCGCCAAGCGTCGGAGCGTGGCGCCGGCGCTGCCTGTGTACTCCGGGCCCTTCGGCGAGGCCCAGGCCGAGCGGCTGCTCTGGCGAGCGGGCTTCGGACCCCGGCGGGGGGAGGCTCAGGCGCTGGCCGCCAAGGGGCTCCGTGGCGCGGTGCTTTCGCTCACCCGGCCGCCGCGGGCTCGGCTCGAGGGCCCCGCGCCCGTCGACTCCAAGGGCCGGCCGATCGCCCCGGGCGATGCCTGGGGGCACGATCACCTCTGGTGGCTCGACCGGATGGTTCGCACCAATCAACCCCTGGTCGAGCGCATGGCCCTCAACTGGCACGACTGGTTCGCGACGGGAGACGTGGGCGCAACCCGCCTGAACCTGGCTCAGAACAGCCTCATGCGTCGGCGCGCGCTCGGTTCGTTCGCGACGCTGCTCAGCGATCTCACACGTGACCCGGCCATGCTGCTCTGGCTGTCGGGCACCGAGAACAGCAAGGACGCCCCGAACGAGAACTACGCCCGCGAGATGATGGAGCTCTTCACCCTGGGCGCCGCGCGTGGCTACACCGAGGACGACGTGCGCCAGATGGCGCGAGCGCTGACCGGCTACACCAACGACTGGAGCGACAGCGTCGGCCCGCACCGCTTCCGGTACGAGGCACGAGGACACGACGCCGGCGTGAAGCGGATCTTCGGGAAGCGGGGCAAGTTCGACTGGCGCGACGCCTGCCGCCTGTGCCTCGAGAACCGGGCTCACCCGTCCTACTTCGTGGGGAAGCTGTGGTCCTACTTCGTGCCGACCCCGCCGGCAGCCCGGACCGTCTCGTCACTCAGCTCCCTTTACGTGCGAGGCAGCTACGAGGTGCGGCCGGTGGTCGAGGCGATCCTCATGCACCCAGATCTCCACGAGGGCCCTCGACTCGTCAAGCCGGCGATCGTCTACGTGGCCGGGTTGCTCCGCACTCGCGGGCGGCCCCTCACCACCGAGTCCTGGACCTGGTTGTCCCACCTCAGCGGTCAGATGCTCTTTCAACCGCCCAACGTGGCGGGCTGGGACGAGGCTCGCTGGCTCGACACCGCCACGATCTGCGGCCGCTGGAAGGCGGCGAACACCTCGCTCCAGGACCAGGAGATCGAGACCGACGACGCGAGCTACGACATCACGGAGACCCCCGAGGCGGCGGTGAGCTCCGCGATCGCCTTCTGGGGAGGACCGGTGATCACGCCCGAGACCCGCGGGCGCCTGCTGGCCTTCTCGCAGCGTTGTGCGGACGGGATCGAGCACCGCTGGCAGGAGCGCTCCTATCGCGTGCTGCGCCAGAACGCCCTGCGCATGCTCGTGGCCACCTCGCCCGACTTCCAGACCTGCTGAGGAACCTCCAATGGCCCATCGCCACTGCCGAGACTTCGACCGCGCCGCCTTCCTGCGCGGAGCGGCTGCCGAGGCCGGACGCGGCCTTCCGTCGGTGAAGCCCGGTACCCCGCTTCCGGCGGGCACCGGCCTCAGCCGCCGCTCGCTTCTCATGCGCTCCGCCGGCATGGCGATGTCGATCTACGGCGCCTCGGCGCTCAGCCCACGTGCCTTCGAGGCGGGCGTGGCCGAGGCTGCGGCGGCTGCCCCCAACGCTCCGGTGCTGGTGTCGGTCTTCCTCGAGGGCGGCATCGACTCGATGTCGGTGCTCGCCCCGACGGGTGACCCGCTCTATCGCCGCCTGCGCCCGAAGCTCGCCCTCCCCGCCGGAGCCGGCTCGCCGTTCTCAGAGGACGACAGGCTGCGTTGGCATCCCGCCGCCGCCTCGCTCGCAGCCCTTCACGGCGAGGGCAAGGTCAGCGTCTTCCCGTCGATCGGGTACGACCACGCTGACCAGTCCCACTTCACCTCGCGGCACTACTGGGAGGTGGGGCAGCTCAACGCCAACGCCGCCACGGGGTGGCTCGGCCGCTACCTGGACCGGGTCGGCACGGGCGCGAACCCGCTTCAGGGCCTTTCGCTCGACGGCAGCCTGTCTCCGGCTCTCGCCACCGCGCAGGCGCCGGTGGCCGCGATCGATGGGCCGGGCTCGTACGAATTCTGGGGCCGGGGCGTGTGGGGTGACGTCGAGGACTGGATGCACGAGGCGTTCGCCGACATCGGTGCCGCTCACGCTTCTTCTCCAGGCGCGCTCGGAGAAGCCGGCGCGGTGGCCGCCAGAGCCGGCCAGTTACGGCGGGACCTCCTGCCCTTCCGCGACGACGCGGACGGCAACAAGGCCTACTCGAGTCCGGTCGAGTATCCAGCCGACGACGACTTCCCGGAGCGCCTGGCCGGCCTCGCCGCGATGCTCGCGGCCGGCCTGCCGATCCGGTGCGTGGCCCTCAGCGCGGGCGGCGACTGGGACACGCACGACAACCAGGAGCAGGACTTCGCAGACAGTCTGAAGGTCACCGCCGATTCGCTGGCCGCGTTCCAGCGTGACCTCGAGGCGCGTGGGCTCGCCGACCGCGTGCTGATGCTCGTGTGGTCGGAGTTCGGCCGTCGGGCGGAAGAGAACGGCTCGGCGGGAACCGACCACGGCGCCGGCGGCACGGCCTTCCTGATCGGCACCCGCGCCCGCGGTCGTATGGTCGGGGAGTTCCCCGGCCTCGGTCGCGGTCTCGACGCCGATGGCAATCTGCGCGCCACCTCGGACTTCCGCGGGGTCTACAGCGGGTTGCTCGAGCAGTGGTTCGACACCGACGCCGCGGCGATCATTCCGGGAGCGGCGGGCTTCACTCGCCCCGAGCTCATCCGATGAGGCGTGTCGGGCTGATCCTTTCCTGCGCCGCGCTCGGCGTGCCGGTCGCGGCTGCGCATGCCCTCGCGGCCGAACCGGCCGCGAGGGCCGGATCCGTCGAGCGGGCGAGCACCGGCGCGGCTGAACGGCCCACGAGCGCGCCTTCCCGCCTGCTCGTGACGGCCGGCGAATGGCGCCTGACCCTCTCCCGTCAGCTGATCGCGCCGGGCGCGGCCGTGATCCAGCTGCTGAACGGCGGCGAGGACGCCCACGACCTGAAGCTGCGTCGGCTCCCGCCCCGTAACCCCAACATCGCGCCCCGCCCGCCGCAGCGCACGGTCTCGGTGCCCGAGACGCCGTCGGGGGACATCACCGAAATCGAGACGACGCTTCCCCGCGGTCGGTTCCGCCTCTGGTGCTCGCTGCCGGGCCACCGCCAGGCCGGCATGCGGGCGACGCTGACCATCCGCGGGTAACTCGCCGGCCAACCCCTCTGGGCCTTCCGCTCGCTCAGTCGAGCAGGGCGGCCAGCTCGTCCGGCTCGCTCACCGGGCGCTTGCACGCGAAGTGCTCGCACACGTACGCGGCGGCGCGGCCGTCGAGCGGTTCGCGCCCGGTGAGAAGCGGCACGCCCTCGGCCTCACCTCCGGCCAGCACCAGGTGCGGGCGGAAGCGGCCGCGCACCACCCGTTCGAGCGGACCCGTCAACTCGCCCACCAGGGCCACCTCCTTGACGCTCGCGAGGTGAAAGTCCATGGCCTGGAGCAGGTGCGCGAAGGCCTGCGGATGACGCGGGGCCAGCTCGTGCAGCAGGCGCAGGACGCCCACCGCCCGTTGCTCGGTCTCGGCGTCCCCGGTCAACGCGGCAAGGCGGAGCAGTCCGTAGGCCGCGCTCGAGTTGCCCGCGGGGATGGGGTTGTCCTCGAGGTCCTTGCGCCGGGCCACGAGCCGCTCGTGATCGTCGGAGGTCTCGAAGAATCCGCCCCGGTCCACGTCGGCGAAGTGCGCGGTCATCTGACCGGCCAGCTCCACGGCGGCGTGGAACCAGCGCGGCTCGAAGGTGGCCTCGTAGAGGGTGAGCAGCGCCTCGAGCAGGAAGGCGTGATCCTCGAGGTAGGCACCCAGCTTGGCGCGGCCGTTGCCGTAGGTTCGTAGCAGCCGGCCGTCGGGGCCGTGCAGCTCACGCAGAATGAAATCGGCGCACCCGGCGGCAGCGTCGAGGTAGTCGGGACGCTCGAGCACCGCACCGGCGTCGGCCAGGGCCGAGATCATCAGGGCGTTCCAGGACGTCAGGCGCTTGTCGTCCAGGCCGGGCCAGACGCGCTCGGCGCGCACCTCGTACAGGCGACTCCGGATCGCGGCCAGGCGCTCGGGCTCGCGCTCACCCCGGAGGAGGATGTTGCTGCCCTCGAAGTTGCCCTCCGCGGTGGCCCCGAAATAGTCGATCGCCGCCGCGGCGTCATCGCCCAGGGCAGCGGCGAGCTCGTCGATCGTCCAGAGGTAGAACCTGCCCTCCTCGCCCTCGGAGTCCGCGTCGAGCGCCGAGTAGAAGCCGCCCTCCGGCGCACGCATCTCGAGCAGCGCCCAGTCGAGCGTCTCCTCGCAGACGCGGCGGAAGAGGCCGTTGCCCGTTACCTGCCAGCCGTGCAGGTAGGCCCGAGCGAGCAGCGCGTTGTCGTAGAGCATCTTCTCGAAGTGCGGCACGATCCAGTGGGCGTCGACCGAGTAGCGCGCGAAGCCGCCACCGACCTGGTCGTAGATCCCGCCCGCCGCCATGGTCCGCAACGTGTGGGCGCTCATCTCGGTCTCGCCACGGCGCAGCAACAGCTCGACGGCCGACGAGGGCGGGAACTTGGGCGCTCCGCCGAAGCCCCCGTCGCGCGGGTCGTATGCCGAGCGCAGTCCCGCCACCGCCTCGTCCAGTCCGCGCGGGTCCATCGGCTCTCTGGAGGGCTCCAGCCGGGCGCCTCCCTGCAGCCGCTCGACCACCCGCTCGGCACCGGCCCGGATCTCGTCGCGCCTCGTGTCCCAGGCCTCGGTCACCGCCTCGAGCACACGCCGCCAGCTCGGCATGCCGTGCCGGGGCTCCAGCGGGAAGTAGGTGCCGGCGTAGAAGGGCACCTGCTCCGGGGTGAGGAACACGTTGAGCGGCCAGCCGCCGTGGCCGGTCATGGCCTGGCAGGCCTCCATGTAGATCGCGTCGAGGTCCGGTCGCTCCTCGCGGTCGAGCTTCACGCACACGAAGTGCTCGTTCATGTAGGCGGCGGTCTCGGAATGCTCGAAGGACTCGTGAGCCATCACGTGGCACCAGTGACAGGCCGAGTAACCGCTCGACAGCAGTATCGGCCGGTCCTCGGTGCGTGCGCGCTCGAGCGCCTCCGGACCCCAGGCGTGCCAGTCGACGGGGTTCTCCTTGTGCTGGAGCAGGTACGGGGAGGACTCCTCGGCGAGGCGGTTCGGCATCTGCTTGCGAGGCTAGCCGCCTCTTAGCTCCGCCCGTCTGATCTTCCCGCTCGCCGTCTTCGGCAGCGTGGCCACGAAGTCGACGATGCGAGGGTGCTTGTAGGGGGCGGTCTGGGCCTTGACGTGCTCCTGGAGCTCGCGCGCGAGGGCGTCGCTTGCGGTGTGCCCGTCCCGCAGCACCACCACCGCGCGCACCACCGAGCCGCGCACCTCGTCGGGCGCGGCCACGGCGGCGGCCTCGGCCACGGCGGCGTGCGACACGAGTGCCGATTCCACCTCGAACGGGCCTATCCGATAGCCCGACGAGATGATCACGTCGTCGGTGCGGCCCTCGAACCAGAGGTACCCGTCCTCGTCCTGGCGCACTCGGTCTCCGGTATGCCAGACGCCCGAGGGGCCCCCGAGGAAGAAGGTCGGCACCGTCGCCGGGCCGGCGCACAGCTCGCCGTCCTCGACCCACAGCCGGAAGCCCGGCAGCGGCAGGCCCATGGAGCCCGCCCGGACCGGCTGGCCAATCGGCATGCCGGTGAGCGCGCCGGTCTCCGTCTGCCCGTAGCCGTCGCGGATCTCGATCCCCGTGCCGGTACGCCAGAGGGCGATCACCTCGGGATTCAGCGGCTCGCCGGCGGCCACCGCCTCGCGCAGCGCCGGCAGGGGGCGAAGCTCGGTGCGCTTGGCGATCGCGCGGTACTCGGTGGGCGCCATGCACAGCACCGACACTCGCTCGCGCTCGAGAGTCTCGAGGCGCGCTTCGGGATCGAAGCGGGCGTCCTCGAGCAGCGCCGCGGCGCCCATCAGCCACGGAGCCACGAACGCGTTGCGCGCCGACTTCGACCAGCCACTGGCCGCCGTGCACCAGCAGAGGTCGCCGGGGCGAGCGCCGTACCAGTGCTCCGCCTGGACGCTCTGCCCGGTCAGGTAGCGCTGGCCGTGCCAGATCGGCTTCGGGCTCCCCGACGTGCCGGACGTGAACGTCACGAGCGCGGGATCGTCCGGTGCCAGGTCGGCCGCCGGCCCGCGCGGACCCTCGAAGAGCCGCTCGTCGGGCACCCTCACGACCGGGCCGTCGTACCCGCTTGCGGCAACCGTCTCGGCGTTGCGCTCGTCGGCCACGACCAGGCGGGGCGTGACGGCCTCCATCCGTGCCCGCAGATCGTCCGGGCGGAGCTGCTCGGTGCAGGGCAGGGCCACGGCACCGAGTCGAAAGCACGCGACCATCGCGTGCACCCACTCCGGCCGGTTCCCGACGAGGGTCATCACCATGTCGCCGCGCTCAACCCCGGCGGCGGCGAGCGCGCCGGCGAGGCGCGCCGAGCGGTCGGCCACCTCGGCGAAGTTCAGCTCACGCCGGGTGCCGTCGCGGCCCAGGGCCACGAGGGCGGTCTCCTCGCCCGGGGCGGCCTCGACGACGTCGCGCGCGAAGTTCACGTCGCGATCCTAGGAGGGGTCAGCCGGCGCGCGCCGGCTGGTGACCGAGCCGCGCTAGGAGCGCGGCGTGCAGGCGGGCGTGGCGTCCCGCTCGACGTTGCGGCCGTCTGAGTAGCGGGCGCTCAGCCGGATCAGGTACTCGCCCGTGCAGGTGATGGGGTTGGTGATGAGGCTCAGCGTCCGCGTACGGGTGACCGTGCAGGTGAAGGTGCGCGGCTTCCCCCGCCTCCGGCTCTTCACCGTGCACTTCGCGCCCGGAATCCTCTTCCTCACCGTCTTCTTCACCTTGAACATCACGGTGCGCTTGGCTTCTGTGCGGAGCTTCAGCCGCTCGACCTCGATGCTCGTCACGCCGGCGGGCATGGAGGATCCCTGCTGACCCACGTTGAAGCGCAGCTCTCCCGCAAAATCGCCCGTGGCGAAAGGCGTGAAGCGTCCCCGTGCCGACGCGCTTGTGTTCGACTGCGGCTCGCGCAGCTCGAGGATCACGTCGGCGATGTCCCCGCCGTTCCGGGGGTTCGCCAGAAAGACCTCGATCGTGGCCGTGAACGCCATCGGCCCAACGACGGTCTGCGCGGTGCCGCGCGCCTCGCCGCTGCCGATCTGACTGTCGTCCGGGCACGCCACGTCCTGCGCCTGCTGCTCGGTGCAGCGTCCGAGCTTCGCACGGGCGTCGAAGGTGAAGCCGCGCTGGAAGGCTATGGCGAGCGACTGGGGCAGCTCGTTGCCGGAGGACCCCGTGGTGCGAGGGTCGACGTCCACCACGAGGGCGGTCGGCCGACCGGCGACGTTGGGGTCGAGAGTCACGGCTCCGTCGGCGATCGGCTCCGCCGCGGTCGCGCTGGTGGCCAGGGCGGCCACGGCGAGGGCAGGGAGGATCAGCGTCCGGCGCAACAGCACGTCGTGATCGTACCGGCATCCCGCGTACCGGGCGCCGGTGGCCCATGGCTTCGTTTAACCGCCCGCCGGGTCCGGGTATCCGGAGGCGGAATGGCGACCAAGCGATTCAGGCCGCAGCTGCGGCGCGACGAGCAGGAGACGGTCGAGGCCAAGCGGCGAGGTAGCGCGCCGGACGATCCCGACAGCCCCCTGGACCTTCGGGCCACCTCGAAGAAGGAGACGTTCAAGCGCACGCTCAAGGAGTTCTCGGCCGACAACATCACCGACTGGGCGGCGGCGCTCACCTACTACAGCGTCCTCGCCCTGTTTCCGGCCTTGATCGCGCTCGTCTCCATTCTCGGGCTGGTGGGCAACTCGGCCACCCAGCCGCTGATCGACAACCTGGGCCAGGTGGCCCCCGGGCCCGCGAAGGACATCCTCACCAGCGCCATCGAGGGCATCGCGAGCAGCCAGGGGGCGGCTGGATTCGCCTTCGTCATCGGGCTCGTGCTTGCCCTGAACGCGGCGTCCGGCTACATCGGCGCGTTCACGCGCGCGTCGAACGCGATCTACGACGTCGAGGAAGGCCGACCGGTCTGGAAGCGCAAGCCGGCCCAGATCGGCATCACCCTGGTGCTCCTCCTCCTCCTCGCCATCGTCGCGATCGGGGTCACGTTCACCGGCCCTCTCGCCGAGCAGGTGGGCAAGCTCATAGGCCTCGGCGACACCGCGGTTACCGTGTGGAGCATCGCCAAGTGGCCGGTGATCCTCGCGGTCGTCTCGTTCATGTTCGCCTTCCTGTACTGGGCGGCCCCGAACGTCCGTCAGCCCGGCTTCCGGTTCGTGAGCCCGGGCGGGGTGCTCGCGGTGATCCTGTGGATCATCGCGTCGGCTCTCTTCGCTGTCTACGTGGCCAACTTCGGGTCCTACAACAAGACCTATGGCTCGCTCGGTGGCGTGGTTGCCTTCCTCGTGTGGCTCTGGATCACCAACATCGCAATCCTGCTCGGTGCCGAGTTCAACTCCGAGCTGCAACGCAGCCAGCAGATCGACGCCGGCAGGGAGGCTCCATTGGATCGCCCCTTCATGGAGCCACGGGACGTGTCGAAGCTCGAGAAGTAGGCGGTAGGCTCGCGGCCCGTTGAGACGCCCCCGCCCGCCGCTCGCGCCATCGTCCCGCCGCACGGCCCCGGCTCTGCTCTTTGCTGCGCTCACGCTAGGGCTTACCGCATGTGGTGGGGGAGAGGAAGCGCGCACGGCCCCTCACCCCGCCGCCCAGCAGCGACCACCGGCGGCGGGCACGGGTGCCGACGCTGGCGACCAGGCCGCACGCGACCGCTACGTCAAGCAGGTCAGGCCGGCGTTCGCGCGCTTGCCGCCGGTCGAGGCACTGAGCACAAGAGTGGGTGAGGCCAAGTCGCTTTCGGAGATCACCCGCGCGATCTCGAAGGCCGAGCGGGCCTTTACGTCGACCGCGCGCCTGATCGAGAAGATTGAGCCTCCGGCCGAGGTCGTGTTCCTGCACCGGCGGCTGGTCGAGGCCAACGGCGGCTTCGCGCTCGAGTTGCAGACCGCCCGAGCCAACGCGCAGGCCGGCAACACCCAGGGGGCGTCGGCGATCGGCAGTGCCGCGGACGGCTACCGGAAGCTCCTGTCCGAGCTTGCCGCCCAGTTCGAGACACAGGGCTACAGGGGCCTCGAATGACTCGCGGGCGGGCGTCGGGCCCCGGATGCCCGCGCGGATAGACTGACTCGCGAGTCAACGAGTCGATCAGGAGGCCGAATTGGCCGTCGCCACGCAGCCCTACGCAGAGCAGACCGACGAGCAGCGGGCCATCACCGAGATGGTCCACCAGTTCGTGGACGAGCAGGTGCTTCCCATCGCCGAGGAGCACGACCACGAGGACAAGTTCCCGGACGACGTCGTCGCCCAGATGCGGGAGCTCGGCCTGTTCGGGGTCACGATCCCCGAGGAGTACGGCGGCATGGGCCTCGACCTGACCACCTACGCGCTGATCGTCGAGGAGCTGTCGCGCGGGTGGATCTCGATCTCAGGCATCGTGAACACCCACTTCATCGGCTCGTACCTGCTTATGAAGTTCGGCACCGACGAGCAGAAGGAGCGCTGGCTGCCGCGGATGGCCACCGGGGAGATCCGCGCTGCTTTCTCCCTCTCCGAGCCGGGCCTCGGGTCCGACGTCCAGGCGATCGGCACGCGTGCCAAGAAGGACGGCGATAACTGGGTGATCAACGGCCAGAAGATGTGGGTGACCAACGGGCTGCGCTCGGGACTCGTGTTCCTGCTGGCCAAGTCCGACCCTGAGGCGAGCCCCGCCTACAAGGGGATGACCTGCTTCATCACCGAGAAGGAGCCGGGCCAGTCCGTCGGCGAGGGCCCCTACGCCGGCCTGACCGTGCCGCCGCAGATCAAGAAGATGGGCTACAAGGGCGTCGAGTCGACCGAGCTCGTGTACGAGGACTACCGCTGCCCGTCGGGCAACGTGCTCGGCGGCGAGGAGGCCGGTCTCGGCAAGGGCTTCGGACAGATGATGGACGCGCTCGAGGTGGGTCGCGTGAACGTCGCGGCCCGCGGCGTGGGCATCGCCCAACGGGCCCTCGAGCTCGCGTTGCGCTACTCGCAGGAGCGCAAGACCTTCGGCAAGCCGATCGCCGAGCACCAGGCGATCCAGTTCAAGCTCGCCGACATGGCCACCAAGGTCGAGGCGGCGCGCCTACTGACCCGCAAGGCCGCGCGGCTGAAGGACGCCGGCGAGCGCTCGGACCTCGAGGCCGGCATGGCCAAGCTGTTCGCATCGGAGACCGGCAAGGAGGTCGTCGAGGACTCCTTCCGAATCCACGGAGGCTACGGCTACTCCAAGGAGTACGAGATCGAGCGGTTGTATCGCGACGCCCCGCTGCTCTTGATCGGCGAGGGCACCTCCGAGATCCAGCGCATGGTCATCGGCAAGAAGCTGCTGCAGAGGCACAAGGTCTAGCGGGCACCCCATGGCAACGACCGACGCGAAGACCCTCATCGAAACGGCCGTGAAGAACGTCCAGGCCGAGGTTCATTCGCTGCAGCAGCTCAAGCTGATCTTCGCAGTCGAGCTCCAGGGTGGCCGGGACGTGCAGATGTACCGCGTCGAGCTGCCGGGCCCGATCGTGACCAAGGGCATGGCGGGGGACGCCAAGGTGCGCGTGACCGTGCCGCGCGCCTTCTTCAACGTGATGGCCGTCGAGGGGAAGGTCGCGGACTGGCGCGAGGCGTTCGCGCACGGGCCGGCCAAGGCCTCGGGACCTGCGGGGATCCTCAAGCTGATCGACACGGTGGTCGAGCGGCACGAGGAACGGGACCGTCTGCGCAAGCAGTCGCACCCTTAGCGGCGTGCCTAGCCGGGGCACGCCACACGCCGCACGGTTGGCCCCGATCCAGCTGCACTCCGCGGTCGCGCGGTTGCTCGCGGAGTCGCCCAGTCTCGAACAGGCGGCTGCCGGACTCTTGCGCCGCGTCGGCGAGGAGATCGGCTGGAGCCTCGGTGCGCTCTGGGAGCTGGTCCCTGGCGACGAGGTTCTGCGCGCGACACACGTGTGGAGCGCATCGCGGACCGACCTGAGCGCGTTCGAGGAGGTCACGCGCCGCACGGCGGTGCCCAGTGGGGTGGGGCTTCCGGGCCAGGTCTGGTCGACCGGCAAGCCGCACTGGTTCGCGGACCTCGCGAAGGACGACAACTTCGTACGTGCCCGGGCCGCCGGGAAGACGGGCCTGCAGACCGCGGTGGTGGTACCCATTCTCGGTCGTGACGGCCTCCTCGGGGTCATCGAGTTCTTCTCGATCGAGAGGCGGGACGAGGACCCCGTGCTGCTCGATTCGCTCACCGCGGTCGCGTCCCAGATCGGCCACCACCTCGACCACAGCCGTACCGAGTACGCCATGCGGGCGAGCGAGGCCAGTCGCGCGGCGATGCTCGAAACCGCGCTCGACTGCGTCGTGGCCATGGACCACGAGGGGAAGGTGGTCGAGTTCAACCCGGCCGCCGAGCGGACCTTCGGCTACAGGCGCGCCGATATCGTCGGCCGCGAGCTGGCCGAGACGATCGTGCCACCGGCGCTCCGCGATGCCCACCGCAGCGGGCTGGCGCGATACCTCGGCTCCGGCGACAGCGAGATCCTCGGTCAGCGCATCGAGATCGCCGGGCTGCGCTCGGACGGGACGGAGATACCGGTCGAGCTGGCGATCACGCGGGTCGCCGGCACGGATCCGCCGCTCTTCACGGCCTACCTGCGCGACATCACCGAGCGAAAGCAGGCCGACGAGGAGCGCACGCGGCTGCTCGAGCTGGAGCGCGAGGCTCGGCTGCGCGCCGAGCGAGCCGAGCGCAGCGCGGCCTTTCTCGGGGAGGCGAGCGCCGTGCTGGGAGCGTCGCTCGACTACGAGGCCACGCTCGAGCGCGTGGGGAGCCTGGCAGTGCCCGAGCTCGCGGAATGGTGCGCCGTCGACATGGTGCAGCCGAGCGGGTCGATCAAGCGGGTGGCGGTCGCACACGCGGATCCAGCCAAGCGGGCGGATCTGGCCGAGATCGCTCGCCGGTACCCCACCGATCCGCTCGTCGGGCCGATCCCCACCGCGATCCGCACGGGGCGGCCGGAGCGGCTGCCCCACGTCTCAGATGGGCTGCTGTGGAGGCTGGCACAGGACGAGGAGCACCTGCGGCTGTTGCGCTCCGTGGGCGCCGGGTCGGCGATGGTCGTTCCGCTGGCGTCACAGTCGCGCGTGATCGGGGTAATGGTCCTGGCCGCCGGTGAGTCAGGCCGCCGCTACGACGACGCCGATCTGGCCGTGGCCCAGGAGCTCGCCCGGCGGGCCGCGACGGCCGTGGAGAATGCACGCGTCTACCAGGACCGCAGCCACATCGCGCACACGCTGCAGCAGAGCCTGCTGCCGCCGGTCCTGCCCGACATACCGGGCTGGCAGGTGGCCGGGCGCTACCGGCCGACCGGGGAGGCGAACGAGGTGGGCGGCGACTTCTACGACGTCTTCGAGATCGCCGACTCGACGTGGGTGTTCGCCATCGGCGACGTCTCGGGCAAGGGCGCCTCGGCAGCCGCGGTCACTGGGCTGGCCAGGTACACGCTGCGGGCGGCCGCGATGCGCGAGCGCCGGCCGAGCGGGATGCTCGAGCTCCTGAACGACGCCCTGGTGCTTCAGCGCGGCCCGGAGGAGTTCTGCAGCGTGGTCTGCGGGTTGCTCGAGCTGGGTGAAGGCGAGCCGCGGCTGACCCTGGCGGTTGCCGGCCATCCTCTGCCCCAACTGCTACGGGCGAGCGGCGAGGTGGACGAGGTGGGGGCGCCCGGGACGCTTCTCGGGCTGGGTCCGGATCCTCTGCTCGAGGATCGCGCCATCGAGATCCAGCCCGGCGACACCCTCTTCCTGTATACGGACGGGCTGCTCGACGCCCACGCTCCGCGGGTGATCGTGGGTCCGGAGCGGCTGCACGCGATCGTGGCCTCCTGCGCCGGCCTCGACCCCGGGGAGGCGGCGGAGCGGATCGAGCTGGCGGCGGTCGGAGCGGGGGAGTCCGAGGTGCGCGACGACATCGCCATCCTCGCGCTGCGCCTGACCGCCCCGGGCGCCTCGACCTCCTACGACGATCTGCAGCCGGCGTTCTCGGCTACGTGATGAAGGGATCGACGGCCCTCAAGACCTCGTCGCGTTCCAGGGTCTCGTCGAAGGCGTTCGGCGCGATGTCGGCACCGCGCTTGAGTCTGATCAACGCCGCGTGGCGTCCCTCGATCTGAACGATCGTGCCCGCTGCCGCCAGCAGCTTCTTGTCCTTGATCTGTGGCGCTGCCCCGTTGTAGGCGCTCACGCCCGTGTCCTCGAAGGTCTGGGCGAGGGTGAGGTACTTCTCCACGCTTGAGAACGCGTCCCCGAAGTCGACCTCAGGGTCCGGGACCGGCTCGCCGCCCAGGTTGCGGATCATCGTGGTGAGCACGCTCACGTGCTCGGTCTCGTTGTCGCGCAGCTCCGTGGTCAGCTCCTTCACGTCGCCGCTAAGGCCCTTCACCTGGGTCAGCGCCTTCTCGTAAAAGGCGGCCTCCAGCACCTCGAGCGTGTAGGCGAAGTTGAGGATGTCGACGTCTCCCGACTCGCCCTCCGCCTCCTGGGCGATTGCCTGCCGGACGAAGGGCGTGACGGCTGCGCCTCCGTAGATCGCGCCCGCAGCCAGGGCACTGCGCAGCAGGAACGCACTGCGGGTGATGCCGCTGACCTCGACGGTGGCCAGCTCGGGTACCCGGAGCCTCGTGTTCGGCATGTTCGTTTCCTTTCGGCCGGCTAGGCGGCGATGAATGGCTTGACGAGCTTCATGACCTCGTCCATGGACTTGGGCTTTGCGAACGCGCCATCTGGGACCGACCCGACGAACTCGCCACTGCCCCGAACACCGTTGCCGGCGAGGTCGTTGAGCGCGGCGGCGTGGCGAGCCTCGACGGTATGGATGGCCAGCGCGGCGTTGAGGATGTCCTCGCCCATGATCTTGTCGGCCTGACCGAGGTAGGCAGACGCCCCGACGTTCTCGATCATCGCGGCGGTCGCCAGGATCTTGGCCTCCCCGCCGGCGAGAACCTGGTCGAACTTCGTCTTCGGCTTCTCCACCGCGGGGGACCCCAGCTGCTTGACGGTGCCGCTCAGGGCGTCCACGTGCTCCTGCTCGTTCTCGCCGATCCGCTTGGCCAGCTCCGCGAGCTTGGGATCCTTGACCTCCCCGCTCGCGATCACCTTCTTGTAGAAGTCGGCCTCGATTAGCTCGAGCAGCAGGGCATACTGAACGATGGCCAGGTCGCTTGACCCCTGCGTGGCCGGGTCGTTGGCGCCGATCTTGCTCTTGTCATCCTTCGAACCGCTGCCGCAGCCGGCCACGAGGGCCGCGAAAGCCGTGGCCGCACCCGCGCCACCGACCATCTGCATGAAGCGCTTGCGCGACGCTCCGTCGGCCACGCGCTCGCTCAGCGCGCCGCCGGGCACCCCTGCCTCCCCGTCCGTCATCGATCCCCCTCCGATTGCCGAGCGCGCACTCTAGACCCCTCGAGCCGCGGGCACGCCGGTTGCCGGAGGCGCCTTGCAGCAAGCCTCGTCAGGTGGGCAGCACGACCGTTTTCAGCACCGTGCACTCGTCGATCGAGTAACCGAGGCCCTCGCGGCCGACGCCCGAGTCCGGCTTGCGGCCACCGAACGGGAAGTGGCCGACCCCGTGCGCGGGCGCGTCGTTGATGTGCACCATGCCGCACTCGAGCGCCCGCGCCGCACTCCAGGCGCTGTCGAGATTGGAGGTGAAGACGCACGAGTCGAGGCCGAACCGTGAGCGGTTGGCAAGCTCCAGCGCTTCGTCGAGATCGCGCACACGCATGACCGTGAGCACCGGGCCGAAGGTCTCCTCCCACACGATCTCGGCCTCGGCAGACACGTCGGCGAGCACGGTCGGCTCGTGGTAGGCGTCCTTGCGCCCGGACCCGGCCAGTAGGCGCGCACCCCTGCCGACGGCGTCGTCCACCAGCGCCCCCACCGTCTCGGCCGCGCCGGGGTTCACGAGCGGTCCGACCTTCACGCCGTCGGCTCGAGGGTCGCCCATGGTCCAGGTCTCGGCCTCCGCCAGGGCGCGCTCGACGAAGGCGTCGTAGACCGACTCCTCGACCATCACGCGCCCGATTGCGTCGCAGCGCTGGCCCGCGTTCTTGAAGGCCCCCATCACGCACTTCTCGACCGCGAGCTCGACGTCTGCGTCTGCCAGCACGATCGCCGCCGCGTTTCCGCCGAGCTCCAGGTGCAGCGGCTTGGGTCCCGCGAGCTCCGCGATGCGACGGCCTACGGCCGTCGAGCCCGTGAACGAGATCATCGACACGCCCTCGTGCGAGGCCAGCAGGTCGCCGATCTTGCGGCCGGAGCCCGTGATCACATTCAGCGCGCCCGGCGGGAGGCCGGCCTCCTCGAGCATGCGCCCGAACATGAGGAGCGGGATCGGATCGTCGGACGGCGCCTTGGCCACCACCGTGTTGCCGGCCGCGATGGCCGGGATGATCTTCGAGGCCGCGAGGAAGAGCGGATAGTTGAACGGACCGATCGCCGCGACCGTGCCGACCGGCTCGTGCAGGACGACGCCCGACTTGCCCTTGGTGTCGGGAATCCAGTCGCCCGGGATGTACTCCCCGAAGATCTTTCGGACCTCCTCGCGCACGAGCTCGAGCCGCTCGCGGGTGGCGTTTGCCTCCGACTTGGCTTGGGAGGGGGTCTTCCCGAGGCTCACGACGATCGCGTCGATGAAGCTGTCGAGATGCTCGGCCATGAGCTCGGCGGCATGGCTGCAGATCTCCATCCGCTTGGCCGCCGTCACCTGCCGGAACTCGCGCCGGGTGGCCACCGCGGCGGCGATCGCGGCCTCGACGTCTTCGGCCCCGGCGCTCGCGCCGCGCGCGATCATGGTGCCGTCGATCGGAGTGCGCACGTCGAAGGTCTCACCGCCGGCCGCGGGGCGCCATTCGCCGCCTATGAGCAGCTTTAACGCGGCCGGACCGCCATCGGCGCCCGGCTCGACCGCGGGATGGAACACGGGGGGGAGCTCGACCGCCACGGGGCGCTCGAGGGTGGGGGCGGAGTCGAGCAGCGCCATGGTTTACCTCTCGTCGTGGTGAGCCGAGGTGGCTGTTGGCGACTCTACCCGCATCGGAATCGCCCTCCCCGAACAGGCCGCCTGGGCGCCTGGCGTCCGAAACGAATTTGGTCTGGTATACCTCCGCCACTGGCGCGTCGGGGAGTGACGCGCCGTGGAGCGACGTCGGAGGGGAGAGGTGTGTGCCTAGCAATTCCGGGCCAAATCGTTGAACTGACCGATGAGCTGAACCGGCTCGCAAAGGTCGAGGTCGGCGGCGTTCACCGCAACGTGAACATCGGTCTCCTCGACTCGGACGGCCAGGGCGTGGGGCCCGGGGACTGGGTGCTCATCCACGTTGGCTTTGCGATGTCGAAGGTGGACGAGGAGGAGGCGCTGGCGACGCTCCAGCTGCTCCAGGGGATGGGCGAGGAGTACGAGCAGGAGCTCGAGGAGCTGAAGGCGAGCGTGATCGAGTGAGTTCGTGTACATCGCGCAGCCAGGGAAGCCGCGTGGACTGAGTGGCCCTCGACATCGATCTGCCCTCCGACTGCCTGCCTGAGCAAGGCTGCATCACCTGCGGTGACACGGCGGTGTCGATGTTCGTAGAGCGTGTCGACGACCCGCGCGGGCTCGCTCTCTGCGCGACCGCGGAGGGCGCGAGGCAGACGGTCGAGACCGAGCTGGTGGGCGACGTCGAGGTCGGCGACGCTCTGCTCGTGCACGCCGGCGTGGCGCTCACCCGCCTCGACGAGGACTCGCTTGACGCGCCGGCTGCGCGTGCGGTGGAGCACGCGTGAAGTTCGTCGACGAGTACCGGGACGCCGAGCTGGGTCGTGCCCTGGCGGCGCAGATCCTGGCCGACGTCGAGCCCGGCCGCCACTACAAGGTCATGGAGGTGTGTGGCGGGCACACGCATTCGATCTACAAGTACGGGATCGACGACCTCCTGCCGGAGAACGTCGAGCTCGTGCACGGCCCCGGCTGCCCGGTGTGCGTGATCCCGATGGGCCGCGTGGACGACGGCATCGCGCTCGCCAAGGAGCCCGGCGTGATCTTCACGTGCTTCGGGGACATGCTTCGCATCCCCGGGTCCGACGGGTCGCTGCTCGACGCCAAGGCCGAGGGCGCCGATGTCCGGATGGTCTACTCGCCCCTCGACGCACTCCGCATCGCCAAGCAGAACCCCGACCGCGAGGTCATCTTCTTCGCCATCGGCTTCGAGACCACGGCGCCCTCCACCGCCCTGACGCTCAAGCGAGCGAAGGCCGAGGGCGTGCGCAACTTCTCCTGCATCTGCAGCCACGTGACGATCGTCCCGCCGCTGCGAGCGCTGCTCGATTCGCCCGACCTGCGGCTCGACGGCTTCATCGGGCCGGGTCACGTCTCGACCGTCGTCGGCGCCCGGCCCTTCGAGTTCATCTGCGCCGACTACGACAAGCCGATCGTCGTGGCGGGCTTCGAGCCACTCGACGTGCTCCAGGCGATCCACATGATCCTGCGGCAGATCAGCGAGGGCCGCAGCGAGGTGGAGAACCAGTACGCGCGCGTCGTCCCCTACGAGGGCAACGTCAGGGCCCTCGAGGTCATGGCCGAGGTGTTCGAGCTGCGTCCGCACTTCGAGTGGCGCGGGCTCGGCTTCATCTCGCAGAGCGCGCTCAAGCTGAGCGAGGCCTACAGCGATCTCGACGCCGAGATCCGCTTCAGCGTGCCCGGCGTGCGCGTGGCCGACCCCAAGGCATGCCAGTGCGGCGAGGTGCTGAAGGGCGTGATCAAGCCGTGGGAGTGCAAGGTCTTCGGCACGGCCTGCACGCCCGAGCGGCCGATCGGTACCTGCATGGTGTCCCCGGAGGGCGCCTGCGCCGCCTACTACAACTACGGACGCTTCGCGCGCGAGCGGGAGGTGGTGTAGTGGACGGGCCAGTGGTGAGAAGCGATGCCCCCTCGGCGCCGCCGCGACCAACTGAACCCGATCGCGAGACGCGGATCCTCGGGATCATCGAGACGGCCCGCGCCAAGCGCGCGAAGTTCCGCGATACCCAGATCACCATGTCCCACGGAGCCGGGGGCAAGGCCACCCAGACCCTGATCGAGGGCCTGATCGCTCCGGCATTCGCCTCGGAGGCACTCAACGTGATGGGCGACGCGGGGACCGTGACCTTCGACGGTCTCGACGTCGCCCTCACCACGGACAGCTACGTCGTCAAGCCGATTCGCTTTCCCGGTGGCTCGATCGGAGAGCTGGCCGTGAACGGAACCGTCAACGACCTGGCGGTGAGTGGCGCACGGCCGCAGGCGCTCAGCCTGTCGCTGATCCTCGAGGAGGGGCTCCCCGCCGACATCCTCCGGGCCGAGATCGAGGCGATCGCCACCGCCGCCCGGACGGCAGGCGTGGAGATCGTGGCCGGCGACACCAAGGTGGTCGAGCGCGGACACGCCGACCAGATGTACGTATGCACGACGGGGATCGGCAGGATCGACCCGCGCGCGTCGCTCTCTCCGCGCAACCTCGTACCCGGCGACCGCATAATCGTGTCCGGCACGGTCGGGGACCACGGCACGGCCATCATGCTGGCCCGGGGAGAGCTCGGGCTCGAGGCCGAGATCGAGTCGGACACCCGTTCGCTCTGGCCGGCGGTGGATGCGCTGCTCGAGGCAGTGGGCCCGCACATGCGCTGCATCCGCGATGCCACGCGCGGCGGGGTGGCGTCGGTGCTGAACGAGCTGGCGCGCGCCTCGGGCGTGGCCATCGTGGTTCACGAGGGCGATGTGCCGGTCAATCCGGCGGTTGCCGGAGCGGCCGAGATCCTGGGCATCGACCCGATGTACGTGGCCAACGAGGGCAAGCTGGTGGCCTTCGTGGCGCCGGACCACGCCGATGCGGCGCTCGCCACCCTGCGCGACGTGCCGGGGTGCGAGCGGGCGACCGATATCGGAGAGGTAAAGACGGAGCCACCCGGCATGGTGCTGGTGGAGACTGCGTTCGGCGGCAAGCGGGTAATGGACCAGCTCGTGGGCGACCCACTGCCGAGGATCTGCTGAAGGATGATCGCCTAGTGCACGAGCTCTCGGTAGCCGAGGCGATCGTGAGCATCGCCTGCCGGCACGCAGGCGAGCGCCGGGTGACCAAGGTCGACGTGAAGGTCGGCCACCTGCGCCAGGTGGTGCCCACAGCGCTCGAGTTCGCGTTCGAGCTCGTCGCCCACGGCACGCCGGTCGAGGGCGCCGAGCTGACACTCGAGGTGGTGCCGGCCGAGGGCCGGTGTCGCGAGTGCGGGGCCGAGAGCCGGCTCGACGGCTTTCCCCTCGCGTGTGCCAAGTGCGGCGGGCTGAATATCGAGGTGATAGCTGGGGAGGAGCTCCTGGTCGATGAGCTGGAGCTCGAAGAGGCATTCGCAACGAGTGGAGGAGTGGCGTTATGAGCGTTGGCAACCCGGCGATAGAGCCGTTGGCCGAGTACGCAGGACCGGGCGTCGAGGAGGTCCACATCTTGTGGACGTCCGAGGGAATGAGCTGCGATGGCGACACGATCTCGATCACCGCCGCCGGACAGCCCGGCATCGAGGACATCGTCCTGGGCGCCATTCCGGGGCTCCCGAAAGTGCACCTCCACAACAAGGTGCTGGACCCCTCGCTGGGCGGCGAGGAGTTCATGAAGCCCTACCACCAGGCGGCCAACGACGAGCTCGACGCGCCGTTCGTCCTGGTGGTCGAGGGCTCGATCCCGAACGAGAAGATCAACGGCGACGGCTACTGGACGTCGATGGGCAACGACCCCGCCACCGGTGAGCCGATCACCTTCAACGAGTGGATCGACAGGCTCGCGCACAAGGCCTGGGGGGTCGTGGCGGTGGGCACGTGCGCCACCTACGGCGGCATCCACGCCATGGCCGGAAACCCCACGGGCTGCATGGGCCTCGCCGACTATCTCGGCTGGGACTTCCGCTCGGCGGGCGGCCTGCCCATCGTCAACGTGCCGGGGTGCCCGGTCCAGCCGGAGAACTTCATGGAGACGCTGCTCTGGCTGCTCTACCAGGCGGCCGGCCTCGCGCCCGTGATCCCGCTCGACGAGGCGCTGCGCCCGCAGTGGCTCTTCGGCAAGACGGTGCACGAAGGCTGCGACCGGGCCGGCTACTACGAGCAGGGCGACTTCGCGAAGGACTACAACTCGGGCAAGTGCCAGGTCAAGATCGGCTGCTGGGGGCCGGTCGTGAACTGCAACGTGCCCAAGCGCGGCTGGATGGCCGGCATCGGGGGCTGCCCCAACGTCGGCGGCATCTGCATCGGCTGCACGATGCCGGGTTTCCCCGACAAGTTCATGCCGTTCATGGACGCCCCTCCAGGCGGAACGGTCTCGGGCGCGGTCTCGGGCGTCTACGGCCCGGTGATTCGCAAGCTGCGAGGCATCACCAACAAGACCGTGAACAAGGAGCCCAAGTGGCGTCACAACCGGGCGGAGCTCACCACCGCCTACGAGCCCCGCTGGGGCCAAAAGGGCTAAGCCGAACCACTTACTGCGAAACGAGGGGAGAGCACGATGGCTACAAGGGAGAAGGTCAAGCCGGAGGCAGGCAACGTCGTCGACATGTCGTGGGACCCGATCACGAGGATCGTCGGGAACCTGGGCATCTACACGAAGATCGACTTCAAGAACCGGGAGGTCGTGAGCTGTAAGAGCACGTCCTCGATGTTCCGGGGCTACAGCGTCTTCATGAAAGGCAAGGACCCGCGCGACTCGCACTTCATCACGAGCCGCATCTGTGGGATCTGCGGCGACAACCATGCCGTCTGCTCGATCTACGCGCAGAACATGGCCTACGGCGTGAAGATGCCGGATCTCGCGGAGTGGATCGTGAACCTCGGCGAGGCCGCGGAGTACATCTTCGACCACGTGATCTTCCAGGACAACCTCGTGTTCGTGGACTACTGCGAGCAGATGGTGAGGGACACGAACCCGACCGTGATGGACAAGGCCGAGAACACGGCGGCGCCCGGGTCGGATATCCACGGCCACAAGACGATTGCCGACATCATGCGGTCCTACAACCCGTTCACCGGCGACACCTACAGGGAAGCGCTCCACATCAGCCGGATCGGGCGCGAGATGATCTGCCTGATGGAGGGGCGGCACGTACACCCCTCCACCCTCTATCCGGGCGGGGTGGGCACGATGGCCACGCCCACCCTGTTCACGGACTACCTGGCGCGGCTGCTGCGCTGCGTCGACTTCATCAAGAAGGGCGTCGCCATGAACGACGACGTCTTCGACTTCTTCTACGAGGCCCTTCCCGGGTACGAGGAGGTCGGCCGGCGCCGCATTCTGCTGGGCTGCTGGGGCGCGTTCCAGGACCCCGCGGAGGTCGATTACAACTACAAGAACATGGAGAGCTGGGGCCGGAAGCAGTTCGTGACCCCGGGCGTGATCGTGGACGGCGAGCTCGTGACCACGAGCCTGCTGGAGATCAACCTCGGCATCCGCATCCTGCTGGGCAGCTCCTACTACGAGGACTGGGCGAACGAGGAGACGTTCGTGCCCAAGGATCCGCTCGGGAATCCGGTGGACAAGCGCCACCCGTGGAACCAGACCACGCTTCCCAAGCCCCAGAAGCGCGACCTCGACGGCGGCAACTACAGCTGGGTGATGAGCCCTCGCTGGTACGACAAGCGCACGGGCGACCACCTCGCGCTCGACACCGGCGGCGGGGCGCTGGCGCGCCTGTGGGTCACGGCCCTCGCCGGCCTCGTGGACACGCCGTACGTGAAGGCCACGGGCAAGAGCGTGCTGATCACGCTGCCCAAGACGCCGAACACGCCGGAGCAGACGCTCGAGTGGAAGATCCCGCAGTGGTCGAACGCGATCGAGCGGAATCGAGCCCGGATCTACTTCGTGGGGTACGCGGCCGCGATGGCGATGCACTTCCTGGAGCAGGCGATGAACGCCGTGCGCCAGGGCGACACCAAGACGTTCCAGGAGTTCGAGGTCCCGGACGACGCCATCGGTTGCGGTTTCCACGAGGCGGTGCGCGGTCTGCTCTCGCACCACCTGGTGATCCGCGACGGCAAGATCGCCAACTACCACCCCTACCCGCCGACGCCGTGGAACGGAAGCCCGACCGACTCCTACGGCACGCCGGGCCCCTACGAGGACGCTGTCATGGGGCAGCCGATCTTCGAGGAGAACGGTGTCGAGGACTTCCGCGGCATCGACGTGATGCGGGCGGTACGGAGCTTCGACCCGTGCCTGCCGTGCGGAGTGCACCAGTACCTGGGCGCCGGCAAGACGATCAAGCAGGTGCACTCGCCGATGTTCGGAGAGCACGGGTAGGTGAACGACCAGGAGGCACGCGACGGGGTTGCGAGGGTCGAGACACTCCTAGGGGAGCTCGAGTCCCTCTCCGACCCCGTCGCCCGCGAGCGAGCAAACGAGACGGTGGGAGCGGTGCTCGAGCTCTACGGGGAGGGGCTCGAGCGCATCGTGGCGCAGCTGGCGCAGCGCGATGTTGACGGGCGGCTCGCCGAGGCCCTGACCGACGACGAGCTCGTGTCCCACCTGCTGCTGCTGCACGGCCTGCACCCCGTCTCGCTCGAAGCGCGTGTACTCGGAGCGCTCGAAGAGGTGCGGCCCTACATGGACTCGCACGGCGGCGGCGTCGAGCTGCTCGGTGTCGAGGACGGGATCGTCCGGCTGCGCATGCAGGGAAGCTGTGACGGCTGTCCCTCCTCGGCGATGACGCTCAAGCTCGCCATCGAGGACGCCATCCACAAGGTGGCCCCGGACGTGGAAGGGATCGAGGCCGAGGGGGCGGTGCCCGAGCCTGCGCCGCCCACCCTTCTGCAGATCGGGGTCGTGGACCCTCTCGAGGCAGGCAACGGACCCGAACCCGATCCCGAGCCGGATGGCAGCTGGGCGATGATCGGTGGGCTGCCGCAGCTCGCGAGTGGCGGCACGATCGTGAAGGAGGTGGCCGGCGAGCCGGTGCTCCTTCTGAAGCTCGATGGCAACGCCTACGCCTACCGCCCCGCCTGCCCCGGCTGCGAGGCATCGCTCGAGGAGGCGGCCCTGGAGGGCGGGGACCTCGTGTGTCCGGGCTGTGGCAACCGCTACGACGCCCGCCGGGCGGGGCGGTGCCTCGACCAGCCGCAGCTCAACATCGAGCCCGTCCCGCTGCTCGAGGACGACGCGGGGCTCGTGAAGATCGCCCTCCGAGCGGCGGTGGCGTAGGTCCATGCCCGCGGCTGGCAGCACGATCGCCGGGTCCCGGCTCCGGAAGCTCGCTCAGCGCCCCACGGCCGCCGCCGCGGAGGCCCAGGAGTCAGGCGAGGACGCAGAGGAGCGGTGCGAGCTGTGCAACGCGCGCGTCGCACCGGAGCATCGCCACGTAGTGGACATCTCCTCGCGGGCGCTGATGTGCGCCTGCCAGGCCTGCTCGATCCTGTTCGACAGCCGGGGGGCCGGCGGCGGGCACTACCGCCTCGTTCCCGACCGCCGCCTCTTGATCGGCAACTTCCAGATGGACGACCTGGCGTGGCAGGACCTGCGGATCCCCGTCGAGATGGCGTTCTTCTTCCACAGCACCCCGGCCGGGCGGGTCACGGCCTTCTACCCGGGCCCGATGGGAGCGACCGAGTCACAGCTCGAGCTCGAGTCCTGGCGGGACCTCGAGCGCCAGAACCCGATCCTCGCCGGGCTCGAGCCCGACGTGGAGGCGCTGCTCGTGAACCGCGCGCGCGGTGCGCGGCAGCACTGGCTCGTGCCTATCGACGAGTGCTATGCGCTCGTAGGGGTGATACGCACACGCTGGAAGGGGCTGAGCGGGGGGCAGGAGGTGTGGCAGGAGCTCGAGGGCTTCTTCGAGCAGCTCGGACGGCGGGCGAAGCCCGCGACGAGGGACGGCGAGAGACTGAAGTCGATCGCCGGCGCGGCCAATGGCCGCGGCGGCGGATAGGAGGAGAGCATGGCGGGCATCAAGACAGGCAAGGCGGACACGACGCAGGACTCCCCAGCCCACGTGAAGGGCATCAACAAGGGCGGCTCGCCCGGGGACTATGCGAAGCAGGTCGGCCACAAGCCCGACGGGAGGGTGACCGCGAGGGCCGCGACCGGCATCAATCCGGACGCCGCAGGGCCGATCGATCCCAGGATGCCCAATCTGCCGCCTGCCTGAGTAGGGGCGCACCAGCTTGCCGGCAGCCACACCCAGCATTCCCATAGCCGGCCCCGGCTCCGTACCGGAGCTCAGCTTCAGTGTGGAGGACGCCGGCCCGCTCGACTTCGCCGCGGCCCCGACGGTGCGGTTCGGGCTGCGGATCGAGGCGGGCGCCACGGATGTCGTGCGGTCCGTGCTGCTCACCACCCAGATCCGCATCGCGGCTCAGCGGCGCCCCTACGGACCCGAAGAGCAGCAGCGCCTGAACGAGGTCTTCGGCGAGCCTTCGCGGTGGGGCACCACGCTGAGAAGCCTGCTTTGGAAGCAGACGACGCTGGTGGTGCCGCCGTTCACCGGGTCGACCCTGGTGGACATGCCCGTGGAGTGCACCTACGACCTCGCGGTGTCCTCCGCCGGCTACCTTCAGGCTCTCGGGGACGGAGAGGTGCCGCTCGAGTTCCTGTTCAGCGGCACGGTCTTCTACTCATCCGCCGAGGGTCTCTTGAGGACCGGCCTCATCCCCTGGGACCGCGAGGCCGGGTACCGGCTCCCGGTGGGGGTCCTCAAGGAGACCATGGACCAGCACTTCCGAGGGAGCGCCTGGTTGCGAGTGAGCCGCGAGACCTTCGACCGGCTCTACGCCTACCGGGCGACCCGCGTGCTCGGAAGCTTCGACGAGACCGTCGACGGGCTGCTCGATCGCGCGGAGGCCGACGAGTCCGACCCGGCCGGCGCGGCCGACCCCGGCGCGGCCCACGAGGCCAACTAGCGTGGACCGCATACGCAAGATCGCCGACGCCGTGCTCTACGAGGGCTACCTGCTGTGGCCCTACCGCCGCTCGGCGCTGAAGAACCAGCAGCGCTGGACGTTCGGGGGCGTATACCCCGAGGCCTACAGCCTGCCGCGCGGCGAGGACGACCCGTGGTGGATGCAGACCCAGTGCCTCGTCGAGGGAACCGGCGGCGCGAGCGTCGACGTAGGTGTGCGCTTCCTGCACGTCGTGGAGCGTCAGGTGGAGGGCCGCACCGCCTCCGGCGGGCTCGAGCCCGTGGATGAGCTCACGGTAGGAGAGGAACGCCACCTGTCGTGGCAGGAGGCGATCGAGCGTGAGCTGGCCGCGTCCGACCTCGAGCTCGCCGCCCTCGAGGATCCACGGCGCCTCGACATCGCCGTCGAGGCCGCGGAGGACCGCGAAGAGCTGCTGGATTCGACCGGTGACCCCGTCGGCGCGATCCTGCGGAGCTGGTGCCCGCTCGCCGGCACGGTCGAGATCCGGTCCGAGCCCCGGGGGGACGCCCTCCACCGGCTCACGGTTCGCATCGAGAACCGCACGCCGTGGGAGGGAGGCACTCGTGAGCGAGCGCTCCGTCACACGCTCTGCTCGACGCACACGGTCATTCGCACTGGCGACGCCGAGCTGGTGTCGCAGACCGATCCTCCCGACCACCTGCGCGCGGAGGTCGAGGCGTGCGAGAACGTGGGCACCTGGCCCGTGCTCGCCGGCGAGGAGGGCGACCGCGGGGTCGTGCTCTCGTCCCGGATCATCCTCCCCGACCATCCGCAGATCGCGCCCGAGAGCCCCGGCGACCTGTTCGACGGCGGCGAGATAGACCAGATGCTCGTGCTGAACATCCTCAGCCTCACCGACGAGGAGAAGGCCGAGATGCGCGACACCGACCCGCGCACGCGCGAGATACTCGAGCGCACGGAGTCGTTGTCTCCGGATCAGCTCATGGCGCTCCACGGAGCCGTTCGCGAAAGCCAGGCGGTCAGGGTTTCATGAGAGACGAGATGAGCATCTGGGAGGAGCTCGAGCGGCCCGGGCCCGACAGCGTCCGTGTCCCCAGCGGAGAGCTTCGAAGCGGCAGTCGGGTGAAGCTGTTGCCGCGCGCCGGCGGCGACGTCTTCGACGCTGCGCTCGCCGGCAAGGCGGCGGTGGTCGAGAAGATCGAGTCCGACATGGAGGGCAACGTGCACCTGGCGGTGACCGTCGAGGACGACCCGGGCCGCGACCTCGGCATCGCGCGCCAGCCGGGCCACCGCTTCTTCTTCTCGGTCGAGGAGGTGGAGCTTCTGCCCGACGCACCGCCCTCCCAGGCAGCGCCTCGCGTGCTCGTTGCGGGCATCGGCAACGTCTTCCTGGGCGACGACGGGTTTGGCGTGGAGGTGGCCACCCGCCTCGCGACCCGGAAGCTTCCCGCGGGCGTGGAGGTGGCCGACGTGGGCATCCGCGGCATGCACCTGGCCTTCTCGCTCCAGGACTACGACGCGGCCATCCTCGTCGACGCGACGCCGCGCGGGCAGCCACCAGGAACGCTCTACGTGATCGAGCCCGACGTCGGCGATTCCGCGGTGGGGCTCGATGCCCACGGCATGGATCCCGTCACCGTCCTGCGACTGGCAGCCGAGTTCGGCCGCGTGCCCGAGCGGGTGCTGGTGGTGGGCTGCGAGCCGGCGAGGATGGTGGCGCCTGAAGACGACGAGGTGGTGATGGAGCTGAGCGAGCCTGTCAGGGCGTCCCTCGACGAGGCGGTGCGCCTCATCGAGTCGCTGGTCGAGGATCTGATTTCATCGGACAACGACAGAGAGGTGGGTGAAGGGCGATGAACGTTCTTATCGTGGGAGGCATCGTGCTGGTCGTGGGAGTGGGTGCCGCCGTGGCGCTGCAGGCCCCGGAGATCAAGCGGTACATGAAAATGCGCAACATGTAGGAAGGAACCATGCACAGAACCAAGGTGAAGGTCGTCGAGGACGCACTCGACGCCAACAACACGATCGCACGCGCCAACCGCTCCGACTTCGACCGCGAGTCGGTGGCGGTGGTCAACCTGATGAGCGCGCCGGGAGCCGGGAAGACCACGCTGCTCGAGCAGTCTTTGGCAGGCCTCGACGGCGTACGCGTGGGGGTGCTCGAAGGCGACGTCCAGGGCAGTACCGATGCCGACCGCCTGAGTGCGCTGCACATCCCGGTCACGCAGCTGAACACCGACTCGGGGTTCGGGGGCGAATGCCACCTCGACGCCAACATGGTGAGGTCGGCCATACCCGGGCTGTCGCTCGAGGAGATCGACCTGCTGGTGATCGAGAACGTCGGCAATCTCGTGTGCCCGGCCGAGTTTCGGGTCGGCGAGGACGCGCGAGTGATGATCTCGTCGGTCACGGAGGGCGAGGACAAGCCGCTCAAGTACCCGCTCATGTTCCGCGCCTGCGAGATGGTGGTGATCAACAAGATCGACCTGCTCCCGCACCTCGACTTCGACCTCGACAAGTTCCTCTACCACCTCGAGGCGGTCAACCCCGGTGTGGCGCGGATCCTCGTGAGCGCGAAGACGGGGGAGGGTGTGGACGCTTTCCGCGAGTGGTTGATCGATGTGGCGGGGCGAGTGGGCCGGGAGAGCGCGGCAGCGGCAGTGGTGTGACTCTGCTCGGGCGCTTTGTTGATTAAGGGTCGCGGCACGACCCCAGAATCACAAAGCTCGCGCGCCTCACCGCGCGCGAGCAGCGCGCCGACGGCGACCGACCGCGTCGACGAGCTGCTCGAACGGCGCACTGAGGCCAACGGGCGCTTCTTCGGTGCGGAGTCCGACCGCATCGCACGGCTGTGTCACCGCATGGCGGAGCGCTTCGCGCGCGGCGGACGGCTGGTGGCCTTCGGGCGTTCTCCGCAGGCGCGCTCGGATGTGCGGCACGTCGCGGTCGAGTTCGTCCACCCCGTGATCGTCGGCAAGCGGGCGCTGCCCGCGATCGGCCTCTCGAGCGAGGGCGGCTCGCTCGATGCGCAGGTGGAGCTCGTGGTGCGCCCCGGCGACATCGCCGTCGCCTTCGGTGCCGACGAGGACGGTGGGGAGGCCACCTCGGCGCTTGCGCACGCACGCGAGCGCGGCTGCCTGACGATCGCGTTCTCCGCGTGCGGCGCCGAGTGGGAGTTCCTGCCTCCGAGCGATGATCCGTTCGTGCGCCAGGAGCTCGCCGAGACGCTCTACCACCTGCTGTGGGAGCTCGTGCACGTCTTCTTCGACCACCGCGGGCTTCTCGAGGGGCGCACGGCGCGGCGCACCCACGACAGCGGCGCCTCCAGCTTCCTGTATCCGTTCCTCGCCGAGGAGCAGCACGATCTCGAGAGCGTGGTGGCAGATGTAGGCCGGTCAGCGCTCATGAAGGCCGACGAGGTGGCCGAGCTGCGCAATCGCACCCTCATCGAGGGACGCGAGGGGCTCACCGAGGCCGCGGCGGCCCTGCGCATGTGCTTCGAGGCCGGCGGCACGCTCCTCGCTCTCGGCAACGGCGGCTCCGCGACCGACGCCATGGACGCGGCCGCGGACTTTCGTCGGCCTCCGCCGGGCAGCGGATGGGCGCCACGTCCGGTCCTCGACCTCACCGAGGACAGCGCGATCATCACGGCGATCGTCAACGACATCGGAGCCGATGCAATCTTCTCGCGTCAGATCATCGCCTACGGCAGCGAGGGGGACGCCCTGCTCGCGATCTCCACGAGCGGGAACTCGGGCAACGTGATCCGCGCGCTCGACGAGGCGAGGCGGCGTGGCCTTCTCACCGTGGCCTTGGTGGGCTACGACGGTGGCCGTGTGGCCGAGGAGGGTCTGGCCGATCACGTGGTGGTCACCCGGTCGGAGCACATTCCACGCATCCAGGAGGCCCAGGCCAGCGCCTACCACGTGCTGCGGGAGCTCGTGGAGCTCGCTTAGTGGTCCGAGAGGTCCGCTAGGTGGTGCCCGCGCCGGCCGGGGCGGACCCGGACGCCGCGGCCTCCGGGCTCAGATCACCGGCCGGCCGGAGGCGGGTGCGCGTGCGCGTCGAGGGCACGGTCCAGGGGGTCGGGTTCCGCCCCTGGGTCTACCGGCTGGCGAGCGAGTCCGGGGTGGGCGGGTACGTGCTGAACGACGAGCGCGGTGTGTTGCTCGAGGCGGAGGCGGATCCCGCCGGGGTCGAGCGCTTTCTCGTCAGGCTCAGTGGGGAGGGACCGCCCCTCGCACGCGTCGAGCGCGTCGCGTCGCAGGAGGTGCCGCCGATCGGCGAGCTGGGCTTCGAGATTCGACTGAGCAGCGGGACGGCGGAGCCCTCCGCGCCCGTGGCACCCGACGCCGCCACCTGCGGCGAGTGCCTGGCGGAGCTGTTCGACCCGCGCGACCGCCGCTTCCGTTACCCGTTCATCAACTGCACCAACTGCGGTCCCCGCTTCACGATCGTCCGTGGCGTGCCCTACGACCGTCCGCTGACGACGATGGCGGGCTTCGAGATGTGCGAGTTGTGCCGTGCCGAGTACCACGACCCGGCCGATCGCCGCTTCCACGCGCAGCCGAATGCATGCCCGCTTTGCGGGCCGACGGCGAAGCTCGTCGACGCTGCCGGGCCGCCGGCCGTCACCTCGGCGCGCGACCCGGTGCAAGCGGCCGCCGTCGCCCTCCAGACGGGCCGGATCGTGGCCGTCAAGGGCATCGGCGGCTTCCACCTGGTGTGCCGGGCCGATCACGAGGAGGCCACGGCCACGCTTCGCTCGCGCAAGCACCGCGAGGACAAGCCGTTCGCGTTGATGGTGCCGGATGTCGAGGCGGCGGACCAGTTGGTGGACCTCGGGATCGAGGAGAAGAGGCTGCTCGCGAGCCGTCAGCGTCCGATCGTGCTGGCCGCCGGGCGCCCGGGCGGGGCGGTGGCGGAGGCTGTCGCGCCCGGCTCGCGCGAGCTGGGCGTGATGCTGCCCTACTCGCCGCTCCACCACCTGCTGCTCTCAGACGCCGCTGCGCCGCTCGTGATGACGAGCGGGAACGTCTCGGACGAGCCGATCGCCTACCGCGACGAGGACGCGCTCGACCGACTCGCGGCAATCGCCGATCTCTTCCTTCTGCACGACCGGCCGATCCACACGCGGACCGATGATTCGGTGGTCCGCGCGGTGGACGTGGGCCCGCACCGACAGCCCCTGATGCTCCGTCGCTCGCGCGGCTACGTGCCGGCTGCCCTCGAGCTGCCGGTCCCCGCTGACCGGCACGTGCTCGCCTGCGGGGCCGAGCTCAAGAACACCTTCTGCGTGGCCAAGGGACGCCGCGCCTGGGTCGGGCACCACGTCGGCGACCTGAAGAACTACCAGACGCTGCGCTCCTTCCAGGACGGCGTGGAGCACTTCGAGCGGCTGTTCGCCATCGACCCGGAGGTGGTGGCCCACGACCTCCACCCCGACTACCTCTCGACGCGGTACGCACTCGAGCGGGCGGGTGTGGAGCACCTCGGGGTGCAGCATCACCACGCGCACCTTGCCGCGTGTCTCGCCGAGCACGGCGAGGAGGGGCCAGCGCTGGGCGCGATCTACGACGGCACGGGATACGGCCTCGACGGGACGGTCTGGGGCGGCGAGCTGCTGCTCGGTGGGCTGGCCGGGTTCGAGCGCGTCGGCTCGCTTTGGCCGGTCCGAATGCCGGGCGGCGAGCGCGCGATCCGCGAGCCGTGGCGGATGGCCTGCGCGTGGCTGGTGGAGGCCATGGGGGAGCAGCCTCCGCTGCCGCGCACGCTCGAGGGGGTGGTCGAGCCCGAGCGGTGGCGTGCGGTCGCGGAGCTCGCTCGCACGGGCCTCGCCTCGCCGGTCACCAGCAGCGTCGGCCGGCTCTTCGACGCCGTCGCGGCCCTCTGCGGGCTGCGGGCGACCGTGAACTACGAGGGCCAGGCCGCGGTGGAGCTTGAGGCGACTCGCTCGCCGGACGAACGAGGCTCCTATTCCATGACCGTGATCGACGGGGACGCCGGCTTCGTGCTCGATGCCCGTGAGACGATCCAGGTCGTCGCGCGCGAGGCGGCGGCGGGCGTCCCACCGTCGATCATTTCCGCTCGCTTCCACGCGGGCGTGGCCGAGTCGACCGCCCGGGCGTGCGCCACCGTCGCAGCGCGAACCGAGATCGACACGGTGGCGTTGTCGGGCGGGGTCTTCCAGAACCGGGCGTTCCTCGAGCTCACCTCCCGGCGGCTGATCGAAGCCGGACTGCGCGTTCTCACACCTCGCGAGCTGCCGCCGAACGACGGTGGCATCGCCTACGGGCAGGCGGCCGTGGCTGCGCGCACTTGCTCCGCGGCGGCGGAGTAGCCCTCGGGCGGCGCCCCTCCCGTCTCTACTGATAGCCACTTGCATTAGTCGCGCCGCGGGCGTAGGGTGCGCGCGATGAGCGTCCCATCGAGCCGGACGACGGGTTGCTCCAGGTGGCAGAGGATCAGGGGTGGCCTGACGCCGGAGGAGTGGCGGCGGGCGGGGCTGCTTGCGGCGGCGATCGCGGCGCTGCACGTGGTCGGCTTCTTCGTGTTGCTGGCGCTCGTGGTGCCGCAGGATCTCAGGCTC
>JAABUN010001812.1_pt1 | contig 43202 bp, 41 predicted proteins | sample 5559311 | NCBI WGS metagenome assembly JAABUN01 (sample SAMN10711877, study PRJNA513370) | rock metagenome | isolation source: Antarctica rocks | place: Antarctica: Victoria Land, Siegfried Peak sud
TGAACAGCGCCCCTGTCCGCTCGTCCGTCCCCCGCAATCCGACCTCCCGATCAAGCAACAGGAGTGAATCACGAGGCCAGCCGCGACGCGAGCGGGTTCTTCAACAGCCTGCTAGAGCAAGAGGTATCGGATGCTCGTCAGTGAGGGGCTTGTCTGACCTGCCGCAATAGATGCAACATCCGACGCTCGGATACCGGAAGGTTGCCGCACGGTTGAGATCGGCCATGAACGAAACAGTCGAGCGATACCCGGAACACGAGGCTCAGCGTCGGCTTGAGGAGGCGCTCGTGTCGCCGAGCCAAGGCCTTTGAAGGATGTCCCGAAGAAGCGCAGGGAGTTAAAGCGGAGGGGCCGCTAAGCCTTCCGCTTCACCCGACGCCTAGCGAGGCGCGCTGCTTCGTACTGAGGCGCTGGCTCAGGGAGCTTGCCGGTAGGTAAGGCGCGACTCATCGAGCCACCGTTTGTGATCATCTACGAGGCCGCCGACGAGAGGGTGCGCATTGTCACCGTCCTGCACGGGTCGCGCGACATCGAAGCTGAGTTGCTGCAACTAGCGAACGAGCCGCGCGACTGACATCCATGCCCAAGCACGCGACATTTGCCTGCCAGAGCTGCGGCGCCGTCTACAATCGATGGCGCGGCAAGTGCGAGGCTTGCGGCGGCTGGAACACCGTGACCGAGGAGGCCGGCGCCGGCTCTGCTCTGGCCGGGCCCGCGGCGACGCGGCCCTCCCGCGCGAGGGGCCGGGTGTTCCCGCTCGAAGGGCTCGCCGGCGAAGCGCGCGACGCGCCCCGCACCCGGAGCGGCAACGACGAGTTCGACCGGGTCACCGGCGGGGGCTTCGTGCCGGGCTCGGTCATCCTGCTCGGGGGCGATCCCGGCATCGGCAAGTCGACCCTGCTCATCCAGGTTTCCGCCGCGATGGCGCTGGCTGGGCATCGGGTCGCGTATATCTCCGGCGAGGAGGCTGTCGCACAGGTGCGGCTGAGGGCCGAGCGCCTCGGGCTCGCGAGCGCGCCGGTCGAACTCGCGGCCGAGACGAATGTCGAGGACATCGTCGCCACCCTCTCGACCGGGGGCGCGCCTCGGCTCGCGGTCATCGACTCGATCCAGACGATGTGGACCGAGACGGTGGAATCGGCCCCCGGAACCGTCAGCCAGGTCCGCGGCTCGGCCCAGGCGCTGATCCGGTTCGCCAAGACGCAAGGCACCGCGATCGTGCTGGTCGGCCACGTCACGAAGGACGGGCAGATCGCGGGTCCCCGTGTCGTCGAGCACATGGTCGATTGCGTCGCCTCCTTCGAGGGCGACCCCGGCCACCACTTCCGCATCATCCGGGCCTCCAAGAACCGGTTCGGGCCGACGGACGAGATCGGCGTGTTCGAGATGACCGGACGGGGGCTCATCGAGGTGCCGAACCCGTCGGAGCTGTTCCTCGCGGGCCGCGATCTCGCGACCCCGGGAACGGCGGTCTTCGCCGGGATGGAGGGGACGCGCCCGCTTCTCGTGGAGGTGCAAGCGCTGGTCTCGCCCTCGTCGCTCGGCACGCCGCGTCGATCCGTGGTCGGATGGGACCCGGCCCGGCTCTCCATGGTGATCGCGGTTTTGGAGGCGCATGCCGGGATGCGGCTCGGGCAGCACGACGTGTACCTCAACGTCGCGGGAGGGTTGCGGATTTCGGAGCCCGCGGCCGACCTCGCGGCCGCGGCCGCTCTCGTGTCATCCCTGACCGGGTCGGCGCTGCCGTCGGAGAGCGTGTATTTCGGCGAGATCGGTCTCTCCGGCACGGTTCGCCCGGTGACGCAGATTCCGGCTCGCATCAAGGAAGCCGCGAAACTCGGGTTCACGACCTCGGTCGGCCCGCTCGCTCCGGGCGAGGCGGAGCGGACGATCAGCACTGCCCCGATCGGCCACGTCCTCGACCTCGTTCACCGCATCGGCGGACGGCGATCGCCCGGATCGACGCGGACGCAAGGGCGCCGGGCCGGCTGAACCGGTGCGACGATGCGGGATGGCAACAGCGTCCGCCAAAGCGACGGCGTAGCGTTCCGTCGTGGTGACGGGACGGGCCCGGCCGAGTATGCTCCCTGTTCGCGCGTAACCTGTGCCGACCTCTCGGATTCGACCTTCATGCCGGCCTCGATGCCTATCTCCATCCTCGACCTCGTCGTCGTCGGCGTGGTCATCATCTCCGCGCTGCTTGCGGCGGTGCGGGGCTTCACGCGCGAGGTTTTGGCCATCGTGGCTTGGGTCGCGGCGGCCGCCGCGGCCTGGTTCCTGCACCCGCTCCTGCTGCCGCGAATCAAGGACTACGTGACCAATCCGAACATTGCCCTCGTGATCGCGATCGGGGCCATCTTCGTCATCGTGCTGCTGGTCGTGTCAATTCTCACCGTCAAGTTGTCGGACTTCATCCTCGATTCGCGGATCGGCGCGCTCGATCGCACGCTCGGCTTCCTGTTCGGGGCCGCGAGGGGCTTCCTGATCTGCGTGATCGGATGGACGTTCCTGGCCTGGCTGGTCCAGGGCAAGATGCCAGATTGGGCGACGACCGCCCGGGCTCGCCCGGTTCTCGAAAACACGAGCACCACCTTGATCACGATGCTTCCTGACCCGGACGGGGTCATGGCGCAATTCAAGAAGCGGCAAGGCCAGGACGGCGCGGAGATCCCGGTTCCGAAGAGCGCGGCTCCGGCCACGCCCGGTCCCGGGCGCGGCTGATGGCGCAGCCTCCAGGTCGCTGGGGGTCAGCGGACGGGCGCCTGTAGCGGAACGGGCGCCGGCACCCTACATTGCATCCTTGATGCGAGAGGGAACCGCCCTGATGGCGCCAGCGTCGCAGGTTTCGTCACAGCTTTTCGACCCGCTCGACGTCGACGGCGATACGCTTCGGGAGGAATGCGGCGTCTTCGGCATCTTCGGCCATCCGGACGCGGCCGCCATCACGGCGCTCGGGCTCCATGCGCTTCAGCACCGCGGCCAAGAGGCTGCGGGCATTGCCACCTTCGACGGGCGCGTGTTCCACCTCGAGCGCAAGCTCGGCCTCGTCGGCGATAATTTTTCGGATGCGTCCACGATCGAGCGCCTGCGCGGGCACGCGGCGATCGGGCATGTGCGCTACTCGACGACCGGCGAGACGGTGCTGCGGAACGTGCAGCCTCTGTTCTCGGAGCTGGATGGCGGCGGCTTCGCGGTCGCCCACAACGGCAACCTGACGAACGGCATCTCGCTCCGGCGCGCGCTGATCCGGGATGGCGCCATCTGCCAATCCACTACCGACACCGAGGTCGTGCTCCACCTCGTCGCCCGTAGCCGCAAGCCGCGGATCGTCGACCGGTTCGTGGACGCGATGACCGAGCTCGAAGGCGCCTATTCGTTCGTGGCGCTGTCGAACAAGAAGCTGATCGGGGCGCGCGACCCGCTCGGCATCCGGCCGCTGGTCCTTGGCGAGCTCGACGGACGCTACATCCTGGCCTCGGAGACCTGCGCGCTCGACATGATCGGAGCCCGCTTCGTGCGGGACGTCGAGAACGGCGAGGTCGTGGTCATCTCCGAAGAGGGCGTGCAGTCGCTGCGGCCCTGGCCCCGGCAGCAGGCCCGGCCGTGCATCTTCGAGTATATCTACTTCGCGCGCCCGGACTCGATCGTAAACGGCCGCGACATCTACGCGGTCCGCAAGGAGATGGGCGGCGAGCTCGCCCGCGAGGCGCCGGCCGATGCGGATGTGGTCGTGCCCGTGCCCGATTCGGGGGTCCCGGCCGCGATCGGCTTCGCACAGACGAGCGGCATCCCCTACGAGCTGGGCATCATCCGCAACCACTATGTCGGCCGCACCTTCATCCAGCCGACGCAATCCGTGCGCGAGCTTGGCGTCAGGATGAAGCATTCCGCCAATCGGGCGGTGGTCGAGGGCAAGTCGATCGTGCTGGTGGACGACAGCGTCGTGCGCGGGACCACCTCGGTGAAGATCGTGAGGATGATGCGCGAGGCCGGCGCGCGCGAGGTGCATTTCCGCATCTCGAGCCCGCCCATCACCCATCCCGATTTCTACGGCATCGACACGCCCGAGAAGGACAAGCTCCTCGCCGCGACCCGGAGCCTCGACGGGATGAGGCAGTATATCGGGGCGGACAGCCTCGCCTTCCTGTCGATCGAGGGCCTCTACCGCGCCATGGGGCACGAGCGGCGCGACCCCCTCCGGCCGCAATTCACCGACCATTGCTTCACCGGCGACTACCCGACGCCCCTGACCGATCTGGCGGTCGCCTCGCCGAAGAAGCTCGCGATCCTGGCCGAAGCCGACTAACCTCCGGGATGGCTGGATCGCTCGACGGCCGTGTCGCGGTCGTGACCGGCGCCTCGCGCGGCATCGGCCGCGGGGTCGCGCTCGCTTTCGCACGGGCGGGCGCGCATGTCGTCGCGGTAGCCAGGACGCAGGGCGCTCTGGAGGAACTCGACGACGAGATCCAGGCGCTCGGCGGCGCCGCGACCCTCGTGCCGGTCGACCTCAAGGATTTCGACGCCCTCGATCGGATGGGCGCCGCCTTGAACGAGCGATGGGGCCGGCTCGACATCCTGTTCGCCAATGCCGGGATCCTGGGAGGGCTGGCGCCGCTCGGCCATTACAGCCCGGCCGTCTGGGACGACGTGATGGCGGTGAACGTCACCGCCAACTGGCGTTTGATCCGCTCCCTCGATCCGCTGCTGCGGGCGTCCGGGTCCGGTCGGGCGATCTTCGTGTCATCGGGAGCCGCGCATTCCTGCAAGGCCTATTGGGGCGCCTACGCGGTCTCGAAGGCGGCGCTCGAGGCGCTCGCCCGCACCTACGCGGCCGAGACGGCCACCACACCCGTGAAGGTCATGCTCGTCAATCCGGGTCCGCTGAGGACCCGCATGCGCCGCGCCGCCATGCCGGGCGAAGACCCGGCGACACTGCGCACACCCGCGGAATTCGCGCCGCACGTTCTCCGGCTGGCCTCGCCAGACTGGACCGAGACCGGCAAGCTGTATGACTTCCGGCAGGGCAGGGTGCTCGGATTCGGCCTCCCCGCCTGATGAGCCCTCGCCCTTTCGGCTGTCGGCGAGGCCGGCGAGATCGGTCGCATTGCGGCCGTGCCCCCTATGGGCTAGAGCCCGCCCCAGTGTAGCGGCCGGCAGGCCGGGAGATCGGCATGGCTCGGGTGGATACGGGCGCAGAGGTGAAGGCGAAGGACGAGGGCGGCTTCGGCGAGACGATCAAGGTCGTCGTCCAGGCGCTTCTCATTGCGCTCGTGGTGCGCACGCTCCTGTTCCAGCCCTTCAACATTCCATCAGGATCGTTGATCCCGACGCTGCTGGTCGGTGACTACCTGTTCACGTCGAAATACACCTACGGCTACTCCAAGCATTCGATCCCTTTCAGCCCCCCTCTCTTTTCGGGCCGGATCTGGGGCGCGGAGCCGAAGCGCGGCGATATCGCGGTTTTCAAGCTGCCGAAGGACAACTCGACAGACTATATCAAGCGGGTGATCGGCCTGCCGGGGGACCGCGTTCAGATGATCGACGGCCTCCTCCATATCAACGGCAGCGCTGTCGCGCGACGGCGCGTCGAGGACTACACGACGGCGGATCCGTACGGCCGGGTCGTCAGCGTGCCGCAATATCTCGAAACGCTGCCGGGCGGCGTCTCCCACCGGGTCATCGAGCGCGACGGCGACAACGGCTACTGGGACAACACCAACGTCTACACCGTTCCGGCCGGCAAGTTCTTCATGATGGGCGACAACCGCGACAACTCGACGGATTCTCGCGACGAGGCCAGCGTCGGACCGGTGCCGTACGAGAACTTTGTCGGTCGTGCGGAGATCATCTTCTTCTCCATCGATGAGAGCGCGTCCGCCTGGAAGGTCTGGGAATGGCCCTGGACGGTGCGCTGGACACGCATCTTCAACCCGATCCGGTAGCGTCCATGCCGCGGCGCATCGCCGATCCGGCGGCGCTCGAGGTCAAGCTCGGCTACCGCTTCTCGGATCGCTCGCTCCTCGTCGAGGCGTTGACCCATGTCAGCGGTGCCGGCGCCGGCCCGACCTATCAGCGTCTCGAGTTCCTCGGCGACCGGGTCCTCGGGCTCGCGATCGCCGATATGCTCATGCAGGCCTTCCCGGGTGCAAGCGAAGGCGACCTGTCGCGGCGCCTTGCCGAACTCGTGCGGCGGGAGACGTGCGCGACGGTCGGGATCAACTGGGATCTCGGCCCGCATCTCAGGCTGGGAGGCGGCGCCGGCGGGGCGATGCGTCGGAACCTGTCGATCCTGTCGGACGCCTGCGAGGCCGTGATTGGCGCTGTCTTCGTGGATGGCGGCTATCCGGCGGCCCGCGAGGTTGTCGCGCGCGGCTTCGAAGGCAAGCTCTCGGAACTCGCCGACCTCCCGTCGAACCCGAAGACGCTTCTGCAGGAATGGGCGGCCGCCCAGGGCCGCCCGCCTCCGGTCTACGTGATCCTGGGGCGGTCTGGGCCCGACCATGCGCCGCACTTCCACGTTGCCGCGCGCGTGGAGGGCCTAGCGGAGGCGACCGGCGCCGGCGGTTCGAGACGAGCGGCCGAGCAGGTGGCTGCCGAAGCCGTGCTGGTGCGGGAGGGCGTGCACCGGTCGAGAACTCGCGAACTCGAAAGCGCCGATGCCTGAGACCGCTCCCCAGGCCGAGACACGCTGCGGCTTCGTGGCGCTGATCGGCGCTCCCAATGCCGGTAAGTCCACGCTGCTCAACACCCTGGTCGGGTCCAAGGTCTCGATCGTCTCGCGTAAGGTGCAGACGACGCGGGCGCTGGTGCGAGGCATCGCAATCGAGGGCCAGGCGCAGATCGTCTTCGTCGACACACCAGGCATTTTCCCGCCCAAGCGACGGCTGGATCGCGCCATGGTGACCTCGGCCTGGAGCGGGGCAGGGGACGCGGACGCGGTGTGCCTGCTGCTCGACGCCCGAAAAGGCGTGGACGAGGAGGCGGACGCGATTCTCGAAAAGCTCGCCGGGATGCGCCGTCCGCTCATGCTGATCCTGAACAAGATCGACCTGCTCGAGCGGGCGAAGCTCCTCGATCTCACGGCCGTGTTGAACGCCCGCATCCCGTTCCAGGCGACGTTCATGATCTCGGCGTTGACCGGGGATGGCGTCGGCGATCTCCGGAGCAACCTGGCGTCCCGGATGCCCTCGGGACCATGGCTCTATCCGGAAGACCAGGTGTCGGACGCCCCGCTTCGGATGCTGGCGGCGGAGATCACGCGCGAGAAGATCTATGACCGGCTCCATGACGAGCTGCCGTATCAGTCGACCGTCGAGACGGACCAGTGGCAGGAGCGGCCGGACGGGTCCGTGCGGATCGAGCAGACGGTCTTCGTTGAGCGTGACAGTCAGCGCAAGATCGTGCTCGGAAAGGACGGGCAGACGATCAAGGCCATCGGCCAGGCGGCGCGGCGCGAGATATCCGATGTCGCCGAGGCGAAGGTCCACCTGTTCCTGTTCGTCAAGGTACGGGAGAACTGGGGCGACGATCCCGCCCGATATCGTGAGATGGGATTGGAATTCCCGCGAGGCTAGGCGAGGCTAGCGGATCGTCACGATCCTGGCGCCGGAGGCGTCGATCCGGCCGCCGTCATTGGTGAACTGGTAGACCCGGACGTTCGGAGCCGAGCCGACCGGCGACGCGATCTCCCGCAAGGAGGCTTCGCGCATCCGAGCCGCGCGTTCGGCGGCTCGGGCGAGAGCCTCGCGCTGCGAAGCGGCCACCAGGCGGTCGGGACCTGACCGTGCGGTCCGCGTGAGAGCGCGGCTTTTCCGGGCATCCGTAAAGGCCCGGGGCGAATGTGGCGCCCCGCCCATTCGAGCCTGGACCTTGGCTCGGCCGCCGGTGTCCACTGCGACGTCGCCGGATCGGGGCGTCGGATCGGGCAGGACCGGCGTCGGGGCGGCGATGTCGCTGGGGCTCTCTTCGCGGCGAGGGGCCACCGCGTCCGGCACCGAACGTGGGATGGAAGGATCGTCGAGGCGCTGCCCGGGCGCCGGCATCGAGAGGCTCGTCCGCGTGCCCGGACACGCCGACGTGCAGGCGGCCTCGTTCGCGGCGAGATCGGTCCCTCGCGAAAGGATGCGGGCGTTGACGACCGCGAAGCTCGTCCGAGCCGTGTGCCTGACCGGCTCGCGGTCGCCCGCTGGGGTCGCTGGCGCGGCTCGCGCGGGCGCATCGTTCGGGGTAGCGCCGTTCCCGGACGCGACCGGGCCCGGGTCTCTCACACGGACGGCCGTGACGATACGCTGGACGAAGTCGCTGCGGACGGCTTGGAGGATGCCGCTCTCGTCGGCGACCCGCACAAGCGTGATCCAGGCAGCGGCAAGGCCGAAGCCGCAGGTCACCGCCACGAGCAGCACCCATGAGGAGCGCAGGATTCCAAATGGCCGGCGTGGGGCCGCCTTTTCCGACCCGACCTGCGACTCCGCCACCACGGTTTTCATGCTAACGCTCCGGCCGCTCGGCTACGGCAGCCGATCTAGCCTGGCCTCCTCGTCGTGGTCAACGAACCTTAAGCAGGGTCTGGTACTTGCCCCAGCATATTCGCGCCGCCTCGTGAACTGGTCCGACCGCGCCCTGGTGCTCGGCGGCCGCCCGCATGGCGAGACGGGCGTCATCCTCGAACTGATGACGCAGGAGCGCGGCCGTCATCTCGGCCTTGTTCATGGCGGGCGCTCCAGGCGGCTTCGGGCCGTGCTGCAGCCCGGGAACACGGTTCTGGCGACATGGCGCGCGCGCCTCGACGAGCAGCTCGGCTCCTACACGATCGAAGGGGAGCGGCTGCGGGCAGCGCGCCTGATCGGGTCGCCGCTTGCGCTGTTCGGCGTCGCGACGCTTGCCGCGCATCTGCGTCTCCTCGCCGAGCGGGATCCGCATAGCGACCTGTTCGGCGCGGCTGAAACCCTGGTCGAGCACCTCGACCACGCCGCGAGCGCGCCAGGGCTGTTCGCCCGTTTCGAGCTGATGCTGCTCGCCGAACTCGGCTTCGGGCTCGATCTCGCCTCGTGTGCGGCGAGCGGCGCCAGCCGCGACCTCGTCTACGTGTCGCCGAGAAGCGGCCGCGCCGTGTCCCGGCAAGCCGGCGAGCCCTACCGGGCAAGGCTGCTCGCGCTTCCGGCCTTCCTGACCGGGGAGGATCCGCGTCACGTGCCGGACCTCGCGGAGGTCACGGCGGCGCTGCGGCTGACCGGCCACTTCCTCGGCGCTCATGTCTACGGGCCACGCGGGATCCTGCAGCCGGAGGAAAGGACGCGCTTCATCGCGCTCGTGACAGGCGGACGACAGCGGGACGACCCTGCTAAACTCGACGCTCGAGGAGCCGACACGACCGATTCGGTCCTGGACGACCAAACATGAACAAGCCGATCGATCCGCCCGGCGACGGGATCGAGACCATCAACCTGCGCGAGGCGCTGGAGGAGCGCTACCTCGCCTACGCGCTCTCGACGATCATGCACCGCGCCCTGCCCGATGCGCGGGACGGCCTGAAGCCCGTGCACCGGCGCATCCTGTACGGGATGAACCTGCTGCGGCTGAACCCGGGCGGACCGTTCAAGAAATCCGCCAAGGTCGTGGGCGACGTGATGGGCTCGTTCCATCCCCATGGCGATCAGGCGATCTACGACGCCCTCGTGCGGCTCGCTCAGGATTTCGCCTCGCGCTTCCCGCTCGTCGACGGCCAGGGCAATTTCGGCAACATCGACGGCGATTCCGCGGCTGCCTACCGGTACACCGAAGCCCGGCTGACGGATGTCGCGCGCCGCCTGCTCGTCGGCATCGACGAGGACGCCGTCGATTTCCGGCCGAACTACGACGGCACGACGGAGGAGCCGGTCGTCCTGCCGGCCGCCTTCCCGAATCTCCTCGCGAACGGCTCGCAGGGCATCGCGGTCGGTATGGCGACCTCGATCCCCCCGCACAACGCGGGCGAGCTGTGCGACGCCGCGCTCTACTTGATCTCCCATCCGAAAGCCTCCTCGGCCGACCTCGTCAACTTCGTGCCCGGCCCGGATTTCCCGACCGGCGGCATCGTGGTCGACGGCCGCGACGCGATCACGGAAGCCTATCGGACCGGGCGCGGGTCGTTCCGGGTCCGGGCCCGCTGGTCGAAGGAGGATACGGGCCGGGGCACCTGGGCGGTGGTGGTGACGGAGATCCCCTACGGGGTCCCGAAGTCGCGCCTGATCGAGAAGATCGCCGAGCTCGTGGGCGAGAAGAAGCTGCCGTTGCTCGCCGATGTCCGAGACGAGTCGGCCGAGGATGTGCGCGTCGTTCTGGAGCCGCGCGCCCGGACGGTGGACCCGATCGTCCTGATGGAATCGCTGTTCCGGCTGACCGAGCTCGAGATGCGGGTGCCGTTGAACGTCAACGTGCTCGCCGGCGGCAAGGTCCCGAAGGTGCTGGGCCTGGCCGAGTGCCTGCGCGAGTGGGTCGACCATCGCCGCGAGGTGCTGGTGCGGCGCTCGCGCCACCGCCTCGCCGCCATCGAGCGCCGGCTCGAGATCCTCGGCGGCCTCCTGATCGTCTACCTGGATCTCGACCGCGTCATCAAGATCATCCGGGAGGAGGATGAGCCGAAGCAGGAGCTGATGCGGGTCTTCGAGCTGACCGAGCTCCAGGCCAACGCCATCCTGGACACCCGTCTGCGCTCGCTGCGGCGCCTGGAGGAGATGGAGCTGAAGCGTGAGCAATCCGAGCTCGTGGCCGAGAAGGGCTCGATCGAGGAGCTGCTCTCGGCCGAGGCCAAGCAGTGGAAGACGGTCGCCTGGGAGGTCCGGGAGGTCCGCAAGGCTTATGGGCCGGAAACGGCCCTGGGTCGGCGGCGGACGACCTTCGCGGACGCGCCCGGTATCGGCGAGATCGACTTCGCGGAGGCGATGGTCGAGCGCGAGCCCGTCACCGTGATCGTGTCCGACAAGGGCTGGATCCGGTCGATGAAAGGCCATGTCGGCGACCTGTCGAAGGTCGAGTTCAAGGGCGACGACCGGCTCAGGACCGCGTTCTTCGCCGAGACCACGTCGAAGATCCTGGTCATGGCCACGAACGGCAAGTTCTACACGCTTGACGCCTCGAAGCTCCCGGGGGGGCGGGGTTTCGGCGACCCGATCCGTCTCTCGGCCGATCTCGACGAGGGCACGGATGTCGTGTCCGCCTTCCCGCACCGGCCTGGCTCTAAGCTGCTCGTCGTCGCGTCCGACGGGCGCGGCTTCGTGGCGCCGTCCGACGATCTCGTGGCCACCACCCGCAAGGGCCGCAACGTGCTCGGAATCGAGGCGAAGGGGAGGGCGGTGGTCGCGGCCCAGGTGGCGGGCGACCATGTCGCGATCGTCGGCCAGAACCGGAAGCTGCTCGTGTTCCCGCTGTCGCAGCTCCCCGAGATGAGCCGCGGCAAGGGCGTCCGCCTGCAGCGCTACAAGGACGGCGGGGTCGGCGACGCGAAGACCTTCGCGCTCGCCGACGGCCTGACCTGGAAGGACACGTCGGGCCGGACCTGGACCGTCGGCGCGGCCGAGCTTGCCGAATGGATCGGCAACCGGGCCGAAGCCGGCCGGTTGCCCCCGAAGGGCTTTCCGAAGTCGAATACGTTCGGGTGAGGGGTGGCGCCGGACATCGACCGAGACGGCCGCAGACCCGATTAGCCTGTCAGGGTGGAACCCGAGGTCGGCGTCGCGGCCGCCCCCGATGGGCGGGCGGTGAAGGCTCGTCTGCAGCCGACGGTCTCGGGTCGGGCCGGCTCCCATGACACCCGGCGCACGAGACGGACCTGGCACCTACCGCCGTGCCATGAGGTACTTCCGGCCCGATTGGGCCTCGATCGCCGTCCTCGTCTTCCTGATCGGAATCTCCGTTCTCGTTGGGCTTCTCGAAGCCTGGCCGGTCGCGGTCCTGATCGACAGCGTCCTGACCCGCGCGCCCCGGAACGACTGGATCCACCGTGCCTTTCTGGCTCCTCTTCCGGAGGGAACGGTCGGTCAGATCGTCGGCCTCGTGCTGATCGGCATCGTTCTGCAGATCGTCGGCTACGCGGCCTGGCTCGCCCGGATGATGATCAATTATCTCCTCAACTATCGCGGGACGGCGCGCGTCCGCTACAGCCTGTTCGCCAAGCTGCTGCAGCTGGATCTCGCGTATCACAAGAGCCACCCGCAGGGCGACGCCATCTACCGGCTCGGCGTGGACGTGTTCGGCCCTTGGGGGATCATGGACCTCGTCATCGGGACCGTCGTCGCGACGACGACGCTCACCGTGATGACGGTCATCCTCCTGTCGAGGAACGTCCCCCTCACATTGGCGGCGTTCGCCGTCGCTCCAGCGGTCCTGGCCAGCAACTGGTACTTCGGCCGGCGCATTCACACGCGCACCCTGGAGCAGAAGCAGGTCGATACCGGCCTGACGGCGTTCATCCAGCAGGCGGTCGCGACAATCGGGCTGACGCAGGCGTTCCGGCGCGAGGACCTCGCCTATCACGGCTTCCAGGGCTGGGTCCGGCGCAGCATCGCGGCTTTGCTCCGGCTGAACTGGCAAGAGCAACTCTACCCCTTCGTGCGCGACGTCATCCTGGCGCTCAGCGGCGGCATCATCTTCGGCTATGGCGGCTACCTGGTCTATCGGGACCAGTTCCTGTCGCCTGTCGAGACCGGCATGACCGTCGGAACGCTGCTGATCTTCATGGACTACACGCGCAAGCTCTGGGACCCGCTGAAATTCCTGACCGAATTCGTCGCCAAGGTGCAGTTCCATGTGGCCGCGTCCGAGCGAGTGTTTGCGATCCTCGACACTCCCTCGGCCATCGTGGATTCCCCGGCCGCTCGCCCGCTGCCCCTCATGCCGCGGATTCTCGAGCTCGACGATGTCGCGTTCCGGTACGGCCCTACCCGTCCGGCAACCCTGGGCGGGGTCTCGGCCCGCATCCTGCCGGGCGAGCTAGTCGCCTTCGTGGGGCCGAGCGGAACCGGCAAGAGCACGCTCCTGAGCCTGATGATGCGCTTCTACGACCCGACCGGCGGAGCGCTGCGTCTCGATGGCGTCGACTACCGGGAGATCCGGATCGCGGATCTTCGTCGGCATCTGGCGCTTGTCGGCCAGGACAGCGCCGTCTTGCCGGCGACCGTGGCGCAGAACATCGCCTATGGCCGCCCCGACGCAAGCGTCGCGGAGATCGCGGAAGCGGCGGAGATGGCCGGAGCCGCCGGCTTCATCTCGGCGCTGCCGGACGGTTTCGACACCCTGCTCGCCGAAGGAGGCCAGAACCTGTCCGGCGGCCAGCGTCAACGTCTCGCGATCGCCCGGGCTCTCCTGACAAAGGCGCCGTTCCTCATCCTCGACGAGCCAACAAGCTCCCTGGATGCGGCGCATGCGGAGCACCTCGTTCGCACGTTGCGCGGGCTCAGGGGAAATCGCACGATCATCCTCGTCACCCATCGGCTCGAAGCCGTGGTCGATTGCGACACCATCTTCGTCATGGATGCCGGCCTCATCGTCGAGGCCGGGCCGCACGGAGAATTGCTGGCGAAGGGAGGCCGCTATGCCGACATGTGGCGAAGGGCCGAGTCTCCGACCGACCTCGCACATTCACGTGAACGCACAGCACGAAGACCCGACACGTTCGGGTGAGGGTCCGGCCTCACCCGAACGCAGGCTCATCGGCGCAGGGCGGCCGCGGGATCGCCGACGATCGGCGCGGAGGGTTCGTTGCTCAGCCAGCGGTAGATCAGGCCCCCGAGCGCGCCTCCGATCACGGGTGCGACCCAGAACAGCCAGAGCTGCGCCATCGCCCAGCCGCCGGCGAAGAGGGCCGGGCCCGTGGATCGGGCAGGGTTCACGGACGTGTTCGTGACCGGGATCGAGATCAGGTGGATCAGCGTCAGGCCGAGGCCGATCGCGAGCGGCGCGAAGCCGGTCGGGGCCTTGCCGTGCGTCGCGCCCATGATGATGAAGAGGAACATCATGGTGAGCACGAGCTCGATCAGGAAGGCCGACGCGAGCCCATACCGGCCGGGCGAGTGGTCGCCGTAACCGTTCGCCGCGAAGCCGCCGTCGAGGCTGAACCCGGGCGCCCCGCGGGCGATCACGTAGAGCACGGTCGCGCCGATCACGGCGCCGACCACCTGCGCGACGATGTAGGGCAGGACCTGGCCCGTCGGGAAGCGCCCTCCGGCCGCGAGCCCGATCGTCACGGCCGGATTGAGATGGCACCCGGATACGTGCCCGATCGCGTAAGCCATCGTCAGCACCGTGAGGCCGAACGCGAACGACACGCCGAGGAGGCCGATGCCGACCTGCGGGAAGGCGGCCGCGATCACCGCGCTGCCGCATCCCCCGAAGGTCAGCCAGAACGTGCCGATGGCCTCGGCCGCGTATTTCCGCGATTCCATGGACTTTCCTCCGGCCCGGTATGGTTCGGGCGCGAACCTGTAATCCGGCCTGCCGCCGCTGAAAAGCCGTCGCGACGCCGTCCGCCGGCGGGCTCTCGCGTCGATCTCGGCCGAGGTCCCGACCCGGAGACTGCGCCCTTCCGGGTGCGCGCATCCGGAAGGGCGGACACGGCGCCGCGCCGGCCAGCATCTTTTCCCGTCAGCCTAACGACCCATTGTCTCAATCCCTAAGAAGTTTATTAGCTGCCGGTCGCGAAGCGGGTGCAGCTAAGGCCCGCGCGAGAACCGGAGGATCCGATGACAGGCTCGCATGTGGACGCAAGCAAGAATTCCAGGCGCAAGTTTCTGAAGGGTGGCGCCGTCGCGGCGGTCGCCGCGGTGGCTTCCCCGGCCATCGCCCAAACGGCGGGTCCCGTCAGCATGCGGTTCCAGAGCACCTGGCCGTCCAAGGACATCTTCCACGAATACGCGCTGGATTACGCCAAAAAGGTCAACGACATGACCGGCGGCGACCTCAAGATCGAGGTCCTTCCCGCCGGCGCCGTCGTACCCGCCTTCGGCCTTCTCGACGCCGTGTCGAAAGGCACGCTCGACGGCGGTCACGGCGTGCTCGCCTACCATTACGGCAAGCAGACGGCGCTGGCGCTCTGGGGATCCGGCCCGGGCTTCGGCATGGACGCCAACATGCTGATGGCGTGGCACAAATATGGGGGCGGCAAGGAACTGCTCGAGAAGCTCTACGCCTCGATCGGCGCGAATGTCGTCTCGTTCCCCTATGGGCCCATGCCGACCCAGCCGCTCGGCTGGTTCAAGAAGCCCGTCACCAAGGTCGAGGACCTGCAGGGCCTGAAGTTCCGGACGGTCGGCATCTCGATTGACGTGTTCCAGGCAATGGGGGCTGCGGTTAACGCGCTGCCGGGCGGCGAGATCGTGTCTGCCATGGACCGCGGCCTGCTCGACGCGGCCGAATTCAACAACGCCTCGTCCGACCGCGCGCTCGGCTTCGCAGACGTGTCGAAGGTTTGCATGCTGCAGAGCTTCCACCAAAACGCCGAGCAGTTCGAGATCATGTTCAACAAGGCGAAGTACGACGCCCTGCCTGAGAAGATAAGGGCCATCATCTCGAACGCTGTCGAGGCGGCCTCGCAGGACATGGCCTGGAAGGCGATCGACCGCTATTCGAAGGATTACATCGAGCTGCAGACGAAGGACAACGTCAAGTTCTACAAGACTCCGGATGCGATACTCAAGCGGCAGCTCGAGGTTTATGACGACGTTGTAAAGAAGAAGGCGACGGAAAATCCGTTGTTTAAGGAGATCATCGACTCGCAGATCGCCTTTGCGCAGCGGACGACCAGATGGGAGCAGGACACGGTCGTCAACCGCCGCATGGCGTTCGACCACTACTTCGGACAGAACGCTGCGGCGAAGAAGATCTGACGTAGAACGTCTGGTGCGGCGCCGTTCGGGACCACCCGGACGACGCCTCGCCGCGTCGAAACCCTCCCTCTCGATCGGCAGCAGCGCATGAGCGTCGAGCGTTTTCTCCACGCGATCGATGGCGTCAGCACCTGGGTTGGCAAGGCGGCCGCGTGGCTCATCATCGCGCTGATGCTGCTCGTCTGCGCCGAGGTGTTCAAGCGCTACCTTCTGAACATGCCGACGGCGTGGATCTTCGACGCGAGCAACATGCTGTACGGCACCCTCTTCATGCTCGGCGGGGCGTACACGCTTGCCCAGAACGCCCACGTCCGCGGCGACTTCCTCTACAGCTCGATGCGGCCGAGGACGCAGGCGAGCTTCGACATCGTCCTCTACATCGTCTTCTTCCTGCCCGGCATCGTCGCGCTCGCCTATGCGGGTTGGGATTACGCGGCGCAATCCTTCCGCATTAACGAGCATTCGACAACCACCGCGGACGGGCCGCCGCTCTACCATTTCAAGTTCATGATCCCTCTCGCCGGGGGGCTGCTTCTCCTCCAGGGCCTGGCCGAGATCGTGCGCTGCGTCGTCTGCCTCCGGACGGGAGCTTGGCCGAGCCGCCTGAAGGATGTGGCCGAGATGGACGTGGTGGAGGAGCAACTCGCCGGCAGCGTCACCGTGGACGACGAGAGCCGGAAGCTCGCGATCGCGCGCGCCCAGAACATCGACGAGACGGCGCGTCAGCGCGGCATGGGCGGAGACCTGCAGACATGAGCGATCCGGCGCTCGGGCTTCTGATGCTCGCCCTCATCGTGGTCGTCATCATGATGGGGTTCCCGACGGCCTTCACGCTGATGGGCCTCGGCATGTTCTTCGGCTTCTACGCCTTCTACGTTCCGACCGAGCACTGGCTCGACAACCGCGTCTTCGACCTCATGGTCCAGCGCACCTACGGGGCGATGACCAACGACGTCCTCATCTCCATCCCGCTCTTCGTGCTGATGGGCTACGTGATGGAGCGCGGCGCGCTCGTCGACAAGATGTTCTACTCGATCCAGCTCTCGTTCCGCCGCGTGCCCGCCTCGCTCGCGGTCGCGACGCTGATCGTATGCACGTTCTGGGGCATCGCGAGCGGCCTCGTCGGCGCCGTCGTCGTCCTGATGGGCGTGATCGCGTTCAACCCGATGCTACGGGCCGGCTACGACGTGAAGCTCGCCGCCGGCGTGATCACGGCAGGCGGCACGCTCGGCATCCTGATCCCGCCCTCCGTGATGATCATCGTCTACGCGGCGGTCGCGGGGCAATCGGTCGTGAAGCTCTACGCGGCGGCGATGTTTCCCGGCTTCTTCCTCGCTTTCCTCTACCTTGTCTACATCATCGCTTGGGCGCTGATAAACCCGAAGATCGCCCCCCCTCTGCCTGAGGAGCAGACGAGGGTGCCGGTCCCGGCCTGGATGCGCACGTTCCAGGCAACCTATTCGCGCAACATGTTCGTCGGTCTCCTGTCCGCGCTGTTCAAGCCCTCGAGAGCCCTGGCCATCGATGCCGACGACGAGGGGCGTCTCACCTATTGGAAGTTGTTCAAGAACTTCGCGTCCTCGCTGGTGCCCGCCACCCTGACCGCCGGGACGCTGTGGCTGGTCTGGTGGTACGTGGTCATTCATCCCCAGGCGTCCGGCGCAGACGAAGTTCCGGCAGGGCTGGAGCAACTCGGCTCGCCCGCAGCGGGGGCGGCCGCCGGGGTCCCGATCGAGACCGGGCCCTCCACCGCGTTCCACGTCACCTTCGGCGTGATCGTGGCGCTCATGACGCTGATGCTCATCCGCTACTACCGCCGGATGGACGCCGAGCGCCTCCAGGTCGTGAAGCTCTTGAGCTCGTCGATCATGCCGCTCGGTATCCTGACCGTCCTCGTCCTGGCGGTGATCCTGTTCGGCATCACGACCGCGACGGAATCGGCAGCGGTCGGGGCCGCCGGCGCGTTCCTGCTCGCGTTCCATGCCCGGACGCTGAACTGGAAGCGCACCAAGGAGGCCGTCTTCCTGACCGCGAAGACCACCGCGATGGTCTGCTGGCTGTTCGTCGGATCGGCGCTGTTTTCGGCGGTGTTCGCGATCCTCGGCGGCCAGGCGCTGATCGAGCGCTGGGTGCTCGCGCTCGACCTATCGCCCGTGCAGTTCATGCTCCTGTCTCAGGCGATCATCTTCGTCCTCGGCTGGCCGTTGGAATGGACCGAGATCATCATCATCTTCGTGCCGATCTTCCTGCCGCTCCTGAAGCATTTCAGCATCGACCCGATCCTCTGGGGCGTGCTCGTGTTCGTGAACCTTCAGGCGGCGTTCCTGTCACCGCCGGTCGCCATGTCGGCCTTCTATCTCAAAGGCGTGTCGCCGCCGCACGTCACGCTGAACCAGATCTTCGCCGGCATGATGCCCTACATGCTGATCGTCATCCTGTGCATGGTGATCATGTATATCTGGCCCGGCATGACGCTGTGGCTGCCGCAGTATCTCTACGGAGGCTGAAGCTGGACGGGCGATCGAAGAGCGATCAGCGCGTGCTCCGCCCAGTGACGGAGGCGTTCAGGCGGGACGTCGCGAGGGCGGCGGGCGCTCATCCACCCGCACCCACCCGGACGGCATCAGTCGCTCCTGCGGCGTGAAGCGGGCCTTGTACTCCATCTTGCGGGACCCCTCGACCCAATAGCCGAGATAGAGGTGGGCGAGACGGCGCGCGCCTGCCCGGGCGATGTGATCGAGGATCAGGAAGCTTCCGAGGCTCCGGTCCGCAAAATCGGGATCGAAGAACGAGTAGACCATCGACAGGCCGTCGGCGAGCTCGTCGATCAGGCACACGGCGACGAGCGGCCCCTGGCCGCGGCCGTTGATGGCGGTGTCGGGCCCGCGGCGGCGATATTCCACCACCCTCGTGTCGACGTGGCTGTCCTCGACCATCATGGCGTAGTCGAGCACGGTCATGTCGACCATGCCGCCCTCGCCGTGCCGCGCATCGAGATAGCGGCGGAACAGCCCGTACTGTTCGGAGGAGGGCTGGTTCGGCATGGCCGCGCCGACGAGATCGCGGTTTTCCCGCAGCACGCGCCGCATGTTCGACGAGGGCCGGAACTCGTCGACGATCACCCGCACCGACACGCAGGCCCGGCAGTTCTCGCAGGCCGGCCGGTACGCGATCGTCTGCGAGCGGCGGAAGCCGCCTTGCGTCAGGACCTCGTTGATCTCGCGGGCTCGCCGGCCGACGATGTGGGTGAAGACCTTCCGCTCCTCGCGCCCTGTGAGATAGGGGCAGGGCGAGGGCGCCGTAAGATAGAATTGCGGGGTATCGCGCGGATGGCTGGTCACGACGCCCGATGCTCCCTACGGGCTGCCTCTGGATCGCCGGCGGCCTCCCGAGCCCCCGTTTCGGCCGGCCGGCCTCTCACCGCCGAGCCAGGATTAACCCTACCAGGAGATCGTGCCCAAGGCGCCGGTCGCTGCGGGCGAACCCGATCAGGATGTCCAGAACGAGCAGGAAGAACGTCCCGATGCCGACATAGAACATGAGCGCGTGGACCCCTGCAATCAGGACGCCGACCGGGCGCCCGGTCTCTGCATCCATCGCGGACAGCCCCATGATGCGCATGCCGAACGTACCCATGCTGGGTCCCCCGACCGAGAGGGCGCTGTAGAGGATCGCCGTCCCGGGAACGAGGATGGCGTAGAGCGCCCAGCCGAGCCCGAACGTCACGACGCCCGCGACCCCCACGAGGAACCCGAACAGCACCGTGAGAACCGCGATGACCACGAGATCGATCATGTAGGCAAACACCCGGCGGCTCAGGACGCCGTCCGTGCGGATGGCGGCCGCGGCGAAGGCCGGGCGCCCGTCCACCGCTTGGTATCTCGCTTCGTAGGCCATCGAAACCTCAATAGGCGGGCTCTGACAGCCCGCTTGTGCCGATGCGGCGAGGGCTCAGGCCTTCGGCGGTCAGCGTACGCAGAACGTTTGACGTGTGCTCACTGTTTCGTGTCTCGATCGTCACATCGACGCTGACCCCTTTCGCCGGGACGTCGAGGAACAGCCGGCCGTGCGACACTTCGAGGATGTTGGCCCCGAGTTCGCCGAGCCGGCTCGCGACCAGGCCGAGCAGGCCCGGCCGGTCGCCCGCCGTGATCCTGAACGAGATGATGCGGTCTTCGCGCTCGAGCTCGCGCACCATCACAGAGGCGAGGAGCCGCGCGTCGATGTTGCCGCCGCAGAGGACGAGACCGACGCGCCGGCCGTGAAACAGATCGGGCCGCGCCAGCATGCCGGCAAGGCCCGCGGCTCCGGCGCCCTCGGCCATGGTGCGCGACAGGGTCGCGAAGGCGTTCACGGCGCGCTCGATCAGCGGCTCCTCGACGAGGATGATCTCGGAGACGAGATCCGTGATGATCGGCAGCGTCAGGCGGCCCACGATCTTCACGGCGATTCCCTCCGCGAGCGTCGGCCCGCCGATCGGCGCGTCCTCGCCCCGGATGGCGTTGGCGAAGGACGGAAAGAGCGCCGCCTCGACCCCGACGATCCGGATGCCCGGCCGCAGCGCCTTCGCGGCAACCGCGATCCCGGAGATCAGGCCTCCTCCGCCGATCGGCACGACGAGGTCGTCGAGATCCGGCACGGCGTCGAGCATCTCGGGCGCGATCGTGCCCTGTCCCGCCATCACCAGGGGATCGTCGTAGGGGTGGACGAGAACGAGCTCGCCTCCGGCCGCGAGCTCCCTCGCGCGGTCCGCCGCCTCGACCAGCGTCTCGCCTTCCAGGAGAACGGTCGCGCCGTACGAGCGCGTGTTCTCCGCCTTCACGAGCGGGGTGCCCAGCGGCATCACGATCGTGGCCGGGATGCCGAGTCGGCGGGCGTGGTAGGCCACGGCCTGGGCGTGATTGCCGGCCGACATGGCGACCACCCCGCGCCGGCGCTCGTTCGCGCCGAGGCTGGCGAGCTTGGCCAGCGCCCCCCGCTCCTTGAACGAGCCCGTCGCCTGCATGTTCTCGTGCTTGACGAACACGGACGCGCCTGTGAGGTCCGAAAGGCGCTGCGCCGGGAGCATCGGGGTGACGAGGACATGGCCGGCCAGAACGGCGGCCGCGGCCCGCACGTCGTCGAGCGTGATGGCGTGGGCCAGGGCGGCGCTCCTCAGATGTCGGGACGGCCGCGTGGGCCGAAGAGGCCTTCCGGCCGCAGCACGATGGCGCCGACCAGCATGACGTGGATGGCGAGATCGCGCCAGGCGATCGGGAACCAGGCCGACCATAGCGTCTCGGCCGCGCCGACCACCAGCCCGCCGACGAGCGCCCCCGGGACGGAGCCGAGCCCGCCGAGGATCGCGGCCGCGAGCGCCTTCAGGCCGAGCCCGAACCCGCCCGCGAACCCGAGCGCCCCGAACCGGACCGCCACGAGCGCGCCCGCGAGCCCAGCCAGCGCGCCCGAGATCGCGAGGGTCAGGAGGAGGAGCCGTCGCGGGTCGACGCCGCACAGGGCCGCCGCGAGCGGGTCGTCGCAGCCCGCGCGCCAGTCGCGTCCGAAGCGCGACAACCGGAGGAAGGCGACGAGCCCCGCACCCGCGCCGAGCCCGATCGCGGCGGTGAGGATCGCGGCCGGGATCACCGTCACGACGAAATCCCCGCCTCGGGCCACGGGCCAGGGATCGGCGCCGAGCGGCGGGATCCAGGCGGGAGTCGGGCCGCCGGTGAGCCGCAGGTATTCCGAGAGGGCGAGCGACAGCCCCACCGTGGCGATCAGGCTCGCCCGGGTGCGGGCCGCCGGCACGAGCACGAAGGCGGCGTGCCCGACGACGGCGCCGTGAAAGGCAGAGACCGCGAGGGCGATCGCCACGCCCGCCGGGACGGCGAGAAGCGACGCCGTCAGCCCGTCGGAGGCGAACCCCGCCACGACGATCCCGGCCGCGGCCGCGCCGATCGCGGCGATCTCGCCAAAGGCGAGGTTGATCCGCTGAACGAGGCCGAAGAGAAGGCCGTAGGCGGCCGCGAGGAGCCCGTACACGGCCGCGCCCGGCAGCCCCCCGATGAGGTGCTGGACCCCATGGGCCAGCGGCCGTGGGAGTTCGGGCAGGTCGGCATCCGGGGTCGCTGGGCCGGGATCGGCCACCACGCCCTCCGGGGTGTCGATGAAATAGCGCTTCAGGAGGAAGATCGTCGCGCCCGGGACCTCGCCCCTGTCGGTCGTGATCCCGAGGAGGTCGGCCGGGCCTGTCGGCGCGAAGCGGCAGGTCGCGAAGCGCTGCACCGCGGGTGCGTTTCCGAGACTCGCCCGGTAATCGATCCGCACACCGGAGGGCGCTACTTCCGTCCGCACCAGCGCGAGACGGGCGCCGTCCGGCTCGAGCGCGGGGAGGGCGGTCCGGCAGATGCGCGCCTGGTCCGCATCCACGAAGGCGCAGCCGCCGAGGAGGAGCAAGGCGGCCGCGGCGAGGAGGCGGGGGCAGTTCGGGTCATGCGAGGCCGCTGGGATCGAGGCACGGCCGGTGTCACCGCGCCTCCCCTCCCCGTTGTGGGAAGGGGTCGGGGGTGGGGGTCCCGCCGTCTGCTTCGACGGTCGAGGTGCCTCCTGAACCACCCCCACCCCGGTCCTCCGCTTCGCTTCGGCTCGGCCCTCCCCACAAGGGGGAGGGAAGGGCGCGGCCACGCCGTCACTGGTTATCCCGGACGCAACCCCGCTCACAGCCTCTGCGGCGCGACGGGGCCGTAGCCGGCATCGGCCGGGATCGAGACCAGCATCCCGTCCTCGCGCCGCTCCACGGAGGGCTCGATCGTCCTCACGTCCCGGGCGGCCGCGCGGGCGAGAGCTTCGGCGACGTTCCTGCTCTCGGCGAGCAGCTTCAGGTTGAGCCGGGTCGGGAACACGATCGTGCGCAGGCCCGCCTCGCGCAGCCGCAGCGCCTCCGCCGGCCTGATCCACTCGGCGTCGACGGTCTCGAAGCCGTCGCAGGCGGCGAGCTGATCGGCCGGCGCCGTCATCAGGTAGAAGCGCGTGTCGAAGCGCTTCTGCATCGCGGCCGGCGTGATCCAATGCGCGAACAGCAGCATGGCGCCGAGATCGAGCTTCAGGCCGAGCCGGACGACGAACTCGCGAAAGGGGAGCTCCCCGCGCGCCACCGCGTCCCGGCCTTCGGCCGCGCGAGGCCCGATCTTCCAGGCCGCGTCGCCGGCATGCCGGGCGACCAGGATGCCGGATTCCTCGAACGCCTCCCGGACGGCGCAGACCCGGAGCGCCCGCTCCCCGTCGGTGAGATCGTCCGCCTCGAAGGCCTGCGCCGTCCAGGCCGGGTCGCCATCCCCCGCCTCGACCTTGCCGCCGGGAAACACAAGCGCGCCCGACGCGAACTCGATCTCGTGATGCCGCCGCACCATCAGCACCTCGAAGCGAGGCGCGTCGCGCACCAGCATGACGGTGGCGGAGGCGGTGGCTGTTGACACAGGAGAGGGCGGCATCGCGCTCTTCTGCGCCGACCGGGCGGGGGTTGTCGACCTTCTTGAAACAGCCGGCCGTCAATTATCGTGTCGAGTATCAACTCCGTATGAAAAGGTGAAATTGCGGCATCAACTTCGTTGGATCCGAATACAACCGTCTCATCCATTCTCGATGGGACACGAGAAACGGTAGTTTTTGCTCGAGCGCTGTCGTGACGGGATTACGTGTGATCTCGATCCAGATACGTTTGAAGCGCACATCCGGCCCGAACGCAGCTTCGAGCTGACCAGGTTGGATGACGCGCATCGACTGCGGGTCATTGAGATCGGCGAAGGTGACGAGGGTCGGCAACAGGTGGTGCGGGACAGTGAACTGTCCCTTCCGTCCCGGAACGGTTCGCAGGTCTTCTGCGCCTTGGAGTCCGAATAAGCTCGGTACTAGCCTCGAAAAATCGGGATCGTCCCTGCCAGTTGGACCCATCGCCAGAAGAGCGACGATGTGGCGACCACGCCCGAGCTCCACAAACACTGCTTCGCCCCTGGTCTGAGCGCGCAGCAAGCGGGATTCAGGCGGACCCCAGGATCGTGTGTTGTCCTGGACGGTGGTCTCGATCACGCTCGAGCCCCGACTTCAACCCCTCGGGCGTGTCAACCTCGAGAGTGAGCCGATAGCGGTAACTGTAGACCGGCCCGCCGCAACCCGTGACCGCCGCAGCCGCTGCCACGACGGCGAGCCACCCGCGCCGGCTCAACATCGCGCCTCCCGACGCGAACTCGATCTCATGATGCCGCCGCACCATCAGCACCTCGAAATGAGGGGCGTCGCGGACCAGCATCAGGGAGGCGGAGGGGGTGGCTGTTGCGCTGGCCGGCATGGGAGCGTTCTGCGTCAGGAGGGCGGGGCTTGTCGATCGGCCCCGGACTTGATGTGCGGAGCCGAAGGCGAGGCTTGCTCAAGTCTGTTGCCAATTCGATGTGTGCGAATTACACACGATCAATGATTGGGATTCCGCCCGCCGGATGAAATCGAGGGATATCATCGCCGCTATCGAGGCCGATGGTTGGGTTCACGTCGGGACGAGCGGCTCCCATCATCACTACAAGCACTCGGTGAAGCCTGGGAAGGTCACGGTTCCGCATCCCAGGACGTACATTCCGATCGGCACGCTCCGATCGTTGTTCAAGCAGGCCGGATTGAAACCTCCTCGTTGAGGCTCGGCCGCACGTGATCGCAAAGGAGGGCTCGGATGGAGGCTCGGATGGGGGGGTACTGGGGTCTGGTTCACTCGGACGGGGGGGCGTTCGGGATCAGCTTCCCGGACGCGCCCGGCTGCATTTCAGCAGCCGATACGCTGGAGGATGTCCTGGTGGACGGCTGCGAGGCGCTCTCGGCCCACCTTGCCTGGATGAAGGCGGAGGGTGATACGATCCCGCCGCCGCGATCGCATGCAGACCTGACGGCCGACCCCGAGGCGGAAATGAACGTGGAAGGCGGGACGTGGCACCTCGTTGTTCCGCGCGCGGTCCAGGCCCCTCGGCTGCGCGTAAACATCATGATTGAACCAGGTCTGCTCCGCGAGGCGGACGCTGCGGCCGAGGCCGAAGGAAAGACCCGCTCCGGCCTCATCGAGGAGGCGCTGCGCGTGCGGCTGGAACTCGCGGAGGCTCGAATCGGACAGGTGAAGGCGTCCAGGGCTCGGGCCAGGCGGTCGGCGTAAGCGGGGTCGGATAGAGCGCCGGCCCATGTCGACGCCCCCTCAGCCGATCAGCGCGTTCCGTGTCGCCCGACCTCGCGTGACAAGCGGCTTCGTCGCCTCAACCCGCCCGTAGCCGCTCCGCCACGGCCGGCGCGAAGTACGTCAGCACCCCATCCGCCCCCGCCCGCTTGAACGCGATGAGGCTCTCCATCATGGCCCGCTCGCCGTCGAGCCAGCCGTTCTGGGCGGCGGCCTGAATCATCGCGTACTCGCCGGAGACCTGGTAGGCGAAGGTCGGCACGTCGAAGGCGTCCTTCACGCGGCGGATCACGTCGAGATAGGGCAGGCCCGGCTTGACCATCACCATGTCGGCCCCCTCCTCGAGGTCGAGCGCCACCTCGCGCAGCGCCTCCGCGCCGTTCGCCGGGTCCATCTGGTAGGTGCGCTTGTCGCCGATGAGCTTCGTGCCGAGCGCGTCCCGGAACGGGCCGTAGAAGGCGGACGCGTACTTGGCCGCGTAGGCCATGATCTGCACGTCGAGGAAGCCGGCGCGATCGAGGGCTTCGCGGATCGCCGCCACGCGCCCGTCCATCATGTCGGAGGGCGCGATGATGTCGGCGCCGGCCGCGGCCTGGAGGAGCGCCTGCTCGACCAGGACCGCCACCGTCTCGTCGTTCAGGATGCGGCCGTCGTCGTGGAGAAGGCCGTCATGGCCGTGGCTCGTGTACGGATCGAGCGCCACATCCGTGATGATCCCGATCTCCGGCACCGCGGACTTCACCGCCCGGACGGCCCGGCATACGAGGTTTTTCGCGTTCAGCGCCTCCGAGCCGCGCGGGTCGCGAAGTGCGGGATCGGTATAGGGAAAGAGGCCGATGGCCGGGATCGCGAGCGCGGCCGCGCGCTCCGCCTCCCGCACGATCTCGTCGATGGAGAGGCGGTCGACGCCCGGCATGGCGGAGATCGGGTCGCGCCGGCGCGATCCCTCGATGACGAAAAGCGGCCAGATCAGGTCCGACGCCGTCAGCACGTTCTCCCGGACGAGGCGGCGCGCCCATTCGCTCTTGCGGTTGCGCCGGGGCCGGTTGCGCAGCGACAGGGGAGGGGATGCCGTCTCGACCGCCTCGCGCGCGATCTCCCGCGCGGCCGGCCGCGACAGGTTGGCGATCTTGGCGGACATGGCGACGCTCCGGACGCTGAGAATGCCCGAGGCTACCACATTCGAGCGGCTCCAAGGAACCGTGCGAACCCCGCCGTCTGGCGTTTCGCTCCCCCACTCTTCAGAGTTCCGGCCGGAGGGACCGCGAGGACGATGACGCATGCCCGGGCCCACCTCTCCCAGGTGGGGAGAGGTCGCTGCGAAGCGGCGGGTGAGGGGGGGGCGTCCTGGCCGCCTCGCTCTCCCCCTCACCCGCCGACCCTTCGGGTCGTCGACCTCTCCCGCCGGGGAGAGGTTGGCGCCTCGGCTCGCCCGCATGCTAAAGCGCCAGTCAACCCGTGAGAGCCTGGAGACTAATTGAGCGAACCCGAGATCATCTGCGAGAGGCGCGGGGCGGCCGGTATCGCGACGCTCAACCGTCCCCGGGCGCTGAACGCGATCACGCACGGCATGGTGACCGCGCTCGCGGAGGCGCTCGAAAGCTGGGAGCGCGACCCCGCGATCAGCCGTGTCGTGATCAAGGCCGCAGGCGAGAAGGCGTTCTGCGCCGGCGGCGACATCCGCGTCCTCTACGAGGCCGGCCGGGCGGGCGAGGTCGCACGCTCGCTCGCCTTCTGGCGGGACGAATACCACCTCAACATCCGCATCAAGCGCTTCCCGAAGCCGTATCTCGCGCTGATCGATGGGCTCGTCATGGGGGGAGGGGTCGGGGTGTCGCTCCACGGCAGCCATCGGGTCGCAGGCGACGGCTATCGTTTCTCGATGCCGGAGGTGGGGATCGGGTTCTTTCCCGATGTCGGGGCGACCTGGGCCTTGCCGCGCCTGCCAGGCGAATCGGGGATGTATCTCGGATTGACCGGCGCTCGCGTCGGGTCCGACGACGCGGCGGCGCTCGGCCTCGCCACGCACCGCGTCGCCTCGGTCGATCTGCCGGGGATCGAAGCCGCGCTGGCCGCGGGCGAACCGGTCGAGGGGCTGCTGGCCGGCTCGGTTCCTCCGCCGGCAGACGGGCCGGTCTCGGCCGAGCGGGCCACGATCGACCGGTGCTTCGCGGCCGCTTCGCCGCAGGCCGTTCTCGGCGAACTTGAGCGCGCGGCCGATGAGGGCTCCGCTTTTGCGCGCGACGCCGCCGCGACGATCCGGAGCAAGGCGCCCTCCAGTCTCGCCATCGCGTTCGAACAGATCCGCCGTGGCGCCAGCTTGTCCTTCGAGGACGCGATGGCGACGGAGTTCAGGATCGTGTCGCGCGTCGCCCGCGGGCACGACTTCTACGAAGGGGTTCGGGCCGCCATCATCGACAGGGATCAGCGCCCGCGCTGGCAGCCAGCCAGCCTCGACGACATCCCGCCGGGCTTCGTCGAGCGCCATTTCGCGCCGCTCGGAGCGGGCGAACTCCTGGTTCCCGCGTGACCGGCAACCGAAAACAGGTCGGGCGCGTCGTCGTGTCTTCGCGCGACGATCGCCTGCACGAAGCCCCGGCCGAGACGGGCGTTCGCTGGGCTCGCGTCCTCGTCTGGTTCATGCGCGTCCTCTCGGCGGCTTGGCTTGTCAAAGGTCTGGCCGCCTGGGCCGTGATCCTCGGCATCACGGGCAATCCGGGAACCTTCGAGACCGCGACGAGCGGTTACCAGGCGGCGCTGATCTACTTCGCCGTGATCGATCTCGTGGCTGCCGTCGGGCTTTGGCTGACCTCGAACTGGGGCGGCGTGCTCTGGCTTCTCGCGGTGATGAGCCATCTGATCCTGGCTGCCTTCTTTCCCCGGTTCGTCTCGAACAGCACCCTCGTTATCTCGCTGATTATCGCTTCGATCATGGTCTATTTGACTTTGTCTTGGCTCGCCTCAGTCGAAGAGTGACAAGAATCCAAGCATTCCCCCGTGGGAAGGCTTCAAGGTAAATCAACTGCAATTTTATCATCTGTTTACGTCAACAGGTAAAGCCGGGATTCATCCTCTTACTTAAAGTGGTTTTCACTCGCGCAACATAGGTTGGCCTCACAAACGGATCGGGACACACCCGGCCAGCAGCGACGGTGAGGCATCCAATGACCAATGCGGCGAAGAAGCTGGTCCCGGTCGAGGCGGAGACTGAGACCGCGGCGAAGCCCCGATATCTCGAGGCTCTCCACCTCGTGGAACGGCTCCACCGCCGGCTGCTCGACATCATCAAGGATGAGTTCGAGCGGCGCGGGCGCGACGACGTGAACAGCGTCCAGGCGCTGCTGCTCTACAACATCGGCGACAAGGAGCTGACCGCCAGCGAATTGCGCACCCGCGGCTACTATCTCGGCTCGAACGTCTCCTACAACGTCAAGAAGCTCGTCGAGACGGGATATCTCCATCACGCCCGCTCCCGGATCGATCGTCGTTCCGTCCGCATCAGCCTGACCGAGAAGGGCAAGGCCGTGCACGACATCGTCTCCAACCTGTACGAGAAGCACGCCCGCACCATCGAGCCGATCGGCGGCATCTCGAACGACGATTTCGCCCGCTTGAACCAGGCCCTCGTCCGCCTCGAGCGCTTCTGGACGGATCAAATCCGCTACCGCCTCTGACGTCTTTCGGCTGACGGGCGCGTTTCGACGGGAGGGAGAGTCTCGCGGGTTGGGGGGTCCGCGCCACAAAATGGCCGGAGTGCTCAGGCTTCGTTAACGGCGGCCGGGCAGGGATAGCTCTGACCCGAAGCTGCCGCGTGCGGCCGCTCGCCCGTTTCTCCAGCGAAGAGCTTCGCGCCGATGATGTTGTCCCGACGCGCCCTCCTGTCGACCTCCGCCGCCTTTGCGGTCACGGCCGTCTCGGGCGGAGCCCAGGCCCAGAATGCCGACCAGGCCGAGTGGCCGCAGAACTACGACGGCGCCGCGCGCGTCAGGGTCCCCCGCTCGAACACCCCCATCCTGTCCCAGCCGGCGCTCGCCAGCACCGAGGAGATGGTCGAGCGCTACCGCGACATCGTCTCCCGCGGCGGCTGGGCGAACCTGCAGATGCCGGCCAATCTCCGGCTCGGCTCCAAGAACCCGGCCGTTCTGGCGCTCCGGCAGCGCCTCATCGTCGAGGGCGACCTCGAGCCGAGCGCCGGCGCCTCCCCGGTCTATGATTCCTATGTCGAGGCCGGCGTGCGGCGCTTCCAATCGCGCCACGGGCTCGGCACGCTGGGCGTCGTCAACGCAGCGACGCTCGCGGCCATGAACGTCCCGGCCGAGACCCGCATGAAGCAGCTCGAGCTGAACACCGTGCGGCTGCGCTCCTATTCGGGCAGTCTCGGCAACCGCTTCGTCATCGTGAACATCCCGGCCGCGCTGGTCGAGACGGTTGAGGACGGCCGCGTCGTGACGCGCCACGCGGCCGGCGTCGGCAAGATCGACCGCCAGTCGCCGATCATGAACGCCAAGATCACGGCCGTGAACTTCAACCCGTTCTGGACGGTGCCGGCCTCCATCATCAAGAAGGACCTGATCCCGAAGATGAGGAAGGAGCCGAGCTATCTCTCGGACAACAAGATCCGCATCTTCAACGGCGCCGGCGCCGAGCTCCGCCCCGAGACCGTCAATTGGAACTCGGACGAGGCCACCCGCTACATGTTCAAGCAGGATCCGGGCGGCGACGTGAACTCGATGGGCTTCGTGCGCATCAACATCCCGAACCCGCACGGCGTCTACATGCACGACACGCCCTCGAAGGGCATCTTCGGCGACGATTTCCGCTTCGTCTCCTCGGGCTGCGTTCGGGTGCAGAACGTGCGCGACTACATCACCTGGCTGCTGCGGGACACGCCGAGCTGGGACCGTGGCCGCATCGAGGACGTGCTGGCCGCCGGCTCGCGCACAGATGCGCCGCTGACGCAGCCGGTCCCGGTCTACTGGACCTACATCACGGCCTGGGCCGCGCCGGACGGCCTCGTCCAGTTCCGCGACGACATCTACAACCGCGACGGCCTCGGCGCCCGCATCCCGGTCGCGGCCGCGGGCCGCGCCCCGGAGGTTGAGCCGCAGGACGACAACGCCCTCCTGAACTGAGAGCCCGATCCTCCGCCGCGAAGCGGGGGAGGGGGACCGCGCCAAGCGCGGTGGAGGGGGCGAGGCGGCGCCCACCGCGCTCATCCCCGCGCCAGCATCCCAAAGTAGCCGCGTAGCTGCGCGCGTCCGAGCCGCCCGCGCGGGCGCTCCCAGCCTCCCTCCTTCGCCCAGCGCGCGACCGTGACGGGATGCGGGCCGAGCCGAGCCCCGATCAGCGCGGTCGAAAGCAGCGTGAGTTCCCACAGCGCACGCGCTTCGCGACGCGTGGCGGCCGCATAGGGCCGGCCTCGCCGGTCCCCGGCCGTGGCGAGCGGCCCCGTCCGGGCCGACGCCGCGCAGCGCTTCGAGCTCCGCAGCGGGGACGGCCGGAGCCAGCCGCGCCGACGCGTCCACGCCGACACGCGCTCCTGGCTGACCCCGACGGTCGTCGCGATCTTCTTCTGGGACAGCAGAGTCCCGGTCACGAGGTCGCGAACGCGCCCAACGGCGTCGGCCGCGTAGGGGAGCCCGCGCCGCCGGTAGCGGAAGTAGCGGGGCGGGCGCAGGCCGCCGGGCGGCTCGGGCCGGTTCCAGCGCCCGCGCTTGCACCAGCGGCACAGCGTCGTCCGCGACACGCCCGTGAGCTGCGACACCTCGCCGAAGGTCAGCCGCGACCCTTCCAGCATCCCCCGCGCCTCCGCGACGACGTCCGAAGCGATCGGATGCCCGCCGCCGCGCTGCCCGCGGACCGGGAGGCGGGCGGGGCGTGGCCGAGTCCAGCCGCGCCGTGTCTGCAAGCTTCCGACCGTGCTCCGCTTCATCCCGCCCTCGTCCGCGACCGCCCGCGCCGTGAGCCGCGTGTCCTCCACCAGCGCCCGAACCGCCGCGACCGCCTTCGGCCGGCAGGGTTGCCCCTGGCGCCGCAGAACCCGCGCCGACCCGGGCGGCCCGGACCAGCCCTGCTCCCGCTTGAGCCGCCAGATCGTCGCCGTGCTGACGCGGACCTGCTTCGCGATCTCGCGATGGGGAAGGTCCGTGTCCTCGACGAGGGTTCGCAACGCGACGACGAGCTCGGGCCGCAGATTCGGGCTGCCGCGCGTCTCTGGTCGCCCGTCCCCGTGCGCCGACGCGTCGGGTTCAAGAGGCGTGCGGATGGACGGCTCGCTCATTCCATAGGAATAGATACAGGAACCTCGATCGTCAAGGCTTGCCAACGAAGTTTGCGCAGCGTCCGGCCGCTCCTCCCGTTCGCGAGCAGGCTGGCGCGACCGCCTCGGGCTCGGTATCCCCTTCCGAGTAGGCGGCCCGCCTGGCGATTTCGAGCGGGAGAGTTGATCGCTGCCGATAGGCGGTAGCCGGGCGAAGGGCATCGCTCTTCGTCTAGAACTGCCTCGGGTGGAGCGGAGCGCAGAATGAAACGAGGCAAGGTGCCGGCGGAACGGTCGCGGGTCCCGCAAAAGGCGAGTTCATCGCTCCTCCAACTCCGGATGACCGTGACGAGGCAAAGGACGCGCTCCCTGCGGAGGAGGAGTTCTGGCGACCCCCGGTTCGGTTCGGATCGGTTCCCGTCGAGAAGGAGCCTATGGGATGGGATCGGCGACGCGGCTTTCGCAAACTGTTTCCACCGGTCTCGTTGCCGTTTCAAGTCGTTGAGCGCATCGGCTTTGGTCATCCTGAGTTAGAGCCTAATCGGCTGTTCTGGGGTGACAACCTTCACGTTATGAGACAGTTGCCGAGTGAGAGCATCGATCTCATCTACATCGATCCGCCGTTCTTCTCAGGGCGAAACTACAACGAGATTTTCGGCGATCAGAACGAGCGGCGCTCCTTCACGGACATTTGGGAAGGAGGAATGCCTGGTTATCTCGTTTGGCTTAATGCCCGACCTTATGAAATGAAGCGTTTGCTCAAAAAGACGGGATCCATCTTTGTTCATCTAGACTGGCATGCTTGTCACTACGTGAAAATTGAAATGGACAGGTTGTTTGGATATGGAAATCTGCGGAACGAGATCATCTGGTGCTACACAGGTCCAGGTTCGCCCAAGATGGGCCAATTCAATAGGAAGCACGATGACATATTTTGGTACTCAAGAGGAGAAAATTATCGCTTTGAGCGCGATCAAGTTCGTACGCAGCACAACCCTAAGACACGCGAGAACTTCAAGGAAGGCCTAGTTGGATCGGGCTTTGTCGCTGATAGTTACGATTTGCCCGCGGGCAAAGTACCTGAAGATTGGTGGGAATTTGCCATCGCAAAAAGATTTCCTCGCGGCACTCTGAATCATATTGGCTACCCAACGGAAAAGCCGGCGAAACTTATCCAGCGCATCATTGAGGCCGTCACAAAGGAAAACGACGTGGTCGCCGATTTCTTCGGTGGCGGGGGTGTCACTCCGATGATGGCGCAACGTCTAAACCGCCGATGGATCGCTTGTGATCAGAGTCGCGTGGCAGTTGCGATCACTGCCGATCGCCTCACCCGGCAGGTCGAAGAAGAGACTGGGCGGCTTTATCCCGTTCCCGACTTTACGGTCGAGCACTGGAGTGTGTACGAGAGTTCGCGACTTGCGCAAACGCCCTCCGACCAATTCACGCAGTTCGTGCTCCGCGCCTTCGGCGGGGTGCCGGATGGTGGAATCCAAGGGGTGCACGGCTTCAAAGGCGCTGTGCCCGTGTGGGTAGGTGAACCGGACCCGAAAAGTCCGGCGAGCGCAGCAGATGTGATCGCTTTCGCCAACGCCATTCGCAGTAGCCTGCGCTATCAGCAGGACAACCTAAGGGACGGCATCATGCTGGCTTGGGCCTTTCGACCGGACGCCATGCAAGCGGCCGAGCGGTTGAGACGCCTTGAACAGACCGATCTCGATTTCATCCGGCTGGAGCAGGTGAGAATCGATTCTCCGCGTTTCCGCGAGCACGTGCGACTTTAACGCTCGGCGGAGAGAGCGGCGGCTGGGCTGGGCTCCTCGGCGCTAATGTGGTGATCGGCAATATCCACCAGTTCTACTCGTCGCATCCTTCGGGCCGGAGCAATCTGACTGGCCTGATGAACGGGCCGGATTTCGCGGTCTTCAACGACGAAGCGCACAATTCGGCCGCGCCCGAGTACGACGCAGCCCTACGCAAGATGCGCGAGAAGACGGTGCTGCGGGTCGACACCACGGCAACGCCGGATCGCGCGGACGGGACGTATCCCGACAGCGACATGATCTACGAGTATGGGGTGCAGGACGCCCTCGCTGAGGGGATCATCAAAACTCCGGTCGTCTACCAGCCGGATATCGCGACGGTTCAGCTAACCTACACGGACGCGCGCACAGGTGACCGCCGTAAAGTCGAGGAGATCGACTGGGAACAGGTCGACAGGCTAGGCCTGTCGGCAACCCAGTGGGTGACCGATGACGAGCCCATGCGTCAGCAGATCGCCATCGCGTTGCAGCGGCTGAAGGAGCAAGAGGCTCGCGCCAAAGGCCGCTATCAGCCGATCCTTTTCGTCGTCGCCGTCTGCAAGGCGGACGCCGAAAAGGCGGAGCGCACCCTGGAAGCCTTTTTCAAGGTGAGGACGTTGCTGGTCACCGAAGACAGCGACGAGGCCGAGCGGCAGAAGGCGCGAGAGCTGAGCAAGCAAAGGACTACCGGCCGGCCATATCGCGCCGTGGTGAGCGTACTGATGCTTCGCGAGGGCTGGGACGTGCCGGAAGTCGGGGTCATCCTGCTGCTGCGAAAGTTCTCAAGCCGGGTTTACGGCCAGCAGGTAATCGGGCGGGGGCTGCGCCGCGTTCGGACGAAGGGTCTTACCGCGGACGAGCCGCAAATCTGCGCCGCCGTCGATCATCCCAAGCTGCAGCACGACTGGCTCTGGCAAATCTTCAACGCGAAGCGGCGAGAGAACGTCGGCATCGACGACCTCTTCGACGAGACTGAGGACCTGCCAGAGCCTCCGCCGAAACAGGAGATGGATAACCCCGGGAACGTGATCTACGTGCCGGCCCCCGATCCAGGGCTGGGAGGGTTGGGCGAGTTCGATGTCGGCACGTTCGAGCCGCCGCCCGAGCCGATGCAGGGCTGGCGCATGCGCTTGGACACGATCGAGTACGAGCCCACGGTGCTGGAGATCACTGGGGTCGGCATGACCGGCGTCACCGGCCGCGAGCTAGCGGGCGAGGGATGGAAGACGGTGCATTCGTCGCCTGAGCTGGAGCGCTGGTCGGGCTCGAAGCCGGCCGTCTCGGATGGCGACCTGCGCGAGCTCGTCAAAAGCACGGTCCTGGAGATCGCCGAGGATCTGACGATCCAAGCAGGCTACGCGGCGAGCTTCAAGGACCGCGTCTACAGCGGCCTAATGCAACACGTTAGGCGCAAGTTCATGAACAACCTGTCGCTCGGGCTGGCGGAGCGTCCCGACATCGATTTCGCATGGAAAATGCTCGCCCAGGTCAGGGCTAAGGTGGCCGCGATCCCGGGCCTGGTGCCCGGGATGATCGAGCACGATGATCAGTAAGCGGGGCCTGTTCCCCGACCGGGGTCATGCTCCCATCAGTAAGAGCCCCTGGAACTTCGAGCGCTACGACAGCGATCTCGAGCGGAAGATGATGATGCGCTTGGAGCGCGATCCCCACGTCCTGAAGTGGATGAAGCGGCACGGCCTCGTGATCCCGTGGATCGATGGGCAGAAGCACCAACGGCGTTACTCTCCGGACTTTCGTCGTCGAGTATGAGGGTGGCCGTAAGGTGATCATCGAGGTGAAGGACCCGAGCAGGCTCGATAGCAACGACGTACAGCGTAAGCGGAAGGCGGCCGAAATCTGGTGCCGCCAACGCGCTATGACCTACGAAATCGCGACCATTGGCTGACGCTGTGGAGCTCGCTCCTCCCGGTTTGCCGCCCCTCCCGGCCCCGTGCTAACCCGCGCCATCCCTCGCGCGAGCCAAACATGTCCGCCAGCCCCGCCGCCTCCGGCTACGCCCTGTCCAACTCCTTCTTCTCCGCCTCCCTCGCGGAGGCCGACCCGGAGATCGCGGGCGCGATCGAGGGGGAGCTCGGGCGGCAGCGGGACGAGATCGAGCTGATCGCGTCCGAGAACATCGTCAGCCGGGCCGTGCTCGAGGCGCAGGGCTCGGTGATGACCAACAAGTACGCCGAGGGGTATCCGGGCCGGCGCTATTACGGCGGCTGCCACTTCGTCGACGTCGCCGAGCGGCTCGCGATCGAGCGGGCCTGCCGGCTGTTCGGGGTCGGCTTCGCCAACGTGCAGCCGAATTCCGGCAGCCAAGCGAACCAGGCCGTGTTCATGGCCCTGATGGCGCCCGGCGACACCTTCATGGGGCTCGACCTCGCCTGCGGCGGCCACCTCACCCACGGCTCGCCCGTGAACATGTCCGGCAAGTGGTTCAACACCGTCTCCTACAAGGTCCGCCCGGAGGACCAGCTCATCGACATGGAGGAGGTGGCGCGGCTCGCCCGCGAGCACCGGCCGAAGGTGATCGTGGCCGGGGGCTCCGCCTATTCGCGGCACTGGGATTTCGCCCGGTTCCGGGAGATCGCGGACGAGGTCGGGGCCGTGTTCTTCGTCGACATGGCGCATTTCGCCGGGCTCGTGGCCGGGGGGGCGCATCCCTCGCCCTTCCCGCACGCCCATGTCGCGACGACGACCACGCACAAGACGCTGCGCGGCCCCCGAGGGGGCATGATCCTCACGAACGACGAGGCGCTGGCGAAAAGGTTCAACTCGGCCGTGTTCCCGGGGCTGCAGGGCGGGCCGCTGATGCACGTCATCGCCGCCAAGGCCGTCGCCTTCGCCGAGGCGCTCCGGCCCGAGTTCAAGCTTTACGCCCGGGCGGTGGTCGAGAACGCGCGCGCGCTCGCCGATTCGCTCTCCTCCGCCGGCTACACGCTGGTCGCGGGCGGCACCGACAACCACCTCATGCTGGTCGACCTCCGCTCCCGCAACATCACCGGCCGGGACGCCGAAGCAACCCTAGGTAGAGCGCATCTCACCTGCAACAAGAACGGAATTCCTTTCGATCCCGAGAAGCCGACCGTGACCTCCGGCATCCGGCTCGGCACCCCGGCCGCGACGACGCGCGGCTTCGGCCAGGCCGAATTCCGGCGCGTCGGCGCGATGATCGTCGAGGTGCTGGACGGGCTGGCGAAGGCCGGCCCCGAGGGCGACCGCCCGACCGAGGCGGCGGTTGCGGAGCGGGCCCGCGCGCTCGCCCGGCGGTTCCCGATCTACGGCTGAGACAGGCCGAGGCCGCGCATGCGCTGCCCGTTCTGCGGAACGCTCGACACGCAGGTGAAGGATTCCCGGCCCACGGAGGACGCCTCCGCCATCCGGCGCCGGCGCGTCTGCCCCGATTGCGCCGGCCGCTTCACCACCTTCGAGCGGGTGCAGCTGCGCGAGCTGACCGTCGTCAAGCGCTCGGGCCGGCGGGCGCCGTTCGATCGGGACAAGCTCGGCCGCTCGATCGCGGTCGCGCTCCGCAAGCGACCCGTCGATCCCGAGCGCCTGGAGCGCCTGATCAGCGGCATCGTGCGCCAGCTCGAGAGCTCCGGCGAAACCGAGGTCGCGAGCGAGGCCATCGGCGAGCTGGTCATGGAAGGCCTGAAGAGCCTCGACGCCGTCGCCTATGTCCGTTTCGCCAGCGTCTATAAAGACTTCAGCGAGGCCAAGGACTTCGAGAACATCCTTGATGCGTTGAGCGAGGAATCCGCCGGGGGGAGGGCCGTGTTGCCCCCGTCTGCGTGAACGCCGGCGAGCGGCACGACGACGAGCGGATCATGCGTCTCGCGCTGGCGCTCGGCCGACGCCACAACGGCCGAACCTGGCCGAACCCGTCCGTCGGGGCGGTCGTCGCCGAGCCCGCCTCGAGCCGGATCATCGCCCAGGGCGTGACGGCGCCGGGCGGACGCCCGCATGCCGAGCCGCTGGCGCTGGCGGCCGCCGGCGGGGCGGCCCGGGGCGCGACGCTCCACGTCTCGCTCGAACCCTGCTCGCATCACGGGCGCACGCCTCCCTGTGTCGAGGCGATCCTCGCGGCCGGCATTGCACGGGTCGTGACCGCGCTGCAGGATCCCGACGCCCGCGTCGCGGGACGCGGGCACGCGATGCTGCGTTCCGCCGGGATCGATGTCGTCACCGGCGTCCTGTCCGAGGAGGCGGAGCGGGCCCATCGCGGGCACCTGACCCGCATCCGCGAAGGTCGGCCGGCCGTGATCCTGAAGCTCGCCCGCACGGCGGACGGTTTCGCGGCCGCGGGACCAGGTGAGCCGCGGCTGATGATCTCGGGGGAGGGCGTCTGGGCGCGCGTGCACCTGCTCCGCGCGCATGCCGACGCCATCATGGTCGGAATCTCGACGATCCTCGCCGACGATCCGCGGCTGGACGTGCGGCTCGACGGGCTCGCCGGCCGGTCGCCGGTCCGGATCGTCCTCGACAGCCGGCTGCGTCTGCCGGCGTCGGCGCGGCTTGTCACGAGCGCCCGCGAGCACCCGACCTGGGCGCTGTGCGCCGACCGGGCCGACGGCGACGCCGAGGCGCGGCTTCGGGAGCGGGGCGTCGACGTGATCCGGATCGCCGAAGACAGGTCCGGCCGCCTCGACCTCGCGACGGCGCTCCGGGCGATCGCCGGTCGTGGGCTGACCCGCGTCCTGTGTGAAGGGGGCCCGATGCTCGCGGATGCGCTCGGGCGGGCGGGCGCGCTCGACGAGATCGTGCTGGTGACCGGCCGTCGCCGGCTCGACCGGCCGGGCGTTGCGGCCGTCGGGCCCGCGCTCGCCAGCGCCGTGTCATCGATGCGCCTTGTCGAAACCGAAATCGTGGGCGACGACCGGATCGAGCATTTCGAGAGGGCGCCATGTTCACCGGCCTCGTGAGCGATGTCGGCGTGGTCGCGGCTGCCTCCGCCGGGAAGCGGCTGCGCCGGTTCCGCATCGATTCCTCCTACGATCCCGACACCATCGCGCTCGGGGCGTCCATCGCGTGTTCCGGCCCCTGCCTGACCGTCGTCGCCTCCGGGCCGCGCGACGGCGGGGCCTGGTTCGAGGTCGACGTGGCGGCAGAGACGCTGGCCCGAACCAGCGCCGGGGCGTGGCGCGAGGGCACGCGCCTCAATCTCGAGCGGTCGTTGAAGATCGGCGACGAGCTCGGCGGCCACATCGTCACCGGCCATGTCGACGGCGCCGCCGCGATCGTGGCGCGCGAGGAGGTGACCGGGGAGGCCGAATGGGGCCCGTCCACCCGCTTCGAGCTGCGGGCGCCGGCCCGTGTCGCGCGCTTCATCGCCGAGAAGGGGTCGGTGACGCTCGACGGCACCTCGCTCACGGTGAACGCCGTCGAGCGCGACGTCTTCTCGATCCTTCTCATCCCGCACACGCTGGCTGTCACCACCTGGGGCGAGCGCCGCGTCGGCGACGCCGTCAATCTGGAAGTGGATCTGATGGCCCGCTACGCGGCCCGGCTTGTCGAGGCAGGACGGGGCGAGTAGTCACGACGCGAGCCGCCCCCGCATCCGGCGAAAAAGAACCGCCGGAGCGGTCGCTCCCGGGAGCATGTCTCGGCGCTCCCGCCCCTCGAGGTTCGGGGCTCGCCTCCGCTTCGCTCCTCGGCCTAAGAGGCCGAGAAGCCCTCAAGCTCGACAAGGACGCATGATCACCACCGCGAGACAGGGCGACAGCGGGCTGGCGCTCCAAGGCCTTCGCGCCCTGGTGGTCGAGGCGCGCTACTATGACGAGCTCGCGGACGAACTCCTGGCCGGCGCCCGCGCGGCGCTCGCGGCCGCCGCTGTCCAGGTCGACGTGGTCACGGTCGACGGCGCCCTCGAGATCCCGGCGATGGTCGCGATCGGCCTCGATGCCGCCCAGCAGGCCGGCCGGTCCTACGACCTCGCGGTCGCTCTGGGCTGCGTCATTCGGGGCGAGACCGGGCATTACGACATCGTGGCGGGGGAAAGCGCGCGAGCTCTCATGGACCTCTCGGTCGCGCTCCGGCTGCCCATCGGCAACGGGATCCTGACCGTCGAGACGGACGAGCAGGCCTGGGCGCGGGCCCGCGTGTCGGAGATGAACAAAGGTGGGGGCGCGGCCGAGGCCGCCCTGTCCGTGCTGCGGGCGCGACGCGCCCTCCAGGAGCGCCACCGTGGCTAAGCCGGCCGAGCGCAGCGCCGCCCGGCTCGCCGCCGTGCAGGCGCTGTATCAGATGGATATCGGCGGCAAGGGCGTCACGGACGCCATGGCCGAGTTCGAGGCGTTCTGGATCGGTCGCGAGGTCGAGGGCGTCGAGTTCAAGCAGGCCGAGAACGCGTTCTTCCGATCCCTGCTCGCCGGGACCGTGGAGGAGCAGCGCGTCGTCGACCCCCTCGTGGACCGGGCGTTGTCGGCCGGCTGGCCGCTGGCCCGGATCGAGGCGGTGCTCCGCGCCATCATGCGGGCCGGCGCCTACGAGCTCGCCTTCCGCAAGGACGTGCCGGCCCGGGTCGTCATCTCCGAATATGTCGACATCGCGCACCGCTTCTACAGCGACGACGAGCCCGGGCTCGTGAACGGCGTCCTCGACGCGGTCGCCCGGGAGGCGAGACCCGGCGAGCTCGGCGATCGGCCGGCCCGGCCGGCCGCCTCCAAGGCGCGAACCTGACCGAGACATGGCGCGCCCCTCCGAAGACGAGCTGATCGCGCGCTACTTCGCACCGCTCGCAGGGCCCGGCGGCTTGGCGCTCGTCGACGATGCGGCGCTGCTGACGCCGAGCCCCGGCCACGACCTCGTCCTCACGGTGGACGCGCTGGTCGCCGGCGTGCATTTCCTGCCCGGCGACCCCCCCGATGCGATCGCCGCGAAGGCTCTCGGCGTGAACCTGTCGGACCTCGCCGCGAAGGGGGCCGAACCGGTCGGGTTCCTGCTCGCCCTCGCGCTGCCGGACGATTGGACCGAAGCGTGGCTCGCCGGCTTCTGCGGCGGCCTCGGCGCGGCCTCGCAAGCGTCGGGATGCCAGCTCCTCGGAGGCGACACGGTCAGGGCCGCCGGGCCGCTGACGATCTCGATCACCGCTATCGGACAAGTGCCGGCCGGCCAGATGGTGCGGCGCACGACGGCGCGGCCGGGCGACATGATCTGCGTCACCGGCACGATCGGGGACGCGGCGCTCGGGCTCGCGCTGCTGGACGGGTCCGACCCGGCCTGGCAGGGCGCGCTCGATGCGGCGGATCGCGCCTTCCTGGTCGACCGCTACCGCCGGCCGCGGCCCCGCACCGCGCTCGCCCCGGCGCTCCGCGACCTCGCCTCGGCCGCCATGGACGTGTCGGACGGCCTCGCGGGCGACGCGGCGAAGATGCTGCGGGCGAGCGGCGTGACCGGGGCGATCGACCTCGACCGGCTGCCGCTCTCGCCCGCGGCGCGCGCCGCGCTCGCGGCGGCGCCCGCTCTTCTCGACCGGATCGCGGGCGGCGGCGACGATTACGAGATCCTCTTCACGCTCCCGCCCGGGCGCTGGGACGCGATGGCGCGCGAGGCCGCCGGTCTCGGGCTCGCCCTCACGGCGATCGGCGAGGTGCGGGAGGGGGAGGAACCGTTGTGCCTTCGGCTACACGGCTCGGCCTACGCCCTCGCCACCCGGTCCTTCCAGCATTTCGGGGCAGCCTTCCAGTGAGCGCGCCGGGGTGAGACAGCGATGTCCGGTTGGCCAAAAGCGGGATGGCGGCTTCCCGTCGCTGGATCGGCAGAAGAGGACGCGGGTGATGTGCCTCCAAAAACAATGCAGGATCGCAATGATTGACCGCCGATCAAACTACCAAGCGATCCTTGCGCATCCTTAGATTCGCGACCAGGCCCGTGGCCTGCCAATCATATTCCAGGTCGCCTCTGAAGTGGCTCGATACGCTTCGGGCTATCAGTTTGCTGCCGAACCCCTGCATCTTAGGCTCTTCTTTAATTTCAGGTCCGCCCGTTTCGGCCCAAATCAGGATGATGTCATCGTCATCGGCGCGGCTGGAAATGTCGAGCGATCCAGCCTCGGACGACAGGGCGCCGTGCTTCACCGAGTTTGTCGCAAGCTCATGAACAACCATCGCCAGCGTGGTCGCCGTTCCTTCACCAACGCCCATGCGCGGAACTGCCACGCGAATGCGACCTGAAAAAGCTGCGGTGTCGTCGTACGGCGCCAATAAGACGGCCAACAGGTCGCCGAGCAGCGCCGCCTTTCCTTGCGTGCCGGGCAGCGGTCTCACCAAATCATGGGCGCGCCCCAATGCCGTCAGGCGCTGGGTGAGCTCACGCGCCATCTCTTGCACGGATGACGCGGATCGTGAGGTCAGCTGAGTCAGGCCGCTGGCGATTGCCAGAAGGTTCTTCACTCGATGGCTCATTTCACCGGCAAGCAGCTCACTGCCTTCCTGCGCCTGTTTGCGGCCGGTTACGTCGAGAAAGATACCGAACATCACGCGATCGGATATGTCAGCGTCAGCGCCCTGGCCCCGCGCCGAGATCCAGCGGATCTCATCTTTGACCTCGATCCGGAAATCGATCTCGTAAGAACCCGCGACAGCGCGCGTGGCCGTAAACCCTGCGCGCACCCGGTCTAGGTCGGCAGGATAAATGTGCGCCGACAACTCTACAAAGGAGGCTCCTTCCGCCCAAGGGAGACCCCATACCTCGAACGCCAGCTCATCCATCGTGAAGCGGTCGTCATCGACATTCCATGACCACAAAGCGACGCGCGCCGCCTCGATCGCGAGACGCAGATGCTCTTGCTTCCACGGAGGCCGATGAAGATCAGATGCGGGCAAGGGTCCTGGTCCCTAGCTTTGCGGTCACGCCCTCTCTGCGGGAAGCTCCCCATCTGCACAAGCTTTCGGCTAGGCTTTCAAGTGCAAACCATGAGCCTCGGTCAGCCTTGACCGAACTGGCGCAAGAACATATTCCTTGCGCCATGCCGCCCGCCGCTATCGACCACAGCCCGACCGTACAGCCCGGGTCGCTCCGGAGCGAGACGGGCCGGGGGCGGCCGTACCCGCCCGAAATCGTGGCGGCCGTGCGTGCGCTCCTTGAGGGAACGACGCTCCGCTTCGGCGAGATCGCCGGGAGGACGGGGGTCGGCGAGGCAACGGTCGGCCGGTGGGCGCGCCGCTTCCACTGGGGGAGGGCGGGCCGGCGCGAGGAGGTCACCCCGGCCGGGGTAGGGGTGTCGCATTTGGGCCGATGGGACGCCAACCCTCTCCCCGGTGGGGAGAGGTCGAGTCGGCGAAGCCGACCGGGTGAGGGGGAGAGCGCTCTCCGGAGAGTCCGCAACCCCCTCACCCCAACCCTCTCCCCGCCGGGGAGAGGGAGCGCGTCGCGCCGACCCGGCCGATACGAGGCGGAGGACCATGCGGCGGCCCGGGCCCTGATCGAGGGCTCGCGGCTCGGCCTGGAGCGGATCGGGCTCACGCTCGGGATCGGCACGGCGACCCTGTTTCGCTGGCAGCGGCGCTATCGGTGGACGCGGCCGGCGCCGCCCGACAAGGCCGGGCCGACATATTTCCGTTACCGCTCCCGCGGCAGGCCCTACGCGGCCGACGCGGTCGGGACCGCGCGAGACCTCGTGACCGGCACGCTCCTGTCGCAGAAGCGGATTGCCGCGCGGGCCGGCGTGAGCCAGGCCTCCATCTCGAAGTGGATACGGCGGCGTGGCTGGACACGCCCGGCGGACAAGCCCGGGAGCCGGCGCGTCGCCGCCTCGCGCCGCACCGCGCCGACGGCCGAGTCCGGCAGCCGGCGCGGCCGGCCCTACGGCCCCGCGACGGTCGCGGAGGCGCGACGGCTCTACACCGAGACGGAGCTCTCGACCGACATGGTCGCCGCGCGGGTAAGGGTCAGCCCTGTGACGATCGCGCTCTGGGCGAGGACGAACGGCTGGACGCGCCCGCGCGAACTTCTCGACCCGCACGGCCACCTTGTAGCCGCCGGAGTGAAACTGACCCGTCTGCCGATCGAATCCTGACCCACGTCTAGGCTGGCTCCCTCGTTCGGAGGGGGCCTGGATGGTGGGAGCGGAGGCGGGGGAGATCCGGGTCTTGCAT